>Ga0126314_10000689_pt1 | contig 16123 bp, 16 predicted proteins | sample Plot105B_FD_92535 | JGI IMG/M metagenome (GOLD analysis project Ga0126314, IMG submission 92535) | Serpentine soil microbial communities from UC McLaughlin Reserve, CA, USA - Plot105B | ecosystem: Environmental > Terrestrial > Soil > Grasslands | place: USA: UC McLaughlin Reserve, Lake County...
CAGAACATCCGGAACGTAACCTCCCTGATTATTTTAGAATGGATGGAGGTTTGTTTTATGAAAAGGGAAAAATACGGTTAACTGCTAATGCATTCAATATCCTTGATAAATATTTGTATAGCGGCGCTTATTATGAGGACTATTTTGCTTCTTCTCCAGGATTATATTCCTGGCAGACTGAAGCCCCAAGAAATTATAGGTTAAGCATTTCTTACAAGTTTTAACATTATAAATCTAGCTTAAAAAGCAGGATCCTGACCGGGGCCTGCTTTTTTTTTTGAACTTTCATGTAACCTTTTGCAGGCAAGCTCCATCTTACTAACAAATAACCACAAATCACCAAAAACAATTTACATATGCTAAGGATATGCTGAAAGGCGTATGTGGCGAAACTATGTCTTATGGAAAACAAAATATATTCAGCAATAATGACCTTTTCGCTCCTGATGTGCTTCAATATCGCCGTTTCTCAGGACATAGCTGGTCATGGAGAAATTTCAGGAAAAGTATATGATGAGTTACAGAAAGAATTTCCTTATGCAACCGTGAGTTTATTAAACAGTACGGATTCGACCGTGGTAAAGGGTACGTTGACATCAGACAACGGAAGTTTTGTCTTTAAAGAAGTTAAAGCGGGAAGCTATCTTATTGCCGTATATGTAGTAGGATATAAAAAGACCTTCAAAGGACCTTATGCAGTTACAACTGCTCAAAAAAATTTAACCACAGGCACTATTCAAATGGCAACCGATGCGCAAACCCTGAAAGGAGTCAACATCGTGAAGCAAAAGCCTCTGATTGAGCGGCAAATTGATAAAACTGTAATCAACGTAGAAAATAGTGCGCTTGCAGCAGGCAACTCAGCCCTCGAGGTTTTAGCCAAAGCTCCGGGTGTTACAGTAGATAAGGATGGAAAGATCAGCCTGAGAGGTAAGCAGGGCGTTACTGTCATGCTGGATGGCAAACCCACATACCTCGCTGCGGAACAGCTGACAAATCTACTTAGCTCCACTGAAGGTAATGCCATACAATCTATTGAACTCATTACCAATCCCTCGTCTAAATATGACGCTGCGGGTAACTCAGGGATCATTAATATAAAACTGAAAAAAAACCGCAACTATGGCACCAATGGCTCATTTTTAATCGGTGCCGGCTATGGAAAGTATTATAAGGCCAATAGCGGCCTTACGCTGAACCACCGTGAAAAGAGGTTTAATGTATTTGGAAACTTCGACTATGGCCGTAATAAACGGCATAATGGTACCGACATTATGCGGGTAAACAACACTGCCGAGGACAAAACCTATTTCGATCAGACCAATTATAATCTAAGGAACAGGCAGAACAGCAACTACAAAGCTGGCCTGGATTATTTTATTAACGACAATAACACCATCGGTTTCGCTGTAAACGGTTATTACAGTAAAGGTAATAATGTGGGTGATGTGCAGACATTGATCGGCGACAGGCCAGGCAAAACGGATTCATCGGTAATTGCCCGCAATCCAAATTCATCCAAGTATACCGGCATCGCCTATAACCTCAGCTACAAGGGCACTCTGGACACACTTGGGCAGGAAATCAGTATTGATGCAGATTACTCCGAATATATCGGTGACGAGGATAACAACTTTAACAACAGATATTTCAATGCCCAGGGCCAACCGCTGAAGATGGATTATCTTTTCAGAAATAATACCCCTACAACAACCAAGATCCGGTCTGCAAAAACCGATTACGCTTATCCCATTAATAAGGAAATGAAACTGGAAATTGGGTTAAAGACCAGTTTTGTAAAAACAGATAATAACTTCAGGTTTGAGAATTTTGAGCAGGGAAATTGGATCAATGATGTCAGGCGCAGCAATCAATTTCTGTATGACGAGAACATCAATGCGGCTTATACCAACCTGAACAGAAAGTTTAAAAGCACAACCATACAACTGGGCCTGAGGGCCGAGCAAACCAATTCCAAAGGGAATTCGATCACTGAAAATAAGATTGTAACCCGGCATTACCTGAACTTATTTCCTAGTTTATTCGTAAATCAGGAGCTTTCTAAGAGCCACGACATGGGGCTTTCTTACAGCAGAAGGATAGATCGCCCTGACTACGGCTCACTAAACCCGTTTATAGATTTCCTGGACCTGTATTCTTACAGGTTTGGTAATCCGTTCCTCAAGCCGCAATATACAGATGCTTTCGAGCTGTCATATTCGTACAAAAAGTCATTGAATATTTCTTTTGGATATAGTCATACAAAGGATGTAATGTCTGATGTTCTGCTTACGGATACAGCTACGAAAACGATTTTTATTTCGAACCAGAACCTGGCTACCCAGGATTCATACAACATGAACGCCAGTTACCCTGTACAGGTTACGAAGTGGTGGAACACAACCAATAACCTGACCGCCTACTACAATAAATTTAAAACGCCCGATTTATTAGGCATGCCTTACGAAAGCGGCAAACTGGCTTTCAACCTGAACACAACGCAGACCATTACCCTTAATTCATCCACTAATGTGGAATGGTCTGGCTGGTACCAGAGCAAACAGGTATGGGGAACCCTCCTGATTGATCCGCAATATAGTGTTGATCTTGGCATGAGTAAATCTTTTATGAACAAGCAATTAAATATTAAGCTGGCTGCTAATGATGTGTTTAAGTTTCAAAAAAGCAGGATTACGAGTACCCTTCCGTCACAAAATTATGTGGTAAGCGAAAGATGGGAAAGCCGGGTATTCAGACTTACCTGCACTTACCGGTTCGGAAGCGCTGAAATAAAAGCAGCCCGTCAGCGATCGGGAAGTTCTGAAGCAGAAGGAAGACGCGTCAAATCAGGAGGTTAGAAATTAATTTCAAAAAAGATTTTGTCATTCAAAAAAAGACACTACATTTGCAATCCCAAACGGGAAGTAGGTACGGTAGCTCAGTCGGTAGAGCAATGGACTGAAAATCCATGTGTCGCCGGTTCGATCCCGGCCCATACCACTACTTAGAAAAGGCCTTTATCTTACGATAAAGGCCTTTCTGCTTTAAAAGGTTTTCACTCCGCTTCGACAGACTTAGTCTATTAGTCTTCGGAATCCAGTCGGTTAATTCAGACTTACTTTTCTACAGCTATTCATGAGGCGCCCTTAATTGAAAGGGAATGGCCAGATTCATTGATATACAATTAATGCCCATAAGCTACTTTTCGAAGTAGTTTATGGGCACATCATTTAATTTTCTTCGCCCCGAAAGAGCTTTAATCGATATCTTTAAAATATTCTTTGCTGTTTCCAGATTCAGAAATAAGGACAAGCAAGTTATTCTCAACATCTAATGTGTAAGTATATTTCTCAACTAAACCATCCTCAAATGTAAGGTTGATGGTATTGTTTTTCTCTTCGGTCCAGCTAAAATCCAAATCGGATATTTCCGTCGAACTAAAGTTGGTAATGCTGACAACGTATTCATTTCCGGTGCCGTTTTCTTTAAATTCTATATTAGTAAGGATATTACGAAAACTTCCTACCGGGGTCACGTTAGCCCACGCGCCAACAATGCTGGGGCGTTTTTCCTCCTCTTTTTTTTCTACCTTATCTTTTTTGCAGCTAACTATGGTTAAAGTAAACATCAAAACTAACATAGTCATTAGTTTTCTTAGAGATAGTACTTTGTTTTTCATGATATTTTTTTTAATTAATTTTTACGTTGATCTATTCTTTTTGACAGAAGTAAAATTGGATTTCCGACGATCAATTAACAATACCCCAATGAGTGATTTTAATGATAAATTCCTTGTACTGTAAAGTATTATCTCATAAGAGCATGCAACAAGCAGTCAACCCTATGAGAAAGCTAATTACAAAAATATTTATGTGTCAACTGCTTTACCAGATCATGAACAACCGATTGAAGCCCCGACCTTCACTAAGTTGATATAAAAGAATCAGGCTAGCGAAATACATAATACATACTTTGGCGGAATAAACAATTAAGTCATCTAAGGGTAAACATCAAACCGCACAATTGCCACATTGTTGCAATAATAAAATAATCTCTTAGCTTTGTTTTCATAATCATGTTAATGATTCAAATCCTCCAGAACATCATAAGGCAGAAACTAATGAAGAACAGCAAAATAAACAGCAAGCACATGAAAGACATAAAAAAATATGAGGTCATCATCATAGGTGGAAGTTATGCAGGGCTTTCTGCAGCGATGGCTTTAGGCAGATCAATGAGAAGCGTTTTGATTATTGATGGCGGCGAACCTTGTAACCGGCAAACGCCGCATTCGCATAATTTCATCACCCAGGATGGGGAGAAGCCCGGAGTTATCGCATCAAAAGCAAGGGCCGAGGTCTTAAAGTATCCAACTGTAACGCTTATAAATGATATTGCCATTAATGCGGAGCAAAACGAATCTGGTTTTACCATCAGTACAAACACTGTCCGACACTTTAGTGCAGTTAAACTGGTTTTTGCAACAGGCATAAAAGACATCATGCCCGAAATAAAAGGATTTGAAGAATGCTGGGGAATTTCTGTTGTCCACTGCCCGTACTGCCATGGATATGAAATTCGCGGTAAAAAAACAGCAATTTTAGCAACGGGAGAAAGAGCATTCCATCTCGCTTCACTGGTGAGTAATCTGACGCCTGATGTGACTATTCTAACCAACGGCGACGCAAATTTCGATGCAGGGCAACTCTCCAAATTCGACAAGCACAAAATAACGGTAGTCGATACCGTAGTAACAGAAATTGCGCATGAAGCCGGGCAGATCAGACAAGTAGTATTCAAAGATGGCACCAAAAAGTCTTTCGACGCACTCTACGCTGCAGTTCCTTTTACCCAGCAATCAGACGTCCCAATTTCGCTGGGCTGCACTATGACAGAACAAGGCTACATCAAAGTAGACAGTTTTCAGGCGACAACGGTGAACGGCATTTTAGCCTGCGGTGACAATTCTGCAATGATGCGCTCAGTCGCAAACGCCGTCTATACAGGCAATCTGACCGGAGCAATGGTTAACAGGCAATTAACAGACGAACAATTTTAGCTTCCCATCTAAAACCGTATAATTCACGTATTATGCAGAATTCTCCTACCTACCAATCACCCTGATCAGCATTTTTGCAATAACCCCATAACCTTTATCGGAAGGATGCAATCCATCATAAGTCATGTTTATCGAACCATCAGGATATGGATATTCGTCTTTTACAGCATCAAAGGGAATGTCGGTAAAAGCCGGATATTTAAAATTACGGTATGAACTTAATCCATTATCCCTCAGCCTTTTATACTTCACCAGATGCTTCAGCCCCAGACTGCTTTTATGGAATAAGTCGACTACTTTAAAATTTTCATAGCTTCCAATCGCTTTCACAGCTTCTGCAAATTGTTCAAGCGACTGACCACTTTTAGCTTTATAAGAACCCCAGGCATTGTTTCTTAGATCCTTCAGGTAAACAAAATCTACCCGCTGCATCGGTGTTATCAGGATAATTCTGGCCTTTGGGTTCAGCTTGCGGAGTTTATTAACAATAATCCTGAATGACCCGAATAATGTACTGTTGCCCTTGTTTTCTTTATAATCTTCTAATGTCCCGATCGGTCTGCCGCTCCACCAGTCGTTGGTACCGAGGAAAACCGAATAAATATCTGAGCTGACCAGGCCCAGCTTTTCAATATTTTCTGCTATGCCACCTGCCGTCCAGCCATTATGCCCCTGGTTAATGTAACTGACATCAGTTAATTTTTGAACCACCATAGTCATATATCCCTTGGTAATCCGGTTTCCCGTTTCCTCGGGATGTTCATTCATATAGGTAATAGAGTCGCCGATAGCTGTCCAGGTACGGTGGACCGGAACGAATGAAGTTAAAATAATCAGTAAAGGAACCAGCAGGCATATTCTTTTCATAAGGTAAATTAAAGGCAATTTATTTACAATTCATACTGAGCGTTGAATGGTAATTGTTTAAATAAAATACAGATTAATAAAAATTTAAACATATCCTGACACAACTGAATTATTAATTTAAATTTGGGCATAGATAAAGAATATGCAAAAAGTTTACATGGGGGATGCAGGCCCTAAAGTTTCTCCTGCCATTTACGGCTTCTACAGATGGGATGATGTAAAAAACGCAGATTCTGTAATGAAGAAAATTGTAGAACTGTGCCTGGAACTGGGGATCAATACATTTGAACATGGCGATAGCTATGGCTCTTATAAATGTGAGGAACTGTTTGGAAAGCTGCTGAGCGAGGGCACTTTCAAAAGAGAAGAAGTTGTGCTGTTTACCAAGTGCGGTCTAAAGCTTCCACATCCGCAAAATCCCGATATCAGGATCAAGCATTATGACACTTCCTCTGATCATATCATCAAAAGCGTAGAATCTTCCCTGAAAAAATTAAGAACAGACTACATAGATATCTTTTTACTGGATAAGCTCGATGCCATATCTAACCTGGAAGAAACAGCACTTACACTGGAAAAATTAAAGGATTCTGGAAAAATTAAAAATATCGGCGTAGCTAACTTCTCCGTATTCCAGCACCAGCTACTGACTTCCTACCTGACAAAGCCAATTGTTACCAATCACATCGAGCTTAATCTGCTCAGTACCCAGGCACTGGACAACGGACAGATCGACTACATCAAACAGCGCTACATGCGTCCGTTGGCTTATGCGCCATTGGCAGAAGGAAGAATAGCGACCGGAACAGACGGTCAGGCGGCCAAAGTCCGCGAGAAACTGGAAGAGCTGAGCCATAAGTATAATGCCGACATTGAATCACTTGCCGTGGCCTGGCTGGTTAAATTAGGAGCGTTGCCGCTTATCGGAACTACAAATGAGCAAAGGATAAAAAATGCGGTGAATGCTTTTTCTATAGAACTGGATCATCAGGACTGGTATGATCTCTATAATACTTCAGTAGAAAATCACGGATAATCACAAACAAATTTATTCCGGGGTTGTTCTGTTTCCACATCAGCTTAATAGTTAAAAGATATGGAAAACAAAGAAAACTCCCGCGACAGCACCAACAACACACAGGCAACCGATGAACACATCAGGACGCTGACAGGAAAAGACGCGATAAAAAAATTAAAGCATATAGCCACCAGCGCTGAAAATTGCTTTTTTTGTACCAGCATAAAGACAGGCTTGCCACTTTCGGTAAGGCCCATGTCTGTTCTGGAAGTAGACGACGAAGGGAATTTATGGTTTATGAGCATGAAAGACAGCACCACAAACAAAGAGGTTACTGCTGATCCTTTCACCCACCTTTTCTTTCAGGAAAACAAAAACTCCGGTTTTTTAAACATCTATGGCATTACCGAAATCAGTACCGATCAGGAAAAAATAAATGAACTTTGGAATCCGCTGCTAAAAGTATGGTTTCAGGAGGGCAAGGATGACCCGCAAATCAGCCTTTTAAAAGTCGTACCCACAAATGTATATTACTGGGATACAAAACATGGCGAAATGGTTGCATTCGTTAAAATGGCTGCTTCTGTGATCACAGGAAAAACCATGGACGATTCCGTTGAAGGAAAGCTTGATTTTTAATTTAAATATCTTGTAAATTTTCCACTTTATGCTAGCATAATAATTTGTTTTATAGTATTTGTTTTAACTTAGCATACTATATCACAAATTATAAAAAATGGTGGGACAAATCGTATTTATAGCACTTACCCTGGCCTCCATAGCCTGGTTTGGCTATAATGTAAAGAAGGTTATCCGTAACATTCGTTTGGGTAAAGCTACTAACAGATCAGACCAGCCGCAAAAGCGGTTAATGACGATGCTTAGTGTGGCTTTTGGCCAGACAAAAATGTTTTTCAGGCCGATACCTGCAATGCTGCATCTGGTCGTATATGTTGGTTTTGTAATCATCAACATAGAAGTACTCGAGATCATGATCGACGGTATATTTGGGACGCACAGAATATTTGGTGGACTAGGTGTCCTGTACAATGGCCTGATCGGCTCCTTTGAATTTCTTGCACTTGGCGTATGGCTGGGGTGCGCAGTATTTCTGATCAGAAGAAACATCATTAAACTTAAAAGATTCAGCGGTGTCGAAATGACCAGCTGGCCCAGGACAGATGCGAATGCTATCCTGATCTCAGAGATCCTTTTGATGACCGCTTTCTTAATTATGAATGCAGCCGACGCCAAATTACAGCTGATAGGCAGCAGCCATTACATTTCTGCAGGTGCATTTCCGGTAAGTCAATATCTCCAGGCTTTACTTCCTGACACCGAAACTTCCCTTATTACTGTCGAAAGAGCATGCTGGTGGTTCCATATCGTGGGCATCTTTGCTTTCCTAAACTACCTGCCCTACTCTAAACACTTCCACATACTGTTTGCCTTTCCGAATACCTATTTCAGCAATCTCGATCCAAAAGGCGAATTCACCAATATGAACAGTGTAACCAATGAGGTGAAAGCAATGCTGGATCCCTCCTATACTCCAGAAGAAGCTGAAGCTGGGAGATTTGGCGCAAAAGACGTAAATGACCTCACCTGGGTAAATCTGATGAATGCATACACCTGTACAGAATGTGGCCGTTGTACATCCGTTTGTCCGGCAAACATTACCGGTAAATTGCTTTCTCCCCGTAAGATCATGATGGATACCAGAGATCGCATGGAAGAGGTCGGCAGGAACATAGACAAGACAGGAAAAGGTTTTGACGACGGCAGGTCCCTCATCGACACTTACATCAGCAGGGAAGAGATTTGGGCCTGCACGAGCTGTAACGCCTGCGTACAGGCATGCCCTATCAACATTGATCCCCTGGCGATCATTACTGATCTCAGGAGGTATGCAGTAATGGAAGAATCGCAGTCCCCGGCAAGCATCAACGCAATGCTTGGCAATATTGAAAACAACGGCGCGCCATGGAAATACGCTCCGGCAGACAGGCTTAACTGGGCCAGTGAAAGTTAATCAGACTAGAAATGAGCGAGAAACTGAATTTTGAGGTGCCTACAATGGCACAGATGATAGCAAGAGGGGAAGAACCTGAGATCTTGTTTTGGGTAGGATGTGCAGGCAGCTACGATGAGAGGGCTCAAAAAACAACCAGGGATATCTGCAAGATCCTTCATCACGTAGGGATCAAATATGCCGTATTGGGCACCGAAGAAAGCTGCACAGGAGATCCTGCCAAACGTGCAGGAAATGAATTCCTTTTTCAGATGCAGGCCATGACCAATATTGAATTGCTGAATGGATACAACATCAAAAAAATAGTAACCGGATGTCCGCATTGCTTCAATACCATAAAAAATGAATACCCCGGATTAGGCGGCAGTTATGAGGTCATTCACCATACCCAGCTCATTCAGCAGCTGATAGATGAGGGGAAACTGAAAGCAGAAGGCGGAGAGAGTTTTAAGGGCAAAAAGATCACCTATCATGACCCATGCTATCTAGGACGGGGTAACGACGTATACGAGGCTCCCAGAAAAGCACTTGAAATCCTTGACGCACAGCTTGTGGAAATGAAGCGCTGCAAGTCCAACGGCTTATGCTGCGGTGCAGGCGGAGCACAGATGTTTAAAGAACCTGAAAAGGGCAAAAAAGACATCAACATAGAGAGAATTGAAGAAGCCCTTGAAACGCAGCCACAGGTAATTGCAGCGGGATGTCCCTTTTGCATGACAATGCTCAGCGACGGCGTTAAGTTAAAAGATCAGGAGCATCAGGTACAGGTTCTGGATATTGCAGAAATAACAGTCAGGGCCAATGGCTTGTAAAACGCTATATATAGCCTCATTAAACTCAGGAAGTAATGGCAACTGCTATTATGTAGGCAACGATACGGATGCAGTTCTCATCGACGCGGGCATATCCTGCAGGGAAACCGAAAAAAGGATGGCCAATATCGGACTTTCCATGAGCAAGGTGAGAGCTGTCTTTATTTCTCATGAACATTCCGATCATATTAAAGGCCTGTGCACCCTCGCCTCCAAATATAACCTTCCTGTATACATCACCACCGGCACCTTGAACGGCTGCCGTTTCATGCTGCGTAAAGACCTGATCAGACCACTGCAAAGCAATCAGTCAATCCAGATAGAGGGGCTTGTGGTCACCAGCTTTCTAAAGATCCATGATGCAGCCGAACCGCATAGCTTTGTGGTGTCTTTTTCTGGCATTAACGTGGGTATATTTACCGACATCGGCGAGCCATGCCCTCAATTGATCCATCACTTCAAACAATGTCATGCCGCTTTCCTGGAAGCCAATTATGACGATGATTTGCTGAGCAGGAGTGCCTACCCTTATTTCCTTAAAAAGAGGATCAGCGGAGGAAGAGGTCACCTGTCCAATCAAAAGGCACTGAACCTGTTTACCACTTATAAACCCGGATTCATGAGTCACCTGTTACTGGCCCATTTATCCAAAGACAACAACTGTCCGGACCTGGTTAAGGCCCTGTTTACCGCACAGGCAGATCATACGGAGGTTATTGTAGCGTCCAGATATGCGGAAACCCCGGTTTATACTATTTCTGAGCAAGTCGCTGCGCATTCATTCTGAGCAGCCTTACCGAAAGATCTGTAAGATCCTGCGGCTCTATATTTTTAAGCGGGATGATCATGTAAGTAGCCATACTGTCCACATCTCCTTCCTCCTTGTCGCCGTAGGTCTGCACAATGACGTCATCACCTTTGGTACGCAGAAACAATTTTCCGCTTTTATCCGTACCATAATAATCCAGCTCCTTAAATTTTGCAAGGTTAAAGGAAAAATATTCGACCTTTCCATTCTCAAAAAACCTTTTATATCTGCAAAATCCGCTGTTGGTAACATTCAGTTCATACCGTTTAAGAGGATGGACTTCGGTGCTATTGTTATAGTGGCTGGAAAGTATACCCTGGATATAAGCAGTCTCCTCATCCAGTGACGAAACTAAAGAGAAAGCCATAAATATCAGGCATATAAGCAGAAAGAAGTACATTTTCAAGCACAATGTAAACTTTTTCATCACGGTGACAATTTAGCCTCTCCAAGTTAATTAAATTTGTAATTTTGGAATATGAGTTTTTCTCCACAATCCAGAGTTTGGGTATACCAAAGTGACCGTGCTTTTTCAAGGGAAGAAGCAGATGCCATTCAGCAGCAGTTAAACGAATTTACTGTTCAGTGGAAAGCACATGGTCATCAGCTGGATGCAAAGGCGCAGGTTCTGTACAATTTCTTCATCGTTTTCTTTGTCGACGAAGCTTCCGCAGGTGTAACAGGATGCTCTATAGACTCCTCAGTTCGCATCATTAAGGAACTTGAGCAGCAATACCAGGTAGATTTATTTAACAGATTTAACCTCGCTTATAAACTTGGCGACAAGGTGATCGTTGCCGGTAAGGAAGATTTCGAAACGCTGGTCAATATCAAAGCTATAGGCCCGGAGACCATTGTATTCAATAACATGGTACAGACACTGCAGGAATTTGAAACCAAATGGGAAATTCCCTTCGAACAAAGCTGGCACAGCAAAGTATTTTCACACCTTCTTTAACCCCTAAAAATCAAGAGGCCCAAGTCTGCGCATATTTCGCATGATCAGGTATTGACGATGTCTGATGTATGAAGTTGCCTTCTTGGGTGTCCACCGTCTAGGATTAGGAAAACATGCTGCAATCAGTGCCGCTTGCGATCTGCTCAGTTTAGCACAGGATTTGCCATAATAAGCCTGCGCAGCGGCTTCGGCACCATAAATCCCATCGCCCATCTCTATTACATTCAGGTAAACCTCCAGAATGCGCTCTTTGCTCCACAATATTTCAATCAGCAAAGTAAAGTAGGCCTCAAAACCTTTTCGCAGCCATGAACGTCCCGGCCATAAAAACACGTTCTTTGCCGTCTGCTGCGATATTGTGCTACCCCCCTTTATCTTCTTTCCTTTTCTGTTGGTTTCAAATGCCTTCTCAATCGCCTTTACATCAAAACCAAGGTGCTTTAGAAACAGCTGGTCTTCAGCAGAAACGGCAGCCCGTTTCATATTGTCAGATATATCTTCAAAGTCTACCCAGTCTTTCTCCATTTTAAAAGACTTGTCAGCACTGTTTCGCTCAATATTACGTTGGATCATCAGTAAAGTAATGGGCGGATTAACAAAGCGATACACCAGCACCCAGAACGCCGTTACCATTACAAACCACAGCAATACCTTTCCAGCTACTGTACCTATTTTTTTAAAAAGAAGAGATCGTGACTTAGGCCGGGCCTTTTTCTTTTTTACCATTGCCCAAAGTTAAGTGTTCTGCCATGATTTTAAACAAAAAAAGCGTCCCGGATACCGGAACGCTTTCAATTTCTGAAGATAGATGATTACTCAGCTACAACTTCGAAAGGAACTTTAACTTTCACTTCTTTGTGCAAGTTTAAGTTAGCTACATATTCGCCAACAAATTTAGGTTCAGTTTCGAAAGTGATACGGCGACGGTCAACATCAAAACCTTGTTGTTTCAATGCGTCAGCAATCATAATGGTGTTTACTGCACCAAAAATCTTACCTGTTTCGCCTGCTTTAGCACCGATTGAAAGTTTAACATCAGTTAAACGTTCAGCGATACCTTCAGCATCTTTCTTGATTTTATCTTGTTTAAAAGCAGCCTGCTTTAAGTTTTCTGCTAATACTTTTTTAGCTGAAGGAGTAGCCAACTGAGCAAATCCCTGAGGGATTAGATAGTTACGGCCATACCCTGGCTTTACAGAAACGATATCATCTTTTTCCCCTAGGGATTTGATATCTTGTTTTAAAATGATTTCCATGTCTCAGCTCCTATTTTAATTGGTCAGCAACAAAAGGTAACAAACCAATGTGACGTGAACGTTTTACCGCCTGAGCCACTTTACGCTGGAATTTCAATGAAGTACCGGTTAAACGGCGTGGTAAAAGTTTACCCTGATCATTGATGAATTTCAGCAGAAAGTTTGCGTCTTTGTAATCAATATATTTAATACCATTCTTTTTGAAACGGCAATATTTTTTTCTGTTATCGTCCACCTTTGGAGCAGTAACATATTGTATTTGATCCTTTGCCATTATACTGCAGCCTCCTGTTTAGGTTTTTTGTTAAAAGCTCCACTGCGTTTTTTCTCATTGTACGCAACCGCATGACGGTCAAGTCTGATGGTCAAGAAACGTAGCACACGCTCATCACGCTTAAGCTCCAATTCCAATTTACTAATCAATTCACCTGAAGATTTGTATTCTGTAAGGTGAAAGAATCCGCTTGCTTTTTTTTCAATCGGATACGCTAATTTTCTCAAACCCCAATTGTCCTCTTGAACAATTTCGGCTCCGCTGTCAGAAATGATCTTGCTAAATTTTGCAATTGCCTCTTTAGCTACTTCTTCTGACAACAACGGGGTTAGAACGATAACAGTTTCGTACTGATTCATTGTTATTTATTTATTTTTAATGTTTTGTCCGCTAATTGCGGGATGCAAAAATAGAAATAAATTTCTAAAAATCAAACAGATAATTAAAAATACCCATTAGTTACCAAAGAGGTAACTAACTCCAAAACTCATTCTTTGCATCCTTATGCTGAATCCGCTATAATCTGTTATTTTGGCCGGCAGAAAATAAGCAGCCGAAATATCGAACCTTTTATTCAACACGACCCCAACTCTGCCCAGTCCCGTAATACTAAAAGGCACAAATTCCAGCTTTTGCTCTTCGAATGTTTCAGCTTCCCCTTCAAATGCCGGCGGATAGAATTTCCCTGCCTTACTGTTGCTGTAAGCCGAGAAATTAAGCCCTGCTCCAAGCCCGGCATAGGCAGACCATTCCTTACTATTATAGAAACTATACAGGAACTGCGGAGAAAACGCAAGCGTCTTTTCATCAAAGGTATGCCTGTTATTCACTGAAGAAGATATTTCATTCTTGCTATTAAAGAAAGTAAACTCAAACCGGAGCACATACCTTCCAACCTGGGGATCCATCAGCGCATCCATACCCGCAGTCAGCAGTGGTGCATAAGCAGTTTTATGCTCCGCCTTAGCGCTTGCAAGTGCATGTGTTCCCGAATAAGTTGCCTTACTTGCACCCAAGCCGGCCCCTGCAAAAAACCTCAAACCAGAAGTCCTGATCCGCTGTGGTTTTTCTCCGTTGATTACCGATACCACCTTTAGCAGATCTGCCTTTTCATACCTGAGCAAGTCCAGCTTTCTTACATCATAATAGGCCACACCATCGTGCTTAGACATTTCCGTCAGGATTTGATTCCTGAACCTGTAATCCCCTTTTACAGAATAACTGTTCTTTTCCAGAAACTGGGCCCTGAACAATTCATATGGTATCTCACTTTTATTGCCCTTCAGATAGAAACGCTCCTTGATCTCATCCGTATAGGAAAACAGCGTAACATTTTTTCCGCTCGACAAAACCTTTAAAAAAACAGCCTCTGTTTTGAATGTGGTGTCCAGACCTTCCTTCAGATTGGAAACCCGCGTATAAGCCTGACTTACATTGACCGTATACCTTTCAAAATACTCCTTACCATCGATACCAAAACCAGCGCAGTCGGCCACTGAATAACCCTCAGTTTTTTCATTGAGTTCTTTTTTAAATTTTAGTGATGCGGGTGTAAAAATTCGGCCCTGATAATCTAAATACCCCCTAACAGTGTCCCTGTTTTCCTTAATAATATATCCGCTAAGATAATTGGACTGTGCCGAGCAGAGCATCGGAATGGCTAAATAAAGCCAGATGAGAAAGCGTTTCATAATATATAATGGTTTATAAAAGCAAAATTAAATTTATTTACCGGAAAACAAAATGAGTTGTAAAGGTGATCTGATTTTATTTTCTCACATTTCCGTTATGCTCAGTAAAAAATTTATAATTTCGTTGCGATGGAAAATTTTATCGTTTCTGCCCGTAAATACCGTCCGGCCACTTTTGAAACAGTTGTCGGTCAAGGCCACATTACAGGTACGCTTAAAAACGCCATCAAAAATAACCAGCTTGCACAGGCATTCCTGTTTTGTGGTCCGCGGGGCGTAGGCAAAACAACCTGCGCCAGGATACTGGCAAAAACCATCAACTGTACGAATTTAACTCCCGAGCAGGAAGCCTGCGGCACCTGCGAATCCTGTGTCTCCTTTCAGACCGGCCATTCGTTCAACTTTCATGAGCTCGATGCCGCATCCAACAACTCTGTTGACGATATCCGGAGCCTGATCGAACAGGTACGGATACCGCCCCAGGCAGGAAAATACAAGATCTATATTATAGATGAGGTCCACATGCTTTCAGCGAACGCTTTCAATGCATTCCTGAAAACCCTGGAGGAACCACCATCTTATGCCATATTTATACTCGCTACAACAGAAAAGCACAAGATTCTTCCTACCATTTTATCCCGCTGTCAGATCTTCGATTTCAACAGGATACAGGTAGATGACATTGCCAGCCATCTGAACAAGATTGCGACGCGAGAAAATATTCTGGTAGAAGCCGACGGATTGCATATTATTGCTCAAAAAGCAGATGGCGGTTTAAGGGATGCCCTCTCTATGTTCGACCAGATCGTCAGTTATACCAATAAGAACCTGACCTACAAATCAGTAATTGAAAACCTCAATATTCTCGATTACGATTATTACTTCAAGCTTACACAATATTTGACAACATCAAACATCAGTGATACCCTGCTCCTGTTCGATGAAATCTTGAACAACGGGTTTGATGGAAACAATTTTATAAACGGACTCTCCGGCCACCTGCGCAACCTGCTTGTCGCCAAAGATCCGCAAACCACCAGACTTCTGGAAGTCAGTGAAAACATCAGGCAGAAATACATTAACCAAAGTCAGCAGACCCAGGTATCGTTTATACTCACCGCACTGAACCTGGCCAACCAGTGTGACCTCAATTACAAGAACAGCAAGAATCAGCGGCTCCAGGTTGAACTGGCACTCATAAAAATGTGCCACATCCCTTCGGTACTGCAACTTGCGCAGCAGCCCAATAACCTAACTGACAACGATCAGATTAAAAAAAAAACTAATGTAAGTTCTGCTCCAGCCCCGGAGGCCGGAAAACCGGAAACAGCACCAACACCAGCTTTAG
>Ga0126314_10000690_pt1 | contig 16113 bp, 16 predicted proteins | sample Plot105B_FD_92535 | JGI IMG/M metagenome (GOLD analysis project Ga0126314, IMG submission 92535) | Serpentine soil microbial communities from UC McLaughlin Reserve, CA, USA - Plot105B | ecosystem: Environmental > Terrestrial > Soil > Grasslands | place: USA: UC McLaughlin Reserve, Lake County...
ATCCGCGCCGGCGACTTCGAGAAGATCGTGCTCGCGCGCGAGGTCGCCGTCCACGCGCCCGCGCCGCACGACGCCGCGGCCGTCTTCGGGGTGCTGCGGGCCGCGTTCGGCTCCTGCTTCGTGTTCTGCGCCGGCCGCGGGGACGCTGCGTTCGTGGCCGCCTCGCCGGAGCTGCTCGTGCGCCGGGAGGGCCAGCGCGCGTCGACCGTCGCGCTGGCCGGCTCGATCCGGCGCTCCGCCGACCCGGCCGTCGACGACCACCTCGGCGAGCAGCTGCTGCGCTCCGACAAGGACCGCGAGGAGCAGCGCATCGTCGCCCGCCGGATCGCCCGGACGCTGCGCCCGCACGCCGTGTGGGTGACCGCGCCCGACGAGCCGGCGATCATCAAGGTCGCCAACATCCAGCACCTCGCCACGCCGATCCGCGCCCAGCTCACCCATCCGCGCAGCGCGATCGAGCTGGCCGGGCTGCTGCACCCGACGCCCGCGGTCGGCGGCGAGCCGCACGCGGTCGCGACGCCGCAGATCCCGGCGCTCGAGGGGATCGACCGCGGCTGGTACGCGGGCCCGGTCGGCTGGACGGACGCGAACGAGGACGGCGAGTTCTGCGTCGCGCTGCGCTGCGCCCTGCTGCGCGGCAACGAGGCCCGGCTCTACGCGGGCGTCGGCGTGGTGCGCGACTCGGACCCGGCGGCCGAGCTGGCCGAGACCGAGGTCAAGCTCGGCGCGCTGCTGCCGGTCCTGAGCGGCTAGATCTCGCGGACCACTTCGTCGAACGGCTTGCGCTTCGCGCGCGCGATCCACTCCTCGGCGCTGCGCCGCGCCGGGTCGCGCGGCTTCGCAGGGTAGCCGAACGACAGCACGGCGGCGACGTCGGCGTCCTCGTCGAGCCGCAGCGCGCGGTTGAGCCCGAGGCGGTCGCTGATGCCGTTCGGGCAGGAGCCGACGCCGTGCGCGTGCGCGGCGAGCAGCATGTTCTGCACGGCGCGGCCGGCGTCCATCGCCGGGCCGCGGGCCATCAGCACCGCGACCAGGAACGCCGCCCCGCGGACGTTGCCGGGCTCGTAGACGGACTCGGCGACGGCCTCGACGGCGTCGTCGTCGCGGACGACCAGGAACGTCCACGGCTGCCGGTTCGCCGCGCTGCCGGCCAGCCGCCCCGCCTCGAGGATGCGCCGCTCCACCTCCGGCTCGAGCGGCCCCGCGGCGTAGTCGCGCACCTCGCGGCGGCTCACGATCCCCAGGTAGGCGTCCACGGCGCCACCCTAGCGCCCGAAGCGCCGCATCCAGCGGCGGCCGGTGCGCCCGGCCCGGGTCTGCGTCGAGCCGGGCTTGCCGTGGTGCTCGGGCAGCTCCGCGGCCTCGGTGGCGTCGATGCTCAGCGTGACCCGCGCGCGGGTGATCCGGGCGACCTCGGGCGCGTCGACGAACACACGTCCCTTGCCCGTGTCGATCACGATCCCGTCGAAGATGTGCTCGCGCGCGTTGTCGAGCACGCGGTGCACCTTGCCGACGAGCGTGCCGTCGGAGGCGTGCACGGGAACGCCGCGCGGCAGCGCCTGATAGCCGATCTGGTGGTCGTCGTCCGGGCTCACTGCGCGGAAGGCTAGAGGGCGCGGGCGAGGCTGAGCGCGAAGCGGTCGCCGGAGTCGGTCAGCCAGTCGGTGAGCTCGAGCCCGATGGCGGCGTAGTCGCTTTCCAGCCGTGGGCGGGTGAACTTCGTCGAGATCTCCGTGCGGATCTCCTCGCCGCGGTAGAAGGACACCTCGAGATCGATCGCCGGGATGGTGACCACGCAGGCGCGCTTGGCGCGCAGGCGCATCTCGATCCAGCGCCGCTCCGGGTCGTAGAAGGCGACGTGCTCGAAGCGCTCGACCGGGAAGTCGGCGCCCAGCTCGCGGTTGATGATCGTGAGCACGTTGCGGTTGAAGGCGGCGGTGACGCCCTCCGCGTCGTCGTAGGCGGCCTCGAGCACGTCGGGGTCCTTGACCAGATCGGTGCCGAGCAGCAGCCGGTCGTCGGGGCCAAGGCGCGACGCGAGCTCGCGCAGGAAGCGCCGGCGCGAGCCGGGCAGGAAGTTGCCGATCGTCCCGCCGAGGAAGGCGAGCACGCGCGGGCAGCCGGGCTCGGGCGGCGGGATCTCGCCCAGGTGGCGCTCGAAGTCGCCGACGACGCCGTGCAGCTCCAGCGCCGGGTAGGCCTCCGCGAGCGCCGCCACGGAGTCGCGCACGACGACCTCGGCGACGTCGAACGGCACGTAGCGGCGCAGCGTCCCGACCTCCGTGGCCGCGTCGAGCAGCACGCGGGTCTTGGACGCCGTGCCCGACCCGAGCTCGACCAGCTCCGCCATCCCCGTCGCCGCGACGATGTCGGCGGCCCGCTCGGTGAGGATCTCGCGCTCGGCGCGGGTCGGGTAGTACTCGGGCAGCCCGGTGATGCGGTCGAACAGCTCGCTGCCGTACGCGTCGTAGAGGTGCTTCGGCGGCAGCTCCTTGGACGGGCGGGTGAGTCCGTCGAGCACGTCGTCGTGCAGCGTGCGGACGGTGCCGTCGCCGACGTGGACGTCGACCTGCGGAACGCTCAATCCCATGCCAGCCTCAGCCCCGAGAAGATCTGCCGGCGCAGCGGCAGGTCCCAGTTGCGCATCGTCGCGGTCGCCACGCGCTCGCGGCTCGCCCACGAGCCGCCGCGCAGCACCTTGTAGTCGGACCCGAAGAAGACCTCGGAGTACTCGCGGTAGGGGTGGGCGACGAAGCCGTCGTAGCCGCGGAAGTCGCTCGCCGTCCACTCCCAGACGTCGCCGAGCATGCCGAGCGCGCCGCACGGCGACGCCCCGTGGGGGTGCGCGCCGGCCGGATGCGGGCCGAGGCCGGTCTGGCCGAGATTCGCGCGCCGCGGGCAGGGCGGCTCGTCACCCCACGGATACCGGCGGGCCCTTCCCGGGGACTGGTCCCAGGTCGCTGCCTTCTCCCATTCCGCCTCCGTCGGGAGGCGGGCGCCGTGCGCTCTGGCGAAGGCATCGGCCTCGAACCAGGACACGTGGACCACCGGCTCGTATTCGTTCAGCGGCGACCAACCGTCGATCCGCCACTGCCGCCATCCGGCCGGGCCACGGGCCCAGCCGCCGGGGTGGGTGATGTCGTAGTCCTCCTTCCACGACCAGCCCTCGTCGCTCCACCACTCGCGGCGCTCGTAGCCGCCGCCCTCGGTGAAGGTCAGCCAGGTCGCGTTGGTGATCGGCGCGCGGCCGATCCGGAAGGCGGGCAGCTCGATGCGGTGGCGCGGGCGCTCGTTGTCGTAGGCGAAGCCGAAGCGGCCGGCGCCGATCGTGCACTCGCCGCCGGGAACCTCGACGGGCTCGAGGTCGGTGTGACCGCCGGACGCGGCGGGCCGCGGGTCCGGGCGCAGCTCGGGACCGGGCTGGAGGTGTGCCAGCTCGATCGCCTGCAGCATCGTCTCGTTGTGTTGGTGCTCGTGGCGCAGCACGAGCTCGACCAGCTCGCCGTTGCCGACGCCGCGCTGCGCCAGCACGTCGAGCGTGCGCTTGCGCACCTCGGCGAGGTACCGCAGCGCCTGCGCGCGGTCGAGCAGCGGCAGGTCGCCGCGGACGGCGCGCGGCGTCTCGAACGCGTCGTACATCGCCGCCAGCTGCGGCTGCAGGAGCTCGCCGCCGCCGTGGCGGCAGACGATCCACAGGTCCTCGTAGGCCGCGATGTGGGCGAGATCCCACACGAGCGGGCTCATCAGCGCGGAGTGGGCGGTCTCCACGTCGGCGTCGGAGAGCGGGGCGACCAGCGCGAGCGTGCGCTCAGTGGCATCGCCCAGATCGGCGGCCGCGGTGGTGGCGGCATGACGCGGATGCGTGGCGGCCATCGCAGGAAACGCTATCGGGTCGGCCCCGCGGACTGACGAGGTTCAGGCGCGCGGGCGCCCGGCGCGCCTCCAGACCTCGACGACCTCGCGCACCGAGGCGGTACGCCACGAGATGCGGGAGTCCAAGGGCCGCACGACGAGCTCGAAGCGGCCGGACTCCAGCTGCTCGAGCTCGGTCACCAGCGCATGGAAGCGCCGGCCCTTCTTGTCGACGAGCACGATGTCGCCCGCGCCGATGCCCTTCGAGGTCGTGCGCTTCGGCTTCGCGGCGTCGCCGCTCGCCGGCGAGACGTCGATCAGGGTCCCCTGCGGCTCTGCCATCGGACCCGTCAGGCTATGCGGCGCCCCGGACGGACGCGGCGACCGCCTCCCACACCCGCCGGTGCAGCGCGACGTTCTCGTCGCGGTCCGTCCGGACGGAGACGATCGTGGTCCGCTCAGCGGCCAGCGCGCGGCCGAGCGCGGCGCGAAAGCCCTCGAGGTCCTCCGCGCGCTCGTGGACGCAGCCGTAGAGCTCGGCGATGCGGGCGGAATCGAGCCCGTGCGGGGTGGCGACGTGCTCGACGTAGTCGGTGCCCTCGGCGCTCACCGGCAGGAACGCGAAGATGCCGCCCCCGTCGTTGTCGATCACGACGATCGTCAGCTTCAGGTCCAGCCGCGTCGCCGCCAGCAGGCCGCCGATGTCGTGGGCGAGCGCGACGTCGCCCGTCAGCAGCACGACGGGGCCGTGCGGAGCGGCGGCGGCCGCGCCGAAGGCGGTCGAGACCGTGCCGTCGATCCCGTTGGCGCCGCGGTTGGCGAGCACGCGCGGGCCGTCGTCGCGCGCACCGAAGAACGTCTCGACGTCGCGCACGGGCATCGAGGAGGCGACCACGAGCGTGGCGTTGGCGGGCAGGCGGGCGCCCAGCTCGGCCGCGACGAGCGGCTCGCTCAGCCCGGTGGGCTCGAGCGTGGCGGCGATCGCGGCGGCGGCGGCACGGTCCGCGCCGCGCCAGTCGTCCAGCCAGGCGCGCTCGCGGCGCGGCGGTACGCGCTCGGCGATCGTGGCCAGCGTCAGGCGCGGGTCGGCGCCGACGATCGTGGAGACGAACCCGCCCGGGTCCTGCCAGGCGCTCTCGGGGTCGAACGCGATCTGCACGGCGCCGGGCAGCGCGTGCAGCCACTGCCGCAGCGGCTTCGAGGTCGGGAGGTCGCCGACGCGCAGGACGAGGTCGGGCCGGTGCGCCTCCGCCCACGCCGGGTCGCGCAGCAGCGCGTCGTAGTGCGCGACCGCCGCCGGCCCGCGGCGGGCGCCCGAGAGCGGCTCGGCCAGCAGCGGGATCGCGGCGCGCTCGGCGAAGGCGGCGAGCGCCGGGCCGAGTTGCGGATCGCGCTCCGCCCGGCCCGCCACGAGCACGGCGCGCGGGCGGGCGTTGACGTCGGCGGCGACCGCCTCGGCGGTGCGCGGTCCCGCCTCCGTGCGCACCCACGGGCGGTTCAGCCACGGCCGCCCGCCCTCGCGCCCGCCGCCCCCCGGCTCCTCGTCGGGCAGCGGCGCATCGAGCACGAGCGGCTCGCGCAGCGCGAAGTTCAGGTGCACGGGACCGGGGCGGCCGTCGAGCGACGTCCAGAACGCGCGGCAGGCGAGCTGGCGCAGCCAGCGCATCCGCTCCGGCGTCGCGGGCTGCTCGTCCACCTCGAGGTACCACTTGGCCGCGCTGCCGTAGAGCTTGACCTGGTCGATCGTCTGGCCGGCGCCGAGATCGCGCAGCTCGGGCGGCCGGTCGGCGGTCAGCACGAGCAGCGGCACGCGCGCCTCGTGGGCCTCGATCACGGCCGGCGCGTAGTTGGCGGCCGCCGTGCCGGAGGTGCACGCGAGCGCCACCGGACGCCCGCTCGTCTTGGCCAGGCCGACCGCGAAGAACCCGCCGCTGCGCTCGTCGAGGTGGGAGCTGGCGCGGATCCGCGGCTCGCGGGCGAGGCTGAGCACGAGCGGGGTCGAGCGCGAGCCGGGGGAGGTGCACGCCTCGCGCAGGCCGCAGCGAGCGAGCTCGTCGCAGAACGCCCGCAGGCCGAGGTACGTGTCCGTCGCCCCCATCGGAGCGGCATCATCCCGGACCGTGGCCCCGACGCTCGTCCTCCTCCACGGCTTCACCCAGACGCGGCAGAGCTGGCGGCCCGTGATCGCGGAGCTCGGCGGCCGCCGGCGGACGCTCGCGCCGGACCTGCCGGGCCACGGCAGCGCGGCCTCCCGGCCCGCGTCGTTCGCCGCCTGCACGGGCTACGTGCGCGCGCTCGGCGGCGAGCGGTTCGCACTCGCGGGCTACTCGATGGGCGGCCGGATCGCGCTGCACGCCGCCTTCGCGCTCGCGGACCACCTCGACCGGCTCGTGCTCGTCGGCGCGAGCCCGGGGATCGCCGACCCGGCCGAGCGCGCCGCCCGCCGCGCCGCCGACGAAGCGCTCGCCGAGCGGATCGAGGCGATCGGCGTCGAGGCCTTCGACCGCGAGTGGGGTCGGCTGCCGCTCTGGGACGGCCAGCCCGAGCGGGTCGCCGCCGCCGCCCACGCCGACCGCCTGCGCAACACGTCCGAGGGCCTCGCCGCGGCGCTGCGCGGCCTCGGCACCGGGGTCATGGAGCCGCTCTGGGACGCCCTGCCCTCGCTCACCGTCCCCGTCACCCTCGCCGTCGGCGAGCGCGACGAGAAGTTCCGCGCGATCGCCGAACGGATGGCCGCCGCGCTCCCGCGCGCCGACCTGCACGTCATCGCCGACGCCGGCCACGCCGCCCAGCTCGAGCAGCCCACCACTATCGCCACCCTCCTCTGACCCCCCGGGGGTGGTCGGGTGAAGCTACGGACCGATTGGTACGGCTGCGCCGGAGACGCTGATGCCGCCCTCGGGTGGGATGCGGACGGTGAGCAGGCTGGGGCGGCCGAGCTCGATGCCCTGGTCGAGCGTGATCGTGGCGGGCGGCTCGACCAGGCCGAGCTCGCGCAGGTAGCCGCCGAACGCGGCCGCGGCGGCGCCCGTGGCGGGGTCCTCGACGACGCCGCCGGGCGGGAACGGGTTGCGCGAGCGGAAGCAGTCGGGGCCCTCGCGGTGGACGAGCTGGATCGTGGTCCAGTCGCGCGCCGCCATCAGCGCGCCGAGGCGCTCGAAGTCGTAGTCGAGGTCCGCGAGGCGCCCGTAGTCGGCCGCGCCCAGCACGGGATGGTGCGCGCCCGCGTAGCCGACGCGCGGCGGAAGCCCGGGGTCGAGGTCGTCGCGCGACCAGCGCAGCGCGGCCAGCAGCTCGTCGAGGTCTGCGTCCTCGAGCGGCGCGCTCGACGGCGCGACGCTCGTGAGCGTTGCGACACCGTCGGCCACGTCGACCTCGACGAGGCCCGCCGGGGTCGTCAGCCTCAGCACGCCGGCGCCGTTGCGGTCGCCCCACGCCACGCCGGTGGCGATCGTCGCATGGCCGCAGAACGGCACCTCGGCGAGCGGGGAGAAGTAGCGGACGGTGAGGTCGTGGCCGTCGGCGGCCGTCACGAACGCCGTCTCGGAGTAGCCGACGTCGGCGGCGATCGCCTGCATCGCGGCGTCGTCGAGCCGGGACGCGTCGAGCACGACCCCGGCCGGGTTGCCGCCCTCGGGCGTGTCGGTGAAGGCGGCGTAGCGCAGGATCTCGGTGCTCATGGCCCGAGCTTCGCAGTCCCGAGCAGGCCCGGCCCGGGAGCTAGCGCGAGTCTTCCGCCGCGCACCTCCGGCGGCTCGCCGGCCGCGGCCGCCAGCCCGCACGGCAGCAGCTCGCCGGTCGCCCGCAGCGCGGCGGCGGCGTGCAGCGCGGCGGCGATGCCGTGCGGCCCGTCGAACGTCGACGCCAGGTAGACGGCGGCGCCCGCGGCCCGCGCGGCCTCCGCGTCGCGCAGCACCCCGCCGATCCCACCGCAGCGCGAGATCTTCAGGCAGACGGCATCGGCGACGCCCGCACCGGCGGCGCCGCCCTCGGGCGCGTCCGGCCCCGCCCCGGCGGCCGGGAACGCGCCGGGCTCGGCGGCGCTCTCGTCGATCGCGATCGGCACCGGCGACTCCGCGCGCACCTTGCGCAGCGCGTCGAGGCCGTGCACCGGCTCCTCGCACAGCTCCAGCCCGACCGGCGCCAGCGCGCGCAGGTTGGCGAGCGCCTCGCGCGGCGAGCCCCACGCGCCGTTGGCGTCGGCGCGGATCGCCACGTCCGGCCCGACGGCCGCGCGCACCGCCGCCAGCCGTCCGGCGTCGTCACCGATCCCGACCTTGACCTTGACGCAGCGGTAGCCGGCGGCGACCGCGCGCGCCGCCGCCTCGGCCGCGCCCGCCCGATCTTCGGCGCCGATCAGCGCGTTCACCACGACCGGCTCGCCCGCGTCGCCGCCGAGCAGCGCCGCCACCGGCCGCCCGGCCTGTCGGCCCGCGCGGTCCCACAGCGCCAGGTCGATCGCGGCCAGCGCCTGCGGCAGCGGCCGCTCGCCCCGGCAGGCCTCGAGCAGCGCTGCGGCGTCGTCGTCCGGTCCGGCGCCGGCGAGCACGGCGGCGTAGGCGTCGAGCGCGGCCAGCACCGCGGCGAGCGGCACGCCGTCGTAGGGCTCCAGCGGGGCGGCCTCGCCGTCGCCGAAGTCTCCGCCTGAGAAGCGCAGCCGGACCCGCACCAGCTCGCGCTCGGTCAGCGTGCCCCAGGCGGTCCGCAGGGGTCCCGGCAGCGGCAGCCGCACCGTCTCGACGGCGAGCTCCGCCACGGGCTCAGCTCGCGAGCAGCCCGACCGAGAGCAACGTGCAGAACACGAGCTGCAGCATGCCCGTCCTGGCCAGCGCCGCGTTGAGCGACGGGCCGTCCGCGCGCTCGCGCACGATCTTCGCCACGGGCAGGGCGAGCGGGATCGCGAGCCACGGCAGCAGCAGCCATGCGTCGAGCTCGTCGGCGCCGAACAGCCACGGGAACGGGGCGGTCACGAACGCGGCGGCGAGCATCCCGCCGTAGAGCCCGCGCGCGCCCTGGCGGCCGAGCCGCACGGCCAGCGTGCGCTTGCCGGCACGCCGGTCGGTCTCGAGGTCGCGGACGTTGTTGACGACGAGGATCGCGGCGGCGAGCAGCCCGACCGGGATCGCCAGCACGAACGCCTCCCAGGCCAGCTCCTCGGTCTGCGCGTAGTACGAGCCCGCGACCGCGACGACGCCGAAGAAGAGGAACACGAACACCTCGCCCAGGCCCTCGTAGCCGTACGGGCGCGGGCCGCCGGTGTAGAGCACGCCCGCCAGGATCGAGGCGGCGCCGACGAGCAGCAGCTCCCAGCCGGCGGTCGCGATCAGGTAGGCGCCCGCCAGCACGGCCGCGCCGAACGCGACGTAGGTCGCGATCAGCACCTGCCGCGGCGGCACCAGCCCGCCGGCCGTCACGCGCACGGGCCCGAGGCGGTCCTCGGTGTCGGCGCCGCGACGGGCGTCGGAGTAGTCGTTGGAGAGGTTGGTGCCGACCTGGATGAACAGGGCGCCGAGCATCGCGGCCACGAACGTGAGCGGCTTGAACGTGTCCTCGGTCGCGGCCAGCGCGGTGCCCACGAGCACCGGCGCCACGGCGGCCGGCAGCGTCCGCGGCCGCGCGGCCATCATCCAGATGCGCAGGGCGCTCGGACGCTCGGCGGCCACGCCGGAGCTCACGGCCGCCTGGGGAACTTGGAGAAGTCGGGCTGCCGCTTGGCCTTGAACGCCTCGCGGCCCTCCGCCGCCTCCTCGGTCGCGTAGAAGAGCAGGTTCGCGTCGTGGGCCAGCTGCTGGATGCCGGCGAGCCCGTCCTCGGCGGCGTGGAAGCTCGCCTTGAGCATCCGCAGCGCGAAGGGGGAGAGGGCCAGCATCTCGCGGCACCAGGCGACGGTCTCCTCCTCGAGCCGCTCGAGCGGCACGACGTGGTTGACCAGGCCCATGTCCAGCGCCTGCCGGGCGTCGTACTGGCGGCAGAGGAACCAGATCTCCTTCGCCTTGCGCAGCCCGACAGTCTTGGCCAGCAGCGCGGCGCCGAAGCCACCGTCGAAGGAGCCCACGCGCGGGCCCGTCTGCCCGAACCGCGCGTTGTCCGCGGCGATCGAGAGGTCGCAGACGAGGTGCAGGATCTGCCCGCCGCCGACGGCGTAGCCGGCGACCATGGCGATGATCGGCTTCGGCAGCCGGCGCATCTGCACGTGCAGGTCGGTGACGTGGAAGCGCCCGACGGCGGCGCCCTCGGGCACGTAGCCGGTGTCCCCGCGCACGCGCTGGTCGCCGCCCGAGCAGAACGCCAGCTCGCCCTCGCCGGTCAGGATGATCGCCCCGACCTCGGTGTCCTCGCGCGCGAGCTCGAGCGCCTGCGAGATCTCCACGATCGTCTGCGGGCGGAAGGCGTTGCGGACCTCGGGGCGGTTGATCGTGATCTTGGCGATCCCGTCCCCCGACGTCTCGTAGCGGATGTCGTCGAATTCGGCCGCGGCTGTCCACATGGCGGCCCATCACACTAGTGGCATGCCGATCGACCCATGGCTTCCACGCGCCGCCGCCCAGCACCCCGAGCGGGTCGCGCTGGAGGCCCCCGAAGGAGCGCTGACGTACGCGCAGCTGCTCGAGGCGGCGGGGATCGACGCCGCGCCCGGCAGCCGGGTCGCGCTCGCGCTGCCGCCGGGCCTGGACTTCGCGGTCGCCCTGCACGCCTGCCTGCTGGCCCGCGCGGCCGCGGTGCCGGTCGACCCGCGGCTGGGGGCGGCCGATCAGGCGGCGCTCCTGGCCTCCGCGGACCTCGTCGTCGACGGCCCGCTGCCCGCCGGCGGTGCGCCGCAGCCGGTGGTGGCGCCCCGCGACGGCGACACGGCGCTGGTCGTCCACACGAGCGGCACGACGGCCGCGCCGCGGGTGGTCGAGCTCAGCTTCGGGAACATCCAGGCCAACGCGCTCGGCTCGGCGGTGGCGCTCGGGCTCGACCCCGACGAGCGCTGGCTGTGCCCGCTGCCCCTCTCTCACGTCGGCGGGCTGATGGTGCTGCTGCGCTCGGCCGTCTACGGCACGCGCGCGGTGATCGACGGGGCGGAGCGGGCCGGCGCCGACGACATCACGGTCGTCTCGCTCGTCCCGACCCAGCTGCGCCGCCTGCTCGACGCGGGCGCGCGGCCGGGCGCGCGCCTGCGCGTGGTGCTGCTCGGCGGCGCGGCGGCGACGCCCGACCTGCTCGAGGAGGCGCGCGCGGCCGGCTGGCCGGTCCGCGCCACCTACGGGCTCACGCAGGCCTGCTCGCAGGTCGCCGTCGACGGGCGGCCGCTCCCCGGGCTGGCGGTCACGCTCGCCGACGACGGCGAGATCCTCGTCGAGGGGCCGACCATCGCGGGCGGCGGGATCCTGCATACCGGAGACCTCGGCCGCTTCGCCGAGGACGGCCGCCTGGAGATCGTCGGCCGCAAGTCCGACACGATCGTCAGCGGCGGCGAGAACGTCGCGCCCGCGGAGGTCGAGGCGGCGCTGCTCGCCCACCCGGCCGTGGCCGACGCCGGCGTCTTCGGCCGCCCTGATCCGGACTGGGGCGAGGCGGTGACGGCCAGCGTCGTCCTGCGCGCCCCGGCCGACCCGCAAGAGCTGCGCGAGTGGGTCGCGGGCCGGCTCGCGCGCTACAAGGTCCCGAAGGCGATCGAGGCGGTGAGCGAGCTGCCCCGGAACCGGTCCGGGAAGCTGCTACGTCGCGAGCTGACCTGACGGGCGCGCGGCGAGCCGGTGCAGCGCGACGGCGAGCCCCGCCGCGATGATCACGTCGCCGATCGAGAACACGTTCGCGAGCGGGCCGAGGGCCTGCGGCACCGCGAACACGTCGCCGAGCCACCCGAGCACGGGCGCGTCGACGGCGGTCGAGTTGGCGAACTCGCGCGGCGTCTCCGCCGGCAGGCCGGCCGTCGCGAGCGCCGCGTGCGCGGCGGGCATCACGCCGCCGTTGGCCACGATCACGATCGCGTTGGCGAGCCCGCCGAGCCCGATGATCCACACGCCGGGCAGCCGGCGGTTGAGCCACAAAAACCACGCGAGCAATCCGTAGGTCGCCGCGTGCACGGCCCGGAAGGCGTCGTCGGCGAGGCCCGGGAACACCGTCGTGATGAGGATCTGGACGCCGAGCGCCAGCGCGACGAGCGCCGCCCCGCGCAGGCGGACGTCGGCGAGGGCGGCGAGCGAGCCGCCCGCCAGCGGCACGGTCGCGAGGATCAGCAGGGCGGCATAGACGAGCAGCATCTGTGCGTGAGATCGGGAGGGAGCCGCGCCAGCTTGAGCCGGTCGCGGATCGAACGTCCGCCGACTCGCTCAAGAAGCGGTCGAGCCGTGCCGAGAATCCGCTTGAACGGTCGCAGGACCCGTAACCTCAAGGAGGACCCACAAATGAAGCTGCCCGACTCCGTGAAGGCCCGCGCGTTCCGTGGCGCGATCACCGTCACGTCGCTGATCGCCCTCGCCATCGCCGCCGGCGCCGGCCGCAAGTTCAGCTGATCGCTACGGCGCCCCGCCCGGCGGGGCGCCGTCCTCTCCCGCCAGCCATGCCCGGCGCATCCGCCCAGACGTCACGGCTGCCCCAGGGCATCGTCCTCAACCGCTACCTAGGCCTGGTCGGCTTCGCCGGCCTCGCGCTGCTGGCTGCGATCGTCGCCACCGGCGACGCCTGGCTGCACGAGATGGGGCCGACCCAGTGGGTGCTCGTGCTCTTCCTGGTGCTCGGCGAGCTGATGCCGATCCGCCTCGCCGGCCACGACGACGAGGTGACGACGTCGACCGCGTTCAGCTTCGCGCTGCTGCTGACCGTCGGGCTCGCCCCGGCGGCCGTCGCGCAGGCGTTCGCGTCGATGCTCGCCGACGTGCGGCTGCGCAAGTCGCCGCTCACCACGATCTTCAACGCCGGCCAGTACACGCTCGCGCTGGGGGCCGCCGCGCTCGTGCTCTTCCCGCTGACCGGGCTGCCGCGGGCCGCCGCCTCGAGCCCACTGACCGCGACCGAGCTGGTCGCACTGGCGGTGGCCGGCTGCGTGTTCTTCGCGCTCAACAACCTGCTGGCCGGCAGCGCCTACGCCCTCGCGGACCGTAGCCCGATCCTCGAGCACCTGCGGCAGGACCTCGGCTTCCAGGCCTGGACGGCCGGGCTGGTGCTCGGCTTCTGCCCACTTGTCGTCGCCGTCGAGGCGTACGACCACCTGTTGCTGCCGTTCCTGCTGCTGCCGCTGACCGCGATCTACCGCGCGGGCCGGGACGCCCGCGCCTCCGAGCATCAGGCGCTGCACGATCGGCTCACCGAGCTGCCCAACCGGGCGCTGTTCCGCAAGCGCGCGATCGCCGCCACCCGCGAGGCCGCCGCCGAGGGCCATCACACCGGCGTGCTGATGCTCGACCTCAACCGCTTCAAGGAGATCAACGACACGCTCGGCCACGCGCACGGCGACCTGTTGCTGCAGGCGCTGGCCGCGCGGCTGCGCGGCTCGCTGCGCTCCGTCGACACGGTCGCGCGCCTCGGCGGCGACGAGTTCGCCGTCCTGCTGCCGCTGCTCGACGACGCGGCCGACACGGAGCGGCTCGCGAGGCGGCTCGTGGCCGCGCTGCACGAGCCGTTCGTGGTCCAGGGCGTCACGCTCACGGTCGACGCGAGCGTCGGCATCGCCTGCTTCCCCGACCACGGCGAGGACGTCGACCTCCTGCTCCAGCGCGCGGATGTGGCGATGTACGTGGCCAAGAGCCGCTTCGGCGGCATCGAGGTCTACGACGAGGCCAGCGACGAGAACAGCGTCGACCGGCTGTCGCTGGCGGTCGAGGTGCGCGACGCGGCGCTGCGCGACGAGCTCGTCCTGCACTACCAGCCGCAGGTCGACCTCGCCGGCGGCGACCTCGTGGCGGCGGAGGCGCTGATGCGCTGGGAGCATCCCCGGCGCGGGCTCGTGGCGCCCGACGTGTTCATCCCGATCGCGGAGAACACCGGCGCCATCCGGGAGCTGACCGCGTTCGCGCTCGAGGCGGCGATCGCCGAGGCCCGGAGCTGGCGCCTGCGCGGCATCCAGGCCGCCGTGGCGGTCAACGTCACCGCGCAGGACGTACTCGACCAGCAGCTGCCGGAGACGATCGCGCAGATGCTCCGCCACGCCCGGCTGGAGCCCGGCGGGCTGGAGCTCGAGCTGACCGAGACGATGCTTATGGCGGATCCCGAGCGGGCCGCCGCCGTCCTGAAGGCGCTGAGCGAGATGGGGGTGCGGCTCGCGATCGACGACTTCGGGACGGGCTACTCGTCGCTGGGCTACCTCAAGCGCCTGCCCGTCGACAAGATCAAGATCGACCGGGCGTTCGTGGCCAACATCCAGCACGACACCAACGACGCGGCGCTCGTCGTCTCGACGATCGACCTGGCGCGCAACCTGCGGCTGCGCGCCGTCGCCGAGGGCGTCGAGACCTCGGGGCTGGCGGAGTCGCTGCGCGCCATGGGCTGCACGCTCGGGCAGGGCTACCACTTCGCGCGCCCGCTGCCGCCGGCGGAGTTCACCGAGTTCGCGCTGAAGCACCTCGCGACGGCGCCGGCGCCCCCGCCGCCCGCACCGCTGGCGGCGCCGCGCGCCTGAGCGGCCGCCACGTATCGTGCGCGGCATGGCCGCGGACGACACCCGACAGCAGAGCCGCGCCCGCTGGACCGCCACGGCGAAGGGATGGGGCGAGCGCGCCGACCAGCTGCGGCGCATCACGATGCCCGTCTCCGCCTGGATGGTCGACGCGATCGGCCCGCAGCCCGGCGACACGCTGCTCGAGCTCGCGGCCGGCCCCGGCGACACCGGCTTCCTCGCCGCCGAGCTGATCCGCCCGGGCGGGACGCTGATCAGCTCGGACTTCGTGCCGGAGATGCTGACCATCGCCCAGGAGCGCGCGAAGGCGCTCGGGCTCGACAACGTCCGCTTCAAGCAGATCGACGCCGAGACCGCGATCGACATCGAGGCGGCCAGCATCGACGGCGTGCTGTGCCGCTGGGGTTACATGCTGATGGCCGATCCGGTGACCGCGCTCGCCCAGACCCGGCGCGTGCTCAAGCCCGGCGGCCGGCTCGCGCTCGCCGCCTGGACCGGCCCGGAGGACAACCTCTGGAGCGCGCTGCCCGCCCGCGAGCTGATCGCCCGCGGGCTCGAGGAGCCGCCGGACCCGGACGCGCCCGGCCAATTCTCCTGGGCTCGGGAGGGCGTGATCGCCGAGCGCCTCGAGGAGGCCGGCTTCGTCGACTACGACATCGCCGCCGTGTCGTTCACCGACCGCTACGCCTCGCTCGACGACTGGTGGGAGAGCACGCGCGACCTGTCGATGCGCTTCGCCGACGCCACCGCCCGCCTGGACGACGCCACGAAGGCCGAGATCCAGGCCGCGCTGGCCGACGCCGCAGCGCCGTACACCGACGGCGATGGCGCGATCAACATCCCCGCGCGGACCTGGACGGCTGCCGCGACGGCTTAGATAGGGAATTTCGCTCGCCCGCCGTCGGCGGCGCCGTGCCGCCGCCGACGGGCCGCACGACGCCGGCGGCGGGCGACCGACGATACTCCGCCCATGTTCTACGACGATGACGCGGACCTCTCGCTCCTCGACGGCAAGACCGTCGCCATCATCGGGTACGGTTCGCAGGGCCACGCCCACGCGCAGAACCTGAAGGACTCGGGCGTCGACGTCGTCGTAGGCCTGCGTCCCGACTCGAGCTCGGTCGAGAAGGCCGAGGCCGACGGGCTGGAGGTGCTCGACATCCCCGAGGCGGCCTCGCGCGGCGACGTCGTGATGGTCCTGCTGCCCGACGAGAAGCACGGGGAGATCTACCGCGGGCAGATCGCCGACGGGATCGCGCCCGGCAACACGCTCCTGTTCGGCCACGGCTTCTCGGTCCACTACGGCGAGGTCGAGCCGCCCCCGGAGGTCGACGTCGCGCTGGTCGCGCCCAAGGGCCCCGGCCACCTCGTGCGCCGCCAGTACCTCGAGGGCTCCGGCGTCCCCGGCCTGATCGCGGTCGCCCAGGACGCCTCCGGGTCGGCCAGGGACCTCGCGCTCGCCTACTCCAAGGGCATCGGCTGCACGCGCGGCGGCGTGATCGAGACCAGCTTCAAGGACGAGACCGAGACCGACCTGTTCGGCGAGCAGGCCGTGCTGTGCGGCGGGGTCACCGAGCTCGTCCGGGCGGGCTACGAGACGCTCGTCGACGCCGGCTACGACCCGCGCCTGGCCTACTTCGAGTGCCTGCACGAGCTCAAGC
>Ga0126314_10000691_pt1 | contig 16110 bp, 18 predicted proteins | sample Plot105B_FD_92535 | JGI IMG/M metagenome (GOLD analysis project Ga0126314, IMG submission 92535) | Serpentine soil microbial communities from UC McLaughlin Reserve, CA, USA - Plot105B | ecosystem: Environmental > Terrestrial > Soil > Grasslands | place: USA: UC McLaughlin Reserve, Lake County...
CACCGCGCGCTCGAGGTGGACGTCGGCGTGATCGCCAGAAACGACACTCGGGTTCATGGCGGCTGCCGCCAGCGAAGCCACGATGCCGGCGGCGGACGGCGGCGGGTTGACCCAGCCGAAGAAGGCCGGGTGGCCGTTGCCCATGGCATGCGGCAGGACATCGCGCACCGTGGTTGCGACCAGGTCGTCCAGCGCTGCCGGATCCTCCGGCAGGGGCAGCTCGAGCAGCTGTTCGCGCAGCGCCCCGGGGAGCGGCTGCCAGACCGGCCGCGAGGGCAGCGCGGCAAGGTGGTCGGCGACGCTGTCCACCAGCGCATGTGCGGCGCTGCGAAACGCCGCTGGCTCATCTACGCGCGGCGCGCTCGTGTCCGCTTCGCTCACATCGCAACCATAGGAAGCCAGCTCATGGCCCATCAAGCATCGCAACGTGCTGATCGAGCCTCGGGAGCCTACGTGTTCACCTCGGGATAGCGGATCGGCGCTACCCTGGGTTGTGTACCACGCCGCCCGTCTGGTTCTCGTTCTCTTACTCTCGCGCGGCCCTACCTCAGAGAGAATGAGGGAGCAGTGAGCGCAAATGGGGCTGGGATCTCCGGGAGCAGCGCACGAAATCGAAGACGAGCGGACGGGTCTGCTCATGGTCGAACTGTCGAATGCGATGGTGCGCCTGTACAAAGATCTCTTCGGGCGCGGACCGACAAAGACCAAGAGCAGCTACGCCGGTCCTGACCTGATCGTCACCACGCTCGAGAACAGCCTCACTCCGATTGAGCGCACCATGGTGCGAGCGGGAGAGCACGAGCGCGTGCGGGACCTCCGCATGCACTTTCAGTACATGAGCGAGCCGAGCTTCGTCGAATCTGTCGAGAGCATCACCGGCCGCACGGTGCGTGCGTTCGTCTCCGGCATGGACACCAAGCGCGACGTGGCAAGCGAGTTGTTCTACCTCGTGCCGCGCGACGAGTCGGTCGCCAGCTGACGTCTGCCTGAGCGCTTGCCGCTTTGGCTCTTCGGCGCTAATGTCGAACCACGGCACTGCCTGGCGCGCACGTGACAGGCTCGGTCGGTGATAGACGAAGGGACTCTCGTTCGCTACGTTCGACGGCGGACCTTCAGCGCAACCCTTACTGGAGGAGCCATGCGACCTCGGGACGTACTCCGTGTCACCGTCGAACCGTTGGACGACGCCCGCCTGATTCGCGCAATCGGCGAGATCGACATGAGCACCGTGGACGCGCTCAGGCGCGAGCTCGATGCGGCTCGCCACGCCGGCGCACCCGCCCTGCTCGACCTGTCAGACGTGACGTTCATGGATTCGACCGGCCTGCATCTCGTGCTGGAGGCCAGCGGGAAGTCTGCACGCTCGGACTGGGCGTTCTCCATCGTGCGGCCGTCGGATCCCGTGCAACGCCTCATCGATCTGAGTCGCGTAGGCGACCTGCTGACGATCGTCGACCCTGCCGCCAAGCCCGTTCTCGGCTGAGTCGCCGCACGACGCAGTCGCGGCGCGCAATTTTCCGCGCTACGCTGGTCGTACGGCCGCATGCGAGGCGCGAGTGCGACGAGCTCGGTCGACAGCAGAGAGAAGGGACTTCCCTCGTTCACTCGGGTGCGAGGCTCGGACCTTCAGGAACTAACGGTTGCTGGAGATGATGGAGAAGGAGTCCCTCGATGGCGGTTAATGGAGCTCAGCGAGCGACGATCTCGAATGAGATCGTCCGCCTTCACACTGAGTACTACGGCCGTGGACCGACCAAGGCCAAGGTCTACGCCGACGCAGACCTGATCGCGGTCGTGCTGGAGGAAACCTTCACACCGGCCGAGAGGACGCTGATCGACCGCGGCGAGTCGGATGGCATCCAGGATATCCGTCGCCGTTTCCAGAGCGTGATGGCCGATCAGTTCAAGTCGGTCGTGGAGCAGGCGACCGGGCGCGAGGTGAGGTCTTTTCTGAGCGAGACAGACCTCGAGAACGACATATCGGTAGAGATGTTCCTGTTGGCAGGAATCCGTACGGACATGGCGGGGTTCGAGAAGGCCGGCGAGGAGACGGAAGCCCAGGACTGACTGGCGCGGCCCGGACGGTAAGCGGCGCCAGGCGGCTGTCTGCTCGAGCATCTCGCCGCAGCGGAGGACGCGTCGGCCTAGAGCCGCGGCCTCTTGCGATGATTCGCTGATGCCACCGCTTCGCGCGAGAGAGCGTGCGCAGCTCCCCGACAGCGCCTTTGCGTACATCGATTCACGCGGCAACCGCCGGCTGCCCATCCACGACGCGGTGCACGTCCGGAATGCGCTCGCGCGGTTCAGTCAGGTGGCGTTCGAGAACGACGATGCGCGCGATCGGGCGCGGAATCGCCTGCTGAGGGCGGCCAAGAAGCACGGCATCATGCCGATCGGCTTCATCAGCTCGCAGCTGCAACCGCAGCGCAAGCTTCCCACCGGCCAGGTCACGTTCCTGCTGGCCGATCTCGAGGGCTCAACCGGGCTGCTGGCGCGGCTCGGCGAGGACTACGCGCCCGTGCTCGCCGATGTCCGTCGCCTCGTCCGCGACGCGGTGCGCCGCGCCGGTGGCCGCGAGGTCTCCGCTCGCGGGGACGACGTCTTCGCGGCGTTCGAACATACCCCCGCATCACTGGAGGCCGGGCTGGCGATCCAGCGGGCGATGCGCGATCGCGGCTGGCCCGGCCGAACCGACGTGCGACTGCGGATCGGCCTACATCGCGGGCGTCCCGACCTGACCGACACGGGCTACGTCGGCCTCTCGGTCCACGCCGCCGCCCGGATCTGCTTCGCCGCGCACGGCGGCCAGATCGTCATGTCCGCTGCCGTGCGCGCGGCGGTGCTGGAGTCGCTCCCAGATCGGACGAGCCTGAGGAGCCTTGGTGCCTACCGATTCCGAGGCCTCCCCGAGCCGGTGGAGATCTTCCAGGTCAACGCTCCCGACCTGCTCGCCGACTTCCCCCCTCTTCGCTCGGCCACTCCGGCGAAGTAGATCGGTCAGAGCAGAGCCATGGTCGATATGGCAGCGACTCAGACCTCCAGGCGCGACTCCTCCAGATCGAGCTCCCGCTCCAGCCGGTGCATCACGTCGTTGCTGATCTCGCCGCCGTTGCGCAACTGGACCACGGCGCGCCGTTGCACCGTGTAGAGCTCGTGCATCAGGCGCTGGTATGACATCGAGCGCTCCTCGACGCCGTCCCCGTCCTCGATCTTGCCAGAGCGCACCTTCACGCGCCTCTGGCGGAACTGGTACAGCCCGCGGAGGCGCTCGATCGTGTCGTCGCGGGTCCAGTCCTCGATTGCCAGCTCGTCGAGGCGCTCGAGAGCCGCGCGCGAGGCGGTCCAGCGGGCCCGCATCTCCTCGGCGGCCTCCTCGGCGCCGTCCTCGCGCACCCCGAGGCGGCGGATCAGGTACGGCAGCGACAGCCCCTGGCCGACCACCGTGACGAGGATCAGCGCGAACGTGATGAAGAGGATCACGTTGCGCTCGGGAAGCGGCGCGCCGGCATCGGTCTGAAGTGGCAGCGCCAGCGCGGCGGCCAGCGAGACGGCGCCGCGCATCCCGGCCCAGGCGGACACGGTGCGCTCGCGGGGCCCAACCCGCCGCTCGCGCTGCTCAGGCCGCCGATCGAGTGCCCGAACCACGTAGGGCATCGTGAAAGAGAAGGCGAAGCGGCTGCCGATCACCGTGGCGCAGACAATCGCTGCGTAGCCCAGCAGCTCGCCCGTCGTGTACATGTCGAGGCCGTCCGCGATCACCGGCATCTGCAGCCCGATCAGGATGAACAGCGTGGCGTTCAGGAGGAAGACGAGGATGTTCCAGAGCGCAAAGCTCTGGAGGCGCGTCTCCGGCGTGGCCAGCTCCGGCGCCCGCCAGCCGAGATAGATGCCGGCGGTGACCGCCGCGAGCACTCCCGAGAGGCCGAGCTCGTGCGCGGGGATGAACGCCGCGTAGGCGGTGAGCAGTGAGATCGTGATCTCCGTCGTGGTGTCGTCGAGCCGGCGGCGGATCTCCGCGACGACGTAGCCCACCACCAGCCCGATCGCAATCCCGCCGGCGGCTCCTCCAAGGAACTCGAGGCTCGCATCGAGCGCCGAGAAGGTCCCTCCAACGGCCGCGGCCAAGGCCACCTTGTAGGCCACGAGCGCGCTCGCGTCGTTCACGAGGCTCTCGCCCTCGACGAAGTTGATCAGCCGGCGTGGGGCACCGACCCGGCGCATGATCGCCGTGGCGGCCACTGGATCGGTGGGCGAGACGATCGCGCCGAGCGCGAACGCCAGCGGCCAGGAGAGCCCGATGCCCTCATGCCCCACGACGGCGACCGTCGCGATCGTCAGGAGCACGAGGCCGACCGACGCCATCGAGATTGCGCGCACGTCGCGGCGCAGCGCGCGCAGGTCCGCGAAGAACGCGGCCGAGTAGAGGAGCGGTGGCAGGAAGACCACCAGCACGAGATCGGGGTCGAGCTCTATCCGCGGCATGCCGGGGAGCAACCCCAGCACCAGGCCGCCCAGCACAAGCGGGATCGGATAGGGCACCGAGAGCCAGCGCGCGATCGCGTTCAGCCCCGCTACCGACACGAACAGCGCCGCCAGGACGATCTCGAAGTTGTCCACGGCTGAATTGTCGCTTGGCCGGCCCGGTGCCGGCCAGCCGCGTTACTCGGTTACCGCAAAGGAGAACATCATCCCGCTCTCGTGGTGCTCGGCGATGTGGCAGTGAGCCATCCACTGACCGACGTTGGTCACGTCGAGCAGGATGTCGACGGTCTCCCCCGTCCGCACCAGCACCGTGTCCTTCCAGACGAGGTTGCGCTCTTCCACTCCGTCGCGGCTGAGGACCAGGAAGCGGCCCGCGCCGTGCACGTGGAACGGGTGGTGCATCGGGTGGTCGCCGGCCATCTCGTTGAGCAGGCGGATCTTGACCTGGTCTCCGACCCGGAAGCGCCAGTCGATCGCCGCGTTCTCGGCGCCGGTCTCGCGGTCGATCAGCTTCCAGCGCATGTTGGCCGGCGTCGTCATCCGGTTGACCTCGACCATGTCGTCTTCCCACTCGATGCCGCCAGCCGCAGCGTGGTCATGGTCGTGGTCGTGCGCGGCTCCGCTCTCGGCCACCAACTGCGCTGGCACGAGCTTCATGCCGCACTCCGGGCAGTGGGCCGGCTCGTCGCTCACCACCTCCGGGTGCATCGGACAGGCATAGCCGCCCGCCGGAGCGTCGACCGCGAGCAGCTTCATGCCGCACTCCGGGCAGTGGCCCGGCTCCTCGCTGACGACCTCGGGGTGCATCGGGCAGGCGTAGATGACCGGCCCGTCTCCTTCGGGGGCGTCCATGTCCATCTCGGCGATGAAACCGATCGTCTTGTCGGGGTCGCGTTCCAGATGCGCGCCGATGCGCTCCCGTTCCGCGACCATGTCGGCGTTCGTGCGGAGGATCTCGAACTGCTCCCCGAGCGGCGGCGCGGCCGGCTCATCCGCCACGCTGAGTGCGGCAAGGGGATAGATCCGGTCCGGCGTGTGGTGCTCCAGCGTGAGGGTCCCAGCATCCGGGAACAGCACGTCGACCACCACTCGTTCCGAGGGCGCCAGAACGACCTCCTCGACGAACTGCTCGTGCTCGACGTGGCCGCTGTCGCCGCCGACCAGCTTCATGCGGGCCCCCGGCAGAGCGACCTTGAAGACACGCGTGTTGGCGGTGTTCGTGAGGTAGAGACGAACGACCTCGCCGAGCTTCGCTTCCAGCGACAGCGCGGTCTCACCGTTCACCAACAGCACGTCCCCGAACCGCCCCATGGCCGCGTAGGTCGTCTCGGTGCGGCTGAACGGAGCGACCCTCCCGTCCTCGATCAGGATGTCGTCGAGCGTGAGCAGAAGCTCGCGGTTGACCGGCGGCCAGTAGTCGGGATCGGAGGGCTCGACCAGCACGTTCCCGTAGAGCCCGAGCTCCTGGCCGTAGTCCTCGCGGATGTGCGGGTGGTACCAGTAAGCGCCGGCATCAGGGAAGGCCACCCGAGCCGAGAAGCGCTCGCCGACCTGGATCGGCGCCTGCGTCTCGTGCGTTCCGTCGTACCGGTTCTCGAGCCGCAGGCCGTGCCAGTGAACGGTCGCCTCCATGTCGCCCTCGTTCACGACGTTGCAGACCACTTCGGAACCTTCCCGGACCTTGAGGACCGGTCCGGGAATCGAGCCGTTGTAGGCCAGCATCCTCACGGTCGCGTCACCCACCCGCTTGGCGACGGGAGCGATGCGGAGCTCGAACTCGTCGCCGTCAGCCAGTTCGACCAGCTCGGGCACGCGGGCCTCGGGCAGGTCGGCGATGTCTGTGGGGAAATGGTCGGGAGCCGTGCTCATGATGCGGTCCTCGTGTCAATCGGGGTGGTCAGTTCAGCTGGCGGATGCGATCGGAACGCCGCGATCCGCTGTGCGAGGTACTGGGCGTCGTCCTTGATCCAGCCGAGCAGTGCCGAGCCTCTCGTGTGCTGCCACGGCAGCCCGAGGAAGTAGAGGCCGGGAGAATCCGTGACGCCGCGCTCGTGCACGACCCGACCGCTCGCGTCGAACACCGGGACGTCTATCCAGGAGTGATCGATCCGGTAGCCGGTCGCCCAGATCACCGTGCGAACGTCGAGCTTCGTGGCGTCGCTGAAGCTCACGGTCGCTCCGGCGGCATCGACTGCGCGTCCGTGGAGTCGCACGCCGTGACGTCGCAGAGCGCGCGGGCTGGACCCGATCAGGGTGTCCTCTCGCTGCTGCATCCTCCTGCCGATCCGGGACGACGACGTCTTGCGGATCAGCCGGGTGGCATCCAGATACCAGAACAGGTCGCGGCCGAAGATGCGCTGGGGCAGGGGTGTCTGGCGCGATCCGATCGACAGGTGGACCTCGCGCGAAGTCGAGAGCTCCTCGGCGATCTGGAAGCCGGTGTTGCCACCTCCGACGACGAGCACCCGTCCCTCGGGCAGCGCCGGCGGGGAGCTGTAGCTCGTGCTGTGCAGTTGCTCGACCTCCGGTCCGAGCCCCTCCGCGATCGGCGGCACGAATGGCACCTGGAACGGCCCGGTGGCAACCACGATCTGGTCGGCCTCGTAGGTCCGGTCGTCCAGGCCGACGACGTAGCTGCCCTCGACCTGGCGGATCCACTCGATTCGGCTGTTCAGCTGCACCGGCAGCTCGAAACGACGCGCGTAGTCGGTCAGATACGCGGCTACCTCGTCGCGGCTCGGGTAGCGATCCTGATCGCCGGGGAAGCCCATGCCCGGCAACGCGTCGTATCGCGCCGACGTGAACAGCCTCAGCGAGTCCCAGCGCTCATGCCAAGCTGCCGCGGGCTGTGCCGCCGCCTCGAGGATCGTGAAGTCGACGCCCTGCTCGGCCAGGAAGTAGCCGATCGCAAGGCCGGCCTGGCCGGCGCCGACGACGACGACGTCATGGCGCTTAGTGGCAGTCCTATCGGTGACCGTCTGATCGGTTCCGGCAAGGGGCATGCGAGTCCTCTTCCTTCCGGTGGGACGGGATGAGACCGCCAGCGACGAATCGGGGCAGGTGCTGCGGCTCATGCGAATGTAAAGGCCGCGAAAGCCCGCGTCTACCAGGCGCTGTGCTAGTAGAACCAGCTGACGACGGTGTAGCGCTGGCCGCGCGATACGGGGGTCACCTCGTGGACCATCTCGCTCGGGAACGCGATTAGAGAGCCCGTTTCTCCGGTCACGGGCAAACCGATCGATCCGCCCTCCCCGTCGTCCATAAGGCCGTAAAGCGTCAGCGCGCCGCCGGAGTAGGAGTCCGGCCCCGGCTCGGCCGACTCCCCATTCAGGAACACGATCGCGGAGACCTGCCGCTCGCGGGCGAAGTTGGCGGCTTCGGCATCCGGGTTGCTGTCGCGATGGCGCCGGAAGAAGTCCCCCTCGCGGTACATCAGGAACTGCGGGCTCTGTACGCCGCTTACCTGAACCTCGAGCCGTTCGGAGACCTCGGGAAGCAGCTGAGTCATGCGGTCGAGGACAAGTCCTGACGCCTCGGAGGAGACCTCTGCCCACCGCGTCTTCCGCTTCCCCTCATCGACCCCGTACTCGCTGCCCTCCTCACGGATCGTCGCAGACGAGATGCTGGCCTGGGAGATCTCATCACGAAGCGCCTGACACTCCTGCGCGCTGAGGAACCCCTGCTTTCCAAGGAGACCGAAGTTGTTGAAGAAAGAGACGTCTGGCATGGTCACCCGTCAGCGCACGCGACCGCGCGCTCGATCGCCTCCAAGGTCGAATCGAGCGTTTCCAATCCATCGGGGACAGTTACAAGGAACACAGGCACGCACGAGGCGAGTGTAAGGTAGCCGTCCATCATGCGCCTCCTTTGCGTCGCGTCAGCGAGCCCGAAGCTGTAGGCGTGTGCGAGGACGGCGCGGAAAGCCTGCGCCGGAGCCAGGCGCACGATGCGAGGCGCGCTGACGCTGGCGCGCTCGAGCGTACAGATGGCGGCCAGCCGCAAATCTCCTCGCGGGACCTCGGGCTGAGTGACCGGTCCTCCGTCACTCGAGAAGTGTGCCCGGGACTGCGGCCGCAAGCGGAGGGTGAACGGGAGCGGAACTACGACGGGCGCGGGTGTCGATGGCTCGAGCGCGACGGCGTCATCCGCAACCGGGGGCAGCCCGCGGCGCGTGAACCCATATGCGAGGGTCGATTTTCCCGATCCCGACGGCGCGCAGAGAGCCACGACACCCGCCGGCATCATTACGGCGCTGCCGTGCAAGACCTGGTGACCGAGCGCTGCCAGCACAAGCGGTAGAGCCAAGCGCCGATGGGCGTCGTTGATGGCGTCGAGCCCAACGCCCGAGTGGGCCAACAACTCGATCTCGTCGCGGCCGAACCGGAACGTGCCGACCCCAACCAGGTATAGCCAACCGCCCTCGGCATCTCCGTACGCCGCAAGTCGACCCTTGCGGTCATGCCACTGCTCTACGGCCGCACCGTCCGGCGAGCAGGCGGGGGGATTCGGCGCCCACTTCACCTGCAAGTCCAGCAGGCCGCCGAGGGCGTCATTCCCCCCAACCATGCTCTCCGTTTCGGTGGGTTTTACTGCCCGGGCGGCTTAGTCGAGAGCTCACCCGGCTCCGGAACGTCCGTGCTGAGCTTCGCGCCGCCTTGCTGCACGACCTCGCCCACATCACCGACATCCTTCATCTCCGGAGCTTCCCACTCCTTGCGCTTGTCATCACCCATTGTTTGATCACCTCCTTTTCATATGCGGGGTCTGACCCAAGCTTCCAAGTTCAAGATGTTCCAGATTCCGTTGGCCGCACGTGACGTTCCGCTCGCGAACATGCGCTCGGCAGCCTGGTGCATGCGCGCTCCATCTACCACGCCGAGCTCAGCGAGCGCCTGAGCGCCGCCGGTCTTGTTCCAGATCTCACGTCCCTCCCCCAGCATCACGGACGTGAAATAGTCGGTTGCGATCACCTTCTTCTGGCGCTCCAACCCAACGTCGGGGAAGCGTCGTGAGAGCGTGTCACGGACGAGACCCTTGGCCCGTCCCCCGCGGCTGAGCACGTCGGGCGGAATGCGGTACAGCAGGTCGACGAGGTCCGGGTCCCAGTACGGCTGGGCCATCCGGACGCCGAGATGACGGCCGTTCTCAAACAGCTCCTCCATCTCCATCGACACGATTGCGTGGTCCAGGCTGAGCCTCCCCTGTTGCAGATAGAAGCTCCCGGACCGCTCCCACTCGCGGTCCCCCCAGCCGTCCTCGACCCTCACAAGCAGCTGTTCACGGAGTGCTGAATCAGCCGCTACCCAGTCTGGCATCGCGGCGGACGCGAGCTTCCTCCGGCGCCGCCGCAACACACCCGGTGCCGTCGCGTTGAGTCCGCGTACCGCCTCTGCACGAAGAATCGGCCGCAGGCCGAAGGTCCACAGCACTTTGCGGGCGAAGGAAGGGGCGCTGGAGTTGAAGGAACGCCGGATGATTCCTGCCAGTCGCAGCCACCCCGCGAAGTCGCCCGAGCGAAGGAGGTCAGCGGCGAGGTAGAACGTGACGCCGAGCCACTCGTCACCGCCCGCTCCGGTGAAGATGGTGTTGCAGCCCGCGTCCTTGGCCTGGAGACCGAGGCGGCGGTAGCCCGGTTGCCAACAGCCGATGATCGGAGCGCCGCGCTTCGAGCTGAGATCGAGCACCGAGTTGAGCAAGCCGTCGTGCTTGGTCGCCTCTTCAATCGAGAGCATGACCTGGTCGAGCCCGAGCTTCGAGGCGACTGCCCTCTGGACCTCTTCCTCGCTCGACTGCAGGTCGGGGAATGCGAGTGACAATGCGAGTGGAGGCGCCATCCCACGGAGCCTCGTCCGGTCTCCCGCGACCGCCGCCACGCTGATCGAGTCCAGTCCCCCGCTGAGGTAGATGGCCGCCGGGCCGAAGTCGAGCCAGCGCTCGACTGCACGGTCGAGTACGTCGTCGAAGCGATCGACCTCGTCCTCGCTCGCCCAGTTCACAGGCTGCCCCGGTGGCGAGGGATCCCAATACCTCGTCGCCTCCAGTGACCCCCCGCGGACTCGAAGGACATGCCCGGACGGCACTCGCTTGACGTCCTCGTAGTAGGTCTCGTCGGGAACAGACCAGCGCCGGCAGAAGTTGTCGGCGAGCAGTGCCCGGTTGACCTTGGCGGATACCGCTGGTTCCAGTACGAGCGCGTTGGTCGACGGGGACACAAAAAGTCCGGAATCCGTTCGCGCGTAGAAGAGTGAGTGTCCTCCGAGCGGGTCGCGCGCAAGTTTGAGCTCGCCGCTGTCCGCGTCGTGAAGGATCAGGGCGAACGACCCACGCAGGTTCCGAAGCCAATCAAGGCCGAAGCGCCGCACCACTCGAAGCACGATCTCGGCATCACCGGCCGCCAAGGTCAGGTCGGGAAGCGTCCGAAGCAGCTGGTCCCGGTCGTGAAGGACGCCGTCGAAGATGACCGTGTCCGGGCCGTCCATCGCCAGCTGCGCGGTCGAGCCTTCGGGCGAGGTCACGAATGTGAGTCCGGTCGGTGAGCCCCCGAAACGTGCAGTCCACGCCGGCGGCGGCCCGTGTCCAAACTCCTCTTCGACGCTGAGCCCGGAGTACGGGACGTCAACCGCCATGGCCCGCCCTTTCAACGATCCGCCCGTCCCGCCCGAACGAGACCAGTGGCGCAAAGGCGCCGCGCTCGTCGGTATCGGCGGCCATCGAGCGATCGCCGACAGCCACCCACGCGTGGCCCTCGACGGCGTGTTTGCCGCTGCGGAAGCCCAAGACCAGTCGAGCGTCGGAATTCGCCTGGGATAGATAGCGGTAGAGCACCAGGCTTCGCTCGAGGCAATTGTCCGCACCTGTAACCGGACGGGAGCCGTAGATCCACGACGCGAGACGCACGATTCGCGCCTCCTCGTACCGCGAAGGCGGGCGGCCTCTCATGCCTCGGGCGAGCGTCTCGAGCGGGATGATTCTCTTGAGGACTGGGAGCACCAGACGCCACGCAAGCATGCGCATGGCGAGCCACAAGTCTGCGCGCGTGCGGACGTGCCACCGAATCGATCGGAGCCGTCGTTCCAGCCAGGATGGCTCCTGCGTCACCGCTGAAGTGCTCACGCGAAATCCGCCAATGCCGCTCCAGGGGCGGGAGAAGTCAGGCTGCCTCACGCTCGTCGATTAGGCCCTCGGCCGAGAGCTGCGCGAGCATCCGATCGATCGCTTCCGAGACGACGGGGCGCTCCACATCGAACGCCTCGAGCAGTGTTTCCTCGAGCTCAGTCCTTCCGGAACCCGCTTCCAGCAGCTCCCAGACGCGGGAAGCGGTTCCATTGAGCTCATAAATGCGATTCGTCCCGAGGTTCACAACGACCAACCGGTCCCCTAGCTTCCTGCTGACGACCTCACTGTTGGGCCGCAATGCAACCCCCTTTCAAAACCCGAAGGCGAGAATAGGTTAGAAATCTTGATTTGTCGAACGGCGCATCGGCGGGGCCGCATTAGTACTGAGCGAGCGAACCCGCCCGGCGACCGTGGATAAGCGCACGATCGAACAGCCATATGGCCGCGGGCACGGTTACGGCGCTGAAGCCGACGAGCACGAGCGCATCGCTCCACCAGCTGCCCCCGTAAAGGGCGGCGCGCAGGCCATCGAAGGCGAACCGCGTCGGCACGATCGAGGCCAAGGGCTCCAGCCAATCCGGTAGGACCGATACCGGGAAGAATGCTCCTCCCAGCAGGCCCATCCCGAAGATGACGAGCGCGGAAATGCTCTGCCCCCGCTTGATCACCATTACCGCCGCGGCCGTCGCGATGCCGATCGAAGACATCGCAATCGCGGTCGCCGTTAGCACCAGCACGAGCCCTGCCCAGTTCGCATCCGCGAAGCTGACGCCCAGGAGCCCTCCTCCCACTATCAGATAAAGCCCGACTCGAAACGCGGCCAGCGCAAATGGCATGCCACACATGCCGACGGCCATCTCGATCGCGCTCAGCGGTTGGGTGACGAGCGCCTCGAGCGTCCCGGTCAGCTGTTCGTCCCGAATTCCCACGGCTATACCGGAGCTCGTGGCCTGGACGACCGCTGTAACCGCGATTCCGACGAGCGCGAACGCGAAGTAGGACGGAGCCACCCCGAGCGACGCGCTCGCGCCGTCCTTGAACGTCTGCGAGATGAAGTAAAAGACGACAACGTCCAGGACGCCGATGAAGAAATCCAAGACCAGCGCGAGCCGATAGGAGGTCCGGATCAGGAAGTCGCGGCGCATCAGCGCCACCACGGCGCTGGGCCTCAGCGGCCTAGGCGCGGACGTCGACGTCCGAGGTGCAGCGATCGAGGTCATCTTGCCGGTGTGTAGCGATCAGCACCGCTGTCTCGGGCCGGCGGTCCACCGCGGCCCAGAGGCGCTCGACCGCGTCGACGTCCAGAGACCGGGTGGGCTCGTCGAGCACGAGCAGTCGCGGTTCGCCCAGAAGCGCTCGGGCGAAAGAAACCTGCTGAAGCATGCCCGTCGAGCAGCGGTCCATCCGGTTTGCAGCGATGCCGCCGATCTCGAGCTCCTCCTCCAGAGCACTGACCTGCTTCGCGGCGTCGGCCCGCCGCGGGTGGCGGAGGCTCGCGAAGAACAGAAGGTTTTCGCGGCCCGTCAGCCGCAGGTAGAACGAACGCTCCTGGGAAAGGGAGGCGCCCACGAGGCGCTTCGCCTCTGCGCTCCCCGCCGGATAGCCGGCGACTCGCACGTCACCCGTCGTCGGAAGAAGCGTGCCCGCGGCGCAACGCAAGATCGTCGTCTTCCCGGCCCCGTTGGGACCCAGGACGGCGAGCCTCTCACCGGGGCCGACCTGGACGTCGAGGGGCCCGACGACGTGCCGGTTCGCGAAGTCGCGAGTCAAGCCTGTCATGGCGAGCAGCGGCTCGGGCACGATCTCACCCTAGAGCCGATTTCGGTCGGCAGCGGAACGGCGCGATGCAATCTTCGCTCGAAGGTCGCCTGTAGCATCCGCGCAGGAGCCGTGAACCGCTCGTGACGCAGGATTCATCCGGCAGCGCCGGAGGGCTGCCCTGGGACCCACTCGCGGCCGTCGCGGCCGGGCTGACCATCGACGCGGCGACCGCCGAGGCCGTCGTCGCCCTCCGCGACGCCGGCATGCGCAGCATCCTGCTGAAGGGGCCGTCGTTGGACGTGCTGCTGTACGACCCTGAGGAGCCGAGAGCCTATTCGGACATCGACCTGCTCGTGCGAGGCGGAGATCTCCCGCGCGCGGCCGAAGTGCTCCACAGCCTGGGCTACCGAGAGCGCGCAGCGCGCGAGCCGTCGAGAATCGTCGAGCACGCCAAGGTGTGGGTAAGGCCGTCCGACCGCATGTACCTGGACCTCCACCGCACGCTCGGAGGGCTGGATAGGGACGACGTAGATGCCTGGGAGGTGCTAGCGACGAATACTCACAGCATGTCTGTCGCGGGCACGGAGGTGGAGATTCTGGCGGAACCCGGGCAAGCCCTTCACGTGGCTCTCCATGCGGCGGTGTCAGGGCCGGTCGCCGAGAAGCCGATGATCGACCTGTCGCGCGCGCTGGATCGCCTAGCGCCGGGGACCTGGAAAGCGGCGGCGCTCCTCGCTGCGCGCCTCGGCGCTGAGGAGACGTTTGCGACCGGCCTGCGAATGCAACCGGCCGGAGCGCAAATGTGCGCTGAGCTGGAGCTCTCGAGGGAGCCAAGCGTGGAGGCGCGGATGCTCGCCGAGTCGGTGCCGTACGCCTCTTGGACGGTGAACCGGCTCATAACGACTCGAGGAATCGCGGCCAAGCTCCGGATCATTGGTCCACGGCTGATGCCAAAGCCAGACTTCATGCGGGTCTGGTATCCCGTCGCCCGTCGAGGCACCGTTGGCCTCCTGATGGCATACGGGCAACGTCTTGCCTGGCTCGTGAAGGAGACCGGTCCCGCCCTCGGCGCCTGGTGGCGCGCCAGGCGAAGGACGCAAGAAGGCCCCTGACAGGCGGCGTTCGCGCCCTTACGGCCTGGCGGCGCGCTCGCCGTGAGACACGAGATTCCGCCTGAACGTGATGAGATCCTCCTGCAGCCGCCTTTTGAGCTCCGAAATCTCGGCCCGCCCGTGGTGCCGGATGCGTGGCCACGGCGCGAGCGATGCGCCCGCCGTGCTGTTCCACTCGAGGCCGATCAGTTCCACGCGTGCGTCATATTCGCTTGGCCGGACCTTGTGCGGCGGAGTCAGGTCGGGGGGCAGCTCGTAGCCCAGCAGGTCTAGCACCGCGGCGTTCTCCCACCAGGGATGATCGATGTACTGCTCAGCCGCCCAGACGCGATCGAGGAACTGCCGTGCCCAGGGGGTGGAGCGCACCAGGAAGACTCCGGTGTTCGCGGAACGCCACGAATCGTCCGCCTCCCAGAGGTGTTCCACCAGATAGATGTCCTTGTCCGGCCGCACAAGCTCTGCGATGTCCTCGGAGATGTCGAGGAAGATCGCGTCGGCGTCGACCCAGAGCACCTCGTCGTAGTGCTCGAGCAGCTCTCGGACCAGAGCGATCTTGCTCCACGCGGCCGGCCGCCCGCGCTCCAGCAGCTCAGTCGAGAGCCGGAGGTCGTAGCCATGAAGCTCCGCGTAGGCCTCGAAGGTGATCGAAGACACGGCGAGGAGGTCCTCGTACGGGCCCACGCCAAGCGAGCAGAGCACCCGGCGCGGATCGCGACGATTCTGGGCCCCGTGGCGCCTCAGAAGGCGCCGCTTCACGGCGTCAAGCGTGAGCATGGTCGAAAGCTAGCTTGCCGAACCGGCTCGCCTGTGTTATCCAGAGGAGAGGTATGTCGGCGGGCGGGACAGCCCGTCGCTTCGGGCTCGAAGGGATTCTCTCGATGACTGACTCCGCGATTGCGGTCCTACTCGCCGCGGTGTTGGGTGCGAGCGTCGCGGTCCCGGCCTACGGCCAGACGCAGACGACGGAGACGCCCGTCCCGGGAACGGAGACGTCGGCTCAGACCACGACTCCGACCGAGACCACGCCGACCGAAACCACGCCGACGCCCCCGAGCCCGGAGCCGACCTCCGCCCCGAACGAGTACGTCGAAAGCGTCCCCACCGGGGGCGGCCAGTCGCCCGCGCCACGCGTCCAGGAGCCGGCAGCGCCGACTCCGGTGGCTCCTGCTCCCACCACCACGACGCCCGCCATTCCACCAGACTCCACAGGACGGTCGACCCAGGCCACCCCCACTCCGCGGAAGCCTCACAGGAAGAAGCACAGGCGCACGCACGAGCGACGGCACGCCGACGACGCGCCGGTGCGCACACCGGCCCAGCCGGCGATGCCGAGCACGCCCGCCGCGGCGGAGGCCGGTGACCCCGGCAGCCCGCTGCTGCTGGGGTTCGCGCTGCTGCTGATCACCGCCAGCGTGCTGGGCACAGCCGTCGCCAACCGACAACGTGCCGGCGTCTAGCCACCCGATCGCGGAGCGCGCCGAGGCCTCGGCGACAACCGCTCCGGAACGCGCGCCCGCGAGGGCTTTGCCCGCCCTGGGCGCTCGCGGGCGCGCTGCGGTGCGCGGTTACGGAGTCACGCTCGGAGTCGCCATCGCGGTCTTCGCGCTGGCGTTCCAGAGCGGTGGCTATGACGTCACGG
>Ga0126314_10000692_pt1 | contig 16097 bp, 15 predicted proteins | sample Plot105B_FD_92535 | JGI IMG/M metagenome (GOLD analysis project Ga0126314, IMG submission 92535) | Serpentine soil microbial communities from UC McLaughlin Reserve, CA, USA - Plot105B | ecosystem: Environmental > Terrestrial > Soil > Grasslands | place: USA: UC McLaughlin Reserve, Lake County...
ACCCTGGTCTTTTTACCATTTACTACGCCATAACCACTGGCATAGGTCTCCGCTTTAAACTGAGCTGATTTTTGCTTAAAAGCAGATCCGGGAATAAAGTTCCTGTCCACGACATTTACCTTAACTTCTCCATTCAATGTTTTATCCTTCGCGTTCAAAAACCTATAGACCGCCGGGCCTTCAACCGCCTGTCCGTTATTATCCAGCTTCAGATTGTCGAAATTGAATACTGCCGTCATATTTCCGATAGAAAAGCCGGCATCCTGTACTTTTTTCCTGATCAGATCGATGTTAACTGTTCTATTCTTTTTAAAGCTGATGACAAAGGTGTTTTTATTCAGATCTGGCCTGATGCCTTCTACAAAATCGAGAGACTTCAGGGATTTTTCTGTTGCTTGCGAACACATAGAGCAGGTAAGACCTGTAACCAGTAGTTCTGCCGAGGAAATCTGTTGTGCAGAAACGTTTCCCGCTATTAAAAGAATAAAAAATATGCTGATATATTTAATCGTTTTCATGTGAATTTTGCTTAATGTGTAAATAAATAATTTGTTGTGAGACCGGACATCATTCCGGCATGGCAAAAAATTAATTTACCGACTAATTCCTGAAAACGCAGTTATAAAGATGAAGAGCAATAACCGCCGAGCGGGGTGGCGCCTTATTTTCTAAGGTGTGCGAAAAGCGCTTAAAGACCGGACCGAAAAGATTTGAGACGCCGGTGTAATGAAACAATTGCAGGCTGAAGTTTTCCGGCAGCTTAACCTTAATACCGCCCTGATGACTGTCCTTTACCTTAACTTCGACTTCAGTCGTTTTGCAGCAGTTGTGGGTTTTTGCAAGTTTATCCTCCTTTTTGCAGGCAGAGCATTTGGCAGGTTCGATAAACCTCACCGACGATAGCTTGCCACTACAATAATGCATATTCATAGCAATCCCGATCACGCTGATCAGGTAAAAAAGGCCAAGGCCCATTGCTATCTTTTGCTTTATTTTCATTTTATAGTTTGCACGGCCAGGCAGCCCGATGCTGAGCTACAAAGCTAGACATAATAATTGGAAATCACCTTTCCGCTTGTTTGAACAGCGTCAAATAATAAGGTCGCGGCCACTTTTTAAACACCGCGGAATACCTTAACTTAGCTCCATTTCGATTCAGTATGAACAAACTCCTAACCCTGATTGTATGCTTTTTCTTCAGCGCATCATTTGCTGCCAGGCCGAAACACCAGTATATTAAAATCAAAACAGATAAAGGCGAATGTATCGTGATGCTCTATGACCAGACACCGTTGCATCGCGACAATTTCCTCAAATTATCCCGTAAAAAGGTCTTTAATGGCACTTTGTTCCACCGTGTTATCAATAACTTTATGATACAGGGTGGTGATCCTGATTCAAAAAAAGCAACCGCAGGAGCGCCGCTCGGAGAAGGAACGGTCGGCTATACCGTCCCTGCAGAATTTAACGACAGTCTGTTTCACAAAAAGGGAGTTCTGGCAGCGGCAAGGGATAATAATCCTGAAAAAGCATCAAGCGGCAGCCAGTTTTATCTGGTTCAGGGAAAGGTTTTTACAGACGAAGAGCTCGATGCTATAGAAACCAACCGGCTTAACTTCAAAATCCCGGGCTGGCAAAGAACCATTTACAAAACACTCGGCGGAACGCCGCACCTGGATAAAAACTATACCGTATTCGGAGAGGTCGTACAGGGTTTGGAAATGATTGATACAATCGCCGCGGTAGAAAAAGACAATCATGACCGACCTTTGGAAGACATAAAAATGACCATTACGCTTTTGAAGCGCCGCGCAGCAAAAGAATTAGAAAAACAATTGAACCACCAACCGTCAAGCCCAGAACATTAATGAAAATTATCTCTTATAACGTAAATGGAATCCGCTCTGCGTCTACTAAAAACTTCTTTGGCTGGCTGCAGGCTACCGACGCAGACATGATCTGCCTGCAGGAAGTGAAAGCCCTACCTGTACAGATCCCCGATATCCTGGCCCTCATAGAGAGTCTTGGTTACCATCACTATTGGTTTCCTGCAGAAAAAAAAGGATACAGCGGCGTTGCCATTCTTACCAGAATAAAACCCAATCATATAGCATATGGTTGCGGAGAAGAGTGGATCGACAAAGAAGGAAGGGTACTCCGGGCCGATTTTGATGATTTCTCTCTTATGAGCCTGTATATGCCTTCAGGATCAAGCGGAGAGGAGCGACAGGCTAAAAAGTATGAATTTATGCGTTTCTTTGACAACTATATTGGTGAATTGCGCAAAAGCTACCCCAACCTGATCATCTCCGGAGATTATAACATTTGCCACACCGCTATCGACATCCATAATCCTAAATCCAATGCAAATTCTTCCGGCTTCTTACCCGAAGAAAGAGCATGGATGGAATTGTTCCTTAACAACGGCTTCATAGATACCTTCAGGCATTTTAATAAGGATCCCCATCATTATACTTGGTGGAGTTTCAGGGCAAACTCCAGAGCAAAGAACCTGGGTTGGCGTATCGACTACCACCTGGCTACCCAGCCGATGCTACAAAAACTTAAACGGGTAACGATCCTGCCAGACGCCATCCATTCAGATCATTGTCCTGTACTGCTTGAATTACATAACTGAAAAACGAAAGATTTTCTCTGGTGTGATACAGGCATCCAGCATGATGTCGTCTTTATGTACATCTGAAATGGTTTCAACCGGCCCGAACAATGAAAGCCCGATTTTCATTGTTTGGACCGGAGCAAGAAACCGATCGTAAAAACCCTTCCCATAACCGACCCGGTATCCCCGCTCGTCAAAAGCAAGCAGAGGAACCAATACCAGATCTACATCACCCGTATGAATCTCTGACTGTTGTGGTTCCAGAATGTTGTAAAGATTCTTTTGCAGGTCTTTCCTGCCCGAATATACATGACTGGTCATCAAAACCGCATCAAAATCGGCCTTTGGTACAATAATCTTAATCTGCGGATGCTCCTCCACGAGCCAGTCTATAAACAAAAAAGTATCCGGCTCCCGCTTCTCAACGATTGGTAAAAAAATATGAATGGTTTTCACTTGCGAAAGGTCTAACGAAGAAAAATGAGTCAGCAAATCGCAGCTATACTCCTCTATCTGATCGTCTGAAAGACCCTTTCTTTGAGCCATCGCTAATTTTCTTATTTCCGCTTTCACCATTCAACAAAAGTAACGATAATGCCCGCAACACCAAATCCTACCCCCTCACAATATCTCTCAACTCAAATTCTCGAACCAATCATTTTTTACTCCTTTTTTTGGCACCCAGAGGGATGAAACAGGTTGGGGCGAGGTGGCATAGGAAGATTTTCCGAAGCGCAGCGAGGCAAAAGATTCCAGCCACAGAGGCGCAACATCTATTTCATCCCTCAACCCCAAAAAAAAGAAGTAAAAAAAAATGGCTTCGGGAACCACTCCGAAGCCACAATCAACCTAAACCTAAAACTAAACTATGAAAATTCTTATTTTACTCTTTCAACATAATCACCAGTACGGGTATCGATTTTTACCTTATCACCCTGGTTAATAAACATTGGTACTTTTATCTCGACGCCAGTTTCAACCGTTGCATATTTTAATGCGTTTGTAGAAGTATCACCTTTTACAGCCGGCTCAGAATATGTGATTTCCAATTCAACATGTGAAGGTGTCTGCGCCATAATCGGCTCGTCACTTTCAAATGCGATGATCACATTCATTCCCTCTTTCAGAAAACGAACACTCTTACCGAACAATAACTTAGGAATATTGAACTGTTCGTAACTATTATTGTCCATTACTACCAAAGCATCTCCATCTTCATAGAGGTACTGATAATCACTGGTTTCAACACGGCAAATCTCAACCTCTTCATCTACACGGAACCTGTATTCAACCAGCTTACCGGTTTTTACATTCCTCATTCTTGCCTGGTAAAAAGCGCGCAGGTTGCCGGGCGTACGGTGCAGAAATTCTTCTACCTGTACCAATTCTCCGTTAAAACGAAGGATATTTCCACTTTTTATGTCAGATGCTTTTGCCATTTTCTTTTGAAATTAAGCCTACACTAACGGCCTTTTTTCGTGCCGCAAAGGTAAAGACTATTTTTTAATTACACAATAGTTATTTTAAATAATTTTAGAGGGCTCGTTTATGCCTGAAATAAGGCTGTTTTTTCCCTAACACAAATATATATTTAGTTATTTATAATCGGTGATCCGAACGAAATGGTTACAAAAAGAATATTCTTCTTCCTGATTGGAACCGATCACAACCAGCTTATCTCTGGTAAAGTCTTCCATCAAATGGTGGTACCACGCCATTCCCTCCTTATCTAAATTAGAGGTCGGCTCGTCCAGAACTAATATTTCAGCATCCGTGCAACAGGCCAGAACCAGCTTTGCCCTTTGCTTCATCCCAGACGAGAAATACTTCAGCGCCTTGTCTTTAGACCGTTCAAGGCCAAGAATTGCTAATATCCCTGCAGGATCTAGCCCGCGGTAAAAGCCCTTGAACTTAAAGTGAAAATCTATCAGCTCCGTAAGCGTAAACTCGTCTATCAGGTCAAGATAAGGGGCAGCAAAACTCATGTGCTTATAGATCGCTTCCGCGGGAATCTCCTTCCGCAGCACGTACTTAATTTTTCCCTCAGACGGCGACAGGCAACCCAAAACAACATTAAGCAAAGTAGACTTCCCGGATCCGTTAGGACCGAGTATGGCGTAGCTGTTTCCTTTTTTAAACTGATAATTTACATTCCTGAAAATCCATTCCTGGTTAAACCTTCTGCCGGCATTCTCAAGCTGAATTTCCATTTTCGGATAGTATCCTAGCTACCAGAGCCGAAGCCCTTCATTACGCCGCGGTTGGAGTTCCGGATAAAATCAACGATTTCATCGCGAATCTCTGTAGGTTTAAACTCCGCTTCAATCATATCCAGAGCCTTGGTAACGTTGTTGTGCTTCACAAATAAAACTCTGTATATTTCCTGTATTTCATTGATCTTCTCCGACGAGAAACCTCTTCTCCTTAAACCAACAGAATTGATCCCTGCATACGAAAGCGGCTCGCGCGCAGCCTTAACATAAGGGGGTACATCTTTCCGAACCAGGGAACCTCCTGTTACAAAGGCATGTGCACCAACTTTAACAAACTGGTGAATCGCAACAAGACCCGCCAGCACCACATAATTACCAATGGTAATGTGCCCTGCCAGGGTCGTACTGTTAGAAAAAATGCAATAGTCTCCAACTTCACAATCATGTGCGATGTGTGAATAAGCCTGTATCAGACAATTACTGCCAATTACCGTTTTCCATTTGTCTTTTGTACCCCTGTTGATAGTAACACACTCCCTGATGGTCGTATTGTCTCCTATTTCTGCTGTGGTTACTTCCCCGGCAAACTTTAAATCCTGAGGAACACCTGAAATCACAGACCCGGGGAAAACCCTGCAGTTTTTTCCAATCCTGGCTCCATCCATGATCACAACATTAGATCCGATCCAGGTTCCCTCTCCAATTTCCACATCTTTGTGAATTACCGCAAATGGCTCTATGACAACATTGTCTGCAATTTTTGCCTGGGGATGTATATACGCTAAGGGTTGTATCATGATATAGGTTCGCTATCTTTAACTTTTACAATCTGTGCCATCATTTCGGCCTCCACTACTACTTTGCCGGCAACCATTCCAACACCCTTCATCTGAGCGATGCCCCTTCTGATCGGCTCCATCAAATCACATCTGAATACAATAGTATCCCCCGGAGAAACCTGGGCCCTGAAACGAACATTGTCTATCTTTAAGAATAGCGTCAGGTAATTTCTTGGATCAGGAACGGTGCTCAGCACCAGAATTCCTCCTGTTTGTGCCATCGCCTCGATCTGGATCACTCCGGGAAAAACAGGAGCACCGGGAAAATGGCCCTTAAAAAACTCCTCGTTCATCGTCACGTTCTTTACTCCCACCACGTGGGTTTTAGAGAGCTCAAGAATTTTGTCTATAAAAAGGAAAGGCTGTCGGTGAGGCAAAATATCCATGATCTGAACCACATCATAAAGTGGCTTTACGGAGGGGTCATACACATGCTGCACTTTCTTATTTTTTTCTTTTTTAATTGCTGCCTTAATTTTCTTTGCAAACGCCACATTGGCGGCATGACCAGGTCTGGCAGCCATAATGTGCCCTTTCAAATGCATCCCTACAAGGGCAAGGTCTCCGATCATATCCAGCAATTTATGTCTTGCCGGCTCATTCTGGTACCGCAGCTCCATGTTGTTCAGGATCCCCTGGGGAGCAACTTCCATTGCTGTCCGGTTAAATATCGTAGCCAGGTGGTCAAGCTCCTCCTTGGTAACCTCTTTGTCAACGATCACAATCGCATTGTTGAGGTCACCGCCTTTTATAAGATTATTCTGAAGCTGGTATTCCAGTTCATGTAAAAAGCAAAAAGTCCTGCAAGAGGCTATTTCCTTTTTAAACTCAGCAATACTGTTTATTCCGGCATGCTGACTTCCAAGTACAGGCGAATTGTAATCTATCATACAGGTAAAACGGTAGTCATCCAGTGGCATGGCTACTATTTCGACCTTTCTGTCCGGTTCTGTATAGGTAATATTATGAGGAATCTGAAAGTATTCACGGTCAACATCCTGAAGCTGAACACCTGCATTCTCCAGTGCCTCCAAAAACAAAATCGCACTCCCATCCATAATGGGCGTTTCCGGGCCGTCAAGCTTCATCAGCACATTATCCAGGTCCATTCCCACCAAGGAGGCCATAACATGTTCCACCGTACTTACACTAGCTCCATTCTCTGAAATTGTAGTACCTCTGGCGGTATCAGTAACATTATCACAATCAGCATCGATTACCGGATTTCCCGGCAGATCTATTCTTTGAAATTTGAAGCCGTGATTCTCTGGTGCGGGACAAAAAGTTAACGTAACATTTGCTCCGGTATGAAGGCCTACACCTTTTACTGAAACCTCGGTTCTAATCGTTTTTTGCTTAAGGTTCATTATTTTGTATTGTACTGTTTTGTTCTATTAATGCTTTCAGTTGCGCTATCGTCGCTTCCAGCGCAGCTATTCTTTTTTCTACCGACGGGAGCTGCTTAAAAATTACCGATGCCCTCATCCAGTCTCTCAAAGGCTGGGCCGGGCTTCCGTGCCATTGCTTGTTTTCTTCAGATGTGCTGAAGTTGATGCCCGCCTGCGCGCCGATCTGCGTTCCTTTAGCCAAAGACAAATGCCCCGCGATCCCAACCTGGCCGCCTATTACTGATTTTTCACCCAGCTTGGTACTGCCGGAAATTCCGGTTTGCGCAGCAACTACACTATGTTCTCCAACATCAACATTATGCGCTATCTGTATCAGATTGTCCAGTTTAACTCCCTTGCGGATAAAGGTAGAGCCCATTGTTGCCCGGTCGATTGCCGTGTTCGCACCCACCTCGACATCATGTTCTATGATCACGTTACCGATCTGTGCGATTTTTGAATACGTTCCGTCCGCCTGTGGAGCAAACCCAAAACCATCACTTCCGATCACTGTATTCGAATGAATGACGACACGGTTTCCAAGAATACACTTATTGTAGATTTTCACTCCTGGAAAAACTACACAATATTCCCCGATCTTAGCATCTGCACCTACGTACACCTGCGCATTTATCTTCGAATTATCACCTATCTCTACATTTTCTGAAATGTATGAGAATGCAGCAATAAATACATTTTTCCCTATTTTGGCTGTAGGATGAATAAAACAGGGCTGCTCTATTCCCGATTGCACATTCGCCATATTAACCGCTTCATTGTACTTTTCAAGCAGCATAGAGAAAGCACTATAAGGATCTGTAACCTTTATAAGCGTACTCTTTACCGCTTGAGCAGGAACAAAATCCTCACCCACAATTACAACTGAAGCTTCGGTTGTATATAAAAAATTTTCATACTTCGGATTCGATAAAAAACAAAGAGATCCCTCACTTCCATTTTCTATCTTAGAGAGCTCGCCAACTTTTACAGTCGCATCACCATCGATGGTGCCATTTATAAATTCGCTTATCTGCTTGGCAGTAAATTGCATTTTACAAAGTTAAATGTTAAATTGATATGAACAAATAAACCTATTGAGGTCACAAATACACTTATTGATACAGGAAAACTAAAAACGGGATAAAAAAATACTTTTTTTGTTAAAAAATGCTAAATAATTCTGGGATAGCACAAAATGTACTTCTCTACGGTTTTGTCCAAAGATTCTAAGTTAGATAAATCCGATGCTTTTGCAATATCAATTATACTATTGTTCTTCAGTAATATATTAATGTTACTGTTCCCTGCATTGTAGGCCCTGTTCTTGATCACATCAGTAAAGACAAAAAAATCAACCTCATCTTCTGTCAGCCTCAGCAGTTGAGCTGCATTATTCCTGAGCATGGCTGTTCTGCCCTCATCCGGCATACCGTTGCTGATCTCAACCTTATACAGATCTCTTTCTGTCAGCATTTTGCACAACCGCGACAAGATTCTGTCGGTATGATCTCTCCACACTTTAATCGCCGTAAAAATATCCTGATCATCCAACTTCATAAATTCTGCCAGATGGATTTCTTTTGAAAAAAATTCCTGTTCAGTTACCTCTTTATTAAGAAAATGCGCGAGTGCCGGAGAGGAAAACAATATATTCCCCGACACGGCCAAAGCCTTTGCCCGCTTGAGTATTTTTACCAGAACCTGCTCCCCGGCAATCACCGTTTTATGCAGATAAACCTGCCAGTACATCAGTCTTCTGGCAATCAGAAACTTTTCTATGGAATAAATTCCCTTCTCTTCGATCACAAGATCATTGTCCAGCACATTAAACATTTTTATGATTCTGTCGAAGCTGATCACCCCTTCGCTTACGCCGGTAAAGAAACTATCCCGGTTCAGGTAGTCCATCCTGTCCAGGTCCATCTGTCCTGATACCAGCTGAGTAAGAAAGCGTTTATGGTAGCGCCCCCTGAAAATATCAATTGCAAAAGTCAGCTTTCCGTCAAACTCCCTATTCAGCTGCTCCATGATGAACATCGAAATATCTTCATGTTTGATCCCCTCTACCAGCGAATGTTCAAGTGCATGGGAGAATGGTCCGTGACCGATATCATGCAGTAAAATAGCGATAGTCGCGGCCTCTTCCTCCTCTGGTGTTATGCTGTGTCCTTTTCCCTTAAGTACCTCTATAGCAAGGCTCATCAGGTGCATAGCACCTAAAGCATGATGGAATCTGGTATGCAGCGCTCCCGGATATACCAGATGTGTCATGCCCAGTTGCTTGATATACCGCAACCGTTGGAAATAAGGATGAGAGATCAGGTCAAATATGATGGCAGAAGGGATACTTATAAAACCATATACCGGATCGTTGATTATTTTCTTTTTGTTCAATACCGAAAAATAAATTATACGGTACAAAAATTGCTATTTTTATCCATACTAAAAAAGGAGACGCTCCTTTTTACAGATAAATTCACATTATAGAGAACAATAATGCAGGAAACCAAGATTTTATGGGCCGACGACGAGATCAATCTATTAAAACCTCATATACTATTACTTAACGAAAAGGGCTATCATGTTACCACGTTCACCAATGGCAACGATGCTCTGGAAGCGTTTGACAAAACACATTTTGACCTCGTGTTTTTAGATGAGAACATGCCTGGAATGAGTGGGCTGGAAACACTTACGGCGATTAAAAATATCAGAAGTGATGTTCCCGTAGTGCTTATTACAAAGAGCGAAGAAGAAAACCTGATGGAAGACGCCATTGGCTCCAAAATAGACGACTACCTGATCAAGCCCGTTAACCCCAAACAGGTTCTGCTTACTATAAAAAAGATAATTGACAATAAGCGCCTTGTAAGCGAACGGACATCCATGGCATACCAGCAGGACTTCAGAAGGCTGGGCATGACCTTAAACGACAAGCTCAGTTACGAGGAGTGGGTGGATGTCTACAAAAAACTGGTCTTTTGGGAACTCGAGCTTGAAAAGCTCGACGATCCACAAATGCACGAGATCCTGACCATGCAAAAGTCTGAAGCCAACATGCAGTTCTCCAAATTCATCGAAGACAACTATCTGGGATGGGTAAACGGCAAGGAAAAAGCACCGCTGCTTTCAAATGAGCTGCTCAAGAAAAAAGTATTTCCGCTAATCAATAACAACGTTCCGGTTTTCTTTATCCTGATCGACAACCTCCGGTATGATCAATGGAGGATTATCAATCCACTGATCACAGAACACTTCAGGCTGGAAGAAGAAGATATCTATTCGAGCATTCTGCCCACAGCCACCCAATATGCGCGAAATGCCATATTTTCCGGATTAATGCCTTTGGAAATGGAAAAGCGCTTTCCTTCATTGTGGCAAAATGATGATGATGAAGGAGGCAAAAACATGCACGAAGGTGCATTTCTGGCCGACCAAATCAAGAGAAGCCTACGCAAAGACTGCAAATTCAGCTACAACAAGATCCTTACCTACGACGACGGAAAAGCCCTGAATGAACAGGTCAACAACCTGTTGCAAAACGAGTTTAACGCCATCGTCTATAACTTCGTAGACATGTTATCTCATGCCAGAACAGACATGCAGATGATCCGGGAACTGGCGAATGATGACGCTGCCTATCGCTCGCTGACCCTATCCTGGTTCGAACACTCCCCACTGATGGAGCTGCTGAAAAAGATCGCTCAGAAAAATGTCAGGGTAGTGATCACTACAGACCACGGCACCATCCGCGTAAAACACCCGAGTAAGGTAATCGGCGACAGGAACACCAATACCAACCTGCGCTACAAACAGGGGAGGAACCTGAACTTTAACGCAAAAGAGGTCTTTTTGATAAAAAACCCACATGAGGCACAATTGCCGAAAATCAACATCAGTTCCAATTATATTTTTGCGAAGGAAGACCGTTACTTTGTTTACCAGAACAATTACAATCAGTTCGTAAACTATTACAACGAAACCTTTCAGCACGGCGGCATCTCATTGGAAGAAATGATCATTCCGGTAGCAACCTACAGCAGCCGCTAACAAACTCATTATTTAAAAAGCGCAAACTCCCTTAAACCAGTGGATATGCGCTTTTTTTATCCTTTTTGATTAATTTTGCTTCCCATGGAAAATAAGAAAATTGAGGTAAAAGGCCTCGCTGATCTTGAAGCGGCAGCACAAGAGCTGCTTGCTTATGCCGGTGGCGAAAAAATATTTATTTTTGAAGGAGAAATGGGTGCTGGAAAAACAACCCTGATAAAGGCCCTGGGCAAGGCGCTTGGAATCACCGAAACAATTTCCAGCCCGACATTTTCTATCGTGAATGAATACCTGGCCGGAACAAAAACAATGTATCATTTCGACTTTTACAGGATCAAAAATCTTCAGGAAGCGTATGACATTGGCTACGAGGAATATTTTTATTCAGGAAACATCTGTTTTATAGAATGGCCTGAAAGAATTCAGGAGCTGCTGCCCCCGGCATACATTAAAGTTGAGATCAGCGCTACCGGGGAAAACGACAGGCTGCTTGTCCTCACAAAAATATAAATTCAATTTTCCATGTGTTGCATTATTTTTGTTAATTTCAAACAAAATATCTAAAAATCAAATGGCTACAGGATTAAGAGAAGATATGGCCGTAATTGCTCAGAAAGGTTTGCTCCAACCCAAAGAGACAATGTCAGAGATCAAACAGAAAGGCAACAGCCTGTATATCGGCATTCCAAAAGAGATCTCCTTTCAGGAGAACAGAATTGCACTCACCCCCTTATCTGTAGCACTGCTGGTCAACAATGGCCATAAAATAATCCTTGAATCAGGAGCGGGTGTTGGCGCCAATTTTTCAGACAAAGATTACAGTGAGCAGGGCGCACAGATCTCCTTTAACAAAAAGGATGTGTTTTCGGCCGATGTAATCGTAAAGATCGCACCCCCCACACTGGAAGAAATAGAGCTGATGCACAAGGGACAGACACTGATCTCGGCCATGCAAATGGGCGGACTAAAAGAGTCTTATCTGAAGGCAATGCTCAGCAAAAAGATAAATGCGCTGTGCTTTGAAAACCTGAGGGACGAAGGGAACGTATTGAGCGTAGTCCGGGCGATGAGTGAAATCGTTGGCGCCACATCGATCTTCATTGCCGCGGAATACCTGAGTAGTGTAACAGGAGGGAAAGGATTGATGCTGGGCGGCTTTACCGGCGTGCCTCCTACCGAAATCGTCATTCTCGGTGCCGGCACAGTAGGTGAATACGCAGCCAGAACGGCGCTTTCACTCGGCGCCGAAGTCAAAGTGTTTGATAGTTCCATATACCGCCTAAGAAGGCTGCAGAACAACCTGGGCAGCCGCGTATTTACCTCCGTCATGCAGCCAATCGTGCTCGAAAAAGCCATTACCACCTGTGATGTTGTGATAGGAGCCATACGGGCGACCCACGGCAGAAGCCCCTGCATCATCATGGAAGAGACCGTCAGCAGAATGAAACCCAATTCTGTCATCATAGATATAAGTATCGATCAGGGCGGCTGTTTTGAAACTTCGGAAGTAACCAACCACAAAGATCCGGTTTTCAGGAAACACGATGTGATCCATTATTGTGTGCCAAATATCGCCTCACGGGTACCGCGGACAGCATCTTATGCGCTCACCAACATCTTTAGCCCCATTTTGGTAGACATAGGGGATATGGGCGGCCTGATGAATGTTGTATGGGACAAGCCGGGTATAAGAGAAGCCCTTTATATTTATCAGGGGCACCTGACCAATAAAGACCTGGCCAACATGTTCAACATCCCTTACAAGGACATTGAGCTGCTTGTTGTCTCCAATCAATAAACCATGGCTGTTTTGTACAGACAGGCGGCCGCCTGCTTACTCCTGTTGCTGCCGTTCGTCACTTTTTCACAGGCTGTCACTACTGATACTTCCGCAAAACTGAAGGTTATAGGTAACAAAGCGTATTTATCTTCGGTAAAAGCCAACCCGGACAACCAGTTGGTGGAAATCAAAAAAGCGATCCCAAACATTACGCTCGACATCCGATACGCTACCAGCAACAATTTCATGAAGCAGGTGATGTACAAACAGGCGCGCGCATTCGCCAGAAAGCCCGTTGTAGCCCGCCTGAAGCAAATTCAGGCCGCGCTCAACGTAAAGGGCTATGGCCTTAAAATTTACGACGCCTACCGCCCATACGCCATCACCGTCGCCTTTTATAAAAAAGCGACAAATAAAGCTTATGTGGCAAGCCCCAAAAAAGGCTCCAAACACAACCGGGGCTGCGCCGTCGACCTGACTCTCATAGATCTGAAAACGGGCAAAGACCTGGAGATGCCCACTCCGTATGACAGCTTCCAGCCCCAGGCTTCCCCCACCTTCTCAGCACTTCCGCCTGCCGCTTTGAAAAACAGGAATTTCCTGATTGCGACCATGCACAAATATGGCTTTAAGGTAATTCACAATGAATGGTGGCACTTCGACTTCAACGGCTGGAACCGATACGACATCATGGACATTCCCTTCGAGAAGCTTTAAAACTTATTATAAAGTTCGGTCATCAACCCTGCCATCGCCTTCCGGACTTCTGACGTGGGATCAACAAAATTATTATTCATGAACGAGAAGATGTAGATCCTGCCCTTTTTCGTCACCAGGTATCCGCTCTGGTTATAAACATTCGATAAACTGCCGGTTTTCCCGAAAACATAAGGCTGATCTGTTTTGGGATATGCATTTTTCAAAGTCCCTGTTTTTCCGCCTGCAGGCAGCAGCGCAAACAGCCGCTTCCGATCGCCGACTTCTGTGTAGATCATTTCGAGTAGGCTAACCAGATCTGCAGGGGTAACCAGATTATATCTGGAAAGACCCGAGCCGTCGACCCAGACCGGTTTCGCGGAAAGGCCTGATAAATAAGTTCTTTGAATATGGTCTATGGCCTTCTCTGTGCTCAGCTCTTTTCCGAGCTGATCTGAATAAACCAGCAAAAGCTGTTCAGCAATGAAATTATCGCTTGGCAGCATCATTTCTTTCAATACAGAATCTTTATGCAGGCCATACACAGTTTTTGCTTCTGCCGGCATTTCCATACCGATCAGCCCCACTGGTCTTTTCAATGTGTCAGCCAGCAAGGCAGCGGTAATGCGCAGATCCACTTTATAGGGCACCTGCTGCTCAAAACCTGCGGGAGGAACCGTTGGGGGATAACGGAATCTGTTACCGTTAAAATCTCTGGTTACCTTGTATGGAGCGTCTTTTACAGAAGAGTCCAGCACGAAGCTGTCGCGAAACAACTTTGGACGAATCACCGCACAAGCTTGTGGTACGGTGATACTAACCAGGTTATCCATTACAGGAAGTTCATTGATCTCGGCCAGATAATAATCGTTGTAATCATCCCAGGCCCATCCCTTTCCATAAACGCCTTCCAGGTACCGTCCATTGGCAAGGAAAAGCTGCTTATTGCTTTGCTTCAGGAATTGATAAGCATCGTTTCCCTTCAGCTTCGTCTGTAAAAAAGACGGATCCCCAGTACCCCAGAAGATCAGGGAATCACCTCTTTCAATATATCTCAACGCAGGAAGCCGGTCTTTGATCATTTTCAGCCCCCCGTAAAATGTGAATAGCTTGGTATTGGAAGCCGGAGTAAAATATTTATCTGCGTTTTGCGCAAAGACCATTTTATGGTCGGCAAGGCTGTAAACAGCAAGGCCAACATAATGGTGCTCCAGAATCTCCGAGTGCCGCAGGTTCCGGCTCACATTTCCGGAGATCATCGTATTAAGCCCACATCCCGGTAAAAAAATGCAAACCGACAGCGCAATTAATACCGTCAAACTCCTGATTTTAGTGCTACTTTTATCCATACTCTTCGACGAATTTATTAAATTAGTTGAATGATCTTTTATGCGAGCCCTTAATTTGTTCATATTACGGATGATTCTGCTTACCGCAGCGGTCCTCGCCTGTAATTCTTTCTGGTCCTGTGCCCAGGAATTTGAATTCAGCGGAAAGAGGAAGAGGCACGCGATCTCTTTCAACCTGATCCGCAACCTGGTAATCATTCCTGTCTATATCAACGGGAAAGGCCCTTTCAATTTTATTTTGGATACGGGCGTCGGGCCGATGATCGTTACAGACACGCTCATCACTAAAGAGATCGATAAAAAAAGACAGCGGCCAATCAAGATCACCGGACTGGGCAAAGGACCCGAAATCGATGCCTTATTGTCTAATGAGGTTTTCGCGACAGTAGGCAAGGCAGACATCAGTTATATCCCCACGGCCATTCTGAAAGAAGACCTGCTCGGTCTTTCCAATTTTGTCGGGACAAAGATCTCAGGGCTGCTGGGCTATTACTTTTTTAAAAGCTTCATTGTCAAAATCAACTACTCAACCAAAAGGCTCATTTTTTATACCCACGACCACCATCGTAAGATCAAAGGGGAAAGGGTTGCATTAGAAATCATTAACAACAAGCCCTATACCACCATAGGTCTGGAGCTCCCGGAGCTCGGACTGATCCGCGCCAAAGTAGTGCTCGACAACGGCGCAAGCCACGCCCTATCGCTCGAGACCCTGAATGGGCGGACGTTTCCTGTTCCCGATGACGCCATAAAAGCAAACCTGGGGATTGGCCTGAGCGGCCCGATCAGCGGAAGCCTTGCGCGGACAGCCTCGATGAAACTGGGCAGTTTCACCTTCAATGGCGTGATCACATCCTACCCCACATACGATGATGCCGCCATTAAGACCTATCTGCTCAACAGGAACGGTAATCTGGGCGCAGACATCCTGACCCGATTCAACATTACCTTCAATTATGCCGACTCGGCCATGTTTTTGAGCAGGAACAGTTCATTTAGCCGCCGGTTTGAGCACGACATGTCGGGTATCGAGCTGTATGTTGAAGACAGCAATCAAAACAGATTTTTTGTTAACCGGATAGAGCCGGGATCTCCCGCAGAAGAGGCCGGCGTAGCCGTCGGTGATGAGATCCTCAATGTCAACTTTACCAAGTCCGGCTCA
>Ga0126314_10000693_pt1 | contig 16094 bp, 13 predicted proteins | sample Plot105B_FD_92535 | JGI IMG/M metagenome (GOLD analysis project Ga0126314, IMG submission 92535) | Serpentine soil microbial communities from UC McLaughlin Reserve, CA, USA - Plot105B | ecosystem: Environmental > Terrestrial > Soil > Grasslands | place: USA: UC McLaughlin Reserve, Lake County...
AGTTCGAGCAGGCTCACTTCCTGCGTGCCGAGCGCGATAGACGGAACCGGGGTCAGGGCAGACGATATGCCCATGCGCGTTGCGACCTCGATCACCGCTTCTGGCGTGACGTCGATGCCAAGGCGTCCTGCAATGGTGTTGAGCGAATAGGCAAGGCCCTGGCGCAGCGTCACCGTGCCGGCATATTTGCCAGAGGCATTGCGCGGGCTCCAGCCATTGTATTCAAACTGGGCGTCCTCGGCCAGGGTGTCGGGCGTATAGCCCTTTTCCATGGCCGCCATATAGACGAAGGGCTTGAAGGTCGAGCCCGGCTGGCGCTTGGCGGTGACGGCGCGATTGTATTGGCTCGCCTGATAGTCGACGCCGCCGACCATGGCGCGCACGGTGCCATCGACATCCATGGCGACCAGCGCGCCCTGGCTGAAGCCACGATTGGCGCCTTCGTTGGCCACGGCTTCCCGCACGATGAATTCGGCGTCCTTCTGCATCTTCCAGTCGATGGTGGTCTGCACCACGACGTCGTCCTCGATCTCCCCGAGATAGGCGGTCATCAGGCTCTCAACCCAGTCGGCGACATAGGATTCAGAACCCGCCACCACGGTGCGGACGGTTTCCTGATTCTCGTCGATCTGGGCGGCGTCGGCCTCTTCGCGGGTGATATAGCCTTCCTGGGCCATGGCATTGAGCACGAGGCGCTGGCGCTCGATGGCGCGCTGCGGATTGGCCTTGGGATTGTAAGCCGATGGTGCGGGCAGGATACCGACCAGCATGGCGGCCTGGCCGAGCGAGAGATTTCGCGCGGAAACACCAAAATAGGTCTGCGCCGCCGCCTCGATGCCCGTCGCGCCCGAACCGAAATAGACGCGGTTCATGTAGAGTTCGAGAATTTCTTCCTTGGTGAAATTTTGCTCGAGCCAGATGGCAAGGATCGCTTCCTGCACCTTACGGCCCAGATTCTGGTCCGGCGTCAGGAAGAGGTTCTTCGCAACCTGCTGGGTCAGCGTCGAGGCGCCGCGCGTCACTTCGCGCGCCTGCACCGATTCAACCGCCACGGCGACAAGACCGATGGGATCGACGCCGAAGTGGGTCATGAAGCGGCGGTCTTCCGAGGCGATGAACGCCGCGGGCACATATTGGGGCAATTCGCGGAAAGTGATGGCTTCGCCGCCGGTCTGGCCGCGATTGGAGATCAGGCTGCCATCGGCCGCAAGGATGCGAATATTGGGCGGACGCTCGGGAATGGCCCAGGTATTGGACGAGGGCAATTGCGCGCCATAATAGACGACGACCGCAATGGCCGCGAGCCCGCCCCAGAGGCAGGCCACAAAGCCCCACCACAGCACGCCCATGATAAAGCCGCCCGAGCGCGAGCGCTTTTTCGGACGGACGGTCTCCGCCTTGCCGCGCCGCGGTTCCTTCTCGGCACGTGTTGGTTTCCGGCCTCGCGGCGGCTTGCCGCCATTGCCGCCACCACCGAGGGGACCACCGGAGCGCTCATCGTCGACGAAGCCGCCGACGGCCTGTCCGAGGCTGGGTTCGACGCGCTGGCCTTTTCCGGCGCGCGCCTGCGGCTTGCCGGCCCTTTGAGGCTGGCCACCAACGCGATCATCGGCCGAAATGCGGAAGTCCATCGAACATACCTGGTCTTGGGGGTCTTAGCCCGCTTCTACCCTGTTCTCTCCATGAGGGAAACAAAAGGTAAGCGGGCGGTAAAAATCCCCGCTGCGCGCGTTTGGGCGGAATGCCGCTCCCCTCTTGCCTCGCGTCGGGATGAGACGCTTTTCGGCGGTAAATGTGGCCGGTTTATGTGAGTTTTTGACGCGGCCGGGCTAGTGTGTCGCGCGCGCCACAATCCCGTTTGCGGCCGACCTAGGACATGTCCGCAGGTGACAGGGTCACATGAGGAACATAGGCTCATCCCTATCGCCGCACGAACGGATCGCCCATGCCCCGCTTTCTTGCCGTCTACACGATGCAGCCCGAACATCTGGACTTGTTTCGCGACATGCCCAAGGAAAAGCAGGACACGATCGACGCTGTGGGACTAAAACTCTGGGGGGAGTGGGAAGAGGCCAATGCCGCCTCGCTTCCCGATCGCGGCGGCATGGTGGGCAAGACCGTCCGCGTGACGAGAGACGGGGTAGCCCCGGCCATCAACACCATCTGCGGTTATGTCGTGGTCACGGCCGAAACGATCGAGGACGCGGCCAAACTCTTCGAGAACCATCCGCACTTTTCGCTCTTTCCCGGCGACGGCGTCGACATCATGCCCTTCATGACAGGCCCATCGGCCTAGGCGATCGCCGCCTTGCCTCCGCCACGGAGGGCAGGCACAAAGCCGCATGCGTTTTCGTCTGGCCCTTATCTTTCTCTGTCTTTTCAGTCTCGCTCCGGCCCGGGCCGATAGCGTGGGGACGGCCTTCAATGCCGCCATCGACCAGTTCGAACGCGCCTGGCCAAAACTGCCAGCGGAAAGTTTCGGCGTCGATGTCGCCGCCTATCGTGACGCCCTCACCCTGCGCCGGTTTTCCTCGCCCCATTGGGGCGGCTCGATCCGCCTTGGCGTCGAGACGGGCGCGGAAGCCGAATCCTCCTGCGCCCGCTTTGCCGCCTTCGTCCGCCTGCCCCCCAGCGACGGAGCGGTGACGCTCGTCCTCTGTCCGCAATTCTCCTCGCCCGGCGCCGATGCCCTGCGACGGCTCACGGTGCTCCACGAACTGGTCCATGTCGTCGCCGGCGCCGACGAATGCCGCGCCATGGCTTTCGCCGCCCGCATAGAATTTTTGGCAACGGGCAGTTTCACCGACGTCACGCGCTATTGGCAAGCCAATGGCTGCGAAGGCTCTGGCTTCGGCCTGCCGTGATCACTCGGCCGCAGCGTAGTAGCTGTAGGAGGGACGGATGATCGCCACGGCCGCGCCTTCGGCGTCATCCCGGAAAGCTTCGTCTTGTTGCAATTCATCCAAGGTTCGTGACCGCGGCAGCTCTCCCTGCCAATCCTCGAACGCAAATTGCAGCGCAGCGGCTCCCTCAGCTATCGCCTCATCGAGACTATCGGCGACGGCGATCACGCCTGGAACATCAGGGAAGGATATCCCGTAGCCGGAACCAGGCTCCTTGTGGATCAGCGCCACATAGTGGGTTTTGTGCTCGATCATACCGCTACCGGGACCCCTCACCCTAGCCCTCTCCCCAGAGGGGCGAAGGAATTGGAACTGTGGACTTGAGCAGAAACTGCCAAAAACTCGACCCGTCCCCTCGCCCCTTTGGGGAGAGGGCTAGGGTGAGGGGTTCATAAGGTCAGGTTACCGCCAGCCCAGTGCCGGCGCCACGTGCTTCAAAATGCTCTCGATGACGTGGGCGTTGTATTCGACCCCAAGCTGGTTGGGTACCGTCAGCAGCAGCGTATCGGCTTCGGCGATGGCCTCGTCGCGGCGCAGCTCCTCGATCAGCTTGTCGGGCTCGGCTGTATAGCCACGCCCGAAGACGGCGCGCTTTTCCGGCTCGATATAACCGAACTGGTCCTGCTCGGGTCGGCCGGCGCCGAAATACATGCGGTCCTGATCGTTGACCAAAGCAAAGATCGAGCGGCTGACCGACACGCGCGGCTCATGGGCGTGGCCAGCCTCTTTCCAGGCGGCACGATAGGCGCGGATCTGCTCGGCCTGCTGGATATGGAACGGCTTTCCGCTCTCGTCGAACTTCAGCGTCGAGGACTGCAGATGCATGCCCATCTGCGCTGCCCAGATGGCTGTCGCGTCGCTCGCCGCGCCCCACCAGATGCGTTCGCGCAGGCCCTCGGAATGCGGCTCGAGGCGCAGCATGCCCGGCGGATTGGGGAACATGGGCTGCGGATTGGGCTGGGCAAAGCCCTTGCCCTTCAACACTTCGAGGAACACCTCGGCGTGCTGGCGCGCCATGTCCTGGTCGGTTTTGCCCTCTTCGGGGGCGAACCCAAAATAGCGCCAGCCTTCAATGACCTGCTCGGGCGAGCCGCGCGAAATGCCAAGTTGCAGCCGGCCACCCGCAATCAGGTCCGCGGCCCCGGCATCCTCGGCCATATAGAGCGGATTTTCGTAGCGCATGTCGATCACGGCCGTGCCGAGCTCGATCTTCTTGGTTTTTGCGCCCGCGGCGGCGAGCAGCGGAAAGGGCGAAGCCAGCTGACGGGCAAAATGGTGCACGCGGAAATAGGCGCCATCGGCCCCCAGTTCCTCCGCCGCCACGGCGAGATCGATCGACTGCAACAGCGCATCGCCGGCCGAGCGCGTGCCCGACTGCGGCGACGGGTTCCAATGCCCAAAGGACAGAAAGCCGATCTTTTTCATATTTGCCTCGCCAGTCATCGCGGCCAAACGCGCCGTGTCCTCTAGCTAAAGGCCGGCAGACGCTTGGACAAGGGCGGCTGGCAGGACGGACTGGTCCACGCGGGTGAACAACCGAAGCAATAAGGCCGGTCCTCTTCAGAAGGTCGGCCGGCATCTGCAAGGCGCTTGGCAAGACGCGCCCCGCCTGCCAAGAGAGGCCATGACCCAATCCAATGATGACTATGTCTATGACGAGGCCAGCGGCGAGTGGCGCCCGGCCTCCGAGACAGCGGCCGCGGTGACTGCGACCACGCCGGTCCTTGATGCGTCCGGCACCGTGCTCGCAGACGGCGATGCCGTCGTCCTGATCAAGGACCTCAAGGTCAAGGGCGCCGGCCAGACCCTCAAGCAGGGTACCGTCATCAAGTCGATCCGGCTCACCGACAATCCCGAGGAGATCGACTGCCGGCACGATGCCATCAAGGGCCTGGTGCTCCGCACCGAATTCGTCCGCAAACGCTAGCGCGGATCAGGCCTGGCGCCCGCGATAGACGGCGGTGCGCAGCTCGCGCGCATAGGCTTCGAAATCGGGGCTATCCATGGATCGGGCGAGGGCGATTTCCGCCTCGATATCATAGTCGAGGCGAATGAACTTGAGCGTCAGGGACGGCACTGCGCCATCGCTTTCCAGCACGCAGTAACAAGCGCGCGGCTCGTCCAGCGGATTGCCCACACTACCGGCGTTGAAGAGCGTAAAACCCTGAAAGTTGATCAGATAGGGCACGTGGATATCGCCATAGCCCACGAGTTGCGGCGCCGGTCCGAAGCCGGTGAATTCAGTATTGGAGAACATCGCGCGATGCCGCTCGCGCGGCGCGGTCTCGTGAACGCGGTGAAACGGGCTGATTTCACTGGCATGAAAGAAGCGAACGCGCTTGCCGCCGAACGCCATGTCGACGCTGCCGGGCAGGCCCGCGAGATAGGCATTGCGCTCTGCCCCGAGCTGTTCGTGGTGCCAGAGGCCAGGCTGGAACGACGGCGTCGCCCGCGCGACCTCCGCGTCCCAATTGCCCTGCAAGATAGTTTGGCAGGTTTCGCGGCAGCGATCGATCACCAAGGCAGAATTGGGACCTTTGCCGACGAGATCGCCGAGATTGACTATTCGCTCTATGCCGCTGGCACGGATATGGGCCAGCGCCGCGTCAAGCGCAGTCAGATTGCCGTGCACATCGGAAATGACAGCGATACGCTCGGTCGCAATCGACTTTGACACGCGTAATCCCCTGGCGGTTGTTGGCGCAATCTGCGCGCTTGGCGCCTGAAAGTTCACCGGTTGGCCGCCATTCGAGCGCAGCTCTCAGGGCCTTCTCGACTTGAGAGGCTCCACCGGAGCCTCTCAGCGGCTACGCCGCACGCCTCGAAACTAGACGTCCAGATTGCTCACATTGAGCGCATTGTCCTGGATGAAGTCGCGGCGCGGCTCGACGAGGTCGCCCATCAGGGCGGTAAAGATCTGGTCGGCTTCGTCGGTCTGGTCAATTTCGACGCGCAGCAGCGTGCGGGCATTGGGGTCGAGCGTCGTTTGCCACAGCTGCTCGGCGTTCATTTCACCCAGACCCTTGTAGCGCTGCAGGCTCACGCCCTTGCGGCCGAAATCGGTGACGATCTTGAAGAGCGATGAAGGCCCATAGACATTGATCGCCTCGCCCTTGCGCGTCAGCGTCGGCACGCCGCCAAAGAGTTCGTCGAGCCGGCCGGCCATCTGCCGCAATTTGCGCGCATCGGCCGATTGCAGCAGCGCCCGGTCGATCTGGTGCGTTTCGGTAACGCCGCGCACGGTGCGTGAAAAGGCCAATGCCTCCTCGTCGGTGATTGCTCCGACCCAGCCGCGCTCCAGTTCGTCGGAAATGCGGTCCAGCCGGTTGGCGACGCGCTTCAGCGTCTCGCCGCTCTTTTCAGGGTCCGCCATGCCATCGGGATCGAGCCCACCGACAATGGCCGTCTGTTCGACGAGGCTCCGATTGTAGCGCGTGTTGAGGTTCTTGATCGCATAGTCGATCTCGCGCGCCTGCTGCACGATGGCGAGGAGATCTGGGCCCGCATGCTCCACCCCATCGCGGGTGCGGAACACGGATTCGTCGAGCCCGGCTTCGATCAGGTAATCCTCGAGCGCCCGCTCGTTCTTGAGATATTGTTCGGAACGGCCGCGGGTCGCCTTATAGAGCGGGGGCTGGGCGATGTAGATATGGCCGCGCTCCAGCAATTCCCGCGTCTGGCGGAAGAAGAAGGTCAGCAGCAGCGTGCGGATATGGGCGCCGTCGACGTCGGCGTCCGTCATGATGATGATCTTGTGATAGCGCAGCTTGTCGGCGTTGAACTCTTCGCGGCCGATGCCAGTGCCAAGCGCGGTGATCAGCGTGCCGACCTGGTCGGACGAGATCATGCGATCAAAGCGCGCGCGTTCCACATTGAGGATTTTTCCGCGGAGCGGCAGCACCGCCTGGTTGGAGCGATCGCGGCCCTGCTTGGCGGAACCACCGGCGGAATCGCCCTCGACGATGAAGATTTCGCTCTTGGCCGGATCGCGCTCCTGGCAGTCGGCGAGCTTGCCGGGCAGCGAGGAGATTTCGAGCGCGCCCTTGCGGCGGGTCAGTTCGCGCGCCTTGCGGGCGGCTTCGCGAGCCGCGGCGGCTTCAGCCACCTTGCCGACGATGATCTTGGCTTCGTTCGGGTGCTCTTCGAACCACTGGCCGAGCTTTTCGTTGACGATGTTTTCAACGACGGGCCGCACTTCGGAGGAGACCAGCTTGTCCTTGGTCTGGGACGAGAATTTGGGGTCCGGCACCTTGACCGAAAGCACGCAGGTCAGGCCTTCGCGCGTATCATCGCCCGTCAGTTCGACCTTTTCCTTCTTGGCGATGCCGGAGCTATTGGCGTAGCCGACTACCTGGCGCGTCAGGGCGCCGCGAAGGCCCGCAAGGTGCGTACCGCCATCGCGCTGAGGGATGTTGTTGGTAAAGCACAGCACGTTCTCGTGGTAGCTGTCGTTCCACTGCAGCGCCACTTCGACGGTGATGCCGTCCTTTTCCGAAATCATGGTGATCGGGTTTTCGACCACCGGCGCCTTGGACTTGTCGAGATACCTGACGAAGGCTTCAAGACCACCTTCGTAGAACAGCTCGACCTCGACCGGCTCGGGATGGCGACGATCACGCAGGTGAATGCGCACGCCCGAATTGAGGAAGGCCAGTTCGCGCAGGCGATGTTCGAGCGTCTTGAAGTCGAACTCGACCATGGTGAAGGTGTCGGTCGAGGGCATAAAGGTGATTTCCGAACCCGAGCGGCCTTCATAAGTGCCGGGCTTCTTGTCCTCGACATAGGAGCCCACGATCTTGAGAGGCGCATCGGCGACGCCATGCGTAAAGCTCATCTCATGGATTTCGCCATCGCGGCGGATGTTGAGCTTGAGAAAGACCGACAGCGCGTTGACGACGGAGACGCCGACGCCATGGAGACCACCGGAAACCTTGTAGCTGTTCTGGTCGAACTTTCCGCCGGCATGGAGCTGGGTCATGATGACCTCGGCCGCCGAGACGCCTTCCCCGGCATGGATGCCGGTCGGGATGCCGCGGCCATTGTCGTTGACCGAAACCGAGCCATCGGCATTGAGCGTCACCATCACGAGATCGGCATGGCCGGCCAGCGCCTCGTCGATGGCGTTGTCGACGACTTCGTAGACCATGTGATGGAGGCCCGAACCGTCATCCGTATCCCCGATATACATGCCCGGGCGCTTGCGCACCGCGTCGAGCCCCTTGAGCACCTTGATGCTGTCGGCGCCGTATTCGTTCGGGGTCGGATTTTCGCTATCGCTCATGGGGTCCGAATCAGTCTTTTTCAACGTCAATTGGTTCTAGCGGAATGGGGTGCAATCCCCAAGAAAATTGCCGGTTTTCACGGCTTTTGCTGGGCAAAAACGAGGCTCTTCAGACCATTCTTCTCCCTCTTGGGGAGAAGGTGGCGCGCAGCTCACCGAATTCGCGAATTCGGTTGGGATGAGGGGGCTCCGTGCCTCGCTAAGGCACCCTCACCCGTCTCGGCCTGCGGCCGATCCACCCTCTCCCCGAGGGGAGAGGAATAGAAAATCAATCCCGCCCGACCCTGCCGTCCCGCACCACAAATCGCTGCGCCCGATCCTCCAGCGCCTCGAACAGCACGGGGTCGGTGCCGGTCAGAAAGCACTGCGTTTCCAAGCCATCGAGCGCCAGGAACAGCGCCCGTCGCCGGTCGGGATCGAGATGGGCCGCGATCTCGTCGAGCAGGAGGAAGGGCACGATATCGGTCCGCAAGCGCACCAGCCGCGCATGCGCCAGAATGAGGCCAATGAGCAGCGCTTTCTGCTCCCCGGTCGACCCTAATGCCGCCGGCATGCGCTTTTGGGCATGCACGACCTCGAGATCCACCCGGTGTGGCCCTGATGTGGTGCGTCCGGCCGCCCGATCAAGCCCGCGCGCCGCATGCCAGCGCTGCATCAGCAGGGCTTCGAGCCCGGCCGAGGTTTCAGCGCTGGCACCATCCTCGAATAAGGGCGTCAACGACAATTGCGCGGCCGGAAAGCTGCCGTCTTCGAGGCTTTCGACGATCAGCGCCTGCAGATGGGCGAGGCTATCGGTGCGGTTGAGATGGATCGAGGCGCCAAGCTCGGCCATCTGGCTCTCGATGGCCCCGAGCCAGCGTGGATCGCCCCCCTCTTCGAGCAGCCTGTTGCGCTGGCGCATGGCCTTGTCATAGTCCCCGACGGACGAAGCATGGGCCGGGATCAGCGTCGTCACCAGCCGGTCCAAAAACCGCCGCCGCTCGCCCGCCGGGCCCGAAAACAGCCCATCCATGGCCGGGGTCAACCAGAGCACGCGCAGATAATCGCTCATCGCCTCGATCGAGCGGGCATTGGCGCCATTGACCCGCACCCGCCGCCCGCCATCGGGCAGCGCCCCGGTGCCGATATCGGCCGGCCCATCATCGGTCTCGATCGTCGCGGCCACGGCCCAGGAAATGTCCGATCCCTGCTGCTGCAAGGTGTCAAAATTGGCGCCCCGCAGCCCGCGCCCCGGCGACAACACGGACACGGCCTCGAGCAGGTTTGTCTTCCCCGACCCATTGGGCCCGGTCAGCACGACATGACGCTCATCGAGATCGAGCGCAGCGGCAGCATAATTGCGAAAGGCGGTGAGGCGCAGGCGGGAGATATGGCGGATCATATTTTTCACCCCTCATCCGCCCTGCGGGCACCTTCTCCCACAAGGGGAGAAGGGGGTCCGGTGGTTGCCAATGGTCAACACCCAGAACTCGGTCTCCCCCTCGCCCCTTGTGGGAGAGGGTGGATCGCGCGTAGCGCGAGACGGGTGAGGGGTCGCGATATCAATACACTCGCCAGGGACGCACCGCCCTTCGAGCATAGCTCTTCGGGCCTAGTCAGATTAAATCGCTCCACTGGAGCGATTTCCCCTGCGGGACGCTGTCTAGACACGCATCGGCATCAGCACATAAAGCGCATTCGCCTCGCCGCCTTCTTCCTTGACCAAAGTCGGGGAATTGGCATCGTTGAACAGGAACACCGCGCTCTCGGAGCGGATCTGGCTGATGATATCGAGCAGATACCGTGCGTTGAAGCCGATCTCGAAGGTGTCGACGTCGAAATCGACTGCCAGTTCTTCGCTCGCCGTACCGTGGTCGGGATTGGTCACCGACAATTCCAGGAGCCCATCGCGCGCCTGCAGCTTGACCGCCTTGCCGCCGCGATCCGAGGCAATGGTCGAGACGCGATCGACGGCAATGGCGAAGGCGCCGCGATCGACCAGCATCTGCTTGTCATTGTTCTTCGGGGTCACGCGGTCATAATCGGGGAAGGTGCCCTCGATCAGCTTTGAGAGCAGCACGACCGGGCCGACGGTGAAGCGGATTTTCGTGTCGGAGACTTCAACCTTCACATCGCCATCGACGCCATCGAGCAGCTTCTGCACTTCGCCGACGGTCTTTTTCGGCACGATGATGCCGCTCATACCCTTGGCACCCACCGGCGCGGCGATCTCGGCGCGCGCCATGCGGTGGCCATCGGTAGCAACGGCGCGGAAGAGCGAGCCGGACTGGGTGCTTTCCACGGCATGGAAATAGATGCCGTTGAGATAATAGCGCGTCTCTTCGTTCGAAATGGCGAACTGGGTGCGCTCGATCAGTTCCCGCAGGCTCGAGGCCTGGACGTCGAATTCATGCGCGAAGGCGCCGGATTTGAGATCGGGAAACGAGTCCGGCGAGAGGCAAGCTAGGTTGAAGCGCGAGCGCCCGGAGGTGAGAACCATGTTCTCCCCACCATCGGTTTCGAGCCGCACTTCGGCGCCATCGGAGAGCTTGCGCACGATTTCATAAAGCGTGTGGGCAGGGACTGTCGTCGTACCGGGGGTCGAGACCATCGCCGGCAGCGATTCCGTCACCTCGATATCGAGGTCGGTGGCACGCAGTTCGACATGATCATCTCCGGCCTTGAACAGCACATTGGCGAGGATGGGATAGGTATTGCGCCGCTCCACCACCCGATGCACATGGCTCAGCGACTTGAGCAGATGATTGCGTTCGAGCGTGACTTTCATATTCGATCCTGGCGAAAAGCGTCGGCAAAACCGGCCGGGGCCGGGCTGGGACGTTTACAGTTTCATAAGGGATTGGCAAGGCCAACGGGGCGTTTCGGATGCGCCAAATTGTGGATCAGCTCTGGAAATAGACAGTCACGGCAAAGCGCTCCGTCGCCCCTGCGCCCAGCGCCTCCAGCCCGCCGAGGGGCGCACAGCGTTGGACGGCCCGGACAACGCTCGCGCCGAGCGCGGGATGCTTGCTTGCAAGCTTGCGACTATCGGCCGAGAGCGCGGGCGCCCCGTCCAGCGCCCCATTGCCAAAAAAGGCGACATCGAGCGCCAGGCGTAGGCCCTCATGGCCCGGTGGCAGCGCCCAGCAGCGCGTGATCTGCTCCTTGATGCTTAGGGCAATGGCCTGATTTTGCTTGGCCATCGCCTCGGCCGAGAGCCCTTGGGCGAGAGCCGGCGCGACGAGGAGAAGGGCGGAAAGAACAGATAAAATACGCAACATGCCCCCTGCCTGCCGGTCCGCTGGGACGAGATCAAGGCAGGCGCGAAAGATCTCCACGAGATTTTGCCGGTGTCGCCTTTGGGGCACAGAGAATGGGGCAGTGGCCTGGCCAAGCCCACCGGCTTCCCCTCGCCCCTTGCGGGAGAGGGGCAGGTTTTTTGCGTTCAGCAAAAACACCAGGGTGAGGGGTTCTCTCCCCACGCTCAGCGTCTGAGGAGAGATCGCAGACCCCTCATCCGGCGCTGCGCGCCACCTTCTCCCTCAAGGGGAGAAGGCCAGCCGGTGCCTGCGGAGCCTTCGCGCCCTGCGACCGTAGGTCTCCGGGCGTTCGACCCTAAGATCGCTCCACCGGAGCGATCTTAGGGCGGGATGCCCCGCCGCCCGGTCTCACTCTTCCAGCATGCGCTTCAAGAGTTCGATTTCCTGGCCCAGTTCCAGGTCGTCCTTGATCATCTGCTCGACCTTGCGAACCGAGTGCAGCACCGTCGTGTGGTCGCGCCCGCCGAACCGGCGGCCGATTTCAGGAAGGGAACGCGAGGTCAGCGCCTTGGCCAGATACATGGCGATCTGGCGCGGACGCACCACATCGCGCGAGCGGCGGGCCGAGAGCAGCTCGTTGCGCGGCACCTTGTAGTGGCGCGACACGATCTTCAAAATATCCTCTATACGGACGCGCTTGGCGTCGCGGGCGCGGATCAGATCGGCCAGCGTCTTTTCCGCCAGCGGCACGGTGATGAGTTCGCCGGTCAACTGGTTGGCAGCCACCAGCCGATTGACGGCGCCATCGAGATCGCGGCCATGGCTGGTCACGGCGCGGGCCACATAGTCGAGCACCGGCGTCGGGAAATGCATGCCGAAGCGGGCGGTCGCCTGGTCGGCGCGGCGCTGCACGATGGCGCGGCGCAATTCGGAGTCAAAGGTCGAGATCGGCACGACGAGGCCGCCGGAGAGGCGCGAGCGCACACGCTCGTCGAGCATGTCGAGATCGCGCGGCGGAGCATCGCCGGCTACGACGACCTGCTTGGCCCCGGTCAAAAGCGCACCCAGCGTATGGCCGAATTCGGTGGCCGACTTGCCCTGGAGGAACTGCATGTCGTCGATCAGGAGCAGGTCGACCTTACGCAGCCACTCCTTGAAGCCGAGCGCGCTCTGGCGCTGCACGGCGGTGATGAAGTGGTACATGAAATGGTCGGCGGTCAGGTAGACGATGTTCTTGGAGCCATCAGCCTGGCCCACCGCATGGGCGATGGCATTGAGAAGGTGCGACTTCCCGAGGCCAACCGTCGAATGAATATAGACCGGGTTGAAGGTGACCGTGTTGTTGATCGCCGCATTGGCGATCTGCTTGGCGACGCCAAAGGCCATTTCATTGGCTTCACCGGCGACGAAAGTGTCAAAGGTCATGCGAGTGTCGATGGCGCTGCCGGCAAGGGCATCGCCCTTGGCGGCGTCGCGCACCAGCCGTGTTACCGGCGCCGGGCCCGCGGCCGTTTCGGCTGTCGCAGTGGCAGACGACGACTTGGCAATTGGCGCATCCTCGACCGGCTCGGCGACGGGCGCTGGAGCCGCCGCAAGGCGCGGACGCGCCTGGCCATTGACGCGCATCGTCACCTGCACGCGCTCGGCATCGGGCACGTCGTGCCGGAAGGCTTCGAGGATCCGGTCGGCATAATTGGATTGCACCCAAGAGCACAAAAAGCGGGTGGGGGCGGAGAGATGGACCAGCCCATCCACCAGTTCCTCGAGTTCGAGACGCGCAAACCAGGAGGCAAAGACATCCTCGCCCACCCCGGCCTTGAGCCGAGCCCGGACGCGGGCCCAGAGATCGCGCATGGACTGGCTGGAGGAATCGATCATGACAGGAGTTTCACCCGGGGAGAGAGAAGAGGGGGAGGAAGCGTCGGCCACTGACCATTCATCCCTCCCTGCAACAGCCTGTCGTGTCATTGTTTCAAAAGCCCTGTTCTTGTTGTCGTCCGGTCGGTCCGCATCGCCGCCAGACTGTTTGCCTTGTCGCGCCTCGTGCCTGGATCACGAGACAAACAACCACCCATGCCCCTCCACGGGGAGGGACAGTCTTCCGCGCTCTCGGCCACAAGCCAGAGGCGGTCTATTCACGCTATTGCTAGCTTTGTTTCAGCTGGCTGATGTCGCGGCCAGTCGCGTTGCACCCGGTTGCCCGAGCCCATTTCGTACTGTCCAAAAGGTCATAACCAGCCCATGCTGCTCCGGCTCCTTCAGCCGTCCCAGCCCCCATACTTGCCCCGTGGTGAACGCATCGGCACCGTCCAAAGACCGTTTTTGGCCCTCGTTTTCCGTGCTGACCAATTCACTTTAGGGGGTTGGTTTTGGGGCCGCAACAGGTGAATCGCTGAAATAGGGTCTTGACTCGCAGGCAGAGATTTTACCCTTCGACGAGGTCCATTTTGACCTTTCCACAAGAGCCTGTGACTCAAAGCAGAATCGTTTTTTCGCGGGGTTAAGGAGTGGTGAAAAAATTATTCTCAACCGCGGAAGTTACCGCATTTATGTCGGTTTGGTCGCGATTTAACACCCGGTTAACAACTAGGGTAACCTGTTAAAACCTAAGGCTTTTCCGCCGCGACAGCGCGCGAGACGATATCACCCGGCCCTGTCATCGGAATGCAATGTGACAGGGCGGCGACGAAAAAGCGTACCCGAGGACTCATAAAGAAAAAGGGCTCCTTGCGGAGCCCATTCTTCCCGATTCCGCGTCTGCCGTTCAAGGCGCCGCGGCGATCAATTTCAAGCCTGGAGAGCCTTGACGCGGCTGTTGAGGCGGCTGACCTTGCGCGAGGCCAGATTGGCATGAACGATGCCCTTGCCGGCAGCGCGGTGGATTTCCGGCTCGGCGGCCCGGAGGGCGGCGAAGGCCACGGCGTGATCGCCGGCAGTGATCGCTTCTTCGACCTTGCGGATGAAGGTGCGCACGCGGCTGCGGCGCGACTTGTTGACCGCGGTACGGGCAGCGATCTTGCGGGTCGCCTTCTTGGCTGACGGCGTATTGGCCATTTCGGTCCTCTTGTATCGTCCGGCCGGCAGGTCGTAGCCGCTTTTGGCGCCCCAACCAGCCGGGATGAAATGAAAGCGGCGGCAAGCTGCCGCCAAGTCGGTGGGTCTATAGGGGAAAGGGGGCGGGGCGTCAACAGGCCCGGTGGCCGGGCTGCCATTTTGTTGAAGCGGCAGCCACCGCCGAACCCCTTAAGGCTTCTTCTGACAGACCGGACAAAAGAACGTCGAGCGCCCCGATTGCACGATCCGCTCCACCGTCCCCTTGCAAAGCGGGGTGGGACAAGGCTCTCCTTCCCGGTCATATACCGCAAAACGGTGCTGAAAATAGCCCGATCCGCCCTCGGCATTGCGAAAATCCCGCAGGGTCGAGCCGCCCACCTCGATCGCCTCGATCAGCACTTCGCGCACCGCATAGGCGAGATCCTCCAGCGCCTTCTTCGGCTTGTCCGCCTTGGTCAGCAGCGTCCGCGCCTCGATGGTGGGCAGAATATGGGACCGGTGCAGCGCCTCCGCCACATAGATATTGCCCAGTCCCGCCACCACGCGCTGGTCGAGGAGCGCGGCCTTGATCGGCGCCTTCTTGCCCTTGAAGGCTAGAGCCATCTCCGCGGCATTAAAATCGTTGCCGAGCGGCTCGGGACCCAATCCCTTCAGATAGGGGCTCTCGCCGGGGTCCTCAAAAATATCGATAAACCCGAAACGGCGGGGATCGGCATAGATGAGATGGCTCTTGCCGTGCTCGGGATGATCAAGCGAAAGAATCAGGTGATCGTGCTTGGGCTCGGTCCCCGGCTCATAATAGCGTGGCGCCTTGTCGATGCCATGCTCGGCAAAGCGCCAGGAGCCGGTCATGCCCAGATGGCTGAGAATGGTGAAACCATTGTCGAGCGCGATGAGCAGATATTTCGCCCGGCGCCCGACATTGGTTACCCTGGCCCCGGTCACCTTCTTTGCCAGGCCATCCGGGAACGGAAAGCGCAGGTCCGGCCGTTTGAGCTCCACCTTGTCGATGCGCGCCTGCAAGAGCCAGGGCTCAAGCCCTCGTCGGACCGTTTCCACCTCGGGCAATTCGGGCACTCGACAATCTCCTTCACCCTGCGCTTCTTTGCGCCATGGGCATTTGAACGCACCTTATATATGGTGCGCGCCGATCCCATGTGGATGAGAAATAGACCAGCAAAGAGGCGTGAGCCATGACCGAGGCGCGCGAAACCACTCATTTCGGCGAACAGACCGTCGCTCTCGAAGACAAGCAGGACCTGGTCAACAAGGTCTTCCACGGCGTCGCCGATCGTTATGACCTGATGAACGACCTCATGAGCTTTGGGGTTCATCGGCTCTGGAAAGACGCGATGGTGGCCGATCTCGCCCCGCCGCGCGCCGGCAGCCGCCGGTATCAGGTGCTCGACATGGCCGGCGGCACCGGCGACATCGCCGAGCGCATCGTCAATGCCTCCCACGGCTATGCCGAGGTCGTCGTCTCCGACATCAATTCGGACATGCTGCGGGTCGGCGCCGAGCGGGCCAGGTCCTGGCGCTATCCGGCCCAGGCCAGCTTCGTCGAAGCCAATGCCGAGGAACTGCCCTTCGAGAGCAATTTCTTCGACGCCTATACGA
>Ga0126314_10000694_pt1 | contig 16094 bp, 16 predicted proteins | sample Plot105B_FD_92535 | JGI IMG/M metagenome (GOLD analysis project Ga0126314, IMG submission 92535) | Serpentine soil microbial communities from UC McLaughlin Reserve, CA, USA - Plot105B | ecosystem: Environmental > Terrestrial > Soil > Grasslands | place: USA: UC McLaughlin Reserve, Lake County...
CGGCGAGTGCGTGAAGCAGGTACTCGGCCGGGTTGGGCGCCTCGTTGTGGCCGAACAGCACCGGCGGCTCGCTGGCGTCGACCACGAAGGGCCGCTCGCGGGTGGCGTCCTCCTGGCCGGCGCCGTGGAAGCCCTGGATCGTCGAGCGGCTGTGGGGGCCGTCGATCCAGCGGTTGCTGACCCGGAACTCGAACCGGGCCAGGCTCGAGTCGGCGGCGATCGCGTCGAGCGTCCCGTAGACCTGGGCGACGTCGATCCCGTTGCGGGAGGGGGTGGCGATTGTGCTCATGGCGGGGAGTTGACCGCCCGCCGGTTGGACGCCGGTAAACCGCCGGCTAACGGCTCGGCGGGAGGCCTCAGCGCTCGAGCGCGGGCGTGAGGATGCCGAGGCCGCCGGCGAGGTTGTCGCGCAGGCGCTGCGCCGCCTCGGCGTGGTCGCCGCGCTCGAGCGCCGCGATGATGCCGTCGTGCTGCTCGGCCGAGCGGGCGATCCGCTCGGGGTCGGCCATGTAGTAGTGCTCGTAGCGCAGGAGCGCGCGCTTGATCGGCCGCAGCGCGGACCGCAGCGGCTCGTCGCCGCATGCCGCGATCAGCGCGGCGTGGAAGTCGTCGTCGGCGGCGCTCGCGGCGTAGGGGTCGGCGGCCGCCCGGCGCAAACGCTCGTTCGCCCACCGCAGCGCGTCGAGGGCCGCTCGCCCGAACGGCGGCGACTGGCGGATCGCAAGGCTCTCGAGCACGACCGCCAGCGGGAACAGCTCGCGCGCCTCGGCGACCGCCAACCGCGCGGGCGCCGGTCGCTCGGCGAGCTCGGAGACCCAGGCCAGCAGCGCCGGCATCGCGACGCCCGTCAAGCGCTCCGCTCCGGGCACGTACTCCCACAGCTCGAGCACGCACTCGAGGTGGCGCAGCGCCTCCGACAGGCCGGACACCGCCTGCGCGTTGCGCGCTGCCTCCAGGGACGCGACGAGCGCCTCGGCGGGCCGCCGGGCCACGATCCAGTGCTCCGCGCACTCGCCCGCACCGCCGGACGGCTCGCGCGCCAACGCGAGGGCGAGCCGCTCGTGGACCTCCTCGAGCTCGCCGGGCAGGAGCGTGTCGTACGCAGCCTCGGCGATCAGCGCATGGCGGAAGCCGTAGGTCCCGAGCGCGCCGTCGGGCACGAGCACGCCGTGCTCGACCGCCTCGCGCAGGGCGCCGGCGATCGTCCCCGCCGCGATCCCCATCGCCGCGGCCAGCAGCTCGCGCGTGACCGGCCGGCCGGCCGCGGCGGCGACCCGCACCACGGCCCGCGCCTCGCGGCCGAGGCGGCCGAATTCGGCCAGCAGGACGTCGCGCACGAGGACGGGCATCGAGGTCTCGCCGCGCAGAGCGGCGGCGAGCAGCTCCTGGGCGAAGAACGGGTTGCCCTCGGCGCGGGCGCAGACGGCGTCGACGAGCTCCGCCGGCACCGGGCCGCCGGCCGCGCGGGCGAGCAGCCTCCCGAGCTCGTCGCGGGTCAGCGGGCCGAGCTCGACGGTCGTGGCCGCGCCGCGGCGCAGGCCCGCGACGAGCCGGTGCAGCCCTTCGTCGGGCGTGACCGCCTCGTGCCGCCAGGTCGCGAGCAGGAGGATCCGGCCGCCCTGGATCGCACCGGCGAGGAAGGCCATGAGGTCGAGCGTCGACCAGTCCGCCCACTGAAGGTCCTCGAGCACGAGCACGACCGGGCCGTCGGCGGCCAGGCGGTCGAGCACGGTCACCACGGAGGAGAACAGGCGCAGCTGCGCCTCGCCCGGATTGCCGTCCGCATGGTCCGGCGGCGCCCCGGCGCCCGGCAGCAGGCGGCCGAGCTCGGGCAGCCCGTCGAGCACGGAGCTTCCGCGCAGCGGCCGCAGCGCCTCGATCAACGGCACGTACGGCAACCCGACGCCGACCACGTCGATGCACCGCCCCGTCAGCACCGTCGCGCCGCGGGCGCGCGCCCGGCGCGCCAGCTCGGCCACGACACGGGTCTTGCCGATGCCCGCCGGACCGGCGACCAGCGCCGTCGTGCCGCGCCCGTCGCAGGCCGCCGCGAGCGCCTGCTCGAGGCGGTCGAGCTCGGCGGCGCGCCCGACGATCCGCTCGGCGCCGGCGAGCGGCGCCGAGGCGGCCTCCGCGACCGGCAGGTCGAGCTCCGGGTCCTGGTTGAGGATGCGTACCTGCAGCTCGCGCAGCGCGGCGGACGGCTCGATCCCGAGCTCGTCGAGCAGCGCACAGCGCAGGTCGTGGTAGGTGGCGAGCGCCTCGGCGTGGCGGCCCGCCCGGTAGAGCGCGAGCATCAGCGCCCTGCGCGGGCGCTCGCGGAGGGAGTGGGCGGCGACGAGCAACTGCAGCTCGCCGACGACGTCGGCATGACGGCCGAGCGCGAGGTCGGCGTCGATCCGGTCCTCGAGCGCCAGCAGCCGCAGCTCCTCGAGGTGGGCGGCCTCGGCCGCGGCGAACGGCTCGGAGAACTCGGCCAGGGCCGGGCCGCGCCAGAGCGAGAGCGCCCCGCGCAACCGCTCCGCGGCAAGCGCCGCGTCGCCGTCGCCGAACGCCGCCCGCGCCTCCGCGCACAGCCGCGAGAAGCGCAGCAGGTCGACCGCCTCGGAGCCGGTCTGGAGCACGTAGCCCGGCGGGCGGGTGTGCAGCGACCCGTCCGGCAGCTCCTTGCGCAGCTGCGAGACGTAGATGTGCACCATCTTCACCGCGGTCGGCGGCACCGCCTCGCCCCACAGGGCGTCGACGAGCGCGTCGACCGACACGGTCCGGTTCGCGTCGAGCAGCAGCCGCGCCAGCAGGGCGCGCTTCTTCTGCCCGCGCGCCGGGACCGCCTCGCCGCCGTGGACCACCTCGAGCGGCCCCAACAGGCGGTACTCGGTCGGGACGCTCGTCACGGCGCGACGCTCCCAGCCTGGAGGCTTCGCGCCAAGGGTGCAGCCCGGCATCCGCGGTGCGGCTGCCCGCACCGGCACCGGGCGCGCCCTCGAGCGCCCGGCCACCGGTGCCTTGCCGCTACCGCTTGCGCCCGTGCTGCTTGTGGCCGGTGGCGGCGCCGCCGTCGCAGCCCATGAACTGCTGGATGCGCACGATCGCGTCGCGCAGCGCCTCCGTGTCGTCGATCTTCTTGCCCGTGAGCGCGCCGAGCTGGCCGACGAGCGTGTCCAGCGCCCGGCACGCGTCCGCGTCGCCCGAGCCCTCGTAATAGGAGAGCAGGCGCTCGACCTTCACGATCAACGCGTTGCGGATCCCGCTCGGGAGCGGGCCGAGCGCGTCGACGAGCTGGCGGGCGAGGTCGGCCGCCGTCGGCGCCGGCGGCGGCGGGGCGTCGCACGCGTCGCCGCGGCCGTTCCCGTCGCGGTCGGCCTGGCCGGGGTTCGCCGTGGCCGGGCAGTTGTCGCCGTTGTCGCCGACGCCGTCGCCGTCGCCGTCGGCCCACTCGGCCGCGTCGTTCGGGAACGCGTCCTCGCGGTCGATGTGGCCGTCGCCGTCGGTGTCGGGGTCGCCGGCGGCGAGGTCCGCCGGGATGTCGAGCGCAGCCTCGCCCCAGCAGGTGACGCCGCGGTCGGCGCGGCGGATGCCGCAGGTGTGGCGCACGCCGGTGACGATCGAGCGCAGGGCCACGGCCGGCGCCTTCTTCGGCGCGCCGATGTCGGCGCCCCAGCAGGCGGGCTCGCCGTCGGCGGCACGCAGCGCGCAGGAGAACTGCGCCCCGGCCGAGACGGCGTCGTGGGCGCCGGCGGGCGCCCCGAGCATCCACTCGGCGCCCCAGCAGGCGACCGAGCCGTCGCCGGCCCTGACGCCGCAGGAGTGCGACGTGCCGGCCGCGACCGCGGCGAACTCGCCGGCGGGCGGCGTGCTCATGCCGTAGTCGTCGTAGCCCCAGCAGGCGACGGTGCGGTCGCCGCGGACCGCGCACGCGTGGCTCTCGCCGACGGCGGCCGAGCGGAACGCGCCCGCCGGCACGTCGGCCAGGCCGGACCACGGATCGCCGCCCCAGCAGTGGAGCGTGTCGTCGGCGCGGACGCCGCAGAACTGCTCGCCGCCGCCGGCGATCGACTTGAACGCGCCCGACGGGGGCGTCAGGCCCCAGAAGCTCTGGCCCCAGCAGTCCACGCCGCCGTCGGATTCGCGGATCGCGCAGGTCTGCCTACCCGCGGCCGCGACGCCGGTGAAGCGGCCCACCGGGACGTCGCCCGACGTCGCGCCCCAGCACGCGATCGTGGCGTCGTCGGCGCGGATCGCACACGAGTGCGCCGAGCCGGACGCCACCGCGGCAGCACCCGTGGGCGCCGCGCTCGCGACCCCGCTGTAGCCCAGCATGACCGTCAGTACGACGAGTGTCGCCGTCCCAACCCGCCTCAGCATCACGCGAGTCCCTTCGCTCGAACTTACATTTCCCGCAATACCGCCTATCGGCCTGAGCGCCGGCCGGTGTGAGCGACGGGCCCCGGAATGCGACGACCGGCCAGGTCAGAGGGCGGAGAGCCCGAGCCGCGACGCCGGACCGGACCCGGCGAGCTCCGCGGCCGCCTCCCGCAGCGCCGCGACCGCGGCGTCGACGGCGGGCGGCCGGCGGTCGGCCGCCCGCAGCACGAGCTCCACCGTCCGGGCCGGGTCGCCGGCCACGGGCCGCACGGCCACGTCGTCGCGCCGCGCGGAGCAGAGTGCGAGCGACGGCAGCAGGGACACCCCGAGGCCCGCGGCGATCAGCGACTGCACGGTCAGGTGATCGTCGGTGGCGAAGTCGATCCGGGGGGCGAAGCCGGCCTCGGCTGTGACGTGGAGCAGGTGGGCGCGGCAGCGCTCGCAGCCGGCGATCCACGTCTCGCCCTCCAGGTCGGCGAGCGCGACCGGCGCCGGGCCGGCGGCGGCCGGGTGGCCCTGCGGCAGGATCGCATGCGAGGGGTCGCGCAGCAGCGGGATCGACGCGAAGTCGCGCGGGTCGCGCTCGCCGACCGCGGCGTAGGCGAACCCGAGCACGACGTCCGCGTCGCCGCTGCGCAGCAACGGCAGGGCGTCGGGGGGTTCGGCCTCCGTCAGCGTCACCTCGACGCCGGGATGCGCCGCCCGCAGGCGGGTGAGCGCCCCGGCCATCAGCGTCGCGCTGCCGGACGGGAACGCGGCGATCCGCACGCGGCCGGCGCGCAGGCCGGCGATCGCGGCCACCTCCTCCTCGGCCGCCCCGAGCCGGGCCAGCACCGCCTCCGCGTGCTCGACGAGCGCTGCGCCGGCGTCCGTGAGCTCGACGCCCCGGCCGACGCGGGTCAGCAGCGCCGTCCCGACCTCCTCCTCGAGCCGGGCGATGTGGTGCGAGACCGCCGGCTGGGTGTAGCCGAGCGCCCGGGCGGCCGCCGACAACGAGCCCTCGCGGGCGACGGCCCGGAGCATCTGCAGGCGGCGCACGTCGAGCACCGCACCAACCTATCAACAGGATCTTGAGGTGGTCATCAAGATCCGCATTTGTCCTTGAGGTCGGCGTCCGGGAGCCTGGCGGCCATGCCCGCTTCCGCCCCCCGCATCCGCATCGCGCTCCTGTACCTGCTCGTGGTGGCCATCTGGGGCACCACCTGGATCGCCATCCGCTCGGCCGTCGAGTCCGTCCCGCCGATCACCGCCTCCGGCCTGCGGTTCGCGATCGCCTTCCCGATCCTCGCGGCGATCGTCGCGCGGACCCGCGGCGTGCCGCTGGGCTACCCGGCCGGCAAGGGGCGGCTGTTCGCCATGGTCACGGCGGCGTACTTCGTGATCCCGTTCGCGCTGATGAACCTGGGCGGCGCCGCGATCCCGTCCGGGCTCTCGGCGGTCCTGTTCTCGATGGTGTCGCTGTTCATCCTCGCGCTGTCGGTGCCGGTGCTGGGCACGTCGATCACCCGGCGCCAGGCGGCCGGCGTGGGCGCGGCGCTCGCGGCACTGGCCGCGCTGATCGCCCATCAGACCGGCGTCGGCGGCGCCGCGAGCCCGCTCGGGGTGCTCGCCCTCATCGCCGCCGCGGGCATGCACGCCGCCGTCTACGTGGTGCTCAAGCGCGACGCGGGCGGGATGAGCCCGCTGACGATCAACACGCTGCCGATGGGCGTCGCGGCCGTTGCGTTATGCGGCGCCGGCGTGCTGGCCGAGCATCCCGACCCGGCGGCGATCACGGGCTCGTCGCTGCTCGCCCTGCTCTACCTCGGGGCCTTCGCCTCGGTGGCCGGCTTCCTCGCCTACTTCCACCTCCTGCGCCACCTCGGCCCGGTGCCGCTGGCGCTCGTGTTCGTGCTCTTCCCCGCACTCGCGCAGGTGGCCGCCGTGGCGGGCGGCGAGCGGCCGATGGACGCGCTCTCGCTGGCGCTGCTGGCGTCCGTGCTGGCGGCCGCCGTCACTGCGACCACCGGCGGTGCGCGGGCGCCGCTCGGGCGCCCGCGCCGCCGCCGTCAGCCCTCGGGGTTGACGCTGCGGTCGAAGACGAGCGCACCGTCCTCGATCTTGTAGACGCCGTAGGGCGTGAGTGTGATGTCGCCGTTCTCGTCGAACGAGTACTTGCCGAACACGCCCTCGCGGTCCTTGGTGCCGAGCAACTCCTTGACCACCGCGGCGCGGTCGCCGCCGTCCGCCCCGGCGCGCTTGATCGCGTCGAGCAGCACGCTCATGGACTCGTAGCCGTAGACGGCGTAGCGGTCCGGGTTCTTCTCCCCGTACTTGGCCTCGTAGTCCTTGAGGAACTGCTTGCCGGCCGGCGGGTACTCCTCCGGCGCGACGCCCGGGATCGTGATCCGCGTGCGCTTGGCGACGTCCGGCGGCAGGCCGCCCTCCTTCGGGTCGAAGAAGCCGGTCTCGCCGACGCCCTCCGGCCCGAGCAGCGGCGCCTTCGGCAGCGCCACGGCCATGTCCTTGAAGATCTGGACCGCGTTGTTGGCCGTGATGCCGCAGTAGATCATGCATCCGGCGCCGGTGCGGGCGATCTTCTGCCCGAGCGAGCGGTAGTTGGCCGCGCTCTTGTCGATGCCGTCGTTGCCCTTGACATCCAGGCCCTGGTCCTTCGCGGAGAGCTCGACGTTGCGGGCCAGGCCCGCGCCGTAGACCTCCTTGTCGTTGAGGACGTAGGCCGAGCTGCAGCCCTCCTGCTTGGCGAGCGCGACGAGCGCGGCGCCCTGGTAGGTGTCTTTCGGGAGCACGCGCACGTAGGTGCGCTCGCCAGACGGGTAGTACTTGTCCGGCTCGCCGGGCTCCGCGCCCGGGTCGTCGGAGGTGATGCCGACCGCGGTATTGCCAGGGCTCACTTGCGGCACGCCGGACTCGTTGAGGATCGGCAGCGAGACCGCCGTCGCGCCGGAGTTGAACTCGCCGATGTAGCCGATCGTCGAGTCGTCGGAGGCCGCCTTGCGGGCGTTCGCGGAGGTCGCCCCCGGCTCCCAGCCGCCGGCCTGGGCGGTCGAGTCGTCGAGCGACTTGTAAGTGACCTTGAAGTCGCCGACCTTGCCGCCGGCCTGCTCGAGCGCGAGCTTGGCGCCGTTGACGGTCGCGACAGCCTGCGTGCGTGCCGGACCCTGCAACGGAAGGCTCGAGTAGATCGTCAGCTCCTTGCCGCCGCCGCCACCGCCTCCTCCGCCGCCGCCGTCGTCACCGCAGGCCACCAGCCCCAGGCAGACGAGGACCCCTGCCACCGCTCCCAACCGGATCATGCCGCCAGCTCCTTTCGCTCCAACCGCTTCGCCGCCGTGGCCCCGTGGCCCGGCAGCGACTCCGTCGCCGAGATGGCGACGACCGCCTCGCCGATCGCTCCCGTGGCGGCATCATCGTCGATGCGCTGGAAGGTCAGCGGCTTGAGGAACCGCGCCACTGACAGGCCGGCCGTGTAACGCGCCGCCCGCGCCGTCGGCAGCACGTGATTCGTGCCCGTCGTGCCCTTGTCCGAGTACGCGACCGTCGCGCGCGCGCCGAGGAAGATCGAGCCGTAGTTGCGCAGGCGCGCGTGATACCACGCGTCGTCGGACGTCTGCACCTCGAGGTGTTCGGGGGCGAGCTCGTCGCTCACCCACACGGCGGTCTCGCGGTCCCGCGCCACCACGATGCCACCGTGGTCGCGCCATGCCGCGCCCGCGACGTCGCGGCTCGAGAGCTCCTCGAGCTGCCGTTCCACCTCGGCTCGGACTGCGCGGCCGAGCTCCTCCGAGGTCGTCACGAGCGCGACCGGCGAGGTCGGCCCGTGCTCGGCCTGGCCGAGCAGGTCGGCGGCCACGAGCTCTGGGTCGGCGCTCTCGTCGGCGATCACGGCGACCTCGGACGGGCCCGCCAGCAGGTCGATCCCGACGCGCCCGTAGAGTTGGCGCTTGGCCTCGGCCACGTAGGCGTTTCCGGCGCCGACGATCATGTCGACCTCATCGATCCCGGCCAATCCGAAGGCCATCGCGGCGAGCGCCTGGACGCCGCCGAGCGCGAAGATCCGGTCGGCCCCGGAGATGGCCGTGCTGTAGACGAGCGACGGGAAGATGCCCTCGCCGCGGTGCGGCGGCGCGCACGCCACGACGGTTTCCACGCCCGCCACCTTCGGGACGAGGACAGTCATGAACGGGGAGGCGAGCAGCGGCACGCGGCCCGCCGGCAGGTAGGCGCCGACGCTCGTCACCGGCACGAGCCGGTGCCCGGCGACGACGCCGGGGGCGACCTCGTGCTCGAGGTCGTGCAGCGTCGCCCGTTGCGCGCGGGCGAACGCCTCGGTCCGGTCGCGGCCGAGTTGCAGGTGGTGGCGCAGCTCGGGCTCGACCTCGCGCTCGGCGGCGGCGATCTGCTCGGGCGTGAGCTCGAACGACGGCGGGTCCCAGCCGTCGAGCTCGCGCGAGATCCGCCGGAGCGCGGCCTCGCCGCCGCGCTCGATCGCGAGCAGGATCTCGCTCACGCGCTCGGCGATCCGTGGGTTGGCGGCCGCGCCGCCGTGGGCAGCCGGGCGCTTGAGCAGGAGCAGCTCGGGGTGCTCCAGGATGCGGTCGCTGATCATCGTGCAGGGCAGTCTCCTGCCCCGTATCAGTCCGTACAATCCTGTTCTTCCACCGCTGAAGGAAGGCTGAGCCTTTGACGCTACAGCAGCTTCGCTACTTCCTCGCCACGATCCGTCACGGCTCGTTCGCCGGCGCCGCCGACGAGCTGCTGCTCAAGCAGCCGTCGGTCGCCGAGCAGGTCCGCCGGCTCGAGGCCGAGCTCGGCGTCGAGCTGTTCGCCCGCCGCAAGCGCCGGCTCGTCGCGACCGCCGCGGGCGAGGCGCTGCGGCCGTACGCCGAGCAGGCGCTCGCCGTCTGCGAGGAGGGTGCCGACGCGGTGCGCGCCCACCGCACGCTGCGCGGCGGCGTCGCGTCGTTCGGCCTGCCGCGCAACGCCGACCTCTACGCACTGACCGACCTGGGCGCCGAGATGCACGAGCGCCACCCGCTGGTCGGGATTCGCCTGATCGGCCAGAACTCCGTCGACGTCGCCGACTCGATCCGCGGCGGCTCACTCGAGGCCGGGCTCGTCGTGCTGCCCGTCGACGACCGCCAGCTCGACATCGAGCCCGTGATGCGGGACGAGGTGCTCTACGCGAGCGCCGACCCCTCCCGCGCCTCCGGGCCGGTGGCGCTGACGGCGATCGCGGAGGCGCCGCTCGTGCTCTACGACGCGCATTACGGCAACGCCGACCCGACGCGCCGCCAGCTCGCCGGGCGCCTGCAGCAGATCGGCCGCCGGCTGGCGCCGCGCATCGAGGTCGAGTACCTGGCGGGCGCGCTGCGGCTCGTCGCCCAGGGGGTCGGCGACACGATCGTCGCGCACGCGGCGGTCGAGAGCGGTCTGCTCCCCGCCGGCATCCACACCGCGCCGTTCGAGGAGCCGCTCCACGACACGCTGGCGATCGCCAAGCAGCGCGGGCTGCCGCTCTCGCCGGCCACCCGCGAGCTCGTGTCGATCACCGTCGACCGGTTGCGTGCGTTCGAGCGCAGCCGCGCGCGCAAGCGATACTCCGCGCCATGAGCCTGGACGACTTCGCGCGCCACCCGCTGCTGTTCGGACCGTCACCGGTGCACCCGCTCGACCGGCTGACGCGCCACCTCGGCCGGGCGCGGCTGTGGGCCAAGCGTGACGACTGCAACAGCGGCCTCGCCTACGGCGGCAACAAGACGCGCAAGCTCGAGTACCTCGTGGCCGACGCGCTCGCCCAGGGCTGCGACACGCTCGTCTCGATCGGCGGCGTGCAGTCCAACCACACGCGCCAAGTGGCGGCCGTCGCGGCGGCGACGGGGCTCAAGTGCGTGCTCGTGCAGGAGCACTGGGTCGACTGGCCCGACGTCGTCTACGACCGCGTGGGCAACATCGAGCTGAGCCGGATCATGGGCGCCGACGTGCGCCTGGACCCGAGCGGCTTCGGGATCGGCTTCAAGGAGAGCTGGCAGCGGGCGCTCGACGACGTCGAGCGCGCCGGCGGCAAGCCGTACGCGATCCCGGCGGGCGCATCCGACCACCGGCTCGGCGGCCTCGGCTTCGCCGGCTGGGCGCGCGAGGTCTTACGACAGGAGGCCGAGCTCGGCGTCTTCTTCGACACGATCGTCGTCTGCTCGGTCACCGGCTCGACGCAGGCGGGGATGATCGCCGGGTTCGCCGGCCAGGAGCGCGAGCGGCGCGTGATCGGGATCGACGGCTCGGCCAAGCCCGCCGAGACGCGCGCGCAGGTCGCCCGGATCGCCCGCGCCACGGCCGAGCTGATCGAGCTCGGGCGCGAGCTGCGCGACGACGAGATCGTGCTCGACGAGCGCTACCACGCGGGCACCTACGGCATCCCGGACGAGCAGACGATCGAGGCGATCCGGCTCGCGGGCCGGCTCGAGGGCATGATCACCGACCCCGTCTACGAGGGGAAGTCGATGGCGGGGATGATCGACCTCGTCGCGCGCGGGGAGATCGCCGAGGACAGCACCGTGCTCTACGCGCACCTGGGCGGCCAGCCGGCGCTCAACGCCTACGCGGCGCTGTTCGCCGGCTGATCGCGGGCGCTCAGAGCACGGGCGGTAGTCCGAGCTCGGCGAAGACCGTCGTGCCGAACGTGGTGATCTCGGCGATCTTGCCGTCGCGCACGCGCAGCACGTCGATCTTGAACGGCGTGAACTCGTGCGCGCCGGGCGCGCGGTGGTAGCTGGCGGCCGCGGGCATCCTGTTCAGCCGCGTCGGCAGCAGCTTCCAGTCGCCGCTGTCGTCGGCCTCGAAGGCCCGGACGAACAGCGGGCGCAGCGCATCGATGCCGTCGAAGACCATCGGCGCCGGCGGCATCGTGACCCGGATGTCCTCGGCCATCAGCTTGACGGCCGCCTCGTGGTCGCCCGACTCGTGTGTCTCGATGAAGCCGCGCAGCAGCTCGCGCTCCTGCTCGGAGAGCTCGGCGTCGCCGCTCCACTCGCTGCGCGGGGCGGGCGCGCGGTCGCCCAGCGTCGCGCGGGCGCGCTGCAGCGCCGAGTTGACGGAGGCGACGCTCGTCTCGAGCGCCTCCGCGGTCTCCTGCGCGGAGAACTCGAGCACGTCGCGCAGGATCAGCACCGCGCGCTGGCGGGCGGGCAGGACCTGGATCAGCGCCAGGAAGCCGAGCTCGATCGTCTCGCGCGCGACGACGACCGCGTCGGGCTCGTCGGCGCGCGGCGCGACCTCGTCGAGCAGGCGGTCCGGGTAGGGCTGCAGCCACGGGATCTCCGCGAACGAGCCGACCTCCTCGGCGCGGCGGCCCTTGCGGCGGATCGCGTCGAGGCACGCGTTGGTGGCGATGCGGTACAGCCAGGCGCGAAAGCCCGGGCCGCCCTCGAACTGCTCGCGGTGCCGCCAGGCGCGCAGGAACGTCTCCTGGACGAGGTCCTCGGCCTCCTCGAAGGAGCCGAGCATGCGGTAGCAGTGGACGTGCAGCTCGCGCTTGTGCCGGTTGACGTGCTGGGCGAACTCGCGCTCGGTGGTGGGGGTCATGCCTCGTTCAACGACGGCTGCGCCCGCGGCTCATCGGCCGGCCGCATCCGGCGCCGGTGCACGATCACCGAGACGACCGCCAGCGCGAGCGGGATGCCGACCAGCGCCGCGGGCGACATCGGCACGCCGGCCTTGGAGAGCACGCCGAGCGCCGCGGCGGCGAGCACGATGGCGAGCGTGTGGCGCAGGCCTCCGACCGGCACGTGCGGCAGCAGCGCCGAGCCGATCCACACGCCGGGGATCGAGCCGACGAGGATCGTCGCCATCAGCCCGAGGTCGACGTTGCTGCTGAGCAGGTGCGCGAGCCCGGCGCTCCACAGCAGCACCGCGGCGTGGAAGACGTCGGTGCCGACGACGCGGTGCGGCTTGAGCCGGTACAGCAGGATCAGCACGAGCCCCACGAGCGCGCCGGAGCCGACCGACGTCACGCCGAGCACGAACCCGAGGATCACGCCGATGGCCACGGTGACCACCTTGCTGCGGCGGCGCTTGAGCCCGACCGCCTGGCGCTCGCGCCGGTGCATGTCGGGCCGGAACAGCGCGCGGTAGAGCGTCGCGCCGGCGGCCAGCATCAGCGCGCCGGCGACGAACGCCAGCAGGTAGGGGTCGAACTCCTCGCCATAGGTGCGGTGCAGCCGGTTGAGCGTGAGCACGCCGGCGATCGAGCCCGGCACCGAGCCCGCCGCCAGCCACCAGGAGAGCCGCAGGTCGACGTGGCCGGCGCGCAGGTGCCGCCAGCCGCCGACGGTCTTGGTGATCGCGCCGTAGGCGAGGTCGGTGCCGATCGCGACGACCGGGCTGTAGCCGCCGACGAGCAGCAGCAGCGGCGTCATCAGCGAGCCTCCGCCGATTCCGGTGAGCCCGACGAGGATGCCGACCCCGAGGCCGAAGAGGACGATCAGCGGATCCATGTCGCCGATGGAGGCTAGCCGGGCAGCGCGACCTCTCCCGCCGGGGCGATCTCCGCGTGCAGGTTGTGCTCGGCCATCCCGAGCGCGGCCTCGGCGAACCGCGGCTCGATGTGTGCGACCGCGTCGCCGGGGATCTCGACCTCGAAGCCGCGCAGGTACGCGTCCAGGGCCGTATAGAAGACGCACTGCTCGGTGACCTGGCCGGCGATGACGAGCCGCTCGATCTCGTGCAGCTGCAGCAGGTGGGAGAGCGGCGTCTCATAGAAGGCGGAGTGGCGCCCCTTGGGCAGGAACGGCACGTCGCGCGACGGCACGATCGGCTCGACGAGGTCGGGATGGGCGCCGTCGAGCGCGCCGCGCACCAGGTCGTCGCGCGTCGCGCTCCACTGCTCGTAGTTGTCGTTGGCGTAGACCAGCAGCACGTCGTCGTGCTCGCGCGCGCGGTCGCGCAGCTCCACCATCTGCGGCAGACACTCGCGCACCGATTCCGCGAGCTGGTCCGCGTCGTCGTGGTCGTAGGGGTTGAGCATGTCGACGACGAGCAACGCCGTGCGCGGCATGCTCAGACCACCTCTGCCACAGTGCCGTCGCGGAACTCCAACCGGACGTGGCGGCCTGCTCGCCGACGCCGAGGAAGCGCTCGCGCCGTGTCCCCCTCCGTGGCGCTGCGCGCGCGGGCGAGCGTCGCGAGCACGGTGTCGTGGAAGCGCGCGGACGCCTCGCCGTCCGTGGCGCGGATCGTCACGCGCGCGAACATCTAGTGGTTGCGCAAGGCGTCGACGAGCTCGTCCTTGTTCATGTTCGAGCGGCCCTCGATGCCGATCTCCTTGGCGCGCTTCTCCAGGTCGTCCTTGCTCCAGTCCTCGTAGGAGCCCGACTTACCGCCCTTCTTGCCGGTCTGCCGGCGCGGGCTGTTGGCGATCCGCGCCGCCTTCTCCTTGCTCTCGCCCTTGTCGCGCAGGGCCTCGTACTGCTCCTTGTCCTTGACGCTGGGGCCAGGATCCTTGCCAGGCATGCTGCCTCCCGTGGGTCGTTTGCCACGGGCATACCCAGCCGTCAGGCGGCGTATCGCTGCGCGGCCCGGGCGCGGGCCTTGGCCGCCTCGACCTCGCGGTCCTTCGGCGGCGCGGCGGTCCGCAGCGCGTCCAGCAGGTGCTGGGAGACGTGCGCGATCTCGTCCACCGCGCGGTCGAACGCCTCCTGGTTGGCCTGCGAGGGCTTGGTGAAGCCGCTGATCTTGCGGACGTACTGCAGCGCCGCGCCGCGCACCTCCTCGGAGGTCGCCGGCGGGTCGTAGTTGTAGAGCTGACGGATGTTGCGGCACATGGGCACCAGCGTACTCTTCGGCCTGTGATCGTCGACTGCGCGCACTATCGCGACGGCAGGCGGCAGCACGAGGGCCCGATGGAGCTCGACGCGGCGGCGGGGATCTGCGCGGCCGAGGTCGGCGACGGGTTCGTGTGGCTGGGCATCGTCGAGCCGGAACCGGAGGAGCTGGAGGAGGTCCAGGACCGCTTCGGGCTGCACGACCTCGCCGTCGAGGACGCCCAGAGCTTCCACCTGCGCCCGAAGGTCGAGCAGTACGAGGACGACGAGCGGGTGCTGTTCCTCGTCCTGCGCACGGCCCGCTACGACGACGACCGCGAAGTGGTCGACTTCGGCGAGGTCTCCGTGTTCATGTCCGAGCGCTTCGTGATCACGGTGCGCCAGGGCGTCGCGAGCGACCTGCACGGCGCGCGGCTGCGGCTCGAGCGCCGGCCGGAGCTGCTCGCGGAGGGGCCGGGAGCGGTCCTGTGGGCGATCCTCGACAAGGTCGTCGACGACTACGCCCCGGTCGTGGAAGGGCTCGAGCGCGACATCGAGGAGGTCGAGAAGACCGTCTTCAGCGGCGCCGCCGCGCCGACGGAGCGGATCTACCTGCTGCGCCGCGAGGCGACCGACTTCTATCGCGCCGTGCACCCGCTGCTGGGCCCGCTCGACGGGATGGAGCGCGGCGCCTACGACCTCGTCGGTCCCGGCCTGCGCCACTTCTTCCGCGACGTCGACGACCACCTCAAGCTCGTCGACGAGGAGGTCGTCGCCCAGCGCGACCTGCTGGCGATCATCCTGCAGGCCAACATGGCGGTCGTCTCCGTCGCGCAGAACGAGATCGCCGTGCGCCAGAACGAGACCGCCAAGCAGCTCACGATCGTGGCGATGATCTTCCTGCCGCTGACGTTCATCACGGGCTTCTTCGGGCAGAACTTCGGCTGGCTCGTGGAGCACGTCTCGTCGTTCTGGGCGTTCGCGATCCTCGGGCTGGGCAGCCTCGCCGTCTCGGCCGCCGCGCTCTACGCGTGGATCCGGGGCCACTACGACGTCTGAGGCTTTGTCCAGCGGTCCATATCGGTCCGGGGGACGCCGCCTCATCATCCGCCCACCATGGCCCAGCGACCGCCGCAGATCGTCGCCTTCGGGGGTGGAGGCTTCTCGATGGAGGCCGGCAACCCCCTGCTGGACGACTACGTGCTCGGGCTCACCGGCGCCGATCGGCCCAGGGTGTGCTTCCTGCCGACGGCGTCGGGCGACGCCGACCACTACGTCGTGCGCTTCTACCGGCACTTCGCCGGCGCGTGCGAGGCGAGCCACGTGTCCCTGTTCCGCCGCGACCGCTGCGGACAGGCGGTCGAGGGCGACATCGCGGGCCACCTGCTCGCGCAGGACCTGATCTACGTCGGCGGCGGCGACGTGGTGAGCATGCTCGGCGCCTGGCGGGCGCACGGGCTCGACGCGGTGCTGCGGCGGGCGTGGCGCAGGGGCGTGGTCATGTGCGGGCCATCGGCCGGCTCGCTGTGCTGGTTCGCCGAGTCGCTGACCGCGTTCCACGGCGCTCCGCGACGGGTCCGCGGCCTCGGCATGCTGCCCTTCTCCAACTGCGTGCACTACACGAACGAGCCGGAGCGCCGCGACGAGTACCACCGCTTCGTGGGCGACGGGATGCGCCCGGGGTACGCGGCCGACGACGGCGCCGCGCTGCACTTCCGCGGCGAGGAGCTGCACCGTGTCGTCGGCTCGCGCCCGCACGCGAAGGCCTACCGGGTGGGGCCGGTCGACGACGAGGTCGCCGAGACGCCGCTGGCGGTCGAGTACCTGGGGCGGCGCGTGGCCGAGCCGGCCGCCGCGTGAGCGGCACCCGCACGAGCTTCGCCATGGGCGGGGGCGGCTTCACGATGGAGCCGCAGAACCCCGTGCTCGACG
>Ga0126314_10000695_pt1 | contig 16092 bp, 15 predicted proteins | sample Plot105B_FD_92535 | JGI IMG/M metagenome (GOLD analysis project Ga0126314, IMG submission 92535) | Serpentine soil microbial communities from UC McLaughlin Reserve, CA, USA - Plot105B | ecosystem: Environmental > Terrestrial > Soil > Grasslands | place: USA: UC McLaughlin Reserve, Lake County...
CGTAGTTGTCTCGCCCCCGCACCAGGCGATCGTCGTCCTGACCGGCGATCCTCAGTTCACCTTTGGCCCGCCTCCGAGCGACGCGCTGCCGCCCGGATGGATGTCCGCGCTCAACCTGGTGAACCAGTATCTGCTGCCTACATTTGAGGAACCCTCAGCCGACACCTGAACCCGGCCAGGCGGCTTGGCGCTCGGCCGGAACGGTGGATCGAGGAGAACGTCATGCGGACCCCGGATCCACGTCACCGGCCCTGCGGCTACTCATGATCAACAGTGTGAGGTACCCCGGCCCGATCATGATCGTCGTCGCAGCGGGGACTGCCGCCAATGAGCGCTCGTAACACCGTGATTCTGCTCGAGCGCGGCTGTGGATGCCATGAACCGTCACGACTACGCTCATCACCCCGGCTTTGCGGACCAGCTCGCTGCCGGTTTCCTGGTGAGCACTTCCTTGAGCAACCCGGGCTGGAAGGCATTGATTTGCTGGCACGGGTTGCGGAGGCCGGTCATCTTGATCACCGCTTCGCCGCCGAGCTGCAGCAGGGTGCCGCGGGGAAGGGAGAGCAGATCGATCCCTCGGGTGGTGATGTTCTCCCCGAGTTGTCCGGGGTCGACGTGGAACCCGTGCTCGCCGACCTCAGCGAACAGCTCAGCGTGGATGAGGTGGACCTGCCGCAGGTTCGGCTGCGTTGGGTCGGCGGCGACCCGCGATCGGTGCTGGACGGTGACGCCCTGGTGGGCGTCGTCGCCCTGCACTCCGAGTCCAGGCATCAGCACGATCTCGTCGACGACTGTCTTGCTGAAGCGGTGTTCACCATCGCGGCAGACGGCGAGCACCCGAGCCTCTTGATTGGTCACCCGGCCAAGTCTCCCCGACTCCTGCCGGGAGAGGAGCCGGCGTCTGAGTCTGACGGTACGCCGGCGGGCACCTTGGGAGCTGATCGGCTAAGCGCGGTCGAGGAAGTCGAGAACGCGGCGGGTGAGAAGCGCAGCTGCCTCGGCGTCATAGGACGGCAGCGAACTGTCGGCGAAGTAGTGCTGATCGCCGGGGTATAGGAACAGCTCGGCGTCCTCGACCGTCGCGACGATCTCTCGGGCGGCGTCGAGGTCGCCCTCGCCGGCGAAGATCGGGTCGGAGTCCATCCCGTGGATTTGCACCGGAACGCCGTCGGGCCAAGGGCCGAAGGCCCAGTCACCCGTGATCGGGATACAGGAGTAGAACAACAGAGCGCCGCGAGCCCCGGGCCGGGTTTGGGCGAGCTTCTGCGCCGCCATTTCGCCGAGTGAGAATCCAGCGTAGACAAGGTCGGTCGGCAGATCGTCGGCGCTGCGAACGTTCCGTTCGAGGATGTTCTCGAAGCCGACCTCCTGCGCGTAGGCCATTCCCTCCTCCAGAGTCGCGTACGTCCGACCGCCGTAGAAGTCGGGGACGTGCACTGTGTGACCGGCCGCCCGCAATTCATCGGCGAACGAACGAATTCCGGCGGTCAGACCCTGAGCATGGTGGAAGAGCAGCACATCGGTCACGGCAGATCCCTGAGGTGAGATCGGATTTCTTGCGCTTACCTTAAGCCGGAAGCCCTGGCCGCGCCGCTACTCCGAGGGTTGTCTGAGGGACCGCTCGTTCGGGTAGGGATCCGGCAGAAACCACTGGGAGCGGTCGATTGACTTCAAGCGGCAAGTTTCGTCCGCAACCACGACTACGGTCAGGTGAGGGGCACCTGTCGTGAGTGCTCGGTCAGATCATGAGAGTGTCGGACGTGTTGCCTCTGGCCTACGACAACCTAGTCTGCCGTCTGCGGAAAGCTGGCTGCGTATTTGCCGAAGATGAAGCGAAGCTGCTGTTGTCTGCGGCGAGATCCCCGGCAGAGCTGGACGCCATGGCGCAGAGACGGGTCGCCGGCGAGCCGTTGGAATACATCGTTGGCTGGGTCGACTTCTGCGGACTCAAGGTGTCGATCGATCCCGGCGTCTTCGTTCCCCGCCAGCGCTCGAGGATGCTCGTCAGGGAGTCCGCGCGACGTGCTCTACCCGGAGCAGTGATTCTCGATTTGTGTTGTGGCTCCGGCGCCCTCGGCCTGGCCACTGCGGTTGCCGTCGGCATGGTCGAGCTGCATGCCTCTGACATCAGCGCGGACGCCGTCCAGTGCGCTAAGCGCAATCTGGACCCTGTAGGTGGCCATGTCTATCAGGGCGACCTGTTTCGGGCGCTTCCTGCCTCCCTGCGCGGTCGGGTGAACGCACTCATCGCGAATGTGCCCTACGTTCCCACCGAAGCGATCTCACTAATGCCTCGAGAGGCCCGCGACTACGAACCAAGGACGACGCTGGACGGCGGCCGCGACGGGTTGGAGGTTCTCCGGAGGGTAGTTGCCGAAGCCACCTCATGGTTGGCACCAGCAGGACACCTCCTCATGGAGGTGCACCAGTCGCAGATCCAGCATGCAACGGCTGCCTTTCGCAGCGGCGGTTTGGCCGCTGAGACGATCAACTCCGTTGAACTCGACACAACCATCATCGCGGGCACCAATCCCGGCTAATCCCCAGTAATGCGTAGGTCCCCGAGACGGCTCTCATCGTCATGTATTGCTCGGCTTGATGCTTGACTTCTACTTCCGGTGATCCTTGCCCCGCTCCACGGAGATCTAGCTGCGCACCAAAGTAGAAGCGTCGGCGGTCCGGAGTTCCACTGAGCGTCCACCCCGAACCTCGACGCGGCAATGCTGCCCCGGCCCGATCGGATGTATACCGGTGATGGCGCCAGTGGCGAACACCATGCCTGCTCGGACCGGTTGACCTCGGCTGGCGAGGATATTCAGGGCAGTCGCCAGACCATGATGAATCCCGCTGGGCAGGTTGTCCGCAGATCCTTCTCCGATGAGTTGCCCGTCGATGTAACAGGCAAGCTGGACCGGCGATCCACCAGGCCGGTCCGCAAGGACCGAGCCGAGCACCAGACCGTTGTTATTCCCGAAGTCGGCGGCTATCACTATCGGGCCGAGCGAGTTGATGTCAGGGATCGGGCTGCTGGCCACCTCGATGCCGACCAGCAGATGCTGCTCAAGGCCCGCCGCCTCGTCGGCCGTCCAGCCGCCGTCATCGTGGGCCGGCGGATCCTGCCGGAGCCGAATGACCAGCTCTGCTTCTACGGCTGCGAACCCCGACGCGAAGATACCGACCTCGGCTGCGGATACCTGCTCATCACCTTGGTGACACTGCTGGCTCCAGATGGGACCGACCAGTCGGTCCGGATCCCCGTCAGTGCGCTGGTCCGCCGGGATGTAGCCGATCTTCCAGCCGACCAGCGAGTCCTGCCATCGCGACATCGCCAGCTCCTGGATCTGGTAGGCCTCTGCCATGCTGGCTGGGACGACACCCGGAAACCGGGTCAGGCTCCGCCCCTCCCTTCGGGCAGCGACCAGCTCAGCGGCAATTACCTCCTCAGCTGCCGGTGTGCTCATCTGGACCTCTCCGGTTTGCACTCACCTCGGTGAAGCGCGCGTAAACGCTAGAAGATCCGAGCAAGACACGGCTCATTCTCGCCGCGCAGTCATCGTTGGTGGACGCTGGCGATAGCTGAGGATTCGTCGTTGTCATGCAGCCTCCCTTCTACCCACGCTAGGCACCGCAGCGATGCGGCCATCACCCCGCATGGGTGGAACCCAGATGCTCCGGACTTAACGGCTACGCCAGAGAATCGATCCGTGCGACTCACCGGCGACGGCCATGTGCACAGCGAGTGGTCTTGGGACACAGGAGGGCCGAGGTCCGACGCGGCCGGACGGATGGAGGCAATGTGCCGCCAAGCGCTCAAGATCGGGTTGCCGGCGCTTGCCTTCACCGAGCACCTGGACATCACCGGTTGGGCTATCGGACAGGAAGATCTGCTGAACCATCTGCGTCCCCTGGTGGATGCCAACGGCGTTCTGACCCCGAGCTGCTCGATGCTGGCGGCTACCTGGACTGCATTGAGCGGTGCTGGTGGAAGTTTCCCGAACTGCGCATCCTTACTGGCGTGGAACTGGGCCAGCCGCACATCGACGGAGATGGCGCACGAAAATTGGTAGATCTCTCAGCGCTGGACCGGGTGAACGGCTCTTTACACACGTTGCCGGTCCCGGAAGCACCCGAGGCGCTCCGTTGCGAACCGATTACCTTGTACCGGCGGTGGCCGGCTGAGCGGGTGGTCCGGGACTATCTGGCGGAGGTGCACCGGGTGATCTCTGGATCGGATGCCTTCGCAGTATTCACACATATCGAGTACGCGGTGCGTGATTGGCCAACACAGACAGAAGGCCCGTTCGACCCTCGAACCTTTGAGGATGAGTTCCGGCAGGCGATGCGCGCAGTTGCGGGCAGCGGTAGGGCGCTAGAGCTGAACGTTGGCGGCCCGATACGACCATGGATCGCTCAGTGGTGGAGCGAGGAAGGCGGCCGCGCCATCACGTTGGCCAGCGATGCTCACACCCGGAGGGTCTGGCCGGCAACTTCTTCGAGGCGATGGCAATGGCCGAGTACTTCGGCTTCCGGCCGGGGCGCCGCCCCGAGGACGTGTGGACTCGCGCATAATGTTCGTACTTACTATCATCACTTCGGTCTGCCGCCGTTAACTGCCTTTCAGCCCAAGGTAGTGCTTGCGCTCATCGGCATCGAGATGCTCAATGGCGTAGCGCAGCGCGGTACGGGGCATCGTTGCCGCGAAGTTATCCAAGTACTGCCGCAGGCGGTCTGGGTCTTGCTTGCCTGCCTCGCGGACCCAGCCACCAACCGCCTTCTGCACCAGATCGTCTGGGTCGTGCGCCAGGATCTCGCTAATCCGGAAAGTATCGTCCAGGTCGTGCTGGCGGATGAAATAGTAGGTCGCCACAATTGCCGTGCGCCGCTCCATCGGCTGCGCCGACCGCGCCAGCTCATACAAAGGCTCCCGCGACTCGTCTCACAAGTACCCGCCTACCACATATGGCGCGGCGCGGTCGACCATGCTCCAACTGTCGATGTAGGCATGGTTATTCATGTATAACTCATACAGCTCACGCCTTCGTTCCGCCGAGGTCTTTTTGTCCCTGGCCTGAAAGTCCATGATGCTGACAGCGCCGACCCGCACCGCATGCGAGGGGTTGTGCAGGAGTCGGCGGATCTCACTAGGCTCCATAAGCCTGTATGTCTTCGCTAAAGCAAATATATCTCCCATGCGTACACCTGCATCGTGGCCTTGCAAGCCCTTCACGAATTTCTCAGCGGTAAGTTCCACAGAATTCCCCTTACTATCCATCACCTGAATACAGGCCCGGACCGGCCCGCTCCTGCAACCTGATTTGCGAGACCGAAACTCGGCTGCGCTCAGTGAAAGAAACGTCCTCCGCCGGTCGGCATAGTTGGGCCGCCGCTAGGGAAGTACATCCAGGGAAGCCGCCTACGGCTGCCACCATGGCCGCAGGGGCAGGTCAACGCCGCCCGACTCGCTCGCCTTGACGGCCAGCACCTGGTGCAGTTGGACGACGTTGCGCTCGAACCCCAACCGCGATCCCGCCATATAGAGACCCCAGACCCTCGCGGTGCCCATCCCGACCTCGGCGACCGCCTCGTCCCAGTGCTCGACGAGGTTGGCACACCAGTCGCGAAGGGTGAATGCGTAATGCCGCCGCAGGTTCTCCTCGTGGAGGACCTCCAGGCCGGCGTCCTGAGCTTGGGTGATGATCCGGCCCGACCCCGTCAGCTCCCCGTCCGGGAAGACGTAGCGGTCGATGAACCCGCGCGCGGCAGGTGCGGATCTGTTGTCGGACCGGGTGATGCAGTGGTTGAGCAGCAATCCTCCGGTCCGCAGCTTGGACCGGAGGAACCGGAAGTAGGCGGGATAGTGGGCGACGCCGATGTGCTCGGTCAACCCGATGGAGGACACCGCATCGAACTGCGTCTCCCGGATCTCGCGGTAGTCGCCGTGCCTGACCTCGGCGAGCCCGGTCAGCCCTTCCTCCGCGATCGCCTTTTGCGCCAAGGCCGCCTGCTCGGTCGAAAGCGTGATCCCGGTGGCCCTCACACCTCGGCGTGCGGCGTAGCGAACCATGCTGCCCCAGCCGCAACCGACGTCGAGGAGTCGGTCACCCGCCTTGAGGCGGAGCTTGTCGAACACCAGCCGGTACTTGTTGTCCTGCGCATCCTCCAGCGTCGCGTTGGCGTGCGGGTAGCAGGCGCAGGTGTAGGTCATCGAGGGGCCGAGTACCAGTTGGTAGAACGTGTTGGAGACGTCGTAGTGGTGGTGGATCGCTTCGGTGTCGCGCGTCCGGCTGTGCCGGAGCCCGTGCGCAGTGCGGCGCCACCGGGGCGGCACCTCCTGCGGCGGGGGAGCGATGGGTACAAGATGCTCGATGCCGATGGAGCGGACGATGTCGGCTAGCATCCGGGCCGGCGGCCTGGTGACCTTAACGTCGGCGTCGAGGGCCTTGAGTAGCTCGTACGGGTCACCAAGGTGCACACCGTGGGGTTGAAGATCCCCCGACACGTAGGCGCGAACCAATCCCAGCTCGCCGGGCGCGGTTGCCAGATACGTGGTGCCGCGGGGGGTCACGAGGTCGATACCGAGGGCGTCAGCGGGTCCCGTCGCACTGCCGTCGTAAGCGGTGAACCGAAGCGGGAGCCGACCACCGACCAATATCTCCACGATCTGAGCCAGAGACATCCTGCCCGGGGTCGACGAGGTGGTCACACGCTCTTTGAATGCCGTCACCGTCCTTGCACCGCCTTCGCATAGAGGTCGAGGAAACGGGAGTCGGGATCGTACGCCTTCTTCACGATCCTGTATTCATCACCGCCATAGAGCTCGTCGAACTCATCCTGGGAGTAGTAGGCGTCCGAGTACAGCGACTTGAGCCCGTCAAACTCACGGACCTTCCGCTCGATCAGCCGATTCGTCTCGCCCTCAGCAACCCCAACCGGGACCGACGACCAAAAACCGACATTGACGTAGGTGTGGCCGGGCCGCATGGGGTACAGCGGCCACTGGTCGCGCAGTCGCAGCGGGCACAACCAGATCGGCACGATTGGCACGCGGGACAGGAACCAGTCCACGAATTCAGCGCACCGTTCAATCGGCACCTCCACGTCCTGCACGACGCGTTCTCGGGGCGGACGCCCGTGCCACTTCTCGATGCGGTCGGCGATGTTGAACCGCCGGTCGTACTGGAGCAGCTTCCAATAGAAGCTGCTGTGCCGGTAACGCCGCGGCCACCATCGCCGCAGCCGCGGATTTTGGGCGCCGAATGCGCGGGAGCACCAGAACCAGTCGGTGTCCCACCGCCAGAGGTAGTCGTGGATGGTGAGCCGGTCGTGCTTGATGCCGCTGCCGTGCTGGATCGACCGGTAGTAGATGTCTTGGCCGGTGTAGTCGCTGACCGGCCCGGGACTGGTGGTCTGCCGACCGACACACAGGTAGCACTCGTCGGCGCTGAACACCACGCCGTCTAGGTAGTCGACGCGGGCCCCGTCCAGGCTGCGGGTCTCGACGATGCCATTCATCCCGTCGATCAGGTCGGTCAAACTGTGGTAGCGGACATGACGCAGCGCGACAAAGGGCTGGACGGTTTCCAGCTCGATCCGCAGCCGTGCCGAGTACCCGAGCGTTCCGTAGGAGTTGGGAAATGCGCGGTACAACTCGGGACGGTGCTCGGGTGAAGCGGTGAGCACATCGCCGGTTCCGGTCAAGATGTCCATCTCCAACACTGACTCGTGTGGCATTGCGTTGCGGAACGAGGCCGACTCGATACCGAGACCGGTGACGGCACCGCCGACGGTGATCGTCTTCAGCTGAGGGACCACCAGTGGGGACAGCCCGTACGGCAGGGTGGCCGCAACGAGGTCCTCATAGGTGCACATCCCGGCCACATCAGCAGTCATGGTTTCGGGGTCGACTGAGATCACCGCGGTCAATCCCGACGTGTCCAGGCGGGGACCGTCGTTCCTCACCCGGGCGCGGAACAGGTTGGAGGTCTGTTTTGCCAGTCGCACCTGGGCTGACGCAGGAATCGTCCGGTAGCTCGCCAGCAACCGCTCGACGCCTGCGGCATGAGCTGCAGATGTGCCCGCCGCGGGAAGAGTCACACCTCCACGCTAAACCGCGCGCGAGCCAAGCGATAACGTCCGGTGACTCTAAAATCGAAGAGGTCATGAGTGATGGTCTTGACCGCCCACGGGTTAGGACGTCCTAAAGGGCGGCTCGCCGCAGATCCGCAGTTCCTCCATGCCGGGGATGATTCCGCTGTCGCGACTGTGCAGACCGGCGGGCGAGGAGCATGCTGAGGCCATGACCGCCAGCGACCACCCAGCCTGGTCAAGTCCGCGACAAGATTCGATGAAGACCCAGTCGAAGCCATTCTTTGTACTGCCCGAAGCTGGCAAAAACCTTCACTTTCCCGGAGGGGATATTGCTTCCATCATGCTCAGTGGTGAACAGACTGGTGGAACGCTGACGGTAGTCGCTGGCACGCAGGCACCAGATTCGGGTCCGCCGCTCCATATCCATCGGAACGAGGACGAGTTCTTCCTTCTTCTCGAAGGACGTTATAGCTTTTGCTGAGGGGCGCTGGATTGAAGTTGGCGCTGGCGGAGTCGTATACCCTGCCAAAAGGGATAGCCCATTGCTATCGAAACATTGGAACAACGACTGGCCGTCATTGGATCATCACAACTCCATCGGGCTGGGAGATATTCATGACCCGATATGCCAAGGAGCTGCCAAATCCCGATGGGCCGGATCAGAATCGAATTTTTGAAATTGCTCGCGAACACGGTATCGAGTTCATTGAGGCGAGTCAGGACTGACCGCATACTGAAGATTGTCGCTATCAGGACGAGCCGAGGTGGGCTCAACCTGCTTCGCAAATAAGGCGACAACCACGGCACTCGACACGCAAAACCCTAAGGCCCAGGCGGAGTATCGGAGGAGAGGCCTGGGGCGTCGAACCGCGCCAATGATCAACATCACCACGCCAGCCGCCAGCGTGAATAGCCAACTTGGAACGAAGACAGGCCAGGCGACATTGAAGACCGCCAGATCGTGTGGTCCTGCTCGTGGCCTAGTTCGCTCCCGTCCTCCAACACTTCGATGAGTTCCTGGAGCAACATCAAACCCAGGCCAGGCCGAGAGCACAACGATGCCGTACAACAGCGTTAGCCATGTAGGCCTTCGCCGCGCCCGGCCGAATGATGCCTCGACCGAAGGCAAGCCAACACCCCTCAGCAACGCCCTCATCCTATCTCCGTAGCTCATCCAGCCCGAGGAGCGGCGGAGATCTGCGGCGTCGAACAGACGTGGTGGCCCTCCCGCCCACGCACTGCCCCAGAGTGCTCTCGGCTAGGTGCAGCTGGCGGGGAAGGGCATCGTTCGGCCCACGGGCCCGCGGTTGCGGCAAAAAAGCAAGCCCTGCTGGTGGAGGTCGTAGATGATGCCGGATATGGCGTTTGGGTAGTTGGTGTTGAGGTGGCCAAGGATGACACCGCTCGACTTGGCGGACCATGACGAGTTGCGGACGATGTAGCGGATGCTGGAGGTACTACGGCGGATGCCGTTGACGTATTGCCAGTCCTTGGTATCGATGGTCCAGGTGCAGATTCGATAGCCCAGGCTGCTCGCGATGCTGGACACCCGCGAGTTGTAGGCGCCGCCCGGAGGCCGTAACCGATTGCTGTAGATCCCGTTGCGGATCTGCCAACTCACGTTTGAATCCGAGAGCTGGGTCAGGTTCGGATGGGAGTAAGTGTGGTTGAGCACCCAGTGGCCTTGCTGCCGCAGCGTCGAGACGATGCCGGGGTAGTTCTTCGCATACTGGTTGATCAGGAAGAATGCCGCCCGGATGTTACGTGACTGTAGGTAGGCGCCGATGCGGGTTGCCCGGTACGGGTCACCGTAGGCCCAGTCGTCGAAGGTCAGCAGCACTCTACCGGAGGTGTTGCCACACCTTGAGTTGTAGTACGTCGCTGCCTGAGCCGGGGTGGCCTGGGCAGTCATCAGCCCGGCTAACAAAGCTGTCAAAGCCACGGCTGGGATCAATCTTCGCAACATACTGGCCATCCCCCGAAAGTTGCCGGCGGCGGCTGTGCCGCCTCGCCGTCGTGAGCATATAGATATGGATCCCTCGGCTTCGCAAGTTTCGAAAAGAAAAACGATCTGGCGCGGATGACCGCTACGAGCTGGGCTGACCTCGATCATCCCTACCGGATCGCTGCGCGACTGCGCCGGACTTTTTGCTCGTTCCCACACTCATCGTCCGCAACCTTGAGCCCCGTACGTACACCTTGAGCCTTGGATACGAGGCTCAAGGCGTACGCGCGGGGCTCAAAGTCGGATGGAGCGGCGACGGACTTACCAATCTGACGCCGGCGATATCTCTCTGTCTGGCGCCGTCATGCAGGCAATGCGCTGCTGGGATAGCCGTGAAAGGGTGCAGTCCAGAGGCCACACCCGCTCCGGGTGGCTGTCTCCGATCCTCCGTGTTTGATCTAGACCGCGGTCGAGAATGACGTGCCAGTGAGACTCTGGATCGCTTCGAGCCGCTTAGAAGACAGTGCACCCCTTGCGACGAGGAAAGATGGGCCCCGCAAGGGGTGCACTGTCCGTTCAACTCGAGGACTCGGAGATCAGCAACAGCACGGCACACTGTCCGGCGCGCATGCACTTTCCGAGCAGCGGGCGAGCCATGAAGGCTGATAAGTCGCCCAAGAGTCCCTCGAGCGCCATTGGGAGGGGAAAAGTCTGAGAGCGCTCCTAAGATCGAGATGGAGGAGCAACCATCGCTCCTATCACCGGAATGTACGACGACGTAAAGGGCTCGCTGAATAGGTGTGTCCGCTTCTTGCCATGTCCAAAAGGGGTCCCGCAATCTTCGGTCGCTGGGGTCGTTTGATGCTGCCGTGCCACGTCGACCGCTAGCGGCCCACGATGTCAGTCAGCATCAGCCAAGCCGTTCCTCTAGCCAGAAGAGATTGCATGCGGCCCGGTGCCCGCCGGGTTCGAGCGGCCGGGGTCCGGCTCAGACGAAGTCGAAGATGATCGGGAAGGCGAGGACGACAGTCCAGGCCCAGACGGCATAGACGATGAGGTATCGGGTCTGCCAGTGTTCCAGGCGGGCGAACGGCATGCGGCCACGCAGGAAGCCGAGGAACAGCCATGCTGACCACGCCAAATTGGTGAGCAGAATGACGTTCTCGCCCAGTGCCGCGGTCTTGTTCGGGCTGAAGCCCCATTCGGTGATCCGGCCGGTGATCGCCAGCAGCACCATGACGTCGATGATCAAAGCGCTGACGACGAGTGCGAGCTGCAGCTTGTCGAACAGACCGGGCCGAGCCGCAGGGTTCCGAGCGGAGATGGCGTACAGCAGCAGGCCCAGCACGATGACGAGGAGCAGGTCGAAGAGGATGAGCACATCGCGCTCGACGTCGATGCCCTCGTTGGTCCAGATCATGGCGACCAGGAAGGCCAGTAGGGTGACCGCGAAAAGCGGGGTGAAGACACGGGTGAGCACCGGCGCCATGTTCTCGATGACGCTCTGCTTGGCCTCGACCAGCCAGGCCGACACGATGACCGCGGCCATGGCGCCGCACGGCAGCAGCCACGAATTGATAAATCCCTCGGCGTCAAGGCCGATGGCATCGAAAGTGCCTGCCGTGAAGAGCACGAGCACGCCGCCGCCTAGTGCTATGAGGACGAAATAGATCAACCACTCCCCGGTGAACCGGATGAAGTCCATCCGCCGCCGGTCCGAGCGCCAATCACCGCCCGCATAGGTGACCCCGACAACCAGCCACAGCGCGATTGGCAGGTGAATCGCCGTGAGCACCGTGGATTGCGAGTCATCGGCCAGCGGATATGCGTTCGCGGCGACCGCGCCGATAGCGAACAGCAACGCGAGCACCCCGATGACGCGCCGATCGAGCCGGCGTTGCCAACCGAAATAGGCGGCGAGCGCCGGCAGCGCGAAAAGGCTCACATTTCGCACGTAGAAGCCGGCATCGTCCCCTGAGATGTCAAGCCCGAACAAGGCCGGCACCTTGATCGCGAGCGCCGCGACAGCCGCACAGAGCATCATGACAAGCAGCTCGCTACGGGAACGCGCGGCGGCAGGCGCGTCCGGTTCCCCAGGCAGCACGAGCTGCTTCCACAGCCGCTCGGAATGCTCGCGAGCGAACTCCCGCGATAGCTCATCGAGGCTGCCCATCCGTTTGACAGCGATGAGGAACGCCTCGTCGGCTCCCAGGCCCGCCTCGGTCAGCTCGGTGATCCGGCTACGAAGATGGTCTTCCAGCTCCTCGGCATCAGTTTGGAGCAGCTCCCGGCGGCGGTGCACGTAGGCCCGCCACTCGGCGATCTGGGCCTCCAGATCGTTGTTGCTTTCGACGATCACCGTCCCGCCTCCCATGCCGGTGCCGTGATCGGCGTGATGGATTGGCTGATGTTCCAGACACCCCGCAGTGCGTCGACCACCGCGGCCCACTGGCGGCGCTGCTCGACCAGCTCGGCGCAGCCCTGGTCGGTGATGCGGTAGTACTTGCGGCGGCGTCCCCCGGGCGGGGTCTCCCAGGCCGACTCGACGTGGCCAAGCCGCTCCAAGCGGTGCAGCAGCGGGTAGAGCAGGCCATCGGTCCACTCCAGCTGCCCGCCCGACAGTTCATTGATCTGCTTCAGGATCGCGTAACCGTAGCTCTCACCTTCGGCCAGGATCCCCAGCACCAGTGGCGTCGCCGAAGCCGCGACGAGATCTTTGGTGATATGCATAAGACCGCCTAAACCCTAGGACTGCAATGCATGCTACTTCTAGGTATAGCGATCGCGCCACCCGGTCAGCCATCGGATACTGGATTAGCCTCAACTGGAGCGATAAGTGTGTTACGGCAGATCCTTGACTGTGTTTGACCGGTACGAGGACCGTCCCACTACCGATAGGGAGACAGTGACCCGGCTCCATCGGCCCGGATGGCCTTTCGACAGCCACATTCTCGCCGGGCCGGCGACAGTGCAACGGCAGCCGGTCGGCCGGTGGGAAGCCCGCGGCCGGCCCGATTCAGCTCGACAGGGCGGTCAGGGCGCGCTATGACCGGCACGCTGACATGGTGGGGGCACAGCACGACAACCTGGCAAGATGGCGGCACAACCTTCCTGTTCGACCCGGTTCTGACCCCTCGCGTGGGCCATCTCCGTCGAGTGCGCGGCAAGGTTCCGCCCCGCCACGCTGCCCATGCAGACATCGTCCTGATCTCTCACCTACACCCCGACCACATGCACCTTGCCTCGCTCCGGCTACTGCCCACCTCCGCGGTTCTCATCGCCCCAGTGGGCTCGCGCCGCCTGCTAGAGCCAGTCACGGACCGCGGGCTAAGGCTCCGGGAGGTCGAGCCGGGTGATCTTGTAAAGCTGGCCGGCCTGCAGATTCGTGTCCTGGCTGCTGACCACGACGGTCGGCGACATGCTGGAAGCCACCATCGCGGACCTGCACTTGGTTTCGTTGACGGCGCCCGGCGATGGTGGTACCCAGGGGATACAGGTCCGCAGCTTCAGCTGGAGGAGGCGGCGCACGTCGACATAGCCTTCGTGCCAGTCGGGGGGTGGGGACCAAGCATTATTCCGGGCCACAGCGATGGCCATCTCAACGCCGAGCAAGCGGCACATGCGATCCATCACATCCAGCCGAAACATGTCGTCCCGGTGCATTGGGGAACCTGGTGGCCCATCGGTCTTCCTCTGCGCACCGATCTCATCGATCTCCCGGCCGCAGCGTTCACTGACCACGTCGCCCGCCTGACACCTACTACCAGCGTCCACCGTCTCCGACATGGCGAATCGATCAATCTGTGATTGTGGGCTCAGGCCGCAGCCGGCTCCTGCCGCCGAGGTGTCGGCCTAGGGGTATCGGAGAGCAGCTAGGCCGGCTGGCTGGAAATCACCTCTCAGCGCCAGCTCTGACCGGTTCTCTTGCTCCGTGGTGTAAATCTGGTCTAGGACTTCAAATGAAGGTCTGGCGAGCCGGTGACCACCCGAAGCCGGCACGACACACTGACGCCGCTGTGCGACGTCCGGATACCCCGGAGGCAGCGATGTTCGAAGAAGCTCAGCTTTACGCACCCGTGACTCGATCAGTCGATGGCGACGTCACCGTGCATCTGGGTGAGGATCACCCAGGCGCCGTCGATCCGGAGTACCGGGAGCGACGCAACACCCTGGCAGCCTTGGCCATGGACTGGCAGCCCGGCACCCCTCCGCCGATCGCGCCCTACACCGACGCAGAGCACGAGGTCTGGCGGATCGTATGCCGAGAGCTGCATATCTTGCACGAGCGATTGGCCTGCGCGGCGTATCTCGTGGGAAAGCGGCGCCTTGGGCTGCCCGAGGACCGGATTCCACAGCTCGTCGAGGTGAACGAGCTACTGAGTCCGCTGACCGGATTCCGGTACATCCCCGCAGCCGGGCTCGTTCCGCTGCTCGATTTCTACGGCTCGTTGGCCGACGGGGTGTTCCACGCCACCCAGTACGTTCGGCACCACTCGGTGCCGCTCTACACGCCGGAGCCCGACGTGCTGCACGAGGTCGTCGGCCACGGCAACTGCCTGGCCCATGATCGCTTCGCCGCTCTGTACCGCCTGGCCGGGGAAGCCGCACGGCGGGTGCAAACCTCGGAGGCACTGGAGTTCGTCTCCAAGGTCTTCTGGTTCTCCTTGGAGTTCGGCGTGCTCCGCGAGGGCGGTCAGGTTCGGAGCTATGGCGCCGGTCTGCTCTCCTCCTACGGTGAGATCCAGCAGGTCGAGCGGGCAGAGCTCCGGCCCTTGGACATCGCTCGGATGGGCGTCCAGACCTACGACATCACCCACTACCAGCCGATCCTGTTCTGCGCCGAGGGTTTCGACGAAGTGGAAGACGTGGTGGGCGGGTTCTTCGCCGACGTGGACGATGATCTTGTGCAGCGGCTCACGCAGCAGGCGACGGCGCCGGCCTGACGGCCCCGCGCACCTCGCCGAGTTGCGCTTTGCTCGGTCCCGCGCTCGCGGCGCGCAAGACGACCTCGTCGCCGTCTTCGAGGAAGGTCCTGGACCCGCCCGTGCCGAGATCAACAGACCGGGTGCCGTTCCAGGACAGTTCCATCAGACTGCCGCATTGGTCGGCGGCCGGTCCGGACACCGTGCCGGAGCCGTAGAGGTCACCGGTGCGCAGGTGCGCTCCATTCACAGTCAGGTGCGCGATCATCTGGGCCGGTGAGTAGTACATCGCGGCGTACGGGCAGGTGCTGACGAGCTGTCCGTTGATCTCCACCTGGATTTCGATGTCATAGCCCCAGCCCGCGGCGGCCAGGTACGGCAGCAGCTCCGGGTCCTGGTCCGGCAACCCCACCTGTGCGTCGTCAAGGGCCTCGAGAGGCAGTACCCAGGCCGAGATGGACGTGGCGAAACTCTTGCCCAGAAACGGTCCGAGCGGCACGTACTCCCAAGCCTGGATGTCTCGCGCGGACCAGTCGTTGAGCACGACAACGCCGAAGACGTGCTCGCGGAAGTCCTGAACCGCTACCGGGACGCCCTGAGCCGATCCGACTCCGACGACCCAACCCAGCTCCGCTTCGAAGTCGAGTTTGCGGCTCGGACCGAAACTGGGCGTCGGGCCGCTGGGCGTCTTGAGTTGACCCAGTGGCCGGACGATGTCGGTGCCCGACACGACGACAGTTCCGGCCCGGCCGTGGTAGCCGATCGGCATGTGCTTCCAGTTGGGCGTTAGCGGGTCGCCACCCGGCCGAAAGATCCGGCCCAGGTTGGATGCGTGATGTTCCGAGGCATAGAAGTCGACAAAGTCAGCGACCTCGATCGGCAGATGCAGCTGTACCTCGCTCATCGGGATGAGGTGGGGCTCGATGATCGCTCGGCCGGCCGGATCGTCGAGGCCGGTTTGGAGCGCGGTACGCGTCTCTGCCCAGGCCGGCCTGCCCTGGGCGAGAAACCGATTCAGGCTCGGTTGCTCGAAGATTTTCGGATCGCGTCCGGTAGCACGCCATGCCGCCGGCAGGTCAATCACCTGATCTCCGACTGCGGCGCCGACTCGGGGTGCGTCACCGCGGCGGGAGAAGA
>Ga0126314_10000696_pt1 | contig 16079 bp, 15 predicted proteins | sample Plot105B_FD_92535 | JGI IMG/M metagenome (GOLD analysis project Ga0126314, IMG submission 92535) | Serpentine soil microbial communities from UC McLaughlin Reserve, CA, USA - Plot105B | ecosystem: Environmental > Terrestrial > Soil > Grasslands | place: USA: UC McLaughlin Reserve, Lake County...
GCTGAAATGCGCACGATAGCTGTCCATCTGGGCCAAGGTCAGCGACGTGCCACAGATCACAAGCCCGATCGCGAAGAGACTAGCCAATCTCTGGCTCAGCGGAAGCGAAACAGCGATGCGGTCATATAAGTCAGCTAAGCCCACGCCCAGGGCGGTCAACAGGAACGGCAAGGCTGGCAGGACGAAACGATACTCTTTGTGCCCAATCGCAGAATGCGCAAGCACGATGACCAGGGCAACAATGAGCAGCACAGGTGCGCGCACACCGCCAAGAAGCGCCAGGACCGCCATAACAACGGCGAATCCCGCCCACACGGCCAGGTAGCTTACACCGAACCAATAAAACGGTTCGACGCCATATGAGCTTGCCTTGTCTTCGACGGCGTTCACGACGAAGTTGAGCCAGATGGATTGGAATGGTGACCCCAGTGTGACCCAGTCGAGCAGACCACCCGCGACGATGACGGCCAATGCGGCCAAGGCGGCAGGCAGGCACCTTCGCCATCCGTTTGCGATGAGACAGATGAGTCCGATCGCCAGCACCGCGGGCGCGAGCTGAAACCGGACAATGAAGGCGAAGCCCAGCAGCACCCCGCCGAGCACCAGGAACTTCCCGCTCAGGCGCGGAACGCACAACAAATAAGCCGCGGGAAACAGTAGGCTGGTCGAAATCGACTCGGTCAGAGGTTTTGCCGCGAAGTAGACGACTTCAAACCAGACGCAAGCGATTGCGCCCGAGATGATGGCGGCGCTTAGCCCGCCTGCCCGCCGGCCCCAGGCAAAGGCAGTCGTTACAACCGTCAGGGACAAGAGGGACAGCAGAGCCTGGACTGCAAGCTGCCATGACGCCATTCCTCCGCCCAGGAACGAGACGAACTGCATCACGCCAGCAACAAGCCCAGGTATGAAATATGACCTTATGCCTGTTCGATACTCCCACGGCACCATTCCGTACCCGAACGCAAAGCGATACCCCTGCTCCCAATATTGGAAGGTCTCGTCCGGATGGTGAACGGATGCAAACAGGATCGCTACGCCCATCCTTAAAGCGAAGGCGGCAGCGAGCAGCCCGCATAGAATCAGAAGATGGCCAGTGGGATAAGATGGAGAAGCGTTCTGGGGAGAATGCTCTGGCAAACCTAAAAGGAAACGACGTACCCTACCCATGCTCTCCCGCAAGTGAAGGCCTCCCTGCCATTTTTGTGTGCGCAAGAGTTTCACCTTACGCCTGCTCGGCCAATGCAGAATCGATGCGCGTGTTCCTGCCCGGAGTAAAAAGTGTTGGTTATCGCGGAGGATAGCGTTCTCATGCTTGGCAATCGCGGCAACCTCGCGCGGACTAACCCAGCGACGTCAAATGGCGATCGGACCACCCACCGTGAATTTAACACGCGCACGTCTAGACAAATCTCGCTGCAGACGGTGAGGCCCTGTTCGGCTCGCAAACAGGTGGCTAGGATTGCGCCGAGGAGCGTGCGCGAGCGGACTGGCCCTCGATGCTTTGAGGTTCAAGGCGAGCTTTCTCCTCAAGAAACCGCGGACGCTACCGAGAGATGACTAACAAAAATGATGACGGCTTGCGATTGACGCTGCACCAGATGCGCATCGTATGGGCCGTGGCCCATGCGGAGACAGTCAGTCGCGCAGCAAAGCAACTCGGCCTTTCCCAACCCTCCCTGTCGCAACAGATCGCCAAGCTTGAAGCCAGTGTCGGCCACCAAATTTTTGTGCGCGGTGCCAAGAGCATGACACTAACGGAGATCGGCGCGTTTCTCGTCGAGCGGTCCGAGCATGTCATGCGCGAGATGCAGGCGCTGGAGGATGCGTTAGGCAGTTTTGGCGGTGGTTCACGCACCATCGGCATTGCCGGCATCAGTTCACCCATCCGGGTGCTTCTGCCACCGGCCCTGAGCCAGTTTCACCGTCTCCATCCCGAGGTCGGTTTTGATGTGCACGAGAGCACGCCGGCTGACGTTCTCACCATGCTTTATGCTCGACGCGCCCATATCGGGATCATCGCTGCAAGCTCGATCGCGCAAGCCAGCATCGGCTTCGTACAGGTTCCGCTCCTGGACGATCCCTATGTTCTGGTGGTCCCGACGGACCTCGATCTCGATGGCGTCGCTTCGGAAAACCATCTGGAGCCGGACCAGCAGACCATACTCAACAGCGCCATCCATTTTGTGTATGGCACGCAGCACCAAAAGCGCATCGACGAATGGTTTGCAGCGACATTGCCGAACCATCGCCGCACCGCAAGATGTCGAAGCTTCGAGGTCGCGGTTTCAATGGTGCGGGCGGGACTGGGCGTTTGCATGGCGCCGGCGCTGTCCTGCTTTTCGGGAAATACCGTGATCAACGGCGTCCGTCTTTACGATGTCGCGCTAGGCATTCCCCGGCCCCTTGTCGCCTTGGTCCCATCGCAATACCGGCAGCTGGCGCCTTACTCGGCGCTTATCGACACGTTGCAGACCGTTGCCAGCGCTCAGGAGAAGCCAGAAATCGCCCCGGCGCCACCATTTTTATCCCAGCGTTGGTCACCCGGCGCCAGAAGATAAACCTATAGCTCCTATTGGCCACGACGAGCGCAAACCGCACTAGAATTCCGGGAGACTTCAACAGTGTGGGATTCGGTGTTGTGGCGGAGCACGTGCGGATCTGGCTCTATCGCTGCATATTCCTTGTTCTGCTGCTCGCTGGCTGGACGCTGGCTGCCGCGCTCATTCCGCGCAATCTGATTCCGACGCCAGTGGCGACGCTGGCCGCCGCCCAACGCATGCTCGGCGAGGGGCGCCTTTGGACGGCGATCGGAGACAGCCTTACGGTCTACGGACTGGGCTTTGCAGCCGCAGCCGCGGTAGCGGTCCCTGCCGGCGTCATCATGGGCGGTATTCGACCACTGGGAAAAACGCTCGACATCTACGTTAACGCATTGGCTGCAACGCCGCGTGTCGCGTTCATTCCCTTGATCATCGTGCTGCTTGGCCTCGGAGTGCAGGCCAAGGTGTTCATCGTCTTTCTCGGCGCGGCCATGCCGATCCTGCTCAACACCTATGCGGGCGTCCTGGCATCCAGTGACGAACTGATCGAAATGGCGCGTTCGGTCGGGGCAAGCCGTTGGCGCATCTTCACGCGCATCACCATCCCCAGCGCCCTGCCCTTCATCGTCGTCGGCCTGCGCGTCGGCGCTACGATCGGGCTCATCAATACCGTCGTCGCCGAGCTTTACACCGCAGTCCGCGGGCTGGGCGGGCTGCTGGCCGTCTATGGCAACACATTCCGCATGGCCGAATATTTCGTGATCGTGCTGATCCTGGCCACCATCGGCGTCATCGTCACCGAAATCTTGCGCCACATTCAACAGCGCCTCGAGCGCTGGCGTGGCGAAGCCGCGAATTGAACCAATATACTTGGAGGAAATAATGAAGAACTATACGACCGTGCTTATTGCCGCGCTGGCCGCGTTGGCGCTGGCTCAGCCCGCCGCTGCCGCGCCCTTTCGCCTGGTCCTGACCCATCTGGAGCCACCCGTCGTCCCCAACTCGGTGATGGATCTGGCGGTTGAGAAGGGCTATTTTGAAGCCGAAGGTGTGGATGTTGAACTGGTGCGCGTCGAGCAGACCCCGTCTGCCCTGCAGGCGCTTGCGGCCGGCGAAGGCGAAATGGCCAATGTCAGCGTCGACGGCCTGCTTTTGCTTGTTGCCCAGGGAGCGGCCGATCTGAAGGCCGTCACCTCCCCAAACAAGTCCTTGCCCTATGTCATCGTTGCCAAGGATGACATCACCAACGTCGCCGAGTTGGCCGGCCGAACCTTTGCCGTGGGCCGGATCGGCAGCCTTGACCATTCGCTGTCGATGAAGGTTCTCGCGAGCGAGGATCTCGACGTCAACACGCTCGAAATTCTCGCCATCGGCCAGCCCAACGTTCGTGCACAATCCCTGATCGCCGGTCAGGTTGATGCGACCACTATGTCGATCGGGGTGTGGATGTCGATCCCGGACAAGACCGGCTATCATATCCTGGTCGAGCAAGACGCTTATTACGCGGCAGCGCCTGTGATCAACAAGGTCAACGCTGTCACCCAGCAGGTGCTCGACGAGCGCGGCGCCGAGGTCGAAGGCGTCATCCGGGCGATCATCAAAATTTCACGTGATTTTGCAGCGGACCCGGACGCATGGGCGACGGCGATGGTGCTCTATGCGCCCAACACTGACGAAGCGGGCTTGCGGGAACTGGCCGCGACCTTTGCCGGTAGCTGGAGCGTCAATGGCGGCATGAATCCAGTAGATCTCCAGTACACCCAGGATTGGCTCTATTCGACGGAGGATTTTGTCGCGGCCGCTCCCATAACACTCGACCAATGGGTAGACTTTGGTCCCGTTGACGCGGTATTGGCCGAACTGGGCACTGTCGACGGAGATGCGAAGGGCCGGTGAGGAACAATACGCCGATGACGGAAAGCGCTTTGGAGCCAACGGTTTCCCCGACCGCTGCCATCGCGCTTAAGGGGGTTGGCCTGTCCTTCAGGTCTGCCCGGCGCAAGGAAGAGGTCGTTGCCCTTAGCGGCATCGACCTTGAGGTGCCGCAGGGTCTTTTCGTAAGCCTCCTCGGTCCGTCCGGGTGTGGCAAGACCACGCTGTTGCGCATTGTCGATGGATTGATCAAACCGCAGCAGGGCACAGTTCGGGTGCTGGGCGCTGCGCCCGATCCGGGACCGGATATGGGTTTTGTGTTCCAGTCTTTTCGGCTCATTCCTTGGCTCACCGTCGAGGCCAATATCCATTTTCCACTGGGCGAGCGGGGACTGACCGGCGCGCAGCGGTCCGAATTGGCGCGAGAGCAGCTTGAACTCGTAGGCCTGTCGCGCTTCAAGGATGCCTATCCCAACGAGCTTTCGGGCGGCATGAAGCAGCGCGTGGCCCTTGCGAGAGCCCTGGTGACCAAGCCTCGCGTGCTGCTGATGGATGAGCCCTTTGCCAGTATCGACGCACAAACGCGTGAACTGATGCAGATGGAGCTCATGCGTATCTGGGATCGGCAGCGCTGCACCGTGCTGTTCGTCACCCATAGCGTCGAGGAAGCGATAGCGCTTTCGGATCGCGTCGTGCTCATGGGACCGCGGCCCGGGCGGATTGTCGAAACCCTCGACGTCGACCTCGAACGGCCACGCTGGTCGTACGAAACGCATAAGAACCCGAGATATATCGAGCTGCGCGCTTACCTGTCGACGCGCATGCGCGAACTTGTCCTCTCGGACCCGCAATCCGATTTCTATCGACCGCCACAAGACTAGTCGGTCCGCGACATCTCTGCCGCGAACCAGAAAGTCGAGTGTGCTAGAGGCTCGCTTCGAGTTCGGCAAAGAGCGCAGCAAAGCGCTCCTTGGCCTTGGGCGGCCCGCTGACAGCCTTGGCCTCTTCAAGGTTGACGGGATCGTCGACCACCACAAGTGCTACCATGCCCATGGCAAAGTGCGGCAGGCACTTTACGCCGTAGACGCCCGGCTCGGTGAACGTTACAACGACTTCCTTATTGATGGCTCCCTTGAACGGCTCGGCGCCTTCGGGAATCATGCCGCGAACGCTTTCGGCATTGTGACTCTTGTCGGTGGGCACAAATTTGATGGAATCGCCGGCAGCCACGCGGATAAGCGCTGGTTCAAAAACCATCGCTCCGGCCTCGCCCTTGTTGAGCATCTGAACTTCAAATTCGGCGGCTGATGCCGCAATTGGCGTCATGACGGATGGGGCTGCCAGAACCGCGATCGTTCCGACGACAAATTGACGTCTCGATAGTGTGGGCATGAATTCCTCCTTGGGGCGACGCTTGTCGCGTCGTCAAATTTGGCAACGCGAAAAGCGTTGTTCGGTGTGCGCAGTGCGATGGATGGGGCGAAGCACTCCTGCGCTAACTATGTCGCCGTCCGGGCGTTCCCGCAAGTGAGCTGCAAAACGAACTGGCTTTCTCGGGCTGCACCCAAACTGTCAAGTTTAGCAACTTCTAATTAGCAACTTGTAATATGTGTCACCTTGACGCACCCTACGGCCTGGGATTACCTGATCCAAATCAAGCTAATGAAATTTAGCCGGCTAATTTCGCAGCATAGCGATCAACCCGCGCATCATCGAAATTTTGAGGAGGGAATTAATGAGAACTCACGCTAGACTCAGTGGGGTCATGGCGCTTGCCGTATCGATGACATCGCTTCTGGCGATGCAATCGGCAATGGCACAGACCAGCCCAATCGACAGCATCACCCCGGTTACCAACGATACGCTGCTCAACCCGCCAGATGGCGACTGGTTGATGTGGCGCCGCACCTATGACGGCTGGGGCTATAGCCCGCTCGAGGAAATCACCAAGGAAAACGTCGGCGAGCTTGAACTCGTGTGGTCTTGGGGCATGAGCCCAGGCCGCACGCAGGAAACGCCACTCGTCCACGACGGCGTCATGTTCCTGCAGAATGCCGACCATCGCATCCAGGCGCTCGATGCCGCCACGGGCGACCTGATCTGGGAATACCAGTACGAACTTCCGGACGACGTAAATCCGGGCGGCGAGCGCTCCAAGGCGATCTTTGGCAACAATCTGATCGTCGCAACCCGCGATGCCCACATCATCGCGCTTGACGTCAAGACCGGACAGCTCGTCTGGGATAAGCAGGTTGCCGACTACAATAAGGGCTTCGCGTTCTCGAGTGGCCCGCTGGTTGCAAATGGCGTCATCATCCAAGGCATGACGAGCTGCAGCAATGCCCAGCCGGGCGGCTGCTTCTTCACCGGTCACGATGTAGACACGGGCGAGGAAATCTGGCGCGTGAACACCATTGCCCGCGGCGACACGCCTGAAGGCAATAGCTGGAACGGTCTGCCGCTCGAAAGCCGGCACGGCGGTTCAGCATGGATCACGGGCTCATACGATCCGGAACAGAACCTGGTATTCGCCGGCGTCGGCCAGCCCTACCCTTGGAACGTCGAGATTGCTGGCTTGACGCCTCCAAGCTCGGACCCCGGCGTGACCAACGAGGCGCTCTATACCAACTCCACGCTGGCCATCAATCCGACGGACGGCAAGCTGGAATGGTATCACCAGTATCTGGCGACCGACTCGCTCGATCTCGACTACGTTTATGAGCGCATGCTCATCGACGAAATGCTGATCACCACCGGCAAGCTCGGCATCATCGAAGCGATCGACCGCACCAGCGGCGATTGGATGTGGGCCAAGGAAACCGTGCCGCAGAACGTCGTGCTTTCTATCGATCCGGAAACGGGTGAGAAAGAAATCAATCCCGAGGTCATTCCAGTCATCGGCGAAACCACGTTCAACTGCCCGGCAGACCCTGGTGGTCGCGCATGGCAGGCGACATCCTACAGCCCCAAGACCGGAGCCATCTATCTGCCAACGGTTGAGTTCTGCTCCAACACGACTGTCAATCCGCTCGATCCAGGCCAGATCTACACCAGCGGTGGTCTGCAAACCTTCTCCCGCGTGCCGCATCCTGATGGCGACGGCAATATCGGTCAGGTTCGCGCCATTAAGGTGTCTGACCAGTCCGAAATGTGGCAATACCGCCAGTACGCACCAGTCACCACCTCCACCCTGCCGACCGCTGGTGGCGTGGTGTTCGTGGGCACGCTGGACCGCAAGCTGATCGCGTTTGACGACGAGACTGGTGACGTCCTTTGGGAAAGCGGCAAGCTCAGCAATGCCCTTGAATCCTTCCCAATCAGCTACGAAGCCGGCGGCAAGCAGTATATCGCTGTGGTCGCAAACTTCGGCAACGGCCTGGGCCGCCTGCAATCGCTGACCCCAGACGTGAAGCTGCCTCCGAACAATCCGGTAGCGCTCTACGTCTTCGCGCTGCCCGAGTGATCGGTTAGCCCTCGCAAACGCCCGAGCGTACTGGATATTGCGGTTCGCTCGGGCATCTGTTTTTGAGGTCATATTTTGCGGCTTTCGTTTGCACTTCCGCGCTTTTTTGCGGGTATCCTCAATTGGGAATCAGCAGTGCTGTTGGCGTTTCTGGTGGCATCGCCAAGCTCGGCTCAGGAGGCCGAGTTCAACGAAGTCCCCTATGCGGACGGTCAATGGGAACTGGGGCGCCGCCTCGATGAGTCGCAATTTCGCTACTGCGTCGACAAGCGAGATCCCGAATGGGAAGTCGCTGCTGCGGTCGCAGATGCAATTGCTGCAGGCCTGCTGCTCGAGCCACAACGCTACGTGGTGGATAGCGAGATCGTGCTGGAAGACATCACAAAGGTCTACGCCCGCATGCTCGAACACTGCAACGTGCATATGGGATTCAAGCTGATCCCCGAGGGCTACGGGACATGGATCTCTCTGACCCGCGCCTATTATGAATCGCAATACGTGTTCGTAACTGCAGACCCCGATTTGCAGCGACTGGGCGACTTGCCGCCTGGAAAAAAGATCGGCGCGACAATGGGCACGTCGGCCCACATTCGGTTGGTCTCGTACCTGACAGCTTTGCCTGCCGAACAACGCTGGCCCGCCTATCCCTTCGGCACCAACGAACTGGCCATCGACTCGGTGCTCAGTGGCTCGGTTGACCTTGCGCTGGTTTGGGCGCCAATCCTGTGGGCCAAGCAGCAACAGGACCCCGCTTACGCCAAACTACGCGTCATTGGCTCCGATCCTCTGCCGCAGACCACCGTAAGCGTCGGCGCAATTGTCCTCTCCGACGAAAAATTTCTGCGCAGCGCCATCGATGAGGCCATCGTGGCGCTCAGCGCCGATGGCACTTTTACCCAGATCTACGAAAGTTTCGGATTCCCCGGCACGGTCGTTCCGTAATGGCGGACGCGTCCAATTCCATCTCGCCTTCCTTCCCCATCCGCGTAGACGGTGTGTCCAAACGCTATGGGCGCACGCTGGCGCTCGATCAGGTGAGCTTTGAGGTTCGCGACAAGGAACTCTTTGCGCTGCTGGGACCAAACGGCGCCGGCAAAACCACGCTCTTGCATATCCTTTGCACCATCCTGCGCCCCGATAGCGGCGCGGCACTGGTCAGCGGTTTTGACGTCTCGCGCCGGCCGCTCGCGGCGCGCCAGCGCCTTGGCATCGTGTTTCAGGAGCCAAGTCTGGACGATCGCCTCAGCGTGCGCGAAAATCTGGAACTCCATGGCCTGGTCTTCGGCGTCCCGAGGCGCCTGCGTCGCCAGCGTATCGAGGAGATGCTGGCGCTGGTCGAACTGACCGAATGGGCCGATAAGCCGGCGCGGACGCTATCCTCCGGCATGAAGCGGCGGCTAGAAATTGCACGAGCCTTGATCCATGATTCCGAAATACTTCTGCTCGATGAGCCGACCGTGGGTCTCGATGCGCAAACGCGCGACCGCATCTGGTCCTATGTCCGACGCCTGCAGGCCGAGAGAAATATCACCGTTGTGGTAACCACCCACTACATCGAGGAAGTCGAGAATTGCGACCGCGTCTGCATCATCGACGGCGGCAAGATCTTGGCGCTCGACACTCCGGAAGCGCTCAAGAGCGCCCATGGTCAGGTGCTGGTCCGCGTCACGCCCGCAACGGAGCCGGACCGGCAGGCCATAGTGGACCGCTTTGGCGACCGGTTGACCGGCGCGCAGGGCGCTGAATTGACTCTGCGCAGCGACGAGACCTTCGTGGCCGCGCTGCTCGCCGAGTTCGGGACAAGGCTGACCGCGCTCCGGGTTCAGTCGCCGAGCCTTGAAACCGTCTTCCTGTCACTGACCGGTCGCGAACTGCGCGATCGCGCCGCCGACGCGCGTGACCAGACCCGCGCTTTCGGCAAACGCGGAGGCGAGCACACACGATGAGTGACATCCGGACAATGGAGCGGCGCTCGCCGCTGATGGTGCAGCTTGGCGGTCTTTATGGCTTGTGGCTGAGGGAAGTGAAACGCTCCTTCCGCGACCGGGGCCAACTTATTGGCGGAGTCAGCCGACCGATACTGTGGGTGCTGATCCTTGGCATAGGGCTCAATCCCTATTTCCGCGGCGAGGTCTATGGTGAGGTCACGTTCGTTGTTCCCTTCACCTATTTGCAGTTCATCTTCCCGGCCGTCATCGCTCTCAACATCATGTTCACCTCGGTGCAATCGGCTGTCTCGGTCATCTGGGACCGAGAGTTCGGTTTCCTGCGCGAGGTACTGGTCTCGCCGCTGTCGCGCGGCACGGTGCTTCTGGGTAAGGTCCTCGGCGGCACCACGGTCGCGGTCATGCATGGCTCGCTCGTGCTGATCCTGGCGCGGTTTGCCGATGTCTCGCTGACCTTTACCGATGTGCTCAAGGCGCTGGGGCTCATGACGCTGCTGGCCTTTGCGTTGACGTCACTGGGTGTGGTCATCGCCAATCGCATTCGAAGCTTTGAAGGTTTCGGTATCTTCTCCAACGCCGTGATCCTGCCACTCTACTTCACATCGAGTTCGATCTTTCCGCTCGATCCGGCACTGAGCCGGGCGCAGACGCGCGTCGTCTACCCCGATTGGCTGGTGACGATCGTTGAGTACAATCCCCTGACCTATGCAGTGGACTCTCTGCGCGGGGTGCTGATCAACTACAACCAGTTTGCGCCCTGGACGGGGATTACGGTCATCGTCGTGGCCTGCGTGGTGCTGTTCAGCATCGCGCTCTACGACTTCCGTCGGATCTGACACTGTGGCCATGTCTGCCACCCTGCGCAATGGCCTGAGCATCGGGCTGGTTCTGGCGCTTTTGGTGGGCGTCAGCCTTTTGCCGCCTGATACGGCGCTGCGAGACGTGGAAACGGCGGGCGCGCTCAAGGCCTGTGTGCCCCCGCTTTATCCACCCCTCGTCACTGGCGATCCTGAGCGACCCGGTATCGATATCGAGTTGCTGGAGGCCGTGGCGGAGCATATGGGCGTATCGCTGCTGCTCAGCGAAAATCGCGCCATGGGTCGCGACTTCAATCCGCGCAACTGGAATCTCAATCGGGCACAGTGCCAGGTGATTGCCGGCGGTGTTGTCAATTCGGACCAGACGAGGTCCTTTCTGGAAACAGGCCCCGCCTATGCCGATACGGGTTGGGCCGTGGTATCGCCCAGTCCTCTGCCGTCCATCGCAGGGCTCAATGTCGGCACGCTCGCGCTGGTCTCGGGACTCGATCGCATTGGTCTGGCCGGCTATCTGCGATCCCAAGGGGTAAACGCCAAAGTCATCACCAGCGCCGACGCCCTCGTTGCAGGTCTTGCCGACGGCAGCCTTGATGCTGCCGTTACAGAAGCCATGCTGGCCAGCAAGCTCGCGGCGGAAAATAATTGGACGGTCGCCTGGGCCCCAGCAGAGCTCCGCCGCTACAATCTGGTGTTTGGACTGTGGAAGGGCGACATAACGCTCAAGCGCGCGATCGAGAAGGCCTTTGCGGACCTTCAAGCAAATGGCACGCTGGACACCATATTGGAACGCTATACCGCCGGCCCCATCACCTGAAAAAACGAGGTTGGTTTGCTTAGGCCAACGACCCCGGCGCAAGCAGCAGCGGCGCGACAATATCGTAAGCGGGCATCAGGAGCGTGCGCGTGAACCCCAGCGACGAGACGATCAAGAGACCCAGGGCAAAGAACGTGACCGCAGCGGGAGGCACCTTGATGCCGAGGGCCACGAGAAAGTGACCACCGGCCAGCGGCGGTAGGGGCAACAGTGAAAACATCGCCATCCAGACGCAAAGCCTGGCGGCGACCCGCAGAAACGCACTGACAGCAAGACCCGCCGTATAAGGCAGCATCGTCAGCGCAGGTATCACCAGCATGGTCAGCAGAAGCGACACCGCCAGCAGGGCCGCACTCCCCGCGAGCACAACGATGACCAATCCCCAACGCCCGAGCCTGAACTGCTCCGCCTCGATGGCGAGCGGCTTGCTCCACCCAAAACCCGACAGCAGAATGGATACTGTTCCAAGAAGATCAAGATGGCGGACGGGCGACAGCGTCAGCCGCCCATCATGTTTGGGACCCTGATCGCCCAGCCACACGGCAACAAGCGCGAGAGTGGCGCCATGGACCGTGGCTATAATGACGCCAGCCAGGAACCGGAAGATCAGGAGCTGGACCGTCAGGTCAGAGCTAATCACGAAAGTGCTGAAACCGCCGGTCCCACCCGTCTGCCGTCACTTCTGGATCACCAACTCATAAAGTGCGTCGACATTGTCAGGCAGTGGGGCGCTGGCTGCGAAGCCGTTGCGCTTGAGAAGGTAGGCCATGATATCGGCATAGGTGCTGGCTGAGTAGCGGCCCGGCGCATTCGGCGGCATGGTGCCGCTCATGATTTCAAAAAGCACGCCTGCGGGTGCGCCTTTCGCATATTTGTCTTCAAAGGCAACGCCCCGCAGTGGGGGCCCGCCGAGCAACCCGCCGCGCAGGTCATCGCCGTGGCACTCGACGCATTCCTTCTTGTAGGTTGCCTCGCCGCGATCCGCCTGTTCGGACGAATAAGTCGCAGGGGTGCCGCTGGCGACGTCCGCCTGGGCAACTAGAACCCGGCCCTCAGCGTTGGCAAAAGTGTGAAAGCTTGCCATCACAGACGTTGGCGCGTCCACTCCGCTCGCAGGGACAGCCGCTGCCATAAGCGCGGCGCTCAGCACGAGGATTCCAGTAGCGCCGGACATCCCGAATGCAATATTCCTCTTCATCCAATCCTCCCGTTCTGGTGACAGCTAAGCTGACCCGAACACCTATATTTTTTGAATCGCAATGCTGCATCGGAGCCGACATCACCGCACATTGCAATGGCTAAATGACCCTTTGTGAGACTGATTTGCTCGCGGCGCAACGCGAAGGGTCAATGCTCGAAAGCCAATCTGGTTTATGTGACACCACCAGATTTTGATTCATTTTTTCGGAGCAAGGCCAAGCGCTCGCTCCCATCCATCCGCACTCAGCCGCTGGCGACCCGGAATAGCATCGCGGCCGCTCCCAACGCGACTTATCCGACAGCTGCAATTGACCGCAGCGAGATGAACCTAGCGTTGTGCCGATGATTGGAGCGGCGCGGGAGCTTGCCAGTCTAAGCGGGTCCGTCACCCCTTAGTCTCGCCTTGGCCTGTCGCGAAAACTATGGCGGCCCGCGATTCCTCACTCCGGGTGCCCACCGAGGTGTTCACCCGCATGTTCCGGACGCCGAGCGAGGACATGTATGTCTTCACCCGAGCCGAACTCGATGACCTGGGCATCAACAGGGTTGGCAAAGGTCTTCGCGGCAAGACGGACTATGCCGCCCTTGCCGCCTTGATCGAACCGGCAACCGACACGCCCAACGCGTCGGTGCCGATCGATACGACCGCTGAGGACGATGCCCTGCGGCTCGCCTTGTATCAGGGACCTCGACTTCTACGGTCAGGACATTTCGTCCGCCCGCGAGGCCGATGTCGTCGCCTGCGCAGCCTCGTGCCTCAGCAATCGGCAGTGTCTCGCCTTCACCTTCAATGCCAATCCAACGGTGACGCGAGGGCCAAATTGCTTTCTCAAAAGCGGTACGGATCGGCTCGAGGGCTATGCCGATGCCCTTTCGGGCGTGTTCCTGCCGCCAAAGATGTCGACGGCGCCGACATTCGACATCGGCGTTATCGATCCCACCGTGGACGTATTGCCGCGCACCGACTTCCTCGGCGGCGAAGCGGCCATCCTCGAAAGCGGCCACAAGTGGCGTCGCGACGCTGGGCGGCAGCGCCAGGAAGTCGCCGCGACGCAAGACGACAAGATCGGCCTCGCCCACCGACTCCTCGCAGTGCGACACCGCGAGCTGCGAGACGCCCTGCCCGTTCAACAGTTGCCGTGCCAACAGGAGAGAGACCGAGCTGGCGGGCGCCGGGTGCAGCCAGCAGGTCGTAGCGACACCGCCATCGACCCGCAGATTGCCCACGAGATCATAGACCAGGTGAGGTGCTGCACTGTTGCGGAGCACCAGGAGATCGTACGCATCGCCTTCGAGTAAAGCCGAATTGGCGAGCGTAATCGCCAGGCCATTGCCCGAAAGATCGGCTGCAGCCACCTGCGTGCGCGCCGATTGGCTGGCGAGGAAAGTCGCGAGTTGGCCGGTCAAATCGATTTGCGCCAACTGCTCCTCGATCAATTCGAGGCTGCGCACCGTCGCTGCGGAGGCCGGCTCCGTCAGCATGGTTTCGACCGCCAGTTGCAGGTCCACCGCGGCAAGGATGTCGTCCGCCGTGACATTGGCGGCGATATAGCCGAGGAGGAAGTCGTTGATGCCGGCAAGCCGCTCGGTCGCAAGGGTAATCGAATTGGCCAATGACATATCATTGGTCTGCTGGCGCTCGATATCGGCGCTGGCATAGATAGGGTCGGCCTCGACCACATCCGCCAGCGCGGCGCGCCGGAGGCGATAAAGGCCTTGTAGTCGGCGGCGTTGTCAAAGCCCTTGGCCTGTGCGGCCTCGTAGCTCGAGGCCGTGGAGAAGCCCCCCTCCATAGCATCGCCGAATTCGTCGCGCGTCACAAAGCCGCCATCCGCGGCAGCTTCGACTTCCTCGAGGGTGCGCCACCCTTCGGCAGCGCGCCATTCCTCGCATGACATCAGTGAAGGCGAATGCAGGGCCTATTCTGCTGACGGGCTTGGCCGTCTGCGCCAACTGCGGCGCCGGCATGACCCAGAGGACCGGCACATCCAAGAATGGCCGGGTCTATACCTACTATACCTGCGGCAGCCGGACCCAGAAAGGCAAGACCGCTTGTCCGGGAAACTCCATCCCCATGCCTTTACTGGACGATCTCGTTGTGGATGCCCTCAACAGCAAGTTGCTGCGCCCGGACCGCCTCGCTTCCCTTCTCGAAAACCTTATTTCTCGCCAGACTGAACGCGCCGGTGCCATCGACGCCCGGATCGCCGACTTGAAGAACAAGGCCGAGGATGCCGACGAGCGCCTGCGGCGTCTCTAGAAGCTCGTCGAGGACGGATTCGCCGATATGGACGATCCGCTTCGCGAGCGCATCGGCGAACTGCAAAAGGAACGGAACCGGGCTCAGGGCGCCTTGGACCGTGCCCGTAACCTTGCCAACGCCCGCTCTACCATTACCGAGTACAAAATCCCCGCTTTCGCGAAGTTGATGCGCGAGAAGCTTTCTGCCGGTGACGTCATGTTCCGCAAAAACTACCTGCGTGCCATCCTTGGCGCCGTCGAGGTCCATCCCGACAAAGTGCGCCTGCTCGGCAACAAGGATGTCTTGGAAGTCGCTATCGCCAACGAAAATCTGAGGGAGAACGGTGTCCAGTCTTTTAGACCGAAATGGCGCGCCCGAAGAGATTCGAACTCCTGACCCCCAGATTCGTAGTCTGGGCGCTTTTATGTGCAGGTGAGCGCAGCAAGAGGTGTGACCTCGGTAAGAGGCAGGAGATCCGGGTTGTTCGACGTGCAGCATTGTGCAAGAAAGTGTACCGAAGCGCAATCATATCGTGCCCCCGGCGTGCCCCGGGCGGTGTGCCCCAGGAGCCAGTATGGTCAAACTCACCACCGATCTGCTCAAGAACTCCCGTCCGGCGCCGGGTCAGGCTCGGCTAGAGTTGCGTGACGATGACGAGCAAGGACTGATCTTCCGAGTCACCTCCGCCGGCGTGCGTACATGGTCGATCCGCTACCGCACGGCGGGCGGAGAGCAGCGGCGGAAGTCCCTTGGCACCTATCCGTCCACGGCGCTGTCCAGGGCCCGTGAGGAAGCCCGAAAGCTCAAGGGATCGGTCGCGCATGGCGCCGACCCGGTGGCGGCTGAGCGCATGACCAGAGTCACCGAAACTGCCAAGCGACTTCGCACCGTAAAGGGGCTCGCTGAGGCCTATTTCGCCGATGCGGCGCTGGGACTGCACCGACCGAACGCAAAGGGCCCCAAGCGGGTCGGCACGCTCACCGAGGAGCGGCGCATATTCGATCGCCTCATCGAACCGGACCTGGGCAGCACGCCTATCGAGGATATTGCCCGGGCGGATGTGCAGGCCTTCGTCACCCGACAGGCCGGCAAGACTATCAAGCTCCCCAAAGGCGCCAGGAATGCCGGTCCTGCCCGCAAGGCTGTGTCCAATGGCAGGCACTGCCGCACCGTACTGCGGCAGA
>Ga0126314_10000697_pt1 | contig 16063 bp, 9 predicted proteins | sample Plot105B_FD_92535 | JGI IMG/M metagenome (GOLD analysis project Ga0126314, IMG submission 92535) | Serpentine soil microbial communities from UC McLaughlin Reserve, CA, USA - Plot105B | ecosystem: Environmental > Terrestrial > Soil > Grasslands | place: USA: UC McLaughlin Reserve, Lake County...
AAGATTGTCTGCATCGCGCGCTTCATGCCGGGCGTGCGCGCGGTGACGTACTTCACCGCGGGCTCGGTGGGCATGCCCTACTGGCGGTTCATCTTCTGGGATGGGCTGGCGGCGCTCCTGTCCGCGCCTGTCTTCGTATGGCTCGGCTTCCACTTCGGTGGCGAGCTGGACATGCTCATCTCCAAGTTCAAGGAAGGCCAGTACGCCGTCATGGGCGTGCTCGCGGTGGCCGCCATCGGCTACTTCCTGTGGCGCCGCAGCCGCGCGGCGGCGAAGAAGGCCCAGGCCAGCAGCGAGGCCGCCTTCACGCCCGTGTCGACTCCGTCGAACTCCTCCGAGGAGCCCTCCGCCGAGTCGGCCGCGCCTCGCAACAACGTGAAGGGCGGCTCCGAACCGCTGTTCAAGGTGAGCTCCACCTCCTCCGAGAAGTCGCCCGTGACGGGCTCCTCGCGCGAGCTGATGAAGCACTGACGGGAGCCGCGTGACGCGTCCGTCACGTGGGCCTGTTCCTCATTTGAACTCATAGGAGTCGCGAGGCTCCCTGAGTGTGTGGCAGGCGGGTTCGAAGGGGCTGGCGACGCGGTGCGGCGGCTGTTAGTCCCTCGCGCGCGTTCAGCGCGGCGGACCATGTCAGACACGACTGTGCAGGGCCCCACCCGGATGGGGTTGTTTCGGCTGACCTGGCCGATCTTCCTGGAGCTCCTCCTCTTCATGGCGATGGGCACGGCGGACACGCTGATGCTCAGCGGTGTGTCCGACGACGCGGTCTCCGCGGTGGGCGTCGTCAATCAGTACCTGTTCATCTGCATCCTCATCATGGAGGTGGTGAGCAACGGCGCCTCCGTCGTGGTGTCCCAGTACCTGGGCGCGCGCCGGTCGGCGGAGGCCGCGCGCATCTCCGCGGTGGCCATCACCTTGAACCTGCTGCTCGGCGTGACGGTCAGCGCGGGGCTGCTGCTCTTTGGAGATGCGCTGCTGTCGCGGATGAACCTGCACGGAGTCGTGCTGGAGCATGCGCGGACATACATGGGAATCGCCGGAGGGTTCATCTTCCTCCAGGCGCTCATCAACGTCTGCTCCAGCCTGATTCGCACCTATGGCTTCACGCGCGAGTCGATGTTCATCGCGCTGGGGATGAACGCGCTGCACGTGGGCGGCAATGCGCTGCTCATCTTCGGGCTGCTCGGGGCTCCCCGGCTGGAAGTGGCCGGCGCGGCCCTCTCCACGGTGGGCAGTCGCGCGGTGGCGCTCGTCGTGTTCGCCTGGCTCTTGTACCGGGTGATGGACGTGAAGATGCGCGCGCGGGACTACGTGACGTTCAACCGGGACACGCTCCGGAAAATCTTTCGCGTGGGCGTTCCCTCCGCCGTGGAGCAGGGGACGTACCAGTCCTGCCAGGCGGTGTTCCTCTACTACGTGACGTTCCTGGGGCCCACGGCGCTGGCGTCGCGGCAGTACGCGAATGCGATTTCGCAGTACATCTTCCTGTTCAGCCTCGCCGTCGGCATGGGCACGGCCATCATCGTGGGCCGGCTGGTGGGCGCGGGGCAGGCGGACGAGGCCTACCGCCGCGTGCTCCAGAGCCTGAAGTGGGCCGTGGCCATCACCGTCGTCGTGGACGTGGTGGCCATCCTGGTCCGCGCGCCGCTGGTGGGGCTGTTCACCCATGACGGCGACATCGTCCGGCTCACCTCGCAGGTCATCGTCCTGGGGCTGCTGTTGGAGACGGGGCGCTCGTTCAACCTGGTGCTGGTGAATGCGCTGCGGTCCGCGGGGGATGCGCCCTTCACCGTCTACATGGGCTTTCTGTCCATGGTCTGCATGAGCCTGCCCCTGGGCTATGTGCTGGTGTTCAAGCTGAACCTGGGGCTCGCGGGCGTGTGGCTGGCCGTGGCGGCCGACGAGTGGCTTCGGGGCATCTCCATGTGGATCCGGTGGAAGAGCAGGGCGTGGGAGCAGAAGTCCCTGGTCGACCCGGTGGAGGCGCCTACCGTGGCGGTGGTCGTGAGCGCGTAGGGCCTCTAGTCGCCCAGAACCCTGATATTGGTGTCATGGCATCCGTGCCAGGAGGTGGCTTCAAGCCAGTGGTTCCAGGGGCTTAAATTCGGCCCAGGCCTTGCTATTGGGCCGGGGGCCATGAATCCCCTGCTGACATCCAGGTCCTTCGCGTTCACCTGGGCGCGCGGAGGCGGCGTGCTGAAGTCGCTGCCTCCCATGCCCGAGTTCCTCGCGCCCCTGCCGCTGGCGGGTGTGGCGCTGATGGCGGTGAACGACCGGTGGCTCAAGCCCGCTCTGCACAACGCGCTCACCGGGAAGCTGTCGGACGTGGCCATCTGCTTCTTCCTGCCGCTCTACCTGTCCGCGCTGCTGGCGCTGGTGACGCGCTGGCCGCGGAGCACCCGTGTCCTGCTCGGGGCCGGGGTGACGGCGCTCCTCTACACCTCGCTGAAGGTGTCCCAGCCCGCCGCGGACCTGTTCTGCGACGTGCTCGCGGTCATCGGCTCACCGCTGGGCTTCACCGGCCCGTTCCGAGCCGTCGCGGACCCCACGGACCTCGTCACGTTGCCGCTCCTCTGCGCAGCGGTGCTGTACGGCCGCCGCGCCGCAGTGCCCCACACCCTCGGAGTCACGGCATGAGTCCCCTGCTGAAGAACCTCGCCAGCCTCTCCACCCTCACGGCCACCGCGCTGCTGCTCATCGCCGATTCCGAACCCAGGCAGTGTCACCGCGCGGCGGAGGACGTCACCTTCACCATCTCGGAGAGCAGCTGTGGGGAGAATGGCCTGCTCCGCATCCAGGTGGGGAAGGACTCCTGCTCCATCAACGACAACGAGGTGGAGGTCTCACCGGAGAGCGACCTGCCCACGTCCTGGAGCGGCGACGACTCGGGAGACCTGCGCGGCGGTGGCTGGTCGCTGATGCGCACCAGCAGTCGTGAGGAGCAGCCACGAGAGGGAGACTCCGCCGCGAGAATCAAGGTGGAGACCACCCGCGCATGTGGGGCCACGCCCGTGAGGGGAGCCTTGCGGTTGCGCTGCCGGGATACCGAGGACTGGTACCACCTGAGCAAGGACGGCGCGATTCTGATGTACGTCGGGCCGGACGACGTCGGCGAGTGTGAGGCCCTGCTCACGCCGCGATAGCCCCGAGCAGGCCGGAGTCGCGGGACGGTGGACTAGATTCGCCTCCCATGAAGCGACTCCTCGCCGTCTGCCTCCTGGTCCTCGTGGGCTGTGCCACCCCGAAAGCACGTGCCCCCGAGCACGCGACGTTCATCCAGAATGACTACGCCGCGGCGCTCGCCCAGGCCCGGGCCGAGCGCAAGCCGCTCTTCATCGACTTCGGCGCGGTGTGGTGTCCGCCCTGTCGGACCATGGAGGCCCAGGTCTTCGCCGCGCCCGACTTCATCGCGAAGGCGCGGGACTATGTCCTGCTCGCGGTGGACGTGGATGACCCCATCAATGAGCCGATCCTCGAGCGCTTTCCGGTGGACAACCTGCCCACGCTGCTGGTGCTCGACTCCGAGACGGAGACGCCCGCGCTGCGCTGGATGGGAGGCGCGGGATTGGAGGATGTCCTGGCGCTGCTCGACGATGCCCGGCGTGCGCTGAGCAACCAGGTATCGGGGCCTGAGCTGCTGCTGCTCGAGGGAGATCGCGCCCATGCCCGGAGGGAGCACGAACTGGCGGCGCGGAAGTATCAGGAGGCGGTGGAGCAGGGCCCCAAGGATTGGAGCCGTCGCACCCGGGCGGTGGAGTCCGCGCTCAATGCGCTGTGGAACGCCGAGGCCTTCCAGGCCTGCGCGGAGTTCGCGGTGAGGACAGTCCCCAGCCTCGATGAGGAGGTGCAAGCGGGCGCGGCCAGCATGGGCTACTCGTGCGCGAGCTCCGCTGACGAGCCCAAGCCCTGGGCCGCGCCGGCCATGAAGGCGCTGGAGGTCTCCTTCGAGAAGGCGTTCGCACAGGTCCAGAAGCAGCACGACATGAAGAGCCAGACCTGGCTCTACGGCTCCATGGTGGACCTGCTGGAGGCGCGGGGCGACAAGGAGGGCGCCCGGAAGCTCTCCGAGGAGTACTACGCGAAGGTGCTCGCGTACCGCGCGGAGGAGACCACGGCGCGGGGCAGGGTGGCCTGGGACTCCCAGCTCTACAGCGCCGCGGAGGCGAGCGGGCACCTGGCGGACACCCTCGCGCTCTTCGTGCAGACGGAGCGCGAGCTCCCAGACGACTTCTCCGCCAGTGCCCGCGTGGCCGCGAACCTCCGAGAGCTCGGCCGCCATGACGAGGCGCTCGCCGCGACGGACCGCGCGCTGAAGCGGGCCCAGGGCGGCCGACGGTTGGCGGTGTGGTTGAGTCGGGCGCGGACGCTGGAGCGGGCGGGCCGTGCGGACGAGGCGCGCAAGGACCTGGAGACGGCGCTCGCGGAGGCGGAGCGACTGCCCAGGATGCAGCGCGAGTTCTCCCAGTACGCGGTGGACGCGGTGCGAGCCGCGTTGTCCGCGCTCCCGAAGTGAGCACCCAGGTGCCAGGCGCTCCACCTGGCTCACTCCATCTTCGTCCGTGACACGGTGATTTTACACCGTCGGAGGCTTGGCGCCGCACGGTCTCGGGCTGAATCGCGGCCTTCCCGCCATGAGGCTTGCGCGCCAGGACGCATGACAGCAACTTCCTCTCCCCCCTCATCCCCCAGGAGAGAGTCGCATGCGAATCCTGTCGATGCCCCTCATCGTCGCCGCCCTCCTCGTCGGCTGCAGCGATGACCCCGACCCCACGCCAACGCCTCCAGACTCGGGCGTCCCTCAGCAGGATGCGGGCGTCCCGCCGGAAGACTCGGGCGTCCCTCAGCAGGATGCGGGTGTACCGCCGGAAGACGCGGGCGTTCCGCCGGAAGACGCAGGCGTTCTCCCCAGCGGCCCACCGGTTCCGCAGGGTCCGCCCAACGTGCCGGAGTTCTCTCCGGCCTTCCCCGAGCAGACCCGCGCCCCGGCCATCCAATCGCAGACGGCCATCCAGGTGACTGAGATTGCCTCCGGCTTCAGGAACCCCTGGGCCATCGCCTTCCTGCCCGACCAGCGCATGCTCGTGACGGAGAAGGCCACTGGCTCGCTCTACATCGTCACTCCGCAGGGCGCGAAGTCTCCCGCCGTCGCGGGCCTGCCCGCCGTGGATGCCCGTGGCCAGGGAGGACTGCTCGACGTGGAGGTCGGCCCCGACTACGCGCAGAGCCAGCTCATCTACTGGACCTATGCCGAGCCACGCACGGGCGGCAACGGGCTGGCGGTGGCGCGCGCGAAGCTGGTGGACGGCGCGCAGCCTCGCGTGGAGAACGTCCAGGTCATCTTCCGCATGATGCCCACCCTGGAGTCGACGCTGCACTCGGGGGGACGGCTGGTGTTCACTCCCGACGGCAAGCTGTTCGTCACGCTCGGAGAGCGCTCCATCCTCGCGGGCCGGGTGCAGGCTCGGGACGTGAAGAGCCACTTCGGCAAGGTGGTCCGCATCAATCCGGACGGCTCCGTGCCCCAGGACAACCCCTACGTGAACACCCCGGACGCGAAGCCGGAAATCTGGTCGGTGGGCCACCGCAACATCCTGTCGGCGGCGCTCGACAGCCAGAACCGGCTGTGGACGGTGGAGATGGGGCCCAAGGGAGGGGATGAGCTCAACCGGCCCCAGGCGGGCAAGGACTACGGCTGGCCCACCATCGGGTATGGCGAGGAGTACAACGGCGCCCCCATCCACGACAGCCCTCAGGGCCCGGGCATGGAGCAGCCCGTGTACTACTGGGACCCGGTGATTGCCCCCTCGGGGATGGCCATCTACACGGGGACCCTGTTCCCCGAGTGGCGCAACGACATCTTCGTGGGAGGACTGGTCAGTCAGGCCCTGGTGCGGCTCATGGTGCGCAATGACCTCGTCGTGGGCGAGGAGCATCTGCTCAAGGACCGCGCCGAGCGCATCCGCGAGGTGGTGCAGGGGCCCGATGGAGCCCTCTACCTGCTGACCGACGCCACCAACGGCAAGCTGCTCAAGGTCACCCCGCGCTGAAGTTCCCGCTCAGCACGGCGGGATTCGCGCTCCCCAAGTGACTCGGTCCTTGGGGAGCGCGGCCTGGCGTGGTGGGTCGGTCGAGTAGCGATTGTCCGTCGCTCTGGTAGACGTGGGGCATGAGTCGACGACGTGCCCCGGAGGACCTCCACGCGCTGCTGGCGGAGCCGGCTGCGGACTGGGAGCGCCTCATCCAGGCGTTCAAGAAGCTCCCGGCGGACGTGGACCCGATGCTCGCGGCGGGGGCGGTGCTGCAGCTCCTTCCAGCGGACCGCTCGTCCTTCTGGGCCTTTGGACGGCACTGTCAGTGGTTGCCCGCGCCGGTCATCCGCGCGGTGCTGGAGCGGCTCGCGGGGGATGTGCGTCCCGCGGTCTTCTTTCTGCGCGAGAGCGTGGACCGGGAGGCCTCCGACGAGGCGCTGTGTGCGTCGTGGCGGACGGCGCTGCAGGGGATGCTGGATTTGGATCTGACGTATGGCTGGGGCTCGAAGCAGCGCAAGGCGAAGCTCCAGGGGCTGGCGGAGAACCCCGCGCTGCTCCAGGCGATCCAGACCGTCGTCGTGGCCAGCGAGGAGGTGTCCCGAGACCTGCTGGCGGTGCTGACCATCGACGCGTCCGAGGCCTCGCTCGACGCGCTCATCCCCCATGTCGAGCGGGCAGTGCAGTCTCAGGGGTGGGAGTTGGACAGGCTGGAGGACCTGCGGACCCACGCGCGCTCCACGCCGGCCCTGGATGCCCTGTTCGAGCGGATGGAGGCGCTGCTCCAGGCGCGTCGTGCCCGCTCGCCGGCGCTGGAGCTGGCGCGCGCGCTGGGGTTCGGCGAACTGGACGTCTTCTGGTTCAAGCTCTACGCGACGGGCGGCGAAGAGGGGGACGAGCAGGCGATGACCTACCGCGACCACTGTCATCTGACGGTCGACAGCCGGGCTCCGGTCTGGTTCAGCTTCTCCATGTCCACCAGGGGCCCGGACGGGGAGCTTGGGCGTATCGTGCCGGTCTTCACTTTCGACAGCGAGGGGCTCCGGAACGACACGCTGGGGCTGGGGGCCTGCGAGCCCATGCGGTTCCCCGAGTGGATGACCCTGGCCGCGAAGCGGCTGCGGAGCGATTGGAACATTGAGCAGGCGTCGGTCATGAGCAGCCTGAGGGGCCGGCAGCGCACGCGGCTCGTCAATTGGCTGAGGGGTGAAACTCCTCCTGGGAAATAGAAAGGCCCTCGGAGCTTCCCTGCCGCCGCAAGGTTGCTCCGAGGGCCCCTCTACCGAGCAGTTCCCCCGCTCGGGTCACCTCAAGCTCACAGCATGCTGGCGATGTCCTTCACCGGCTGCGGAGCGGCCTCCGTGTTGGCCAGCGCGCCCGCCGCGCCACCGAGCAGGAGCGAGGCCGGGTTCACCCGGCCTGTCGTGACGGCACCGAGGACACCCTCCGCTGCGCCCTTCAGCGTGTTGACGTAGCCCTTGGCCGCGCCCTCGAAGACGCCCTTCACGCCACCCTCCGAGTCGCCGATGCCCGTCAGCACGTTGCTCACCGCCGGCAGGAACCACAGGTGCTTGCCCGCCTCACCCGCGGCCCACTGGAAGTTGTCCTTGTTGCTCCCGTCCGCCTTGACGTGCGTGTCCTTCGTCGTCGGCAGCTTCTGCTCGCCCAGGAACGAGTAACCCTGCTCGGCGAAGTCCTTCACCATTCCGGCCTCGGTGCCGTGCCGCGCATCACCGCTCTTCGTGATGCCCTCGATGTTGCCGTCACCCTTGCCGTTCTTCACCTTGCTGTCCCGGTCCCCACCGGTCGACGCCTTCGCGCTGTCGATGAACTCCAGTACCTTGGCCAGGCGGAACACCGCGTCCGGGTTCTGCTTCGCGTCCTTCAGGTCCAGCTTGGGGTCGATACCCGTCTGCTTGCAGAGCTGGTCGAACTTGATGTCCTTCTGACGGCCCAGGTTCTTCAGCGCGGGCGAGTCATCGACGATCTCCGCCGCCGAGCGCTTGTCCCCGGCCGGGCGCTTGTCATTGGCGCTCGGGATGCCCGAGGACTCCGGCTCGGCCTGCGGCGCGGTGCGCGGCGTGGCCTCACGGAGCGGCGCGAAGTCCCTCAACTGCGGGGGCAGCCCGCGCGGCGCGGGGTTGACGGGCTCCTGGAGCGAAGGCGGCGGAGCGAAGTCCTGGAGCTGCGAGGGCAGCCCACGGGGCGCGTAGTCGACGGGGCCCGGCAGCGAGGGCACCTGCAGGCCCTCCAGCATGTTCGGCGTCATCATCGGCGGCGCGGTGGGGAACCCGAGCCCCTGCGGGAGTCCGTCCATCGAGGGCAGGCCCCTCGGCATGGGCGCGTTCATGGGCGAGAACTGCTCCATCGACGGCATCCCGCCCATCTGCATGGGCGCGTTCATGGGCGAGAACTGCTCCATCGACGGCATTCCGCCGGCCATCATGGGCGAGAGCGACTGCATCGACGGCATTCCGCCGGCCACCATGGGCGAGAGCGACTGCATCGACGGCAGTCCTCCGGCCATCATGGGGGAGAACGCCTGCATCGCGGGCAGGGCGGCCCCCGACACATTCGCGAGCGTCTCCATCGCGGGCAGGGCGGCGCCCGACACATTCGAGAGCGCATCCAGCGCGCGCGTGCCCCGACCGCCGGCCGCGGGGTTCTTGCCCTCGAACCCATCCGTCGGTCGCTGCGACTGCGAGGGCGCATTCGTGGGGTTGCGGTACTTCACGTCCTGCTGCGGGGGGACAGCGGAGGGCGTCTTCTTCGGCGGGGTGACCGAGGCGGAGTCCGCCGGGTTCTTGTTCGGCTTCGGGGAGGAGAGGGACGAGGGCTTGAGCTTGACCATGGGATCACCTGTTTCAGGAAAGCGATGGGGGACCGCCGCGGCGAGGAGTTCGTCGTCTCGCCCGTGCTCTCCCTCGTTGCAGCGCGAATGCCAGCCGTTCCGACTCCGCAACCCCGCGACTTCACTGGAGCGGAGCGTTCCACTCGGGCCCCCAGCCGATGACTGCAGTCATCAGGGGACTGGCTCCAGTCATCAGCATGTGGCGCGCACCCGTGACGCCGGACCCCGGAAACACGAAGGGCCGTGTTCCCCTTGAGGAACACGGCCCAGGTGCTCGGCTCCGTGCGTGGCCCTTGCCCCGCCGGTTCGTGACGGCCCGGCCCGCCCATCCACGACAGCCACAAGGGCCCGGGACTGGAGCAGCGGTGGATGGCGCTCAGCGCGCCTGGAGGGAGCCGTCCACTCCGGCGGCGCCCTGGGCAGCTCGCACTTCCGCGTCGACGGGAACCGCGACGTCCGTCGTCAGCGAGGTGGCGTCGTCACCCAGGGCGGAGATCGGGGCGGGGACGATTTCCAGGGAGAACGCGCCGGCATTGTTGTTCTCGTTGCTCTCGGGAATCACTCCATCCACGTCCGCCAGCAGGATGATGGTGTAGGAGCCCGTGGCAATGGCGGGAGAGAAGGTGAGAGGGGTGGCAGGCAGGGACCAGGTTCCAGAACCCGCGTTGATGGGAATTCCGCCGAGGTAGCTCAGCAGTTGATAGTTGGCATCACCCAGGAAGACGCCGACGGTCGACGCCGAATTGGCGGGGCACCGCGTGTGCAGATCGAACGAGAAGTTCGTGGTGCCCCCAGGCTGAATCGTCGAGGGGGTCAGCGTTCCGCCCGTGAAAGCGAAGTCCGCCGGCTTGGTGGTACCAATCAGGGTGTCATCGCCTCGCACGATGCCGGAGTCCACCTCGGCCTGGATGTACCAGGTCTCTGGCTGGCAGGCCTCCGCAATGGCATCCAGTACCGGCTGTGCGCGAGCATCTACGGTCGCGCGCATGAAAGAGATCGACTGGGTTCCAACCGGCGGGCGATAGAGCCCACCACCCGCGGCGCCGAGGAGGATCTGTCCCGAGTACAGCGGCACGCGACTGCTGGTCCCCGTCTGGGTGGTCGAGAGATAGAACCTGATCTGGGCGGTGGCCAGACCCAGCTTGCTCCCTGTCAGCGTGTAGTTGATCGTAAAGATATTGTAGGGATTGGGAATGGTCGTAGGCGCGGTCAGGCTGAGGACCTGCACCTGGGCCAGGGCCGGGCTTGCCGCAAGCAAGGTCAATGCAAGCAAGGATGCCGCCAGCGTTTTTGATTGGGTCATGATGGAGATGATATTCTTTTCATTTCCAGTCAATCAAGGTTGGGTTGTCTGGTATTTTCTGGTGAAAGTTTTGACTGGCATTGGCTTTGGGGGGGCCAGGGTCTGTGCTCGCACGCCTGGTCAGTGTGCTGGCGTAGCGGGTCCATCACAACCGCGTCCTGGGGCTTCCAGCCGTTGGCGGGTTCAGAGCCCACAACGAATGGAGAACATGCACATGACGCAGTGGAAGCGAGTCCTCACGGGAGCGGTCGTCGCGAGTGGCCTGGGTGTCTTCAGTGGAGGCACCGCGCTCGCACAGGAGCCGAGCGAGAAGGCCTCCGAGGACACGTCGCCCGAGGCGATGGCGACCTTCACCTTCGCTCCCAACATGAACGAGAGCACGGTCTACGTCTCTCCAGGCACGGGCCGGATGTGGAAGCGCAACGTGGCCGGTGAGGGCAGCTTCACCATCTGGATGCGGCTCATCTGTCAGTAGCCCGTCCAGCCCACGCGAGGTGGCTGCCGCGTCGGACCTTCCAAGTCCGAGTCACGGCAGCCACCTCGCGCTCCTGCTCAGCGCGACGACTTCAGCGCTTCCCTCAGTCGCTCGGCCAGCGTGTGCACGCCGGGCTCACGCAGCAGGCCGTAGTGGTCTCCCTGCACCGCATGCCGCTCCAGCCCTTCACCGATGAGCGAGGACCAGCCTCCGTCCGCGGGCAGTTCCGCGTCGTGCTCGGTTGCCTTGAACAGCACCGCGCGCGTGGACAGGGGCTTCGCCACGTAGCGACGCGCGGCGCCCAGGTTCGCCTCGAAGACTCGCAGCAGCGCCTTCAGTTGCTCGGGGTCCGTTCCCGGCGGCAGGACTCCCGCTCGCGTGCCCGCCGCGAGCAGATGCTCCAGGACCGCGTCCGGCTCCAGCGTGGCGAGCGCGCCGAAGTCGAGTTCGAGGCTCGTCAGCGACGCTCCGAGCAAGTCCCTCGCGAACATGCCGACCACCTGCAACCGGTCCAGCTCCGACGGCTCATGAGCCCTCGTCACGTCCGGGGCGTAGCTGTCGATGAGCGCGAGCAGCTCCACCTGTTCCCCCTGCGCCCGGAGCTGCTGGGTCATCTCGTAGGCGATGACGCCGCCGAGCGACCAGCCTCCGAGCAGGTAGGGGCCCGAGGGTTGGACCTCGCGCATCGCCGTCACGTAGGCCTGGGCCATCTCCTCGACGGAGCCTCGCGGTGTGTCCTCCCCATTCACGCCCCGCGCCTGGAGGCCGATGAAGGGATGCTCTGCTCCGAGTCGACGGGCCAGCTCGGCGTAGGCGAGGACGTTGCCTCCCACCGGGTGCACGCAGAAGAACGGCGTCTTCCCATCCGGACGCAGGGCCCCGAAGGGCACCACGGTGGACGTCGCGAGCGGAGCGTTGTCGCTGAGCAGGACCGCGAGCTGCTCCACCGTGGGCGCCTGGAAGAGCGCAGCCAGCGGAACAGGACGACCCACCGCCTCGCTCACCGCCGCCATGAGGCGCACGGCCATCAACGAGTGCCCGCCCAGCTCGAAGAAGTTGGCGCGGACTCCGACAGCGCGGACTCCGAGCACCTCTTCCCAGATGCGCACCAGCCGCAGCTCCAACGGCGTCCTCGGAGCCAGCGCGGCCTCCGTCCCGGATGCGTCGACGGACGGCTCCGGCAGGGCCCTTGTGTCCACCTTGCCGTTGAGCGTCAGGGGCAGGGCGGGCAGGGTGACGAAGGCGGACGGCACCATGTACTCAGGCATGCGCTGCTGGAGCCAGGTCCTCAGCGCCGTCGCATCCGGCGCGGGCTGTGTCGAGGCCACGACGTAGGCCACGAGTTTCCTGTCTCCCGCGCCATCGTCTCGAGTCACCACGACCGCGTCTCGCAGGGACTCGTGCTCGCGGAGCACCGCGGCGACCTCTCCGGGTTCCACCCGGAAGCCGCGCACCTTCACCTGGAAGTCCATACGGCCAATGAACTCCATGCGCCCATCCGCGAGCCAGCGGACCCTGTCCCCTGTGCGGTACATGCGTGCCTCGCTCGCAGTGCTGAACGGGTCCACGAGGAAGCGCTCCGCCGTCAGCTCCGGACGCCCGAAGTAGCCTCGGGCCACCTGGGGGCCACCCACGTACAGCTCGCCGGGCATCCCCACGGGGACGGGCTGCAAAGCCGCGTCGAGCACGTACAGGCGCGTCTGCCCCAAGGCCCGACCGAGCGGGACCTGCGCGGGAGCATTGTCACCAGGCGGCAGCTCCACCCGCCCCGCGAGGACTCCCACCGTCGTCTCCGTCGGCCCGTAGTGATTGAAGACCTCGCACTCGGGCGCGAGCGCGTGGACCTTCTCCAGGAGCGCCCACGAGGAGGACTCGCCGCCCAGCACCAGTCGCTTGCGCGGCAGCACGCGTCGGGGCTCTGGCGCCGTGAGCAGCGCGGCCAGATGCGACGGGACGACCTTCACGCAGTCCACCGCGTGGCGCTGGAAGTACTCGGCCACGCCCTCTGGACTCCGCGCCCGCTCCTGCGTCAACACGTGCAGCAGCCCGCCCGTGACGAGCGCGGGGAACAACACCGTGTTGCCCAGGTCGGCGGCGAAGGTGGAGACCATCGCGAAGCTCGCGCACTCGGCAAGTCGCAGTCGCTCCGTGGCCGCGTGCACGTAGCTCATGAGCTGGCCGTGCGGGACCGCTACCCCCTTGGGCCGCCCCGTGCTGCCCGACGTGAAGAGCACGTAGGCCAGGTGCTCCGGACCGACCTCCACTCCCGTCGCGTGGACGGGCTGGCTCGCGAGCACCGCCGCGTCCGCATCCATCCGCACGCACCGGACGTCGAGTCCGTCGAAGGCACCCGCGTGGCGCGCCTCCGTCACGACGATGGGGGCGGACACTTCCTCCACCAGTCCGCGCAGGCGCGCCGCGGGCTGCGACGGCTCCAGCGGGACATAGGCCGCTCCCGCCTTGTGGACAGCGAGCACTGCGGCGACCACCTCCACGCCTCGCTCCAGGCACAGGGCCACGGGCACATCTGGCCCGGCTCCCAATGCACGCAGGTGATGCGCGAGCTGGTTGGCGCGCTGGTCGAGCTGGCCATAGCTCCACTCCTGGTCCTCGCAGCGAAGCGCCGGGGCTTCGGGCGTCCGCGCCGCCTGCTGCTCGAAGAGTCGAGGGAAGGGGAGCCCGGGCCGAGTCGTCTCGTCACCGACGCTCGGGAGCAGTCGCTTCCGCTCTTCATCCGTGAGCAGCGGGAGGGTGGCCAGCGGTGCATCCGGCGTGGCGAGCGCGCGCTCCAGCAGGTGCTGGAAGTGTCGCATGAGGCGCTCGGCGGTGGCCGGTTCGAACAGGTCCGTGCTGAAGACGAGTCCGCCCTGGTAGCCGTCGGAGACACGGGCCAGGTGGAGGTTGAGCTCGAACTTGGTCGCGCTGTGCTCCACGTCCACGTTCTGGAGCGTCAGGTCCGACAACGCCAGCTCCGGAGTCGGCGCGTTCTGGAGCACGAACATGGCCTGGAACAGCGGCGTGCGGCCCATATCCCGGGCGGGCTGCAGCTCCTCCACCAGTCGCTCGAAGGGGAGGTCCTGGTGCTCGTAGGCCCCCAGCGTCGCGTCACGCACCTGGGCCAGCAGGCCTCGGAACGTCAGCTCCGGCGTGAAGCGCGCGCGCAGCGCAAGGGTGTTGATGAACACGCCCAGCAAGCCTTCCGTCTGTGCATGACGCCGACCCGCGATGGGCGAGCCGACCACCACGTCGCCCTGTCCCGAGTACCGCTGGAGCAGGGCCTGGAACGCGGCCAGCAGCAGCATGAAGGGGGTGACCTTCTCCTGGCGCGTCGCCGCGTCTACCGCGTCGCTCAGCTCGGGCGACAGTCGCAGGGACGCCAGTCCTCCTCGGGCTGAGAGCACCGCCGGACGGGGCTTGTCCGTGGGCAGCTCCAGCGCGGGAGCGGCGCCCTCCAGGTGACGCTTCCACCATCCGAGCTGCTCGCTCAGGGCCTCGCCCTTGAGCCAGCCGCGCTGCCACACCGCGTAGTCCGCGTACTGTACCGGCAGCTCCGGCAACGGCGACGGCGCTCCTCGCTGGAAGGCCGCGTAGAGCTGGGTCAGCTCGCGCACCAGCACGCTCATGGACCAGCCGTCCGAGATGATGTGGTGCATGCACACGAGCAGCACGTGTTCCGTCTCCGTGACGTGCAGCACGGTGACTCGGAGCAGGGGCCCCGTGGCCAGGTCGAACGGACGGAGCGCGTCCTCCGTGGAGCGCCGGAGCACCTCGGCCTCACGCTGCTCGGGCGACAGCTCCGTCAGATCCACCGTGTGGAACGGCTGGGACGCCGCCGGGTGGATGACCTGGCGGGGCTCGCCGCCTTCCATGCGGAACGTGGTGCGCAGCGACTCGTGACGCTGAACCAGCGCGTCGAAGGCCCGCTGGAGCGAGGTCAGGTCCACCGTGCCCTGGAGCTTCAGCGCCCAGGGGATGTTGTAGTGCGCCTGTCCCGGCTGGAGCTGGTCCAGGAACCACAGTCGCTGCTGCGCGAAGGACAGCGGCAGCGGCTCTCCACGCGGCGCGGGCACCAGCGGCGGCAGCACCACGAGCTTGTGCTCCGTGGACAGCCCTTGCTGGAGCCGCTCCGCGAGGCCCGCCAGGGTGGGGGACTCGAAGAGGGCTCGGACGCCCAGCTCCAGACCCAGGTCCGCGCGGATGCGCGCCACCAGTCGCGTCGCCATCAACGAGTGGCCACCCAGCTCGAAGAAGCTGTCGTGACGGCCCACACGGGGGACCTGGAGCAGCTCCGTCCACAGCTCGGCCAGTCTCGATTCGAAGGGCGTCGCGGGCGCCTCATGGGGCCGCCCTGTGTCGAAGCCCGACGCGTCCGGCACCGGCAGGGCCTTGCGGTCCACCTTGCCGTGCGTCGTCTGCGGCAGCGTGGACAGGTACATGACGTGCGCCGGCACCATGTACTCGGGCAGCCGCTGTCGCAGCCACGCTCTCGGGTCCTCACCCGCGGGCGCCTTGCCATCCGCCGTGACGACGTAGGCCACCAGGCGCTTGTCTCCGGGCACATCCTCCCGGACGACGACGGCCACCTCGCGCACCTCGGGATGCGTGCGCAGCGCGGACTCGACTTCGCCCAGCTCGATGCGGAAGCCGCGCACCTTCACCTGGAGGTCGATGCGACCGAGGAAGCGCAGGGCGCCGTCAGCCGTCCAGCACACGCGATCTCCCGTGCGGTAGAGGCGCTCGCCCGGCGTAACGGCGAAGGGATGCGGCACGAAGCGCTCGGCGGTGAGCGCCGGACGTCCCTGGTAGCCCCGCGCGAGGCCCGGGCCTCCGATGAACAGCTCTCCGGGCACACCCACGGGAACAGGCAGCAGCGACGCATCCAGGACGTAGACCTGGGTGTTCGGAATGGGCCGGCCGATGGGCACCGAGTCGCCCAGCGGCTTGCCCAGTGACAGCGCCTGCTGCGTCGTCACCACCGTGACTTCCGTGGGGCCGTACGCGTTGGTGAGCGACAGCCCTCGCGCCAACCGCTCGCGAGCCGTGGGGACGGGGAGCACGTCGCCACCCACCCACAGCCGGAGCAGTCGGGACAGGGCCTCCGGCTCGTGCTGTTGCATCACGTCGAAGAGGGCCGTTGCCAGCAGCGCGGTGGTGACGCGGTGCTCGTCGATGACCCGGGCCAGCTCCGTCACCTCCGGAGTGCTCGGCGGGTACACGGCGAGCCGCGCCCCCGTGAGCAGCGCGCTCCAGATCTCCAACGCGGTGGGGTCGAACGTCAGCGGCGCCACCTGGAGGATGACCTCGCCCGGATCGCGGGACGCGAAGCCCATGCCGAAGACGAGCCGCAGCACGCCCCGGTGGGTGATGGCCACGCCCTTGGGTGTTCCCGTGGAGCCCGACGTGTACGT
>Ga0126314_10000698_pt1 | contig 16024 bp, 9 predicted proteins | sample Plot105B_FD_92535 | JGI IMG/M metagenome (GOLD analysis project Ga0126314, IMG submission 92535) | Serpentine soil microbial communities from UC McLaughlin Reserve, CA, USA - Plot105B | ecosystem: Environmental > Terrestrial > Soil > Grasslands | place: USA: UC McLaughlin Reserve, Lake County...
CTGAAGACGCGAGCGATTCGCGTGGTGACGTACATCCAGGGCGCCCGCGCGCGCACGGTGGTGGACCACCTCTTCGAGAACGACACGCCCCACAACCTGGAAGGCACCTTCTACTATCCGCTGCCCGGTGGCGCGTCCGTGGCGGGCTTCGCGCTCTACTCGGGCTCCGTGGCGGTGAATGCCCCGTCCCTCTTCCAGTCCTCGGACCTGCTGCCTCCCCTCGGCGATGGCACCTCGAACGTGGAGCAACTCACCGCCGCCGCGCCCCCCAGCCCTCCGGGTGCGAAGCGCTCCTGGGGCGCTCCCCAGGAGGCTCGGGTCGTCGAGCAGAAGCGCGCGCGCGAGGTATACGAAGACATCGTCCGCAACAACGTCGACCCGGCGCTGCTGGAGTGGGCCGGCGCGTCCACCTTCAGCGCCCGCGTCTTCCCGCTGCCGCCCCGCTCCCTCAAGCGCGTGGTCATCGCCTACGAGCAGACGCTGCTCCATGACGGCGAGCGCCTGCGCTACACGTGGCCCCTGCCTGTCGGCGCGGGCAAGGACCTCCAGGTGTCCGCGCGCGTGCACGTGGACCCGCGCCACACGAAAGAGGTGCTGGTGGCTCCCGAAGTGAAGGGGAAGCCCCGCGAGCTGGGCACGTGGCGGACCTACGACTTGCCCGCGCTCAAGGGTGACGGCGCGCTGTCGGTGGCCGTCACGCCGAAGAACACCGAAGCGGACGTCCTGGTGGGACGCGACGACGCGGGCCTTCCGGGCCAGGCATTCCATGCCCGCGTGCGCCTGCCCGCGCGGCTGACGTCGGAAGCGGAGGGGCCGCCCACCGGTCGCGCCGTGCTCGTGGTGGACACGTCGCTGGCCACGGAGGACGGCAACGCCTGGGCGCTCCAGGCCGCGACGTTGCGCGCGCTCTTGGAGAAGGACGCCACGCTGAAGGAGTACGCGGTGCTGCTCTTCGACGTGCGGCCCCGCTGGCTGCATGGTTCGGGCTGGCGCACCAACGACGCCGCGCGGCGCCAGGAGACGTTCTCCGAGCTGGAGCGCGTGTACCTGGAGGGCGCCTCCCACGTGGATGGCATGCTGGCGGAGCTGGACCGGGCCGCGGGTGAGTGGCTCAAGCCCGGCAAGCCCGGCGAGCGCGTGACGGCCTTCCTCCTCTCCGACGGCAACGTCACCTGGGGACAGAGCACCGTCGAGTCGCTCATCTCCCGCCACGGCAGCGCCGAGGCCCTGCGCTGGGTGACGTATCGCTTCGGCGAGGCGGCGGTGAACACGGACCTGTTCGACGCGCTCTCACGGGCCAGCGGCGGCCGGAGCGTGACGGTGCTCTCCGGAGGCCAGGTGGAGGCCGCGGCGAAGGCCCACCGGGCCATGTCCGTGGTGCTCACCCGCGTGGAGGTGAAGGGCGCCGCAGTGAAGGACCTGGTCATCGCGGGCCGACCGCACCTCGTCTTCCCGGGCCAGGAGCTGCTGGTGGCGGGCCGGCTGCCGGAGAAGGGCACCGCGGAGCTGGTGGTGACGACGCGCGCGGGCGATGTGGAGCAGACGCTCAGCGTGCCGCTGTCCTCGGGGGACGACAGCACCTTCGCGCCGCGCGCCTGGGCGGACCTCTTCGTCACGCGGATGGTGGCCCTGGATGACGTGCGACTGGACCGCATGGTGGTGGCGCTCAGTCAGCACTACCGGCTGGCCAACGCGCGCGCGTCCATGCTCGTGCTCGAGTCCGAGGCGGACTACCAGCGCTTCGCCATCCGCGACGAGCGCGTGGAACTGGATGACCTGGAGACGCTGCGCAAGCGCGAGCAGGACCAGCGCAAGGACAAGCTCCAGGGGCTCGACCTGGACCAGGTGCCCAAGTCCGGTCTCGCCGTGGTGAGGACCCTGACTGAGAATCACTCGGCCCTGGCGCCCTTGATGAAGCGTCAGCCGCTGCGCGACGAGCCCTACGCGGGCGGCGAGCCTCGACTCACGGCGGAGCTGGCCTACCGCAAGGCGCGCCGGGAGAATCGCGACGACGTGACGCTGTACGAGGGCATTGCCCGCCAGCGCGCCTTCGCCGGAGACACCGGGGGCGCGCTGCGGGCCCTGTCCTCGCCCGTGGAGCTGCGGCCCAAGGATGCGGAGGCCCTGCGCCTGGTCGGCTACGGCCTGCTCGCCATGGGCCAGTTCCCCGCCGCCTCGGAGCTGTTCGAGCACGTCCGCCTCAACCGCCCCTTCGAGGGCCAGGCGTACCTGGAGGAGGCCCTCGCGCTGGATGCGTCCGGGCGCCATGCCGAGGCCGCGCGCAACTACGAAATCGTCCTCGCGGGCGCGCAGTGGCGACACGTCACGGAGCTGCGCCTGGTGGCGGCGTACCACTACGGGCGCCTGCTCTCCGCGCTGGCACGGCATCCCCGCGCGGAGGCCTTCGCGTCCGTGCTGAAGGCGCGCCTGGGCGAAATCCAGGAGGCCAGCACGGCCTGGTACGGTGGCGTGTCCTCCACCCCCATCGACTACCAGCTCACCACCCACTGGAACTCGGACTCGACGGACATCGACCTGTGGGTCATCGAGCCCAACGGCGAGCGCTGCTACTACCAGCACAAGGAGACGCGGCTGGGCGGACGGCTCTACTGGGACATCACCGATGGCCTGGGCCCGGAGCTGTATCACGCGCGCAAGGTCGCCCCCGGCCCCTACCACGTCGTGGTGCACTTCTACGGGCACCGCTCGCCCAAGCTCTCCGTCCCCACCGCGCTGCTGCTGGTGAGCGACAAGGGCGTCTTCGCGTCCGCGGACTCCTATGAGCGCCGCTTCCAGCTGCGCATCCTCCCCAAGAACGACGCGAGGCTGCTGCTGCGACGCGAGGAGTTCATCCCACTCAAGACGGCCCTGTCCGCCGAAACCAAACCCTGAGCGATTCGCCTCCGCGAGAGCCACGTCATGCACGGACGAAAACCCAGGGGTCCCATCGGACGCGTCGGTGGCCTGCGCCGTGTCGAAGGCGCCGACGGTGTCGTCCGGGTCAGCGCGCTGGAGCGAGTCTCCCGTCCCGAGCGCATCGAGGGTCGCGACGTCACGAGGCGCTCCTTCTCGGAGGCCCTGGACCGTGCCTCGCGAGGGCTTCACAGCACGGAGCCCCTGCCCTCGCCCTCACCGCGTCGGGCCACGCCACCTCCGCCCGCGAGACGCACGGACGATGAGGAGTCGATGCTCCCTCCCGAGCCTCCGCCGGAGGGCTTCCTCGGCATGCTCTGGTGGAAGGTGAAGGGGCGTCGCTAGCCCGCGACGCTAGAAGGTGAAGCCCCCGCCCAGGTACGGGCCATGGAGCCGGTCCTGGTGGGCCACGCCGTCCACCGTGCCCAGGTCGTCCAGGTACAGGCCCCGCCAGCCGCCTCGAACCATGAGGCTGCCCAGGTGCAGGGCCAGCCCCACCGTGCCGTCGAACTGGAGGTACGGCCATGGAGTGACTTGCGTACGGGCCTCGAAGTCCAGGGGGCCCAGGATGCAGGCCTCGAAGGACACCCCCACGCTGGGCCCCACGAGGGTGATATCCGGCGCATACGCCGTGCTCACGCCCGCCTCCGCGCGCAGCCGCAGTTGCTCGCGCACGAGGAACGCATGCGTCAGGTGCACCTCCGACAGCGTGAGCCTGTCCCGTCCGTCCGTGCCGTCATCGGCGGGGAGCGACAGCCGCAGCACGTGGCCCTCCACGCCGAAGCGGCGGAACTCCAACCCCACGAACATGTCGGCGCCCTTCGCGTCGTCTCGCAGGAGTAGGTTCTGCATCCCCATGCGGAAGGACACCGGCACCGCGTGCCGACGCTCCGTGCTCACCTCCGTGCTCACTTCCGGGGTGACCTCAGGGGCCACGCCCGGCTGGAGGCTCACGTTGGCCCGCTGGGGCAGGTGCGTACCCGTGGAGGCAATCGCTTCGACCATGCCCTGGAGCATCCACCCGAACACGCTCCCCACCACCTCGCCGCCCAGCTCCTCCAAGGAGTCCGTGCAGCAGTCGTCGTCCCCCGAGTCGGAGGAACTCCCCCCGGAGTCGGAGTCCTTGTCGTCGTCATCGTCATCGTCATCGTCGTCGTCCTGACCGATGGCGGTGGCCTCGTGGGCGTCCGACTTCGACTCGCTCGGCTTGGAGCGCTTGCCGAAGCGGGCCTCCGCTGGCACGGCCAGCAACAGGCCGACGAGCAGCCCCGCGCACCATCTGGCTTGAAATGAAGGCACGCCCCCTCCGACGTCGATGGCCGTGGATCCGTTCCACGTGGGGCCATTCAAACGCCGGAAGGGGCCTGGATGCCAATCCCCCGTGGGTCAGCGGCGACGGCGCGTCGGCGTGGACGCCTCGGAGAACGTGTCGCACGCCTCCAGGGTGCCCTGCGACAGGCCCTTCTTGAACCACGCGACGCGCTGCTCCGAGGAGCCATGGGTGAAGGACTCGGGGACGACGTGGCCCCGGGTGCGACGCTGGAGCGTGTCGTCGCCAATGGCGGACGCGGCGCCCAGCCCCTCCTCCACGTCGCCCTCCTCCAGCACCTGGCGCTCGCGCTGCGCATGGTGGGCCCAGATGCCGGCGAAACAGTCCGCTTGCAGCTCCTGGAGCACCGACAGCGCGTTGGCCTGCTCGGGCGAGACGCGGCGCCGCGCGGCCTGCACCTGCTCGGAGATGCCCATTAGATTTTGCACGTGGTGCCCCACCTCGTGCGCCACCACGTAGGCCTGGGCGAAGTCACCCGGCGCGCCGAAGCGGCGGTCCAGCTCATCGAAGAAGTCCAGGTCCAGATACACGCGCTGGTCCGGCGGGCAGTAGAAGGGCCCCACCGCGCTCTCCTGGAGCCCGCATGCGGACCGCACCGCCCCCGTGAAGAGCACCAGCCGGGGGTCCACGTAGTCCACCCCATGCGGCTCCAGCAGGCCCGGCCACGTGTCCTCCGTGTCCGCGAGGATGACGGACACGAAGTCCTTCAGCTCCGCCTGACGCGGGTCGTCGGGCACACCCGAGCCCCCCGTGCCGGAGCCGCCCATCGGTCCTGGCCCGCCTCCGGAGTTGGTGGTGATGACGGACGGGTCTCCGCCCAGCAGCATCACCACCAGCGCCACGACGATGGAGCCGATACCCCCGCCCACCGCCAGGGGACGGCCGATGCCACTGCCTCGCCGGTCTTCCACATTGGAGCTGCGACGACCTCCCTGCCACCGCATGCCTGCCCCCTCCTGGACGGATTCTCCGTCGGGGCAAGGTAGTCAGCGCCGGAGCGGAGGGACGCTGGCCCGCATCCCTCGCCTGGTCGACCGTGCGCCAGGCGAGGGAGCAAACAAGCGACTACGGAACCGACAGGGCCTGGAGCGTCGTGCGGGCCTGCGCTTCGTCGGCGACCACTCCCACCACGAGCCGCTTCAGACAGCCATCGAACTCCTGCTTCAGCGCGGCGGCCGTCACGGCCTGGAGGTGGGCGGGACGCTGGGCCAGCGACTCCGGCGAGAAGCCCCGCACCCGGGTGTCCAGGAGCGCCTGCACCCACGACTCCGAGGAGATGAATGACACCGCCTGACTCGCGAGCAGCCGCGAGCGCGAGCGCGCCACCTCTCCCTCGTCCAGGTTCGTGGCGAAGGTGGAGAGCAGGTCCTGCACGTACTTCGCGGCCTCCGTCATTCGCTGCGCATCCACTACGCCCTCCACCACCAGGTGGGAGGCTCCTCCGCGCGCAACCCAGGTGCTCGCATTGAAGCCGTAGGAGACCCCGCGCTGCGAGCGCACCTCGTGGAACGCACGCGCCGACACCAGCTCCGCCATCAGCGAGTAGCGCGCCTCGGCCTCGGGGGTGGCCGTGGGAAGCCGGCAGGCCAGCTGCAGATGCCCCTGGCTCGCACCCGGGCGCGGCGTGACGAGCGTGCGGGCCTTCGCGGAGGGCTCCGGCAGCGACGGCGCGACAGGCACGCTCACCGCCGTGGCGGGCCCGTGCTTCCAGCCGCCCAGGTACTCACGCACCAGCGGCTCCACCGTCTTCACGTCGAACTCACCGGCGATGACCACCACGGTGTTGGCCGGACGGTACACATCTCCAATCCAGGTCTGGACCTCCTCCCAGGACACCTGCGCCATCTCCTCGCCCGTGGCATCTCGCGAGTAGGCATGCGTCCCGTAGAGGGCCTTCATCAGCTCACGCTCGGCCCGGACCTCCGGGTGCGCGTCCACCGCGCGCCGCCACGGCACCACCTGCTCCTGGAGGTACTTCACCACCTCCAGCGAGGTCCGCGTGGTGGCGAGCTGCTCGGACAGCAGCGCCAGCATGTTGCCGATGTTGCCGGCGGTGCCGGAGACCTCGATGCGCTCGTGGTCCTTGCGCATCTCTCCATTCACATGCAGCCCCCAGTGGCTGGCATGGCCCTCGAACCACGACTCGCGGAAGGAGCCGTAGCTGGCCATGGCCGCCGCGCCCGGCTTCGCGCCGTACGTGGAGCCGCCGCCCAGCACCGCGCCCACCCGCACCACGGGCAGCCCGGGCCGGGGCGCGAGCAGCACCTCCATGCCGTTGTCCAGCTTCAGCGTCTGCACGGGCGCGGACAGGGCCGTCAGCATGGACGGGGTGATGCGCTGCTCGGCCGTCACCGGGGAGGTCTCCTCCGGCAGGGTGGCGGGCGCGGCGACAGCGGCGCCACCGCTCTCCCCCGGCCGCACCAGGATGATGCGGGCCCGCTCCCGCTGGAGCCACTTGTAGGCGAAGTCCGTCACCTTGCCGCCGTCGATGGTCATCAGCGCCATCTGCGCGCGCGTGTAGCCCCGCACGTCGAGCATGAAGTGCGTCAACTCCGCGCGGCGGACGGTGCGCGACATCAAATCCTCGGACTCCAGCACCATGCCGGTGATGACGTTGCGGCGCATGGACTGGAAGTCGAACTCGCGGCCGAGCACCGCACCGGCGCTGATGCTCTGCGTCCACGTCTCGTAGACCCGGTCCAGCACCTTGTCCGCGGACCTGCGCGGGTTGGAGCCCGTGGTGAGCGGCACGCGGACCACCAGCAGCGAGGCGCGCGTGCCGGGAATCACCTGCGTGCCGACTCCCGCGATATCGCCGTCGGTGAGCTGCGCCCCCGACAGGCTCCGGCTCAGGTTCACCCGGACGAAGTCATGGATGGCGCTGGCCTCGTCGAACGAGCGCGGCAGCACCCAGGAGATGTACAGCTCCGGCGAGCCGACGGACGCCTTGAACTCCGGAATGGACGACGCGGCGGCCTTCAGCGGCGGCTCCGTCACCTGCGGCAGGCGCGGGTCCACGGCGAGCGGCGCGCCCGTGCCCACCCACGCGGGGGGCAGGCTCTGCATCAACACCGCCTCCACGGCGGCCAGGTCCACGTCGCCCGCGATGACCAGGGTGACGTTGTCCGGACGGTAGTGGTTGCGCGCGAAGCGCTGGGCATCCGCCAGGGCGAGCGCCGTGAGCGACTCGTGCGTGCCGATGATGGGCCGCGAGTACGGGTGCTCCGGCGGATAGGCCGCCGCGTGCATCCAGCTGAAGACCTGTCCCACGTAGCCCGTCTCGTTGCGCTGGCGCAATTCATTGCGCACCACCTCGCGCTCCACCGCGAAGACCTCCGGGGTGACACCGGCGAGCGGAGCGGACATCCGCTGTCCCTCCATCTTCAACAGCGCGGCCAGCGACTCCTTGGGCGCCATCGTCTGGTAGAGCGTGTGGTCCAGGCTGGTGAAGGCATTGAAGCGGCCCGCACCCAGGTCCTCCAGCCGCGTCCACACCGAGGGGCTGCCCGCATGGCGCGAGCGGAACGCCAGGTGCTCCACGACGTGCGCCAGGCCTTCCTTGCCCACCGGGTCGCTGGAGCCGCCCGTGCCCACCAGGGCCACCACCGCCACCACGGGTGCGCGTGAGTCCTGCTCCACCACCACCCGCAGCCCCGAGGGCATGCGGAAGTCTCGCAAGGGGAAGGACACGTCGCGCATCACCACCTGGCCACGCTGCGGCAAGGTCGAACACGCACCCAACACGGCGGAGAGGACGACGACGGCCGCCGTCATCCTCCGCGCACGCGCAGAAGGCCGGGACAGAAAGAGGGAGCTCATACGGAATGGACTCGTGGGGGACTGCGTGCACGGCAAGGACTGCCATGCGCGCCCCGCGGACACGGGGTGGACTGCATAGAACATCTGATGGCGAAAACACCATCATCGTTCGGTCATGGAATGTCACACAGCGGCGGCGACGTGCTGGCTCCCCCAGTGGGCGATGCCGAGGATGGACTCCATGGGATTGACGCCCAGTGCGGTGGGAAAGACGGAGCCGTCCACGACGAAGAGGTTTTCCGCGTCCCAGTAGCGCAGCGTGCTGTCCACCACGCTCGTCTCAGGACTGCCGCCCATGGCGCACCCGCCCATCTGGTGCGCGCTGAGGATGGAGAGCTGGAGCGGGCCATAGGGCGCGTCGTCCAGCAGGGGGAGGTCCTTCTCGCTTCGCATGACCACGGGCCGCGAGTGCGGGCTCGACACCTGCTCCGCGCCGGCGGCGAACTGGATGCGCGCGGACACCTTGAGGGCCTCGCGGAACGCCTCCCAGTGAAAGTCGCTGAGCGGGTAGTCGACCTTGAAGCGCGTGTATTCGCGCTCGTCCCTCAGGGCCACCGTGCCGCCTTCATCCCCGGGGTGCACGCCATCCAGGCAGATGGAGATGAGGGCATTGGCATAGGGCAGCCGCGCCATCTGGTCCTGGTGTGCCGGGCCCAGGCCGGTCAGCGCCAGCGAGTTGAGGATGGGCAAGAGCGGAGGCACCTCCAGGAGCCACCCCAGCCTGCCCTCCCCCCGGTTGATGAACTGCCGCGAGTACACGCTGATGGGCGCGCCGCGGTAGGCCTCCACCGGCTCCTGGAAGTGGGCGTTGGAGACGACCACGGGGTGAAGGAAGAGGCGCTTGCCCACCCGGCCCCGTCCGGTGAGCCCGCTGCGCAGGAGCAGCCCCGGGGAGTTGATGGCTCCGCCACACACGGCCGTCACCTTCGCCTTCACCGTGAGCCGCTTGCCGGTGGGCCGGTTCGTGCCCGGGTTCAACACGTCCGCGTGGACCGCCACCACACGCCCGTCCCGGGTCTCCAGCTTCCGCGCGCTGACGTTGGCGAACAGCCGCATCCCCTGCTCCACCGCCTCGGGAATCAGCGTCACCAGCAGGGACTGCTTGGCGTTGGTGGGGCAGCCCAGGCCACACGTGCCCAGCGCCGCGCACGAGCGCACGTTGCGCTTCACCGTGCCCCGGCTGTAGCCCAGCGCGCCCAATCCCTCCCACAGAATCCGGTTGTTGCGATTGGACTGCTCCAGCGGCCATTCGCGGATGTTCAGCCGCTCCTCCAGCCAATCCCAGTGCGGCGCGAGCGTGGTGGCGTCCAGCCCCTTCACGCCGTGCGTGTCACGCCAGCGCTCCAGGATTTCCGGCGGCGTACGGAAGCAGGCACACCAGTTGATGGCGGTGCCACCGCCCACGGTGCGGCCCTGGAAGATGCCGATGGACAGGTCATCCGTCGCCCGGTTGCCAGCCTCCTGGTAGAAAGTCGAGTACGCCTTCGCCTCGTTCAAATCGAAGTCGCGACGGGTGTGGTAGCCGCCCTCCTCCAGCATCACCACGTCCAGTCCGCGCTTCGCCAGCTCCAGCCCGAGCACTCCGCCGCCCGCGCCGCTGCCCACCACGCAGACGTCACACGTGAGGGTCTGGTCCTCCGTCAGCTCGTCTCCCGTCCGGATGCGACCGCTCATGGCGTGGACCCTCCGGTGCCCGCGAAGGGGCCATCCGAGGGGCCTCTCCAGACGGGCGCGTCCGCGACATGGAAGCCCTGCGGCGCCACGTAGCCCGTGGCCGCGATGGCCGCCGGGTGCGAGTAATACGCGGCATGGGCCAGCGAGCGCAGCGCGTGAAAGGCGCCGCGACGGAACACCAGCCGCGACGTCCGCCAGTCCTCCAGCGCGGCGTCCTGCGCCTCCGGGGACAGCCGAGAGAAGGGCGTGACGCGGCCCGAGAACAACAGGCCCGCCAGCGCGTTGTCGAAGATTCCCAACACGGTCCGGACCTCCTGCGCGACCAGCGGGTCACCGCGCGCGAGCACCTGGTCCGCCAGCAAGGCCACTCGCGCGGTGTCCGCGTCCGGCCAGCCCTCGCGAGGCGGGAAGGCCCGGCGGGCGATGGCCTGGAACGTGGCGTACTCGCGAGGCCCGAAGACCTGGAGCCCTTCGGGAAGGGGCAATGACAGCCCTTCGCGCAGGAACAGCGCTCCGCCGCCTCCCAGCGCGAGCAGCGCGCCGCCAAAGACTCCTCGCTTGAGCAGCCCTCGACGCGACAGCGAGGGCGGCCCGACGTGAGACGGGGACATCGCGGCCTCCGAAAAGAAACGGGTCCACAACGCTGCCTGAGGCCGGCGGAGTCTACCTCCTGCCCGTCTTCGAATGACAATCGCGGCCCCCGCCGGCGGGCGTCAGGGCGCCGGAGTCGTGGGCCTGGACTCCGCCGGAGCCACGGGCGCGACGGGCTTGTCCTTCAACACCTGGCCCGACGCCTCCTCGCGTCCAGTGACGTCGGCAAATCCTCGCATCACCATCTCGCTCAAATCGAACGGCACGCCTTGCTGCTTCTCCAGCGACTGGGCGCGGGAGGCCAGCACTTCGCGCGACTGTTTGTCTGGGAAGGGCACGCCCACGAAGATGCGGTTGGCGTTGGCCTCCACCTCGAAGGTGTAGAGCTGGCGGAAGCCCGCCTGCCACGTGCGGAGCATGGAGGAGAAGAGCGGGTTGGGCGGGTCCTCCCAGACGTTGCCCACCACCGCGCCCCTGGCCGTCAGCCGCGCTCGCACCGACGCGAGGAACTCCACCGTGCCCAGGTGCTCGGGGATGCTCTCCGGGCCGTACGCGTCCAGGAAGATGAGGTCATACGCGGGCCGCTTCGCCTCGATGAAGGCCCGGCCGTCCGCCACGTGCGCCTTCAGGCGCTCATCCTCGCGGAAGCCGAAGTACTCGCGCGCCACGACCACCACGTCCGGGTCGATGTCCACCACGTCGATGCGCGCCTGGGGCACCACCGCGCGCAGGAACATGGGCATGGCCCCGCCGCCCAGGCCCACGACGAGGATGCGCTGGGGCTTGGGGACGAAGGCCAGTCCCACCATCGCCACGCGCGTGTAGGGCAACTCCAGCTTCAAGGGCTGCCCCGGCCGCACCACGCTCTGGAGCGCGCCGGACTCGTCGAACTGGAGGTAGCGCCGGCCCTCCGCATCCTCCGTCACCGCGATGAGCGTGTAGGGCGACTGCTTCTGGTGGAGGACGGTGCGCTGCCCCGAGGACGCACACGAGAAGAAGGCCAGCACCAGCAGCGCCAACCGAGGGGTGAAGCGCCGCATGCCCGCTCCTTCCGACCGCCATTCAAAGTAGCACTTCCGTCAGGAAAACCAACGGGTTGACGAGCACCGTCGCGAAGTTCACCTTGGCGCGCATGACGCATGAGCAGGGACACCTCTCCGAAGACGCCCGGGCCATCATCGCCGAGGAGGAAGCGCTGCTCTCGCGCGTCCAGGCGACACTGGAGCTCGCGCGCCGCAAGGCCGGGCGGGCGCTGGAGAACCAGGCGCTCGTCGACCAGCTCCAGGCGCTGCGCGACGAGGCGACGAGCGCGGCCGAGGCCGACCTGCCCCACCTCTTCTTCCAGATGGACCAGACGCGGGCCCTGTTGGACAGGCAGGAGAGCGCCCAGCTCCCGGACTCGCAGGCGCCCTACTTCGCGCACCTGCGCCTGCATGGCGACGCGGGCCCCCGCGACTACCTGCTGGGGCGCACCACCTTCGCGGACGTGGGCGCCGGGGTGCGCGTCATCGACTGGCGCTTCGCCCCCATCGCCCGCGTCTTCTACTCGTACGAAGAGGGCGACGCGTACGAGGAGCAGTTCGGCGAGCGGCTGGCGGAGGGCACCGTGGAGGTGCGTCGCCTGGTGGTCATCGAGCGCGGCGTGCTGACCCGCATCATCTCCGGCGCCCTCGTCCTGGAGCGCGCGCAGGACGGCACGTGGCACGGCGTGGGCCGCGACGTCAGCGCGCTGCGTGAGGGAGGCGCGGGCTCCGCGGCGAGGCCCGGAGCCCTGGGCACCGGCAAGGGCGCGCGACGCGTCGAAGATGCCTTCGGCGTCACGGCCATGCTGGACGCCGAGCAGTACGACGCCGTCAGCGTGGCGGCCTCCCATCCCCTGCTGGTGCTGGGCAGCGCGGGCAGCGGGAAGACGACGGTGGCCCTGCACCGGCTGGCGAAAATCGCCTTCGACGACCCGAACACGTATCCGCAGGCGCGCATGAAGCTCATCGTCCCCGAGGAGGGCCTGGCCCGGCTGTCGCGCCGGCTGCTGGCGCCCCTGGGGCTGGGCCGCGTCTCGGTGGACACGCTGGACCACTGGCTGCTCGCGACGGCGCGCTCCGCGTTCAACCTGCCGGGCATCAAGCTGAGTCCGGAGACGCCGCCGCTCGTGTCGCGCTTCAAGCGGCACCCCGCGCTGCGGCGCCTGCTCCTCGGCCGCATCGGCGCGCCGAAGACGCAGGCGGGCACCACGCTGGAGCGGCTGCACCGGCGACTGGCGGACGCGTACCTGGACCGGCACTTCCTCGACGACGTGGTGAACCAGGCCCAGGGCGAGCTGCCGCGCACCGCCATCGACGAGGTGCTGGAGCACACGCGGCTCCAGCGCTCCACCCCGCTGGACAAGGAGCTCAAGGACATCACCGAGCCGGAGCGGCTCATCACCGTGGACGGCAAGGGCATCGAAGAGGACACGCCCTACGCGCTGGCCGGCACGGTGGACCTGGAGGACCTGCCCATCCTCATGTTCCTCAAGGCCCAGCACGGCCCGCTCGGGCTGGAGCGACTGGCCCACATCGTCCTGGACGAAGCGGAGGACTTCTCCCTCTTCGAGCTGCTCGTCGTGCGCAAGCTGTTGGGCAAGGGCCGCAGTTGCACGCTCGCGGGCGACGAGATGCAGCAGACGGAGTCGGGCTTCGCCGGCTGGCCCCAGGCGCTCGACGAGCTGGGCATCCGCGATGCGTCCACCTGCCGGTTGCAGGTCTCCTACCGCTGCCCCGCGCCCGTCGTCGAGCTGGCGCGCCAGGTGCTGGGCACCCAGGCCCCCGCGGAGTCGTCAGCGCAGCGGCCCCGCGCGGGCGCGCCGGTGGGCTTCCACCACTTCCCCGTGGAGGCGCAGGCCCAGCTCTTCGTCGGCGAGGCCCTGAGAGACCTCGTCGCGCGCGAGCCCCATGCCTCCGTGGGCGTCATCGCCAGCAGCCCCGAGTCGGCCGACGCCGTCTACCGCGTCGTGGCGGACCAGGCCTGGGCGCGCCGGGTGAAGGACGGGGAGTTCTCCTTCGAGCCCGGCGTGGACGTGACGGACGTGGGCAGCGTGAAGGGCCTGGAGTTCGACTACGTCATCCTCCCGGACGTCACCGCGCGCGCCTGGCCCGTGGATGACGAGTCCCGTCGCCGCCTGCACGTGGCAATCACCCGCACCTCCCATCAGCTCTGGGTGGTGTCCTCGGGGGCGCGCTCGCGCCTCATTCCGGAGGCTGTCGCGGCAGCTCCACGGTGAAGGTGGAGCCCTGGCCGGGCGCGCTGCGCACCAGGATGCGCCCGTCCATGGCGTCCACGATCTGCCGGACAATCCACAGGCCCAGGCCCAGGCCGCCGTAGTGCCGCTCGCTGGCGAGCCGCTCGAAGCGATGGAACAGGCGCGGCTGCGCATCCTCGGCGATGCCCACGCCCTCGTCGCGCACGGACAGCCAGACCCGCTGCGCGTCCGCGCCCACGTGCACTTCGATGGGGTGCCCCCGCCCGTACTTGATGGCGTTGGACAAGAGATTCTGGAGCACCTGCTCGATTCGCAGCCGGTCCCACACCCCTGTCGCGGGCCCTGGGGCCTCCAGTCGAAGCGCGCACCCCGCCCGCGACAGCTCCTCCGCGTAGCGCGGCACCAGCTCCCGCGTGAGCGCGGCCAGGTCCAACGGCTCGCGCTCCAGCCGCAGCTTGCCCGCGGTGATGCGCGACACGTCCAACAGCTCGCGCACCAGGCTGGACAGCCGGGAGAGCTGTCGCTGCACGGCCGTCACCTTGTTGGAGACGGATTCCGACGCCACCTCCCCGGGGGCGCTGGCGGGAGACTCCAGCTGCCGGCGCAGCGCCTGGACATTGAGCGTCAGCGAGGTGAGCGGCGTGTTGAGCTCGTGCGAGGCGACGGAGAGGAACGAGTCCCGGGCGCGCACCGCCTCCTGCGCCTCCGTGTACAGCCGCCCGTTGTCCAGCGACGTGGCCGCGCGCCGCGCCAGGTCCTCGGCGAGCCGCACGTCCGCCTGCGTGTAGCGCCGGCCGCCCTCGGTGTTGACGAGCGACAGCGCCCCGAGCACGCGGCCCCGACTCATCAGGGGCACGATGATGTACGCCGTCACGCCCAGCGCCTGCGTCGCCTGGCGCCGCGCCTCGTCCGGCGTGGACTGCGCGAGCAGCTCAGGCCGCATCTCCGCGACGAACTCGGTGGCCCCCGTGCGCAGCACCTTGCCCACCCCGTGGGGCTGGTCCATCAGGATGGGGTAGCGCTCATGGAACGCCCGCGCGCGCTCCACCAGCTCCGGCCGCACGTGCGCCATGGCCACGCGCCGCACACGCCCGTCGGGCAGCGGGACGTCCACGCTGCACCCATCCGCCAGGGGGGGCACCGCGAGGACGGTGAGGCGCGTGAGGATTTCGTCATGCTCCAGCGACGACGTCATCACCTCGCTGGCCTGCGCCAGGAAGGCCGCGTGGCGCTGCGCGCGGCGCGTCTCGTCGTAGAGCCCCCGGAGGATGGCCTCCTGCTTCTTCTCCGACGTGTTCTCCCGCGAGAAGACGTAGACGCGCCCCTGCCCCCGGAACAAGCGCAGCACGAACCAGCGCTCCTGGGAGGCGAAGTGCCACTCGAAGTCCTCTGGCGCGCCGGCCGCCGCCACGCGCACGAAGCGCTGCTGGAGCTGCTCCCGCAGGGCCTCCGGATACAGCTCCCACAGGAAGCGGCCGAGCATCTCCGCCCGAGGACTTCCGAAGGCGCGCTCCATCGCCGGGTTCGCGTAGAGACACGCCCCATCCGCCGCGCAGATGGAGACGCTCTCCGGGAACTGGTCCCACAGAGCGGTGTCGAGTCCCTCCACGCCCACGGCGGGCGCGTCGACGCTGGAAAGCCCCTGTCCGGTCAAGTGATGGTCCACGCGCTCGGTGCGGATGCGGGTCAAGGCCCCCGGCTCCCGCTTACCACTTCCCTCATCCAGCCCACCGCTACCTCCCACACGTATGCTCGTCACACAACACTCGACGGCCTCGTGGGGCAAGTCCTCAGGGGCTCGGGGGCGGAGCGGGAGCAGGCAGCGGCAAGCGCACGGTGAAACAGGCTCCCTGCCCCGGGGTGCTCGTCACGGACAGGTGGCCCCCGTGGAGCTCGACGAGCTGCCGGGAGATCCACAGCCCCAACCCGAAGCCGGGGCGCGTCGGATCCAACCGCGAGAAGCGCTGGAACAGCCGCTCCTGGTCCTCCGGGGAGATGCCCGCTCCCCCGTCCTTCACCCACAACAACACGGCCTGGCCCTCCTCGCGGAGCGCCACTTCAATCGCCGTCCCCGCCGCGTGCCGCAGGGCATTGGTGAGCAGGTTGGTGAAGACCTGCTCCACGCGCGTGCGGTCCCACGCACCCACGATTCCGAGCGGGGCGCGCAAGCACAAATCACACCCCGCGCGCCGCACGTCCTCCTCCATCCGCTCCACGGTGTGGCGGACGAGCTGCCCCAGGTCCACCTCCTCCAGGTCCAGCACCGGGCGCTGGGTGGACAGGAGCGACACGTCCAGGAGCGTGGCGATGAGCCTGTCCAGCCGCCGGCACTGGTCCTGGACCCGGGCCAGTCGCCTCGGGATGTCCAAGGGCTCCAGCGCGCCAAGCCCCGCGGAGTGCACCAGGCCGTCCACGTAGAGCCGCAGCGACGTCAGGGGCGTGCGCAGCTCGTGGGAGGC
>Ga0126314_10000700_pt1 | contig 16009 bp, 13 predicted proteins | sample Plot105B_FD_92535 | JGI IMG/M metagenome (GOLD analysis project Ga0126314, IMG submission 92535) | Serpentine soil microbial communities from UC McLaughlin Reserve, CA, USA - Plot105B | ecosystem: Environmental > Terrestrial > Soil > Grasslands | place: USA: UC McLaughlin Reserve, Lake County...
CGCGGTCGCGATCCTCTCCGGCGGGCCCCCGCGGGAGCTCCTGCGCGCGATCGCCGCCGGCGATGCCAAGCGGTTCCAGTCTGCGCCCGGCGTGGGCAAGCGGACCGCCGAGCGCCTGATCGTGGAGCTGCGGGAGAAGATCGCCGGCGAGCTCACCGAGGGCATTCCGGCGGCCGACGGAGGCTCGGGCGAGGGCGAGCCGCGGACGCTCGCCCGCGAGGGCCTCATGCACCTCGGCTACACGCTCACCGAGGCCGAGGGCCTGCTCGACGGCACGGAGGGGGAGAGCCCCGAGGAACTCATCAACGCCGCCCTTCGCCGCGCGGCCCACGGGACTGGGGCGCGCTCATGAGCCTCGCTCGCGACCCTGGCATCGCCGCCGCCAACGCCCTCGAAGGCGCACCGGACGAGGAGCGCCTCGGCGACGGCCAGCTGGTGGGCGGCGAGGACGAGCTCGATACGTCGCTGCGGCCCAAGAGCCTCGTTGACTTCGTCAACCAGGAACAGGTCACCGGCCAACTCGAGGTCTTCATCGAGGCTGCGAAGCGACGCGGCGAGCCGCTCGACCACGTTCTGCTCGCCGGCCCGCCCGGACTCGGGAAGACGTCGCTGGCGAACATCGTCGCGGCGGAGCTCGGTGTCTCGCTCGTGCAGACCGCTGGCCCGGCGCTCGAGCGAAAGGCCGACATCGCCGCCTTCCTGACGGCGCTGGAGCCGGGCTCTGTCTTCTTCATCGACGAGATCCATCGCCTTCCGCGCGCGATCGAGGAGACGCTTTATCCGGCGATGGAGGAGCGACGGCTCCCGGTGGTACTGGGACAGGGGGCCGGCGCGCGGACGGTCACCCTTGACCTTCCGGCGTTCACGCTTATCGGCGCGACGACCCGCACCGGCTTGCTGACGACTCCGCTTCGCGACCGCTTCGGCGTCTGCCACCGGCTCGAGCATTACGAGCCGGAGGACCTTGCGCGGATCGTGAGCCGATCTGCCCGGATCCTTGCCGTGGAGATCGAGACCGACGGGGAGCGCGAGATCGCCGAGCGCTCGCGCGGGACGCCGCGCGTCGCGAACCGGCTTCTCAAGCGCGTGCGCGACTTCGCCGAGGTCCGCGGGGCCGGCGTCGTCACGGGCGACGTCGCCCGTGAGGCGCTGGCGCTGCTGGAGGTCGACGCGGCGGGGCTCGACCGCCACGACCGGGCGATCCTGGACGCCATCGCGACCAAGTTCAGCGGCGGCCCGGTGGGCCTGTCCACGCTGGCGGCGGCCGTCGACGAGGAGCAGGACACGATCGAGGACGTCTACGAGCCGTACCTCCTGCAGCAGGGCTTGATCAAGCGCACACCGCGAGGCCGGGTCATGACCGCGCGGGGCTTCGAGCATCTGGGCCTCCCGGTGCCTGAGAGCTCGGCTGCCAGTCTCTTCTAAGCCGGGAAAGCGCCATCGCTACGCTTACGCGCGTGCCGTTCTTCATCTGTCCGAACTGCGGGAATCGGGAGCTCAGCTCCGAGCGCACGGCGGGGTTGTCAGCGAGGCCAAAGGGCTGCTCCAAGTGCGGGTTCGGCTTCATCTTCGAGCTGCTGGACGACTACTACCCGGCGCCCGAGGCGGCGTTCTTCACCTGCGACCAGGAGGGGCGTGTGCTGGACGTGGGCAAGGGCGGCTTCGAGCTCACCGGCCTGAAGGACGAGCAGGTGATCGGCAGGCCGGTCCAAGAGGTCCTGGGGCTGAAGTGGGTCGATGCGGGCGACGGTGACGACACGGCCGACAAGAACGACGACGGAGCCACCGACCCGATCGAGACGACGCTCGAGTGGGGGGTCCGGTCGCTCAACAAGCGGGTGCACGTGAACGCGGAGGGGGACCTTCCCGCGGAGGCCGTCGCGGACCTCTTTCCGGCCTACGACGACGACGGCGGGATGCTGCTGGTCCTGACGCCCCGGTAGTTTTGACCGGCCAGGCGCCGCCGTGGCGCAGGTGCTCGCGACCGCGAGGAGAGAAGGCAGAAACTTGACGTTCGAAGGCTGATGGGTTCCCGCCGCCGCAACGTTTTCATCATCGCGCTGGTCCTGGCGCTCCTGGCGCTCTCCGCGCTGGTGATCGCGACCAAGTCGACTGTCCTGGGGCTTGATCTCAAGGGCGGGACGCAGCTCGTCTACGAGGCGCGGCCGACGCCGCAGACGCCGACGGTCGACGCGAGCGCGATCGACCGGGCGATCAACATCCTCCGCTCGCGGATCGACAAGTTCGGCGTCGCCGAGCCCGAGATCTCCCGGGTCGGTGCGACCGGCATCCAGGTTGGGCTGCCGAACGTCCAGAACGCCGAGCAGGCGATCCAGCTGGTCGGAAAGACGGCGCAGCTCTACTTCTACGACCTCGAGGCGAACATCGTCCCGCCCCCCGTGAAGGGGCTTCCGAAGGACCCGGCCCATCCCGATACGACACAGCCGATCCCACCCGAGGCCTACACGCTCAAGGATCTCTGGTCGGCGGTCAACTTCGCCTCGACGCGAAAGCCCGAGTGCGACGGGTGTACGACCAAGGGCCCGACCTACTACCTGTTCGACAAACAGTCGCACAGGCTTCGCGCCGGACCCGCGGAGAAGAAGCAGGACCTGTTCGTCCAGTTCAACAACGAGAAGCAGCCGCCGGGCTCGGTTATCAAGTCGGTCCCCCAGGGGACCCTGATCGCGTCGGCTCCGGCGAGTCCATCGCTCTCCCTCCCCCAGACCCAGCTTGCGAATTCGCCGCAATACGTGCTGAAGGACCGGCCGGCTCTCAACGGCCAGGAGATCAAGAACCCGGAGCAGAACTTCGAGCCGACCACCCAGCAGCCGATCGTGACCTTCGACTTCCAGGGCGGTGGGCAGGAGGCGTTCCAGAAGGTCACCCAGACGATCGCCGAGCGAGGTCGCGCGTCGGCACCCCTCGGCCTCAACCTGGGCACCGCGGACCAGTTCTCACAGCATTTCGCGATCGTCCTCGACAACCAGGTCTTCTCCAGCCCGATCATCAACTACGACGAGAATCCCAGCGGGATCGACGGCAAGAACGGCGCCGAGATCTCGGGGAACTTCACGATCGGCTCCGCGCAGGACCTGGCGTCGATCCTCCAGGCGGGTGCGCTGCCGGTCAACCTCGTGCTGATCAGCCAGAGCACCGTCTCGGCGACGCTTGGGCAGCAGGCGCTCGATCAGGGGATCAAGGCGGGCGTGGTCGGCCTTGCCGTCCTCATCCTGTTCCTGATCCTGTACTACCGCCTTCTGGGGGTGGTTGCGGTGCTGGGGCTCGCCGTGTACGGGGTCATCTTCTTCGCGCTTGTGAAGCTGATCCCGATCACGCTGACCCTGCCGGGGATAGCGGGATTGATCCTGACTATCGGGGTGGCGGCCGACGCCAACATCGTCATCTTCGAGCGAATAAAGGAGGAGGCGAGAGCCGGGCGATCGCCGCTGTCGGCGATCGCCCAGGGCTACAAGCGGGGCATCGCGACGATCATCGACGCGAATGTCATCACCCTGTTCACGGCGTTCATCCTCTTCGTGCTCGCGACGGCGGGCGTCAAGGGATTCGCCTTCACGCTGGGCATCGGGACGCTCGTCTCCCTGTTCACCGCGGTGCTCTTCACCCAGGCGGTCCTGAGCACGGTCGGACGGTCGTCGATCCTTCACTCGCCGCGGGCGCTCGGCGCGGGGCCGCAGCGCGTGCGGTGGCACTTCGACTTCAGCGCCGCAAGCCGCTGGTTCTTCTCGATGTCGGGGTGCATCCTCGCCATCGGCGCGATCTCGATGGCGACCAAGCAGCTCAACCTGGGAATCGACTTCACCTCGGGGGCCAAGATCACCGCGAGCCTCGCCGAGCCCGCGTCCGTCGATGACGTCCGGAGTGCGCTCGAGAACGCCAAGATCGAAAACGCCTCGAGCGCCGAGATCCAGACCGTCGATAACCCGAAGCTCGGGGAGAACGTGATCGAGATCCAGGGCAAGCTGCCGATCGACCAGGTCAACTCGACGGTCAAGAACACGCTCGACGGGGACTTCGGTCTGCGGGGTGGGGAGGACGCCTACAGCAGTGAATCCGTGGGGCCGACCTTCGGCGCCCAGGTGGCGAGAAGCGCTGTGATCGCGATCATCTTCTCGCTGCTGGTGATCGCGGCCTATATGGCGATCCGCTTCGAGCCGAAGTACGCGATCCCGGTGATCATCGCGCTGTTCCACGACATCCTGATCACGGCGGGCGTGTACTCGCTGACAGGGCAGGAGGTGACCAGCGGGACCGTCGCCGCCTTCCTGACGATCCTCGGTTACTCGATGTACGACACGGTGATCGTGTTCGACCGAATACGCGAGAACGTGCCGCGGATGCCGCGCGCCGCCTTCTCGCAGATCGCGAACAAGTCCATGAGCGAAGTGCTCACGAGATCGCTCATCACCGGCCTCTCGACCGTCTTCCTGGTGACCATGCTGCTCGTCTTCGGCGGCACGACGCTGAAGGACTTCGCCTTCGCGATGATCGTCGGCGTCGCCTCGGGCGCGTACTCGTCGATCTTCATCGCAACCCCCGTGCTGACTCACTGGAAGGAGCGGGAGCCGGCATACCGCGCCCGGCGCCAGCGCCTGATCGACGAGATGGGGTACCTGCCGACCTTCCCCGAGGAGAACGTCGTGGCCAAGCTGGAGGATGGCGAGCCGGCGCCGGCGCCTCGGGTTCCGGCGCGCGTTGGGGCGGACTCAGAGGAGGCCGAGGCGGTGGCCTTGGAGGAGCCGGAGCCCGAGCGCCCGTCCCCGGTGGACGGTGGCGACGGTGGCGAGCCCGAGCAGCGACCCGAGCCCATTGCCTCGCCGCCGGAGGGCGACGGCGCCAAGGCGGCGCGGCAGGAGCAGCGCGAGCAGCGACGTCGCCGCCAGCAGCGACGACGGCGAAAGCACGGGAGGCATCGATGAGCGGAGGGGAGGCCTGATGGCAGCTGTCGTCTGGTTCACGGTCGCGATCGCCCTGTGGCACTTCACAGTGTTCGTGCCGGACCGCTTCTGGGCGGGGATCGTCGGCGCGCTGCTGGGCGCCATCGCCGGCGGCATGATCTCCGGCGCCATCGTCCACATCGCATCCGGTCGCTCGATCGGCGACACCGATATCGGAACGGTCCTCGTCGCGATCCCGGGCACGCTCATCGGCGTGGCGATCATCTACGCGATCGGCGTGCGCCGCGAGCGCCTGGCGGGGATCGAGTAGCTCAGACCGTCTCGATCGGCGTCCCGCTCGCCTTGGCCGTCAGCGTGATCCGCGCCTCGTCCGGATCCTCCCGGTAGCGATCCTTCAGCGGCCCTTGAGCTGCTCGTAGATCCATCGATTCTCCTCGGCGTTGACGATGCCGGGCGAGCGTATTCCAGGCGAGGGGAAGAGTTCCGTCCATCCGCGTTCTTAGCCTGGCGACGTGAACCCTCAGGCATCCGCGACCCGGAGCTTCACGCTCGAGCCCTTCTCCTATGCGGAGGCTCGGGCGCTGATGCGGGCCCTCGACGTACCCGAGCCCATCGCCGTGACGCTCGTGCGCCGCGGATACCGGACGGTGGAGGAGGCCCGGGCGTTCCTCGAAGCGTCGGAGACGCATGAGCCATTCGCGTTCGAGTCCATGCGGGAGATCGTCGACCGGATCGAGCGCGCGATCCGGGCGGGCGAGCGGATCACGGTCCACGGCGATTACGACTGCGACGGCGTCTCGGCGACCACGATCCTGGTGCGGGCCCTGCGCGAGCGCGGCGCCGAATGCGACTGGTACATCCCCGGGCGCCTCGAGGACGGGTACGGCCTGACTCGGGAGGGCGTCGAGCGCCTCGCGGCGCGGGGAACGCGCCTCCTGATCACGGTCGACTGCGGCATCACCTGCCCGCCCGAGGTCGCGGCCGCCCGCGCGGCGGGCATGGACGTGATCGTCACGGACCATCACGAGCCGGGCCCGGAGCTGCCCGACTGCTCGATCCTTCACCCGCGCCTCGGCGGCTATCCCTTCGGCGAGCTCTGCGCCGCGGGTGTCGCCCACAAGCTCGCAGCGGCGCTGATCGGGGCGGAGGCCGAGGCCGATCTCGACCTCGTCGCCTTGGCAACCGTCGCGGACCTGGTTCCGCTGCAGGGCGAGAACCGGGCGCTGGTCCGCAAAGGGCTTGCGGTGGCGCGCAGCGGGCGGCGACCGGGCCTCCGCGCGCTGTGCGCGGCGGCCAAGGTGCCCCAGGAGCGCCTCGACGAGGGCGATCTCGCGTTCCGGCTGGGCCCCCGGATCAACGCCGCCGGCCGCCTCTACCGCGCGGACGCCGGCGTCGAGCTGATGCTCACCAGCGAAGAGGCCCGGGCGACGGCGATCGCAACCGAGCTCAATCGCGCGAACAGCGAGCGGCGCACCGCCGAGCGCGAGGTCGTCAATTCGGCTGAGACGGCGCGAGCGGATCTTCCCGAGCGCCTGGCCTCGGCTCCTGCATTGGTGCTCGCCGGGACCGGGTGGCATCCGGGCGTGGTGGGAATCGCCGCATCCAGGCTCGCCGAGCGCCACTGGGTGCCGACCGTGCTCATCGGCCTGGACTCCGACGGCCGCGGCCGGGGATCCGGGCGCAGCATCCCGGGCTTCGACCTGCTCGGCGCGCTTGACGCCTGTGCCGAGCACCTCGAGCGCCACGGCGGACACCGCGCTGCGGCGGGGCTTGAGATACGCGCCGAACGAATCGACGCGTTCCGGGAGGCGTTCGCCGCTCACGCGGAGACTGTCATGGACGGTGAGCAGCTCGTCCCGACGGAGTCCATCGATGCCGTGGTGGGCGGCGAGAGCCTGGGGCACGACGTGGCGGAGCAACTCGAGCGCCTGGCTCCGTTCGGGATGGGCAACCCCGGCGTGCGTCTGCTCGTGCCGTCGGTTCGGGTGCGGGACGTTCGCCCAATGGGCGACGGCGAGAAGCACGCCCGGTTCCGGATCGAGAGCGGCGCGCGCAGCGCGATGGGCGTCGCGTTCAGCGTGAACGGGGCCCTGGCGGAGTCGAAGCTCGCCGACCCCGTCGACGTGTCCGTGAAGCTCGAGCTGAATGAGTGGAACGGGGCGGTGGAGCCCCGGGTCGTCCTCGGCGAGCTCTACCGGCGCGACCAGGAGGTCGAAGCAGGCGAGCTCGCCCTGGTTTACCCGGACGCCGATGAATGGCGGCGGCGGTTCGACGCCGAGCGCGCTGCGCCGCTTGGGGACGAGTCGCCGCCTCCCGCCACGGCCGAGGCGAGCGCCAGGGAGGTCGTGGATCGGCGCGGCGACTCGGGCGTGGCGGCGGTCGCCGCGCTGGCGTCGTGCCGAGAAGCCGTGCTCGTCGTGTGCTCCGATGCCCTACGGCGGCGCGAGCTCGTCGAGCGTGCCGCCGCCCCGGCGCGCTTCTGTGGCGGGCCGTTCGCGATCGCCTCCGGTCGCCTGGCGGATGACGAGGTGCGTCGCGGCATCGCGGAGGTGCTCGAGGCCGGCTGCGGCGTAGCCCTCGCCGATTGGGCCTCGATCGAGCGCGGTCCGGCGATCGCGGCGGCGTTCGCCCACGTCGTAGTCGTCGATCCGCCGCCCTTCGCTCATCTGGAGCGCGCGGCGGCGGCGGGCGATGGCTTCCTGCACCTGGCGTGGGGAGCGCCGGAGATCACGATGGCCCTGCGCGTCCACGAGGAGGAGTGGCCACGCCACGCCGCGCTTGCCGCCCTGTATCGAGTCATGCGTGAGCGCCACTCGGGGACCACCGGCTTGAGCGAGGCGGATCTTCGCGAGGTTCTCCATGGCCCGGGCCGCGATCCGCGAGCGCCGGAGGTTGGTGCCCGGAGGGTCCGCGTTCTCGAGGAGATGGGAGCCGTCGAGTGGAACGCGGCCTCCACCCCTCGCAGCCTGCGCGTCGTATCCTCGGTGACGAAGGATCTTGAGCTGACCGAGTCCTTCGCCGCCTACCGCGATCGGTACGAGGAGGGCAGGCGATTCCTAAGCAGGCGAAAACAACCGAGCTAGACCAGGAGAAGCGGGCCAAGCGCGCCGCCTCGAAGGACGGCTCGAACGGCGAGCGGGCGGCCAAGCCCAAGGCCGAAGGTCGTGCCGCCAAGGTCAAGGTCCGGCGACCCGCGCGCCGGCGAGCCGTGAAGGCCGACGGGACGCCGCCCGACCGCGAGGGACATACCCGCGTCGGGGCCGAGACGGTCACCGGCAAGGCACCGGAGCTCGAGAGCCAGGTCACGGCCGATCTAACGGCTGAGGAGCGCGGCCTTCTCAGCGACCTCCTTGCAGTCATCGCCGAGCACAGCGACGAGAGCCTGCGGCCGATCGACACGACGGCGGTCGAGCGGGCGTTCGCGTTCGCGTGCGAGCGTCACGCCGACCAGCGGCGGAAGTCCGGCGAGGACTTCATCACCCACCCGGTTGAGGTCGCAAAGATCTGCGCCGGGCTCCGGCTCGACACCGAGACGCTGTGCGCAGCGCTCCTGCACGACACCGTCGAGGACACGAGCGCGAGCCTGGACGAGGTGCGCGATCGGTTCGATGACGTGATCGCCAATCTCGTCGACGGCGTCACGAAGCTCACCGGCATCACCTTCCAAAGCCGCGACGAGAGCCAGGCGGAGAACTACCGGAAGATGATGGGCGCGATGGCCACCGATCTCCGGGTCATCCTCATCAAGCTCGCCGACCGCCTTCACAACATGCGCACGATCTCGGCGCTGCCAAAGCAGAAGCAGATCGAAAAGGCGCGCGAGACACTCGAGATCTACGCGCCGCTCGCGCACCGGCTCGGTATCCACGCGATCAAGTGGGAGCTGGAGGACCTCTCGTTCCAGCGCCTGCACCCGCGCAAGTACGAAGAGATCAAGAAGCTCGTCTCCCAGCAGCGAGCGGAGCGCGAGCGCTACGTGGCCGACGCAGGCGACTTCCTGGTCTCGGAGCTCAAGAAGGTCGGCATCGAGGCGGAGATCTCAGGCCGCGCCAAGCACTTCTACTCGATCTACTCGAAGATGACCAAGAAGGGCAGGGAGTTCAACGAGATCTACGACCTGACCGCGATGCGAGTGCTCGTGGGCTCGGTCAAGGACTGCTACGGCGCGATCGGGATCATCCACTCCCTGTGGAAGCCGCTGCCGGGGCGCTTCAAGGACTTCATCGCGACCCCGAAGCTCAACCTGTACCAGGCGCTCCACACGACCGTGATCGGTCCCGAGGGGCGGCCCCTCGAGATCCAGATCCGTACGCCGGACATGCACGACACGGCGGAGTTTGGAATCGCCGCGCACGTGATCTACAAGGAGGGCGCGAGCACGAAGGGCGATCCGGAGCGCGAGAAGATGACCTGGCTGCGGCACCTGCTCGAGATCGAGGGAGACCAGGATCCGGCCGAGTTCCTCGAGTCGCTGAAGATCGATCTCTTCGAGGACGAGGTCTTCGTCTTCACTCCGAGGGGCGAGGTCAAGAACCTGTCCGCCGGCTCCACGCCGCTCGACTTCGCGTACGCCGTCCACACCGATGTCGGCCACCGCTGCGTCGGGGCGAAGGTGAACGGGAAGATCGTCCCGCTGCACTACCAGCTCAACTCCGGGGACATCGTCGAGATCCTCACGGCCAAGCAGGAGCGTGGGCCATCGCGAGACTGGCTCGCGCTCGTCCGAACCAGCCGCGCGCGCAACAAGATCCGCGCCTTCCTCAAGCGCGAGCGCCGCGACGACGCCGAGCGGCGCGGGCGCGAGCAGCTCCAGGACGCCATTCGCAAGCGCGGCCTGCCGCCGCAGCGGATCGCGGCATCGCCGCTTCTCGCCGACGTCACGCGGGAGATGGGGTTCCGCAAGGCCGACGACTTCTACATCGCTGTGGGCCAGGGAAAGATCTCGCCGAAGACGGTCGCGAACAAGGTCTTCCAGCGGCTGAAGCAGGGCGAGGCCGTCGCGGGCGACGAGACGGAGGCGCGCCTGGCGGGCGTGCTCGAGGGCCGCGACGAGCGACAGCGCCGCACCCAGGAGGCGTCGGCCTACGGCATCAGCGTCAAGGGCGTCGACGACGTGATGATCCGGCTCGCGAAGTGCTGCCGGCCGGTGCCGGGGGATCCGATCGTCGGCTATGTCTCCCTGGGCCGCGGCATCACGATCCACCGCGAGGACTGCAAGAACATGGGCGCGTTGAAGCGCTCGCCCGAGCGGCTCACCGAGGTCCAGTGGGAGGGCGACAACGCGACCTCCTACCGGGTGGAGCTCCAGGTGGACGCCTGGGATCGCACCAGGCTGCTCGAGGACCTCTCGCGGACCTTTGCGGAGACGGGCGTCAACATCATCGAGGCGTTCTGCTCGACCAAGCACCCGATGGTCAAGAACCGGTTCGTCGTCGAGGTGGGGGACTCCGAGCAGCTGCGCCAGTGCGTGGTCCGACTGCGCAACGTCGATTCGGTGTTCGACGCCTACCGCGTGACGCCGACGGCTTGAGCGACCAGGCGAGCGATGGCCCGAACGCTGCGGCAGTCGTCCGCGCCACCGAGGCGTACAACGCGGGCGACGTCGGCGGGCTTCTCGAGATGGCCCATCCCGACATCGAGTGGGAGGTGGCGCCCGAGCACCCCGCCGCGACGACCCATCGCGGCTTCGAGGCCGTTCGCGAGTACCACGAGGATTGGCGCAACATGGTTCACGGCATGACGATCGACCTGCGGTCGGTGGCCGAACGGGGTGACACCGTTGTGACCGTCTGCCGCCTGCACGGCAAGGGCGGCGAGAGCGGGGCGGACGTCGAGGTCGAAATCGCCTTCCTGACCACGTTCCGGGACGGCAAGGCGATCCGCGTCGAGGAGTTCCTTGACCCCGACGAGGCGCTCCGCGCCCTCGAAGGCACCGAGCAAGATTCCTGAGTCATCAATGGGGGACTTAGCGACGCTATGGGGTGGCTAAATCCCCCAAAGCCCGCTGTGCACCGCCCTCGTGTCAGTGTCGTGGTTCCCTTCCGCGGCGATCGAGCCGGCGCGGATCGCCTGAGCGCCGCCCTTGCGTGCCTTGACCTGCGTAACGGCGACGAGGTGGTCGTTGCGGACAACACCGCCGCCGGTAGAGCCGCGCATATTGCTGCGGAGGCTGTACGAGTCGTTCGGGCGCTCGGGGAGCGCTCCGCGTACCACGCCCGCAATGAGGGGGCGCGCGTAACGACCGCCGGCTGGACCCTGTTCCTCGACGCCGATTGCCGCCCGGGCCGCGGGCTCCTGGAGGCGTACTTCGCCGACCCGATTGCCGACGACTGCGGCGCGCTGGCGGGCCAGATCCTCGGCGAGCCGGACCAGCCTTCGTTCGCCGCCCGGTACGCCCGCTCGCGGCGCCTCTTCGACCACGCGGACGGCCTGATTCGTGCCGATGGCGGAGGCGCGGCCGCCGGGAACCTGCTGGTGCGGCGCGAAGCGTTTGAGGAGGTCGGCGGCTTCACCGAGGGCATCCGATCCGGCGGCGACCTCGACCTGTGCCGTCGCCTACAGGCGGCGGGGTGGGACCTCGAGTTCAGGCCGAAGGCTGCGGTGCATCACCGGCACCGAGCGAGCCTTCCATCGCTGCTCGGTGCGATCGCCCGCTACGGTGCGGGCGCTCGGTGGCTCAACGAGCGTTACCCGGGCTCGTCGCCTCCATGGCCCCTTCGGCTCGGGCTGGCCAGCACCGTCCGGGACATTGCTCGGCACGTGCGTGAGGGGCGCGTGGGGGAGGCCGCGTTCCGCGGCGTAGATGGCCTCGGCCTGGTTGCGCATCGAGTCGGATACGCGTCGGGGAACAGCGCAGGACGGGATCGAAAGGCAACTTTGTCAGGCCGGGCCTGACTAACTTGCCTTTCGCTGCGGCTGGGATCTTCAGATCCGCCCCTCATTGCCTCTCCTCCAGGACCGCTCGGATCGCCGCCGCCGTCTGCGCCATGTGCTCCTCCGTGTCGTACTTGCGCCGCGGCCAGAAGAACCCGCGCAGCCCGTCCTTGCGGTTTCGCGGCACGAGATGGACGTGAAGGTGGGGGACGCTCTGGCTGACGACGTTGTTCAGCGCGATGAATGCGCCCTGGGACTCCATGGCCGTGCGGATCGCGCCCGAGAGGAGCTTCGCGTTCGAAAACAGCGGCCCCACGAGCTCGTCGGGGAGGTCCCAGATCGTCTCGTGATGCTTGCGCGGGATGAGGAGCGCGTGGCCGGGAAAGAGCGGCCGGCGGTCAAGGAATGCGAGCGAGATATCGTCCTCGAAGATGACGTGCGCACCGTCGTCTCCCGCGGCGATCGCGCAGAAGAGGCAGTCCTCGGCGCCCGCCATCCCTAGCGCGCCGAGGTGCTACGCAACGATCGTCAGGGCGCCGGGCTCGATGTCGATGTCGAGCTCACCGTGATCGCCGATGTAGTCGCCGTCGACCTGAACCGGGAACGGCCGGATGCGCCCTTCTGGATCCTTTGACACGGACTCGATGCGGCACTCGGTGACAGTGTCGAAGTGCTCGATCTGGCGATGGAGTGGTGTTCTCAGTCTCTTCATGAGTACGCGCGCCGCGATTGTGGGTACGTCGCGCTGTGCCGCGCGACGGAGCATCGCGATCGAAAGCGTGCCGTTGTCCAGTTCCGCGTTCTCGCAGACACGAACGGGCTGATTGCCGAAATAGGTGAACGGGTCGGAGTTCTGGGCGATGGCGGTGATGCCCTCGGCCGTCGCTCCGTCGATCTGCATGCGCATCCGAACCGGGTTCCGCAGATACCTGCCGTAGAAGCCCGACACGGCCGCATAGGTGTAGTACCAGCGCCCAGCGCGAGCTTTCATCCGCGGATGTGAGTCGACGGTCCTGGCGGCGGTCGCGTCCAGGCCGGCGCCGCACGCGAACACGAAGCGACGCCCGTTGGCGACGCCGAGGTCGATACGGCGCGGCCGAAAGTCATCGGCAAGGCCAAGGAGGTGCTCGGTCGCATCGACGACGTCGTTCGGGATGCCGAGGGTTCGGGCGACGACGTTCGTCGACCCGCCGGGAAGCACGGACACGGGGACGTCGGTGCCCGCCAGGCCGTTCGCCACCTCGTTGAGGGTGCCGTCGCCCCCGAAGGCGACCACGATGTCGTAGTCGCCCTCGCACGCCTCGCGCCCGATCTCCGTCGCGTGGTGCTGGGCCTCTGTGAGGACTGCCTCGACGTCGTAGCGACCCTGAAGCGCGTAGACGACGAGGTTCTTCAGGCGGTCCGACACGGTCGTCGCATACGGATTGACGATGATCAGCATCCGCTTCTTCGCCGGCCGCGCGGGCGTCGGCGCGCCGTTAGTGCGCGCCTCTGGGCGAGGCGGTGCCTCGATGGTTGCGGGGCCGGCCATCACGCTGCGAGCTCCTCCGACCGCAAGTTACTCGACCGCAGCGAACCGGACCAACTCGCCGTCGGCCTCCTCGCGGACGCGCCCATCGGCCGCGAGCAGGTCGACGTGGCCGAGCACCTCCGAGAGCGTGAGGAACGCCTGCGTCACCGCCACGTTGCCCCAGAGCTCCTGCGCGATCTCATAGGCGCTCCGCGGCCGCTCGGCGATGAGTCCGTAGATCTTCTCCGCGCGGCGCCGGTGCAACGCGAAGCGCTCGTCGATCAGCGTCCGGTGATCAGTGATGGGATCGCCGTGTCCGGGGAGAAGGATCTCCGCGGGAAGCTCGCGGGTGCGGCGAAGCGAGTCCATGTAGATCATCAGCGCATGCGGCCGCTCCTCGGAGCCGTCGAGCGGCCGGGAGATCAGGGGGTTCGACGAGATGTGCGCGATCAGGTGATCCGCGCAGATCAGGATCTTGCGCGCGGCGTCCCAGAACACCGTGTCGGAGGGGCTATGGCCGGGACGGTGCTGCACCTGCAGGGTGCGGTCGCGGAACCCCAGCTCCTCGCTGTCGTGAAGAGGCCGGGTGACGTTCGCCTTCGCGCCCCACGCCCGGAAGCTCCGAGACACGGAGCGCAGCGCCACCACGACGTCCTCGGGAATCCCGTGACGCAGCATCAGTGAGGCGGCAAAGCGATCGTCGGCCTCGATGTCCTCGCCGAAGTTCTCGACGAACGGGACGACGACGTCGATCGCGGCGACATCGGCGCCCGAGCGGTCGGCGATGATCTCCACGAGACCCAGGTGGTCGATGTGCTGGTGGGTGAGGACCACCAGATCGAGGTCCGCGATCGCATGGCCGAGGTCGGCAAGCTGGTGCTCGAGCTCGTCGAGCGCCTTGCCGGAGTTCGGGCCCGTGTCGATGAGCGTCAGCGGGTCGTCCTTGATCAGGTAGCAGTTGACCCGGCCGACCGCGAAGGGCGTGGGGATTTGAAGGCGATGGATCCCGGCGTCGCGCGCCCGCGCGAGCGCCTCCTCGGGAGTCACGCTCGGATGAGGCCCAGGACCTCGTCTCGCTTTTGCTCCATGTCCTCGCGCGAGACGAGCGATTCCAGGTTCAGGCGCAGGAGCGGCTCCGTGTTCGACGGGCGGACGTTGAAGTGCCAGTCGTCGTAGTCGACCGACACGCCGTCGAGCCACGAGATCTCGCCGTCGGAGTAGCGCTCCGCCAGCTCCTGCATCTTCGCTCGCTGGTCGGCGACCTCGGAGTTGATCTCCCCGGAGATGAAGTAGCGCGACCGGAACTCGCCGACGAGCTCGGAGAGCGGGCGGTCCTGCGTCGACAGCAGCTCGAGCACCAGCAGCGCCGGGATCGCCCCGGAGTCCGCGCACCAGAAATCACGGAAGTAGTAGTGGCCGGAGACCTCGCCGCCGAACGCGGCCTCGTGCTCGCGGAGGGCCTTCTTGAAGAACGCGTGGCCAACCCGATTCACGTATGAGGTGCCGGCAAGCTCGCGGACGGTGTCGGGCACGGCCCGGCTGGCCCGGACGTCGTAGACGATCCGCGCGCCCTGCTCCTTGCGCAGTAGCTGCTGGGCGAGCAGCGCGGTCAGGAAGTCGCCGTCCACGAACTCGCCGGTGGCGTCGATGAAGAAGCAGCGGTCGGCGTCGCCGTCCCAGGCGATCCCGAGGTCGGCGCCGGACTCCAGGACCTTGGAGATGACGAAGCGACGGTTCTCCTCGACGAGCGGGTTCGGATCGTGATCGGGAAAGTCTCCGTCGGGAACCCAGTAGAAGGTCTCGAGCTCGAGGCCGAAGCGCTCCAGGAGCGGCCCGACCATCGGCCCGGCCATCCCGTTGGCTCCATCGGCGACCACCTTGAGCGGCTTGATCCGGCCGACGTCGATGAAGCCGAGAACGCGCTCGTGGTAGTCGTCGTAGATGTCGACCGCCTCAACCGTTCCGCCGCCGGGCGGGTCGGGCAGGCCGGCCTCGATCGTCGCGCGGACGTCGCCGATGCCGGCGTCACCGGAGAGCGCCAATGCCCCCTCGCGCACGAGCTTGACGCCTGTGTACTCCTTTGGGTTGTGCGAGGCGGTGACCATCGCCCCGCCGTCGAGGTCGCGGGAACCGACCAGGTGGTAGAGCATCTCGGTGCCGACCATGCCGGCGTCCAGGACGGCGCACCCCTCGTCCACGAGCCCGTCGCGGACCCGGCCGCTCATCTCCGGCGCCTCGTTTCGCATGTCGCGGCCGAGGCCGACGCGAAGCTCCGAGGTCTCCTTCTCCCGCAGGCCGGCGAGCACGCGGGCGAAGCCCCGGCCGATCAGATAAGCCGTCTCGCCGTCGAATTCGGTCCCGTAGAGGCCCCGGACGTCATAGGCCTTGAAGATGGACGGCGCGACCGCAGTCAGAACTTGCCCTCCAGGCTGTCGTAGCTGTCCTCGAGCGACTGGGGCATGACCCGCGTGTCGCCGATCACCGGCATGTAGTTGGTATCCCCGGCCCATCGCGGCACCACGTGCAGGTGGATGTGATCCGCGAAGCCCGCGCCCGCGATGCGACCCTGGTTCAGGCCGGCGTTATAGCCCTGCGGGCCGTAGGCCTCGTCGAGCACGACGATCGCCCGCTGCGCGAGCGCCATCATCTCGGCGACCGTGTCGGTATCGAGCTCGGGGAGCGTCGCCAGATGCTCGTACGGCGCGAC
>Ga0126314_10000701_pt1 | contig 16001 bp, 15 predicted proteins | sample Plot105B_FD_92535 | JGI IMG/M metagenome (GOLD analysis project Ga0126314, IMG submission 92535) | Serpentine soil microbial communities from UC McLaughlin Reserve, CA, USA - Plot105B | ecosystem: Environmental > Terrestrial > Soil > Grasslands | place: USA: UC McLaughlin Reserve, Lake County...
CAGTAATGATGTTCCTGGAATTTTTTATCTGGGGCGCATGGTTTGTTACACTTGGTACCTTCCTGGGAAGTAACCTAAAAGCTTCGGGTGCCGAAACAGGCTCCGTTTTTTCAACGCAATCATGGGGCGCGATCATTGCTCCATTCATCATAGGACTAATAGCCGACAGGTATTTCAATGCCGAAAAGATCCTGGGTATACTGCATATCATTGGTGCAATTTTGATGTATCAGATGTATAATGCAGCTGACATAACCGCATTTTATCCATATGTACTGGGCTATATGATTCTTTTCATGCCGACACTCGCATTGGTCAACTCCGTTTCATTTAACCAGATGAAAGATCCCGAAAAGGAATTCTCTAATATCAGGGTATTTGGAACCATAGGCTGGATAGTAGCTGGCTTGCTGATCAGTTTCGTGTTTCACTGGGATTCACCGGAAGGAATTTCTTCAGGAATGCTGAAAAATACCTTCCTTATGGCAGGTATCACATCTTTGGTACTTGGCTTGTTTAGTTTCACACTTCCTGCAACACCTCCAAAAGTGGCCAAAGGGGAAAAGATCAGTATTAACGATATCCTTGGCTTAGACGCACTGCGGTTATTAAAGGACAAAAACTTCGCTGTGTTTTTTATCGCCTCTATCCTGATATGTATCCCGCTCGCATTTTATTATCAAAATGCAGGAGTTTTTCTTGCAGACATCAAAGTTTCAAACCCAACGGGCAAAATGGCAATCGGTCAGGTATCGGAAGCTCTTTTTCTGCTGGCTATCCCGGTTTTCTTTGCCAGATATGGCTTCAAAAAAACCATTTTGGTTGGTATGCTGGCTTGGGCAGTCAGATATGTGTTATTTGCTTTTGGAAATGCAGATAACCTGAGCTTTATGCTAATCATAGGAATTGCGCTGCACGGTGTTTGTTATGACTTCTTCTTTGTATCGGGACAAATCTACACCGACTCTAAAGCCGGTGAAAGATTCAAAAGTTCAGCACAGGGCATGATTACCCTGGCTACCTATGGGGTAGGTATGCTCATCGGGTTCAAAGTTGCAGGTTTAATTACCGACATGTACAAATCCGGAGATGTAACAGATTGGAAAATGATCTGGCTGATCCCTGCGGGAATCGCCATCGCAGTATTTTTATTATTTACAGTTTTCTTTGCAGACAAAAAGAAAATAGCAATTGATCCAGTTTAACCATAAAAAAAATGAAATCAGAACTAAGCAGAAGATCTGCACTGAAAAACATTGTTGCCGGAACTGCCGCTCTCGGCGTTTCGGGAGCTTTGCCGGCTTTTGCTTTTGAGCCTCAAAAATCAACTATGCTAAAAGGAAATGTAAACCACTCCGTTTGCCGATGGTGTTTCGGAAGTGTCGATCTTGATACCTTATGTATTGAAGCAAAAAAGATCGGCATCACAGCTATAGATATCGTTGGACCAGGCGACTGGGCGACGCTCAAAAAGCACGGAATGTATTCATCATTGTGTAACGGCGCAGAAATCAGTATCGACAATGGCTGGAATGAGCCTGAGTATCATGAAGAACTGATCAAACGGTATTCAGAAATGATCCCTAAAGTAGCAGAAGCAGGATACAAGCAATTGATCTGCTTTAGCGGCACCAAAAGAAACAAAGACAATGAGACAGGCTGGAAGAATTGTGTTGAAGGTTTAAAAAAGGTGCTTCCTATTGCCGAAAAATATAAGGTGACTTTGGTTATGGAATTGCTGAACAGCAAAGTCGACCATAAAGATTATCAGTGCGACAATACGCCATGGGGTGTTGAGCTGTGTAAACGGCTGAATTCAGAAAACTTCAAATTGCTTTATGATATTTATCACATGCAAATTGACGAAGGAAATGTAATCGCAACTATTAAAGCCAATCATCAGTACATCTCGCATTACCATACGGCAGGTGTACCCGGAAGACATGAGCTTGATGAAAATCAGGAACTATATTACCCTGCTATCATCAAGGCAATCGTCGAAACCGGTTTTAAAGGCTATCTGGCCCAAGAGTTTATACCAAGAAACACCGACAAATTTAAATCATTAAACGATGCGGTTAAAATTTGTGACGTATAACCAAATATCATGAATTCAAGAAGAATATTTATCAAACAGGCGGCAGTAGCAGCAGCGGGTGCTGCACTCATCCCTGGCTTTGCATGCTCGCCAGCCGCCGCAGCTTCAAAAACTGTAGGCCTGCAGTTGTATACCCTTAGAGAACTCCTGCCAAAGGATGTAAAAGGTGTCATAGAAAAAGTTGCGAAGGCTGGATACAAAGAAGTGGAGACCTACGGCTATACAGCCGAATCGGGTTTCTGGGGACTGGATGCCAAATCATTCAAAGCCCTTTTAGATGCCAATGGGTTAAAAGCCCCCAGCGGACATTTCGGATTGGACGAATATATAAAAACCGGGGACAAGGAAATATTAAAGCCGCTTTTGGCCGGAGCAGCAGAACTGAACATGGAATACTTTACCTGCCCGTTCCTGGCGCCGGATCTAAGAACCAGCCTCGAAGATTACAAAAAGATCGCTGGCAGACTGAATGAAGCGGCAGAACTGGCTAAACAAAGTGGGTTGCAAATGGCTTACCACAACCACGATTTCGAATTTGTCAAATATGGCGATACCACAGGTTATGATATCCTGCTTCAGGAAACCAACAAGGATCTGATTCAATTTGAAATGGACCTGTACTGGGTGGTAAGGTCGGGTAATGATCCAAAGGCGCTGTTTGACAAGCATCCCGGACGTTTTGTGATGTGGCACGTGAAAGACATGGACAAGACTGACAATACCATCAATACTGAAGTAGGAAACGGAAAGATTGACTTCAAAAGCATTTATAAACACGCCGCGCTTGCAGGGCTAAAGCACCTGATCGTAGAACAGGAAAATTTTTCAATAGATCCTTTTGAAAGCATCAAGAAAAGCTTTGATTATGTAGATCACGAACTGGTTTAAGACAACAGATCTTAACAGAAAGGGAGGTGGTTTGTAAAGAGCCACTTCCCTTTTTTGTTTATAGTAAGGCCTTTAGGTAAAGAATATTAGAAAAAATCCGCATCTTTGCGCCACTTATTACCATAGATCACCAATCATTAATAAATAAAAACAATAAGTTAAAAAACAATTACAAAAAGATGAAAATTGCAGTAGTTGGTGCTACCGGACTGGTAGGCACCGTAATGTTAAAAGTGTTAGAAGAGCGCAACTTCCCGTTGACCGAATTGATCCCTGTGGCCTCAGAAAAGAGTGTTGGCAAGGAAATCTCGTTCAAGGGTAAGAAGTATGCTGTTGTGAGCATGGATACTGCAATCTCGATGAGACCTGATATCGCATTGTTTTCTGCGGGTGGCGGTACGTCTTTGAAAGAAGCTCCGCGCTTCGCTGAAGCCGGTACAACAGTGATCGACAATTCATCGGCATGGCGTATGGATGTCACAAAAAAATTAGTAGTTCCTGAAGTAAACGCAGATGTGCTTACTAAAGATGATAAGATCATTGCTAATCCAAATTGTTCAACCATTCAAATGGTAGTGGCCCTGAAACCACTTCATGATAAATATAAAATCAAACGCGTTGTAGTTTCTACTTATCAGTCGGTAACGGGTACAGGAGTAAAAGCGGTAGAGCAGCTGATGAACGAGCGGAAGGGCATTACCGATGGCCCTATGGCTTATGCATACCCTATTGATCTGAACGTAATTCCTCAGATTGATGTCTTTACAGAAAACGGATATACTAAGGAAGAAATGAAAATGATTCTGGAAACCCAGAAGATCATGGGCGATCAAAGCATCAGGGTTACGGCTACAACCGTACGCATACCTGTTATGGGCGGCCATTCAGAATCAGTGAACATAGAATTTGAAAATGAATTTAACCTTGCCGACGTTACTTCATTACTTACCAATACAGAAGGTGTAATTGTAGTGGATGACCCGGCTAACCTTAAATACCCGATGCCTAAAGATGCTCATGAAAAAGATGAGGTCTTTGTAGGGAGGATCAGACGTGACGAGTCGTTGCCAAATACACTGAATATGTGGATTGTAGCAGACAACCTGCGTAAAGGAGCAGCTACAAATGCTGTTCAGATCGCCGAATATCTTGTAAAGAAAGAATTGGTATAATCCATTTTAAAAATAGAATTACGGTCGTCATGCTGAAATAAATCAGGTATGACGACCGTTTTAATTTAAAGCCATATGTTCAAGAAAGTCTTCCCGCTTCTGTTTTTGCTTTCACAGGGACTTGCCTCCCCTGCCCAGACGCCCATGAAAAAACTGGAGCAGGCCTTCAATACCCTGCTTGAAGATCCGCAATCTAAATATGCGGTTACCTCATTATGTGTGCTGGACGCGAATAGCGGGCAGACGCTCTTTGCAAAAAACGAGAACATCGGAATGGCTACTGCTTCTACCCTCAAGACCATCACATCAGCCACCGCCCTGGCCGTATTGGGTAAAGATTTCCAATACCAGACTACGCTGGCCTACAGTGGCACGATTGACGCCATGGGTGTTCTTCATGGTCATATTGTGATCATTGGCGGAGGCGACCCTACCCTGGGCTCATGGCGTTATGAGACTTCAAAAGAAGGATACGTGCTCAATCAGTGGGTCTCTGCCATAAAACAGGCCGGCATCAAAAAGATTGAAGGTGGTATCATCGGTGATGATGGCTTATGGGGTACCCAAACCACCCCCGAGGGGTGGGTCTGGCAGGACATAGGCAACTATTACGGCGCGGGCGCTTCGGCGCTCAGCTGGAGAGAAAACCAGTTTGATTTTCATTTGAAAGCCAATCGGACAGATAACAGGGTATCAATACTGAAAACAGCCCCTGCAATGCCTTATTTGAAAGTGGTGAATGAAATGAAGCCCGGTGCCGAAGGCACGGGAGACAAAGTTTACGCATTTCTTCCGCCATTGTCCGGCATAGCCTACTTAAGAGGTACCTGGGCATTGGGTATATCTAAATCCGGCATTTCCGCAGCGTTACCGGATCCTGCATTTGACGCTGCTTTCAGGTTGCAGGACACACTTCGCCGGGTCGGCATTCCTGCATCAGCAGAGCCGAACACCACCCGACAACTCAAGGCAGATCAGCAGGCATTGCCTGTCATCAGCCAAAAATTGAACACCATCAGCTCTCCGGTACTGAGTCAGATCATCTACTGGTTTAACAAAAAAAGTGTGAATCTCTATGGTGAGCATTTGCTGAAAACACTGGCGGAGAAATCAGGCAAAGAAGGAACTACAAAAAACGGGGCCTCCTTCGTTATCAACTATTGGGCAGGTAAAGGGATAGACAGAAATGCACTAAATATCATAGATGGCAGTGGATTGTCACCTGGCACCAGGGTCACCACAGCGGCAATGGCTGAAATCTTGTACCGTTCTCAAAAGGAAAGCTGGTTTCCGGTATATTATGCGTCATTTCCCGAAAACAGTGGAATGAAACTGAAAAGCGGAACCATCAACGACGTCTCCGCATTTGCGGGTTACCATACAGACCCATCGGGCCGAAAGTACATCATTGTAATTTGCATCAACAACTATTCCGGGTCAGGCATCAACAAAAAGCTGTTTAAAGTGCTGGACGCATTGAAATAACCTGAACAAATTGATAAATTGCAGCATTTTCCTATATATCATTAAGCATCAAACTATTCATGAAAAGATTTTTTTCGTTATTCACACTCAGTCTTTTAGGATATACAGTCCTTGCTCAGAATACAGTCACTGAGTCAGCGGCCGCCCAAACCACTTCTGTGATAAGCAGCACCCCGGATGTCGCCATCATACCCGAGCCTGTTTCGATTACCAAGGGAGATGGATACTTTATTCTGCCCGCAAATGTAGTGATCCAGGCTCCTGCCCTGTCCGAGCTAAATCAGACCATTGCCTTTCTGCAGGAAAGATTTTCAGTACCGACAGGAAGCTATATTTCCAGTGTTAACAGCCCTGCTGCAGCAGCAAATATAAAGCTGATCTTAAACGAAAAACCACATCATCTGCTAGGCAATGAAGGTTACCAGCTCTCGGTTACACCCAATTTCATTACCATCAGGGCGAATAAACCGGCAGGACTTTTTTATGGTGCCCAGAGCCTTATCCAGCTGTTCCCTAAAGAAATAGAAAGCAAAGAGAAGATAGAAGGAGTCGAATGGAGAGCAGCCTGCGTAGAGGTAACAGACTACCCAAGACTTGGGTGGAGAGGATTAATGTTCGACGTTGCCCGTCACTTTTTTACCAAGGCAGAAGTAAAGCAATACATAGATGCCATGGTCCGCTATAAATACAATCTTCTGCACCTGCACTTAACCGACGATGAAGGCTGGAGAATAGAGATCAAAGGACTGCCCAAACTTACTGAGATAGGCGCATGGAGCGTAAAAAAGACAGGTGAATTTGGCAACTTCACACCTCCGGCAATAGATGAGCCGCGCAACTATGGAGGCTTTTATACCCAGGATGACATCAAAGAACTTGTAGCCTACGCGAAGGAGCGTTTTGTAAACATTATGCCGGAAATAGATGTTCCCGGGCATAGTCTCGCCGCAATTGCCTCCTATCCTGAATTGTCATGCACGCCTGGTGCTGAAAACTACAGGGTCCGTTCCGGTGAGCAGATCATGGACTGGTCCAGAGGCGCACCGCCCATTGCCCTTGTAGACAATACCCTTTGTCCAGCAAATGAAAAAGTATATACCTTTCTGGATACGGTAATTACCCAGATCGCCAAGCTATTTCCATTCGAATACATCCACATGGGAGGTGATGAGGCACCGATCAACTTCTGGCAGAAGAGTGATGCGATTAAGGCGCTGATGCAAAAGGAAGGATTTAAAAATATGCACCAGGTACAGGGCTATTTCGAAAAACGGATACAGAAAATCGTAGAATCTAAGGGCAAGAAATTTATGGGCTGGGATGAGATTCTGGAAGGCGACATGTCGCCGAGCGCAGCAGTGATGAGCTGGAGGGGAACCAAATATGGCATTGAAGCTGCAAAAAAGAAACACGAAGTAGTCATGAGCCCAACAACTTATGCCTATCTCGATTACATGCAGGCCGACGCCATTACAGAACCAAGGGTGTATGCCTCACTGAGGCTTAGTAAGTCTTATGAATTTGAACCGGTACCAGCAGGCCTCGATCCTAAATATATTAAAGGCGGACAGGCCAACCTCTGGACAGAACAGGTATATAATATTCGTCAGGCCGAATATATGACCTGGCCAAGAGGCATGGCAATAGCCGAATCCGTATGGTCGCCCGCTGAAAAGAAAAACTGGAACAGTTTTTTCGGAAAGGTGGAGCAGCACTTTAAAAGACTGGACATTGCTGAGACCAAATATGCACCAAGTGTATACGATCCGATCTTCAGCGTCAGCAGGTCTGCAGACAAACAGCTCATGATAGAACTCAGTACAGAAGTAGAGGGCCTGGATATTTATTACAGCTTCGACAATTCCTTCCCCGACCGTTTCTATCCAAAATACACTGAAAAGATCATGGCCCCCAAAGATGCGTCCGTATTGAAAGTGATCACTTACAAAGGCAAACTGCCAGTGGGAAGAATGATGAGCATGCCAATCGATGAATTGAACAAAAGATCCTGGAAGAAATAGATTGAGATATTTCGTTCATATCGGCTATAACGGGCTGCATTATAAAGGCTGGCAGAAGCAACCGGGCGTACTCAACGTTCAGGGTGTGGTGGAGCGTGCGCTCTCACAAACATTAAAAACCCAGGTATTTGTGATCGGCTGTGGCCGTACCGATGCTCATGTCCACGCCAGTCAATTTTTCTTTCATGTGGATATCGAACAGGAATGGGACTTTGACCTGCTGTTCAGGCTCAACAAGATTCTCCCCCACAATATAGCCGTGTTCGACATCATTCCCGTAGCGGAAACACGTCATGCCAGATTTGATGCCGTCCAGAGATCCTATGATTATTTTCTGCATACTTATAAAGATCCCTTCCTTCACGGACTAAGTTCATTTTACCTTTTAAAAGAGCTCGATTTCGAAAAGATGAAATCCGCCGCGGACATATTGCCAAATTATAAAGACTACCGTGCTTTTTGCACCAGCCCTGACAAATACGAGCATACCATCTGCAATGTCATGTCAGCCAGGCTACTGGTCGATCCCAGTGGCGACAAACTGCGCTTTCAGATCTCATCTAACCGTTTTTTGAGTAAAATGATCAGGATCATTATGGGCCAGCTGCTCAAGGTAGGCAGAGGCGCACTCAGTGTCGATCAATTTGAACATTACCTCGCTACCAGAACCACCCCCGAACTCATTACCCCCGCACATCCCGAAGGGCTCTATCTATCTAAAGTCAGTTATCCTTACCTGAACCTGCCGCCGCGTACAGACTTTGCCGCCCCATTTATAATTTCCTGAACGCTAGCATTTTGCTATTGCTATTCTCCTTGAGAATAGCTAAATTTAATAGACCAATATAATTAAGGAGGCAATATTATGACTGTTATCCAAAAAATTGAGCACTGGGGCGATGTTCATCACGCCAAATGGCTCGACATCATCCGTATCTTTCTTGGTATTTTAATTTTCTGCAAGGGTATAGCCATTGTCAGCAACACCGCTGCATTACAGGACCTGCTGCTGCAAAACAATGTCTTTGGCTTTTCCGGCGTAATGGCCAGCGTGGCCCTGCACATTGTGGGCTTTGTACACCTGGTAGGTGGAATTCTAATTGCCATCGGTCTTGTTACCCGCTTCGCGGTGGTCATCCAGATCCCGATTCTGCTTTGCGCGGTATTATTTGTCAACCTAAGTCACGGCTTCTCGGCATTGAACTCTGAACTTTGGTTGTCGCTGATCGTATTGTTATTGCTCGTATTGTTTTGGGTAGTAGGCTCAGGACCATATTCAGTAGATCAGAGCATGAAGAAAAGACCAAATATCTACCGGTAAATATTAGTCTTGCGACGCGAGTAATTCAATCAGTGTGTCAGTAGTTAAACTGACCCCCTCGACAGTCCGTGATGCCTGATTGTAGAATAATGAGCGTTCTGCGAGTTTGGCGGTGATAAAGGCAACCATTCCTGCTTCATCAAGGCCACGTAGCAAAGGTCGCTTCTCCTTACCATTTTCCAATCTTTTGGCCAGTGCCTGTGGCGTCATATGTATGTATATGGCCAGCCCATTGCTGTTCATCCAATCCATATTGTCGAAAAAACAAGGCGCTCCGCCCCCAGTCGCTACAATACAGTTCACCGGGTAGCTGAACTCCTTGAGCGTTCTACTTTCCAGTTGTCTGAAAGCATCTTCGCCATTGGCTGTAAAATAGTCTCCAACCGACATCCCTGCCGCACCCTCCACTTCATGATCGAGGTCAATAAAGACATAGTCCAGCTTCCTGGCTAGCTTCCTGCCCATTGTGCTTTTACCGCAACCCATAAATCCGATTAGAAATACCTTCATACTTAAGCCAGTTTTACCCTTGGATCGACAAGCGCATACAATACATCCACTAAAATATTAATTACTACAAATATAAAGGCAATGAACAAAATTGAACCCATCACAACCGGGAAATCAGACATTTCCAGCGCAGTTACAGTAGTGCGCCCCAAACCATTGTATCCAAAGATGTACTCTACGAAGAATGAGCCCGCCAGCAAGGATGCAAACCAGCCTGAAATGGCGGTGATCACAGGATTCAAAGCATTCCGTAAAGCATGTTTATAAATGATCATGTTCCGGCTCAGGCCCTTGGCTCTTGCAGTACGGATATAATCCTGCGCCAACACATCCAGCATCGCACTTCTGGTCAGCTGCACGATAATGGCGAGCGGCCGCAATCCAAGGGTCAGCATCGGCAGCCATAAGTTTTTCCAGCTCATTACTTCCCCTTTAAAAGGATCATAACTGTATAAACTTCCGGACATATTCAGACCAGTATAATCACTGAGGACAAAACCAAACAACCATGCTATGATGATCCCGGCAAAAAAAGAAGGCGCAGAAATACCAAGTATCGCAAATGCATTAGCAGTCTTATCGATCCATGTATCTTTATGCACTGCCGACACCACGCCCAGAAAAACGCCAACGATCGTTGCAAATATCATGGCTGTAAGCGCAAGTATAAAAGTGTTTGGGACAGTTTCCTTCAAAACGGTCAGTACATCTCTCTTGGTTTGGTAAGAACGCCTTAAATAGGGCCATTTAAGCCCGACGGCATCATCACCGAATGGAATCAGGCTTATGTAATGGTATTTCTCCTGATCCTCTTCCGTACGGCTATGAAGTCCAACAGGCGAAATGTCGTTCAGATAAAGGAAAAACTGTATTGTTCTGGACCTGTCCAGTCCGAACTCTTTACGCACAGCTTCCAGCGACTGCACATCGGATCTCTGCCCGAGGGTCATTCTGGCCGGATCTCCGGGCAGCACATTGAAAAGGATGAATACCACGACCACCACGCCTGCCATTACAGCAAATCCATACAAGAATTTTTTTAAGGCATAGCGCAGCATCTATTTTCCGTTATTTAGCGAAATAAGTTTTAGAAAGCTCATCAAAGGAAGGAACAGCATTGTAGTGCCATTTATTGATCACTACACCATTTTTCAACAGCAGTATACCAGGGCTCGACCGCACCATACTCTTAAGTGGCACCGCATCCGCATAAAAAACTTCCATAAAAAGCTTCATTTTCTTACTGTACGCATCAGCATGCTGTGCAGATGTCGAAGTCAGCAGCACTGTTCTGATGTTAAACTGTTCGGCAGCGTTCAGTGCAATGGCGTTCATCTCACCCATTCCAGCCTCATTGGCCGCAGTCAGGTCGTAGGCTACCACAACAATATTGTAATAAGGGTTTTCTATCAGTTCCCTGGTATAATCCGTTCCTGAAGCATCCGCGATCAGCAGATCCTTTATTTTAGCCTCGTAGCCCTTCTTCACCAGCTTACTTTCGGGCGTCCCGATGATTTCCCAGTTCTCATCCTTCCAAATCTCTGTTTTCAGGTAATCCTTGTCATTCATAGTTTTCTCCTCACCCGTATCCTTGTTTTTAAGCGTATACAGGATCGAATATTCATCAGGTTTGGCACCCGGGGGAATTCTCATGAGTTCGGGCAAGTTGGCACCAACCTTATAAGGCAGAAAATCAAGAACAGGAAGACGGCTGTAGGTGTACAGACTAAACAACATTGAAAAAGCAAGAACCAATGTAAAGAGTGCTGTCCGCCATCCGGAATGGCCAGTCAGCGGCTTGATACGCTGCCTGTGAATAAACAGGTATACGATCATGATCAGCAGCACAATATCTTTAGAGAACGATTGCCATGGAGTCAGAGGAATCGCATCACCAAAGCATCCGCATGAGGTAACCACCTTAAAAAAAGCGGAAGCAAATGTAAGGATGGTAAAAAAGATAATCACAACCAGTAAACCCAAAGTTACCTGTCTGCGCCAAAAACCGAAGAGCAGCAGCGCACCAAGTACAATCTCAAATACACACAGCAGTATAGCTATCCCGGTAGCCATGCCACTAAGGAAAGGCATATGAAACACATCAAAATATTCCTCCAGCTTGTAACCGAATCCAAGCGGGTCATTGGCCTTGATCAGTCCTGAAAAGATGAACAGGACACCAACAAAGATCCTGCAAAAGTTTAGTAAAGTATTCTTCATCATTTTATACCCAGTTTAATCAACGCAAAAACCGAATAATTCAGCATATCCTGATAATTCGCACTCACTCCCTCTGAAGCAAGCGTTTTCCCTTGGTTATCTTCTATTTGCTTTACCCTCAGGATCTTCATCAGAATCAGATCTGTAAGCGAACTGATGCGCATATCACGCCAGGCTTCGCCATAATCATGGTTTTTGGCAAACATCAGCTCCTTAGTGGCGTTTACATACCCGTCAAAAAGTATTTCAACATGTCCTGCATCCAGCTCATGAGGATCATCCGCACCGAGCTCCAGCTGCATCATCGCTATTACACAATAGTTTACGATCCCGATATATTCTGAGGCGATGTCTTCTCCGACCCTGGACACCTTCTTTTCTTCCAGCGTACGGATCCGCTGGGCTTTAATAAAGATCTGATCGGTGATAGATGCCGGCCTGAGTATTCTCCAGGCAGTCCCGTAATCGTTGGTTTTCTTTAAAAACAGCGATTTGCAAACCGCTATTACTGAATCGTATTCTTGGGAAGTGTTTGTTGCCAAAGCAAATAAAATATTAAAGTTTAAGCCAGTTCCTGTCTGATAAATACAAGATTAAAAATCCAGAATAGCTATTCGCAGTTTCATATTTTTATCCGAACTTACGAATGCACTGCAATTTATTAAGTTTGTATGCAAACAATGGCTAAAGATACATTTTTAAACACAAAACGCACACTCAACGTTAGGGGTAAACTGGTAGATCTGACCGTTCCGCGTGTCATGGGTATCCTGAACATTACCCCCGATTCCTTCTATAGCACAAGCCGGATCAGTTCTGTAGACGAAGCCCTGCGCAATACCGAAGCATTCCTTCGTGAAGGAGCCACTTTTATTGATATCGGGGCCTATTCTTCCCGTCCCGGAGCAGCTGAAGTAAGCCCCGATGAAGAACTGCAGCGGCTGATTCCTGTGATCTCAGCCATCACAAAAAAGTTACCGGAAGCACTGCTCTCTATCGATACTTTCCGGGCCGGGGTAGCCAGAGAAGCCATAGATGCAGGGGCGCATATCATCAATGACATTGCCGCAGGAGAGATGGACACCGACATGTTCAAAACCATGGCTGACCTGCAGGTTCCCTATATCATCATGCATATGAAGGGAACACCAAAAACCATGCAGCAGCAGGCCAGCTACCAAAATCTGACACTAGAAGTGATCACTTATTTTTCTGAAAAGATCGCCGGATTAAAAAAACTCGGCCTTCACGACATCATCATCGATCCCGGGTTTGGCTTTGCAAAAAACCTCGATCACAACTACGAACTGATGCGGCAATTAGAGGACCTTCAAATCTTCGGTCTTCCTGTTCTGGCAGGCATTTCCAGGAAGACCATGATCTATAAACTCCTCCATACCGATGCAGCCGGAGCGCTTAACGGGACTACAGTACTCAACACTGTTGCGCTGCTAAAAGGCGCGTCTATACTGCGTGTGCATGATGTAAAAGCGGCAGCAGAGTGCATTGCACTGATAGAAAAACTGCAGCAAAAATAAAATACCTAACTTGCACCTAATGAAAGGCCTGGATTTCGATTTCCTCAAATTAACCATCACAGATTCCGTAGACATCATACTCGTTGCCCTGCTGATCTATTATATCTATAACCTCATCAAAAACACCATTGCCGTAAACCTTTTTCTGGGCATGGTCATCATACTGCTGATCCACTGGCTTGTAGACGCGCTGCACATGAGGCTGCTTTCCACCATCATCAACCAATTCATCAGCGTTGGTATTATAGCACTCATTATCATTTTTCAGCCCGAAATCCGAAGGTTCCTGTTACTGATCGGTAAAAACACTTTTCTTCAGCAGAACAAAGCATGGTGGGGTTACCTCTTTGGGAGTAAAAACATTGAACGCGATAACCTGATCCGTATCAAACCTATCATCGACGCCTGCAAAAGCATGAAGAAATCGAGAACCGGCGCCCTTATGGTCTTCGTAAAATTTTACGACGACCAGCTGTTTGCAAACAGCTGTGAAGTCATCGATTCGAAGATTTCTAAGCGACTGCTCGAAAGCATATTTCAGAAATACAGCCCGCTGCACGACGGTGCAGTTGTCATCGCAGAAAACAAAATTAAAAGTGCAAGCTGTATTCTTCCCCTCACCGATAACGATAAGCTCCCCCCTCAGTTCGGACTCCGCCACAGAGCCGGGATAGGTGTGTCTGAAACTACCGATGCCGTAGCCGTCATTATTTCGGAAGAAACCGGAGAAATTGCCTATGCCAAGCAGGGCAGAGTAAGGATGAATGTTTCTTTCGGAGAATTGGAAAAACTGCTGAATAAGGATTTTTGATCCTGCTAAGCAGCAAATACACCTTGACGCAACTGCCCTGAGCCGGCAGTAACCCTTTGCTGAAGCATTTTTCGGGCCCTTGCCACATGAGCTTTAGAACAAGTCTCGGAAATGTTCAGCACCGAAGAGATCTCTCTGTGAGAATAACCTTCCAGGGCGTGCATATTAAAGGCTACACGGTAATGCGCAGGCAGCGCTTGCAAAGCCCTTACAAGATAATCTATCTCGCACCTGTTGTTCTGGCCCGTAGAATAATTAGAAATGAAGTATTCCTCCAGGTTAACCGTACTGATCTTCCTTTGTTTTCTGCGGTAATTTGAAAGTGCAATGTTAACCATCACACTTCTGATCCAGCCCTCAAAAGAACCCAATCCATTATAGCGATCTATTTTTGTAAACACATTGGTAAACCCAATCATCAGAATATCTTCAGCTTCCATAACATCAGATGAATAACGCATACACACTGCAAACATCCTTGCCGAGAAGGTATCGAAGACCAATTGCTGCGCTATTCTGTCGCCCGCCTTACACCTTTCTATCACTGCAGGACAAATGTTATTCTTATTAATAGTTGCCATTGAGAATGTTGGTTTGTTTACAGAGACAAAAATACCTGCTGTCAACCAACGCATCAATCACATGTTTGGGGGGTTTTATCTAGAATAGTTTAGTTTTCAAAGCTTTAGCTACCGCCTCACTTTTAGAATTGACCTGCAATTTATCGTAAACATTTTTAATGTGTGAACGTACGGTATCCAGTGAAATGAAGAGCTCTGAAGCCACCATTTTATAACTGTAGCCATTCACAAGTAGCTTAAGCACATCCAGTTCCCTGACGGAAAGATCGAAGTTAGTAGCCGCGCCCGCATGGCCAGCCTTAAACATGTTCAGCACCTGCGTGGCAATAGACGATGTCATCGGTGCGCCACCTTCCAAAACATCATTAATATACTCGAGCAACCTTGCAGGCGGTGTTTTTTTCAGTAAATACCCGTTTGCTCCGCTCCTGATAGCCTCAAAGACATTGTCATTGTCGTCAAAAACAGTAAGCATTAATATTTTAACTTCGGTATTTAAGACTCTTATCCGCTTTAAACCAGCTATCCCGTTAACCCTTGGCATATCGATATCCATCAGTATAACATGTGGTTTCAGGCTTTGCACCTGATCCTCAATATTGCTGCAATCTTCAAAAGCACCCAACAGTTCAAAACCATAGGTTCCCTGGATCAGTATCCCCAAGCCCTCTCTCAGCTGCTTGTTATCTTCATATATCAATATCCTTACCATATCACATGTTTATGTTATGAAACCTTATTTAAAATCAATTTGATAAATACCGAGGTACCACGCCCCGGTTCAGAGAAGATATCAAACCTTCCCTTGAGCAGTTCGATGCGCTGCCTCATGTTATTCAGCCCGTCACCTTCCCTGGCATCTGCCAGTACCATCCCTTTGCCATTATCTACAATCTGCAGTTCAAGAATCCCCGATCTTACCGACATCTTGATCTGCACCCTGCCCGCCTCCGAATACTTCGCGATGTTGTTGATGGCTTCTTTGTACACCAGGAAAAGATTTCTGCGGCAATCCATATTCAGTTTGATATGATCGATAGAACTGTCAACCTCAAAAGAATAATCCACTCCCCTGCTTTCCAAAACAGCACCCATGTATTCCCGCATCCTGGCAACGATCTTTACCAGATTATCATTGTCCGGCTTAATGCTCCATACAATATCATCCATGGCCTGCATCATCTCAGAGCTGTTTCTGCTGATTTTCGATAAATAATCGCTGGCAACAAAGGGCTCCTGGTGCAACTTATATGCAGCCATTTCACTGAGGATATTTATCGAGGTCAGGGTAGAACCCACATCATCATGCAGGTCTCTGGCCACATTTTCACGCAAATGCTGCAGTTCAAGTATCCG
>Ga0126314_10000702_pt1 | contig 15964 bp, 19 predicted proteins | sample Plot105B_FD_92535 | JGI IMG/M metagenome (GOLD analysis project Ga0126314, IMG submission 92535) | Serpentine soil microbial communities from UC McLaughlin Reserve, CA, USA - Plot105B | ecosystem: Environmental > Terrestrial > Soil > Grasslands | place: USA: UC McLaughlin Reserve, Lake County...
GGCGCAAAGCCGTCTGATGTGATCAACTTGCTACGGGGAGCTTACGGCAGGGCGATGTAGACGCGTGGCCCCGGTTGGTCGTCGATCAGGCGCGAGCGATGTCCTCCGCCCGACGTGTCCTCTGCGAGCAGGACGAGGCCGGGTTCGGCGACTTGTTTTGCACCGCTGCGGGTCTCGAGCTCGGGCGCCATACTACATGCGCCACTCTCATGGTCATGCCTATACTTCCCTCATCAGAGACGGCTACGCGGGGAGGCGAAGACCATATGGCTGATGCTAACTTGGTACGTATGGGCGGTCTTTCAGGTTTGCTGGCTGTGGTTGCGATGATTCCGGCCTACCTGGTTGGCTATCCGGACGCCCCGGGCTCTCCGTTGGAGGCACAGACTTACTTCACGGGTGGGGTGGGAACGTTCGTATTCTCCAACGGGGTTCTCCCCTTGTTTCACGTCTTCTTCTTCCTCCTGTTCCTTGGGGTGTTGTACGGGATACTCAGAAGCGCTGGAGGCGAGGCCAGGGGAGTAGGAGCAGGGCTACCTGCGGCGGCGCTGGCCGGGGGAATCGTGTTCGCGGCGCTCACATCAGCGGGGTTCACGGTGGAGATCTTGTACCCAGCGGTCCTGCAGCGCTTCGGTGACATCCAACCGGACGCCGCTTTCGTACTCGTGTCGCTCACGCTCGCCGCGTGGCTGTACCACTACTGCCAGATAGGCACGTCGGTTATGGTTCTCAGCACCTCCCTGGTCGCCCTGGGAACGGGTATTTTGCCGAGGGGGTTGGCTCTCGCCGGGTTCGTGGTAGCAGTACTGACGTTCCTGCACTTTCTCCTACCCCTCCTGGCCGCCCTGGTGGGACTGGCCTGGGTGGCGGCGGTCTCGGTAGTAATGTTCGTCGCCGGGGGAGCCCAGCGCTCTCGCACGAGGCATACCCGTTAGAGGGACTGCAAAGGGGTCCAAACCCCTTTGCGAGCTTTCAGCTATCAGCGGTCCGCCTTCAGTTTTTTTCCCGGTGCACGTGGATGGAGCGGCGTTAAGTCGGCGCTGGTGGGTCGTTTTGGGCTATCTGGCCGCGCGAAACTCCAGTTGCCTGAGGCGGAACTCATGGCCGGTGAAGATGAGTGCCTGCTCGATGCCCATGCCCTCATCGCGCAGCCTCTCGTACTCGGTCATAAAGGGCTCGGTGTTGATACAGCCTCCGAGGAGGTCTATGGCTTCTTCATCGGTGTGGGGAGCAGGCCTCGTCTCCGTACTCCTCGTCTTCGGGTTGTACCAGTACATATATCTCCTTCCCTCAGTATGCATTATAAGGGCTAGATCCCGCATGTTGGTTAAGAAGATGGAAAATTCTCGTTAACTAGAGGTTAATGTAAGTCGAACGGCCGGGCTCGAATAAGGAGGGGGGATGATTCAGGCCCGGCCACCTCTATTTACGCAGCAGCGCGCCAAGTGTTTCGGACCAGGCGCTACTCGTAGCAGGCGCCGTTTGTCTTTACGGGGAACTCCTTCGGGCAACCGCCATCCGGCATCAGGGGAAGAGGACCGGACCGCGGGCCGCCCGACTCGAACAGGTCGGTATCCGGCCCTGCGTCCAGGGTAGAGTCTCTCGGGGGCCTGGAGGGTGTGCTCGGAGTAGCGCCAGCGCTACTTTCTGCGGGTACGCTCGTAGACGTGGTGGTGCGGGGCGTGGTGGCGCGGGGCCCGCTGGCCCGGCCGCCAGCGCATTCTTCGACCGTAACGGTGTAACCCGAGCCCACGAACCCCACCGTGACGACGTAATCTCCGGGGCCGTTTTGGATCAGTAGCGATGTAGGACCGGGAGTCTGGAAGGCCTGCCGCCTGATGACCCCGGGATTGGCGGGATCGTTCACCTCGCCGACTACCACGGCCGCCCCTCCGGGCCGACTGGAGGATGCGTCCAGACGCACCACGAAGGAATCACTCGTGGTCGTGAAGGGCCCGTAGTTGGCGTATCCTCGGGAGATCGTGCTGGCGCCGCCACCCCTTTCTCGGAGTATCGGGCTGCTCGGGCCGGGGCAACTTTCGTTCGGGACTTGACTCTGCGCTTCGGCCGGCTGTTCCGGGATCACTTCCAGACCGTATGTTGCAATGGCGATGCCCACGACCAGTATCACAGTGAGGGCCACCGCCCGTCTCACGAAGTTCTCCTCCCCTACGCTTTGGCAAGGAGCATTTTACACTTGCGGGTCATGTCCTGGCAACAATAGTTTCGTTCGCCGTCACAGCGCTTCTCGCCAGGCCAGTATCGCGAGGACGAGTATCGGCAGGAGGACGAACGCCACCACGGCGGCGACCATGAGATCTTCATCGCGCCAGGTGGTCACGAAGAGGGCCGCCACCACGGCGGCGCAAAGCGAGACGGCCAGGGCGAAAAGGAAGGCCGCGCTCACAAAATCCTGAAGAGGAACACGGCCGCCACCACGTTGAAAGCGAAGAACGCGAGCGCCGCGGACCTGGAGAGCGCCCGATGATTGTCGAGCACCGCCACGATGTAGTAGTAGGCGCATCCCGCCGCCGCGACGATCGCGACCGTCAGGCCGAGGAAGTCCTGTGTTCCGACCCTCACGCCGCCTCCCTCAAACGGCCGCCCCCACGCCGTCGCGAATGAACTCATCGAGCATGGAGAGCGCCATCCTGGCCTGCCTTTGTCTGCGCTCTGGTTTGCGTAGGCGCCTGCCGTTCTCCTTCTTCGGTGCGGTGGGGACGAGGCCCCAGTTGGAGTTTATCGGCTGGAGGGTGCCTTCTTTGGTCGTGATGTAGTGGGCGAGCGCGCCCATCATCGTGCCGCGCGGCATGGTTATGGAGCTCTCCCCCCTCGCGAGCCTGGCCGCATTGGTACCCGCCAGGTGCCCCATCGCCGCGCTCTCGACGTAGCCTTCCACCCCGGTGAGTTGCCCGGCGAAGAACAGGGGCTGTGTGCTGAGGCTCTCTCTTATGCGCATGCTGGCATTGAGCATGTGATTGGAAGGTAGGTAGGTGTTGCGGTGCATCACGCCCATGCGGGCGAAGTCAGCGTTCTTCAGGCCGGGGATGGTCCGGAACACGCGCCTCTGCTCGCCCCACTTCAGGCGCGTCTGGAAGCCGACGATGTTGTAAAGGTTGCCTTCGGCGTCGTCCTGGCGTAGCTGTACGACGGCGTAGGGGATCTCACCCGTACGGGGGTCGGGGAGTCCGACGGGCTTCATGGGCCCGAAGCGGAGGGTGTCCTCTCCGCGGCGGGCGATGGTCTCGACGGGGAGGCATCCTTCGAAGTAGAGGTCTTCTTCGAAGTCCTTTATAGGGCTGAGCTCAGCGGCCTCCAGGTCTTCCACAAAAGCGTAGTACTCTCTCTCGTTCATCGGGCAGTTCAGGTAGGCGGCCTCGCCCTTGCCGTAGCGGGAGGCCCTGTAGATGACGGTTTCGTCCAGGGAATCCCGGTGGATGATAGGAGAGGCCGCGTCGTAGAAGTAGAGTCTCTCCCCGGAGAGCGCCTCTATCTTCTCGGCCAAAGCGTCCGAGGTCAGCGGTCCCGTCGCCACGACCACAGGGCCGTCGGGGATGTACGTGGCCTCCTTGCGCATGACCTCGATGTTGGGGTGGGCGCGTACCGTCGCGGTGACGGCGCGCGGGAAGTCCTCGCGGGCCACCCCGAGGGCGCCGCCGGCGGGGACAGAGTTCGCGTCGGCGCAGTCCAGGATCACCGACCCGAGACGCCTGAGCTCTTCCTTGAGCAACCCCGAGGCCGTTTCGAGGGAACGGTTACCGAGCGAGTTCGAGCACACGAGCTCGGCGAAGTGCTGCGTGCGGTGGGCAGGGGTCTCTTTGTTCGGCCGCATCTCCCACAACTCGACCGAGCAGCCTAGTTCTGCAGCCTGCCAGGCAGCCTCGCTCCCGGCGAGTCCGGCTCCTATAATGGTAACGTCGGGCATCGAATAGGATCCTCTACTCGTGATCATGTAGGGAGCTTATTTTACGCCAGTCAAACCCGTACTGTGGAAGGAGCCATCCCTGGCCTTGCAGCATCTATAATAGGAACTTACTGGACGCCTTCAAGAGTAGAGATACATGGGCAGAAGAAGAGACTACGACGAGGGCTACGATGACGCCCGCAGGGACATGATGGACCGTGAGACCGGCTCGCGTACTAGTGGCGACGGCGCCTTTACGGCCGCCGTCTTTATCAAGTACGCCGCCATCGTCATCGTCGTGCTCATCATCGCCTACGTGGTACTCAGGATCGTCGGCGCCATCCAGGGAGTGGTGTAGCCGGTCAGCATTTCAGCACGCTCCAGCCTCCGGCTGTCGCTTGTCAGCATTTCAGCTTGTTGTTTTGACTGACGGGCTGGGATGCACCTGCTGGATCATCCCGGTTTGTTGGAGGGCGGCGAGCGCTATTCCCGCCCCGGCCAGGGTGATGACGGAGGCGCTCACGACCGGTAACAGACGCGGCACGAGCCCGCCGCTGACGCCGAGCGCCATCAACCCACGCTAGTGCGCTCGATCTCCAGTTCCGCTACGAAGGCCGCGAGATCGGAGGCAACGCGCCGTGGCTCCTCCCAGTAGAAGGCGTGTCCCGCGCCCGGATACGCCAGGAGCCGCGAACCTGGGATAGCCGCCGCGAGGGACTCTTGATCGCTTCGCGGAAGTATTACATCCCGGTCTCCCCACACGATAAGGGTGGGAGCCCGGATCTTGCCAAGTTCCTCCAGGGAATCGTCTTCCAGAAGTCCTTTGAACGTCTCTCTCCACACCCTGGCAGGCGCCTTCAGATTCTCTTGCACGATTGTTTCGAGGAACCCTTGCGGCACCGGCCGGACCAGTGTGCCCTCCGCAAACTCGCGCACGAGGCCGGGGGGGATCGGGTCCGTCAGCTTCGAGATGGTCGAGTTCCACATCTCCAGTACCCCCGGTTTGTCTCGCAGGGCAGCGGGGGAGCCCAGAAGCACGAGCCCCAGGGTGCGATCGGGGTTGTCTATCGCGAAGCGTCGGGCGATGAAGCCGCCACTGGAACCACCCACGACGACGGCTGCTTCGAGACGGAGCGCGTCCATAAACGCCTCCAGATCGGCCGAGAAATCGCGGGGATGATAGCCCCTTGCGGGACGGCTCGCATCACCATGACCCCGCTGCGTCAAAGCGAAGGCATGAATTGACTCCGGCAGAAAAGACAGCACGGGCTCGAAGGATCTCCAGGAATCCGCGATGGCGTGTAGGAGCAGTACGGTAGCGCCCGATGGATCTCCCTGCTCGACGTAGGGGAGCCTCACCCGATTGGGAAGCTCGACGGACTTGATATTGGGTGTCGTGGACTTCTCCATCGTTTCCCTCCGTGCGACGCCGACCACAACCCGCTGCTCTTCTCCCTGTCCGTCGTCCTCTCCGTCTACGCCGGATCGGTCCTCGCCTTCTGGCGCTCCTCGTCGACGAGGACGCGGCGCAGCAGCTTGCCCACGGCGCTCTTGGGTAGCTCCTCGCGGAACTCGACAGCTTTGGGGGTCTTGTAGGCGGCGAGGCGGTCTTTGCAGAAGTCGAGTATCTCCTCCTCCGTCGTCGAGGCGCCGGAGCGTCTGACGACGAACGCCTTGACCGTCTCGCCGCGGTATTCGTCGGGGACGCCGATCGCGACAGCCTCAGCCACGTCGGGGTGATCGAAGAGGACCTCTTCGATCTCCCGCGGGTAGACGTTGTAGCCCGAGGCCAAGATCATGTCCTTCTTCCTGTCGACGATGTAGAAGTAGCCGCTCTCGTCCATCTTTGCGATGTCGCCCGTGTAGAGCCAGCCGTCCCTTAGCGTCTGTGCCGTCTCGTCGGGCATGCCCCAGTAGCCCTTCATGATCTGCGGGCCCTTGATGATCAGCTCCCCCGATTCGCCGATGGGCATCTCGGTCTCCCCCGTCTCCGCGTCTACTATTCTGGCTTCGGTCGAAGGGATGGGTATGCCGATGCTGCCCTCGCGTCCTTCTCCCAAAAAAGGCGGATTGTTGTGCGTCACGGGGGAGGCTTCGGAGAGACCGTAGCCCTCGAATAGGGGCTTTCCGACCATCTCTTCGAAAGAACGCTTCAGGTTTACGGGGAGGGCGGAGCCACCCGAGTTGAAGATCTTTACGTCGTGCAGGTGATGTTTGCGCAGGTCCGCGTCGCTTGCCAGGAGCGCCATGTACATCGTGGGGACGCCGGAGAACATCGTCGGCCGGTCGTTCGCGAAGATCGCCAGAGCCTCCTCTACCTCGAAGCGGGGGAGCAGTACCTGCTCGACGCCGAGCTTGATACCGAAGAGCATCACGCAGGTCAGGCCGTAGATGTGGAAGAAGGGCAAGGCGCCTACGCACTTGCGGCCCCTGAACTGGGCCGGGTCGCGGACGAACACGTCGATAGTCTGCTGTACGTTCGCAACCAGGTTGCGGTGGGTCAGCATCGCACCCTTGGACACCCCCGTCGTTCCGCCCGTGTACTGCAAAGCCGCCACGTCCTCGGCGGGATCTATATCCACCTCGGGGGCGGGGTCGGCGTCACCGGAGAGGAAATCTCCGAAGGAGCTGTGCCCGGGGTCGAGTTCCTGGGGCTCACCATGGAAGGCCACGACGATAGCACTCTTCAGGCCTGTATAGGGCAGCACGGACTTTATTCGCCCGTAGACGTCTGCGTAGACGACGATGGTTTCGGCGCCAGAGTCGTTGAGGATATAGGAGATCTCTCGCTCTACGTACAGGGGGTTGATCTGGGTGACGACCGCCCCGAGCCTCACCGTCGCGAGGAAGGAGATCACATACTGCGGGCAGTTGGGAAGCATGAGGGCGACCCGATCCCCCTTCTTAACCCCGTCCGCCGCGAGCGAGGCCGCCATCTTCTCTACGAGGGCCTGCAGGCGTTCGAATTCGAAGGTAGTGCCGTAGAAGCTAAGCGCGATCTTCCCGCGGTGCTCCTCGCTCGCCTGCAAAAATAGTTCGTACAATGAGCCCTCGAAGATTTGCGTCTCGGGCTCCACATTTCCAGCTTTGTAGACCTCGAGCCACGGTTTCTCCGTGCGGAACATGTCTCCTCCTCGTGTATCCCCGCGCAGCATCCCTATTCCCGCGTATCTGACCCGAGATGATACCGCCCCAGTCAGACGATAGGGTCGCCGCGTTTCTCGAAGATGCGGAAGGTGCCCGTGCCCAGGGCGACGAGGTTTCCATCACCGTCGCGGACTTTGGCCTCGACGGTGGCGATACGGCGTGTGCGGTGGACGACCTCGGCGGAGCAGGTGATCCTACCCTCCCTCACGGCGCCGAGGAAGTGCACGTCGAGGCCGATTGTCGCCGTCCTCAGGCCGACGAGCGCGGCCACGGAGAGCCCCATGGCGTTGTCCATCAAGGAGGCGTAGACGCCGCCATGCAGTGTTCCGTTACCGTTGAGGTGGACGTCTTCCACGTCTATATAGCAGACGGACTTCCCCGGCTCGACTTCCTCGACCTTACTCTTGATATGCCGGGAGAAAGTCACTTTCTCGTCGAAGTACTGAGCGAGCCGGGTCAACTGGTCTTTGTCCAGGTTTCCTACGGTCTCTTCCAACGTCTCTCCTCCCGATTAGTCGTTCGGCCCTCCGGCGACGTAGAGTACCTGCCCGCTCACGAAAGCAGCCTCCTCGGAGGCGAAGTACAGGATGGCGGCGGCCACGTCCTCGGGCCATCCCGCGCGGCCCACGGGGATGTTCTGTACGCTCTGGGCGACGAAGTCGTCGAAATCCACACCGAGGCGGGCAGCGGTCTCGCGGGTCATCTCCGTCTCTATAAAGCCGGGGGCCACGGCGTTCACAGTGACCCCGTAGCGGCCCAACTCTATGGCAAGCGTCTTGGTGAAGCCCTGGATACCGGCCTTGGCCGCCGAGTAGTTGGCCTGGCCACTGTTGCCGAGCGCGCTCAACGAGGAGACGTTGACGATCCTGCCGTAGTTCCTCTCGACCATGTGTTTCTGGGCGGCCCTGGTGCAAAGGAACGCACCGCCGAGATGCACGTTCAACACGGTGCGCCAGTCCTCGTCCGTCATCTTGTAGAGCAGGTTGTCCCTCGTCACGCCGGCGTTGTTTACCAGGATGTCCAGGCGTCCGTAGCGGTTCAAGATCTCCCCGACGGCCCTCTCGACGTCGGTGCGGCTCGTGACGTCCACTTTGGTCGCGAAGGTATCCATACCCTCGTTCACGAGCTGGCGGGCCGTCGAGAGCGCGCCCTCCAACTGCACGTCCGTGAGGCACACCAGCGCACCCTCGCGGGCGAAGCGCCGCGCCGTGGCCTCGCCGATACCGCGTGAAGCCCCCGTCACCATCGCAACCCTGCTGTCAAGACGGCCCAATGTGTGTCGCTCCTTTCAGTCGCTCAGCATTTCAGCTTTTTGGTGTCGAGTCGCGGCCCGTGTTCGTCTGCAAAGTACTCTCTTATAGACCACTACTTCGTACAATTTATCTGCTCGCCGTCCGTTTCCAAGCTGACCAGCTGAAATGCTGACAAGGCGGCGCAGCCGCCGTGCTGAAGTGCTGACATGCTGAACGGCTTCGCCGATCACTAGACCTCTCCCGAACGGGCGAGGTTTTCGGCGTGCACTATGAGGGTCTGCACCCTGTCGCCAAAGGTGGCGAAGCGTTGGTCTGTGGTCTGGCCGCTTTCGTAGCGGGCGTAGATTTGTTGCAGTATTCCGGCCAGCTTGAAGTAGCCGAAGACGACGTACCAGTGCATGTCGGAGAGGTCGCGGCCGCTTTTTTCGGCGTAGTGGTCGATGAGTTCCTTTCTGGTCGAGAAGCCTGGCGTCTCCGTTACGGTCGGCAGGACGGCCTTGAGTTCATCGGGATCTCTGGGTTCGACCCAGTAGGAGAGCGAGACGGCGAGGTCGAAGAGCGGGTCCCCGACGGTGGCCATCTCCCAGTCGAGGACGGCCCTCACGTTCGTCAGGTCTGTGGGGTCGAGTACTAGGTTGTTCAGTTTGTAGTCGTTGTGGATAACGGCAGGGGGCGGGCTTTCGGGGATGTCGCGGACGAGCCACTCGGTGAGGGGCCCGACCTCCTCTATCTCGTCGGTTTTCGCTTTTTCGTAGCGGGAGATCCAACCTTCCGTCTGGCGCTGCAGGAACCCATCGGGCTTGCCGAGGTCCCCCAGGCCTGCCCCGCTGACGTCGACGGCGTGCAATTCGACGAGTGTGTCGACGAGGGTGCGCGAGATCCCACGACGCAACTCCTCGTCGGGCTCCATGCCAGGGGGGAAGGAGTCGTCGAGGACGACGCCCGTTCTGCGCTCCATAACGTAGAAGGGGGCTCCCATGACGGTCTCGTCCTCGCAGAAGAAGTACGGCCTCGGGGCGAGCGGGTAGACGGCGTGAAGCCTGTCAAGGATGCTCGACTCGCGGCCCATGTCGTGGGCCTTGGGGGGTACGGGGCCGAGGGGTGGACGGCGCAGGACGCCCTCCCAGTCCCCGACCTTCAGGAGGTACGTCAGGTTGGAGGCCCCGGAGGGAAACTGACTGACCTCGAGTTCACCTTCAGGCACTTCGTCTACGTGTGAGCGCAGATATTGCTCGACCGCGGCGAGGTCGAAGTCTTCACCCTCGCGCACGTCTATGGTCTCGCTCATGTCTTTCCTCTCTGGCTTGCGTCGGAGGCGCAGAGTGGGGCCTGCCTCTCGCTCACCGGCGTCTCGGAGCTTTCCTCCGGCGACCTCGGGCACCAATCCGCTCGCGCCCACGTCGGCGACGAACTCGAAGGTGTCCATCCTGTCGTTATCGACGAACCATCTTCCCGCCCTGCCCTTTCTAAGCGTCTGGTAGACGTTCTCCCCGTGGCGTTCGGCGAAGTCGAGCGCCAGCCTGGCGCCGTCGTTCAATTCGAAGCCTGCTACATCCATGTTGGAGAGGAGCGTCGCCGCACCGAGGAAGTCCTCCAGGTTGAAGCGCCCCCCTGCGCCCGCACAGACGAGGTAGATCGAGCCCGTCCCCGAAGCTTCGAGGTAAGTTGCTGTGGCCCTGGCGTTGCGGAGAGTTCCGAGCAGGACCGTGTCCGCGGGTGCCACGTCGGCAATGGCACGGGTGCCGTTGGTGGTCACGAAGATCACGTCCTTGCCGCCGACGACCTCGGGCGCATATTCTTGGGGGAAGGGACCGTGATCGTAGCCCTCTATGCGCGCCGCGTCTTGCTCGCCGCCGCGCAGGAGCGAGCCAGCATCCAGCATCTGTGCAACCTCATCGGCCTCCTCCAGGCTGGCCACGGGGTAGACATCCCTCGCGCCGTTCTCCAGTATGGTCAGGAGGGTCGTCGTCGCCATGAACACGTCGAAGACGACGGCCGTGGCGCCAGAGAGCCGCTCGGGCACCACTTCCTGCCGTGTCATCAGCACCCTGAGCCTCTTCAAGAATTCGCCTACCCTCGTCTCGTGAAAGCCCGCACCATTCTACAGAAACGCGCCGTAAGGAACTCAAGTAATGTAAGGGACCCGACTTGCGCCACGGATGGCCGGGTCTAGAATAACGTCGAACGCCCGTATTTCGGGTTGCGAGTAATCTGGAGGTGTGGTGAGCGATCTGGAGCAGCGGCAAAGCGGCCGCAAAGGGAACCCACCCCTCTTCCTCTCCCTGAGTGTCGGTTTTGTGGTCGCCGCTATTCTCGTTATGGTGACCTCTTCAACTGCCGCAGCGGGCCTACCATTCGTGATCGCGGCCGCTGCCCTGCTCGGCAAGGGCCTGTCCGACATGCGAGGCCGGCAACGCGCCGTAGAACCATCCGTGAGCAAGGAGCGGGAGCTCCTGTCGGCGCTAAGGGACAATGGCGGCAGCATAACTCCGGCGGAGGCCGCGATGGAGACCTCGCTCACGGTGAGTGAAGCAGACTCGATGCTCTCCAAGCTCGCCGGAGGCGGGCATCTTGCGGTGGAGAGCAGGCACGGAGCGCTGTTCTACTCGCTGCCGGGGAGGCGCGGTTCCGAGCTCGAAGGTCGGTAGCGCGGGCGCTTCGCGAAGCGCCCCTACAAGCAAACCCACGAGTTCGATCATCACCGCGACGGGGCCTACCGTCCTACGAACCTCGCCTCGCGTTTGTCGAAGAACGCTGTCACGCCCTCTTTGTGGTCCTGCGTGTAGCCGCAGAACGTCTGGCCTTCGGCCTCGCGTTCGAGGGCCGTTTCGAGATCCGTCTCGAAGCTGGCGTAGAGGGAGGCTTTCATCCTCCCCAGTGCTGCCGTCGGCATCTCGGCGAGGCGCTCGGCCACCTTCTGCGCCTCTTCCGAGAGGGAATCATCTGCTACCACTTTGTTGACGAGACCTATCCTGTAAGCTTCTTCGGCGTCCACGGCGTCGCCGAGCATGCTCATCTCCATGGCCCTTCCGAGGCCGACCACACGGGGCAGCAAGAACGTGACCCCGGCGTCTGGCATGAGCCCTATCTTGATAAACGCCACCGAGAACTTTGTATTCTCCGCCGCGACGCGCAGGTCGCACGCGAGTGCCAAGCCTACGCCTGCGCCGTAGACCGGACCGTGTAGGGCGGCGATTATGGGCTTTTCGATCCCGACCATCCGCTTTACGAGCCGGCTGTAAGTATCGCGAAGGTATGCACCCAGGTCGGGATCCCCGTCCGCCTCACTGACAATCTGCGCCAGGTCGGCGCCCGCGGAGAAGCCGCGACCTTCGCCCCGCACCACGATGCAGCGGACTTCTTCGTCTTGTGCGGCATCATCCAGGGCCTGGTGGAGTTCCTCGTGCATCGTGCCGTCGAAGGCGTTTAGCTTTTTGGGGCGATGCAGGGCGATGTTGGCCACCGCCTCGTGTTTTTCGTAGAGCACCGTCTCGTACAATTTCCCTCCTTCGATAACGGTGCCCCCCGCATCGGAGGGGCACCCGTAAACGGAACGGTTGGCGAAGCTATCCTGCCGTGGCCGCCTCCTCTTCCTCGGTCTCCTGTTCTTGATCCTGGGTCATCTCACCCTCGTAGGTCTCGGTGATCAGGTAGACCGAGAAGAAGGTGATGGCCGCCATGAGGAACACGTAGACGGAGATCGAAAGCGAGGTGCCAGTTGTTTCGAGCAGCCACACCATGATTATGGGGGCCAGGCCCCCGGCGAAGACGGAGGCACCCTGGTAACCGATCGAGGCGCCCGAGTAGCGTACCCTTGCGCTGAACGGTAGATGAAGAAGTCGTACCACTCGATAGCCGAACCGGTCATCGCCGCCAGTGCCACCTTCCGCACCGTGGACGGACTCGGCGCCGCCCGAGCACTAGAATCTGTCATTCATGCCTCCCCTCAAACGCCGCGTCTCTGGCAACCTCGCGGGCCGAACTCATGGTAGCGTCCTTCAAGACCAGCTTACACGGCACCCCTTTCCCCGATCCATCGCCGAGGGCAGATTAATCCACCCCAGAGTTAGAGTCAATCGTTACTTCGAGTATGCAAAAGTGCAGCCCGACGTGCCCTTCGCGCCGGGCCAGCGGGGTCAAATCTCCTCGACCAGCTCCGCGAAGCGATCGAGCGATGCGGGATTGCTGAGGGACTCTCTGCTTGCGGCCTCCTCCGGCGGGGTGCCGGAGAGTATCTTCTTGACGGGCACCTCGAGCTTCTTGCCGTTCAGAGTCTTGGGGATCTCGGGGACGGCGAATATCTCGTTGGGCACGTGCCTGGGGGAGGCGTTCTCCTTGATGCTCGACTTGATCCTACTTTCGAGGTCGTCATCGAGCTCGACGCCTTCTTGCAGGACGACGAAGAGCGGCATAAAGGAGCTTCCGCCCTCTCTGGGGACGTCGACGACGAGGCTATCTGTCACCTCCTCGACCCTGTCTACGGCGGAGTAGATCTCGCTGGTCCCCATCCTTATGCCGCCGCGGTTTATGGTCGAGTCGGACCGACCGTAGATCACGCAGGCCCCGTCTTCTTTCACCTTGATCCAATCCCCGTGGCGCCACACGCCAGGATAGACATCGAAGTAGCTCTCCCTGTAACGCTCGCCTTCGGGATCACTCCAGAAATAGATGGGCATGGAGGGCATGGGCTCGGTGACGACGAGCTCCCCTACCTCGTCTATCTGCGGGTTCCCCTCCTCGTCGAAGGCCTCGACCTCAGCCCCCAGGGAACGGGCCTGGAGTTCCCCCGCGCGGACCGGCAGGAGCGGGACCCCGCCGACGAACGCCGTGCACATGTCGGTGCCCCCGCTGGTCGAGAAGAGCCACAGGTCTTCCTTGACGTGTTTGTAGGCCCACTCGAAACCCTCGGGCGGCAGCGGCGAGCCCGTGGAACCGATGGACTGGAGGGACGAAAGATCATAGTCTCTGCCCGGTTCTATGCCGGCCTTCATGCAGGCCGTGATGTAGCTCGCGCTGGTTCCGAAACAGGTCATGCCCGTACTCGCGGCGAACTCCCAGAGGACGTTCATGTCGGGGTAGCCAGGGTTGCCGTCGTAGAGCAGGACGGTGGAGTCGGTGAGCAAACCGGCGACGACCAGGTTCCACATCATCCAGCCCGTCGTGGTGAACCAGAAAAAGCGGTCTTCGGGCCCGAGATCTATGTGCAGCACGACCTTCTTGAGGTGCTCGATAAGGATACCGCCCTGGCTATGCACGATGGCTTTGGGAAGGCCCGTCGTGCCCGAGGAGTAGAGCACCCAGAGCGGATGGTCGAAAGGCACCTGCTCGAAAGTGAGCTCGGCCCCTTCGTGCCAGGCCAGAAGGTCGTCCCACATGACGACGTTCTCGAGCTGGCTCGTGTCAGGTTCTTCTGCGAGATAAGGGAGGACGACGGTCTTCTGGAGGGTTGGTATCTCCTCTTGCAGCCGCGCGACGACGTCCCTCCTGTCGTAGTCCTTGCCGCCGTAGCGATAGCCGTCGGCCGCGAGGAGGACCTTCGGCTCTATCTGAGCCATGCGGTCTACGACGCTACCGGCGCCGAAGTCGGGGGAGCAACTCGACCAGACAGCCCCTATTGAGGCGCACGCGAGCAGGGCGATCACGGCCTCGGGAACGTTCGGCAGGTAGGCGGCGACCCTGTCGCCACGCTGTACGCCCAACTCTCTGAGGCCGGCCGCGAGCGTGGCTGTCTTCTGTTGCAGCTCTCCCCAGCTCACCTCGCCGAGGGGCCTCACCTCGGACTGGTGCAGGATGGCGGGCTCCTCGGGGTGGTCTGCAGCGTGCCTGAGGACGTTTTCGGCGTAGTTCAACTCCGCCCCGGGAAACCACTCTGCCCCTGGCATCCCGCGCTTCCCGAGCACCCTCTCGTACGGCGTCGAAGCTTTGATGCCGCAGTACTCCCAGATCGAAGCCCAGAACCCTTCCAGGTCGGTTACGGACCACTCCCAGAGCTCGTCGTAGTCGCCGACAGCGACGTTCTTCTCATCTTTGAGCCACTGCATGTAGGCGGAGATCCTGGCGTTCTCCCTTAGTTCTTCCGAAGGCTCCCAGAGCGGGGCCCCTTCCGCAGTCTCGGTCACGATTATCCCTTCCCTCTACAGACGAACTCTCTAATGGGCGGTCGCCCCCCCGTCCATGACGAGCGACGCACCGTTTATGAACGATGCCTCCGGCGCGCAGAGGAAGGCCGCGAACTCCGCCACCTCCTCAGGTTCGATCAGGCGTTTGATCGCCGGCTCGGTGAGCATGATCTTCTCGACGACCTCGTCCTCCGGAATCCCGTGCGTTTTGGACTGGTCGGAGATCTGATTCTCTACCAGCGGCGTCCGCACGTACGCAGGACAGATGCAGTTGGACGTCACGCCCTTGTCCCCTCCCTCCAGGGCGACGGTCCTGGAGAATCCTTCCAGCCCGTGTTTGGCCGCGATATAGGCGGATTTGTAGGGTGAGGCGACCATGCCGTGGATAGAGGAGATGTTTATGATACGCCCCCAGCCCCTCTCGTACATCCCCGGCAACGCCTGCTGCACGATCCTGAAAGGCGCCTCCAGCATGATCCTTAGTATCATGGAAAAGCGCTCGGGTGGGAACTCCTCCACGGCCGCGACGTGCTGCATCCCGGCGTTGTTGACTACTATGTCGGTGTCGATCTCGAGGCTATCCAGCACCTCGTAGTCCGAGAGGTCGGCCTGCAGCGCCTCTCCACCGATACCCTTGGCGACCTCCCTGGCTGCATCGCCGTCCAGGTCGAGCACGGTAACGGCCGCGCCAGCCCGCGAGAGCCTCTCGGCGCAGGCGCGTCCTATACCGCTTGCGGCGCCCGTAACGAGAGCGCTTCGTCCCGTAAGGTCCACGTTGACCGAAGATGGTCCCGGAGTTATGGAAACCTCATTCATGTCCCTCCTTTATTCGAGAGATCCTCCCTGTAGGATCTTTCCCCAGAACGCGACCGGAAAACCAGTATACAGCGCCGTGGTTAGGCTATTGCCTTCGCCACGACGCTGTGTCCGCTTTCAGCAACCACAAAGCGCTGAAGGCTGACAGCTGAACGCTGTCAGCCTTCAGCTGCCCGCTCTAATTCAGGACCCTTCCGAGACAAGCTGTTGCTCCTGGCCTTGGGTCTCGCCGAGGTCGCTCCTGTACGTCTCCGAGGCCAGGAGAACTGAGATCACCGTTATCAGGGACATAAGTGTCATGTAGATCGCGATCGACTGGTATCCGTAGTTGGCGATCAGGAACGTCGAGACCGGGAACGCCAGGCCACCGGCCAAAACCGAGGCGAGCTGGTAGCCGATGGAGGCTCCCGAGTAGCGCACGCGCGTGCCGAAGAGCTCCGCGAAGTAGGCTGCCTGCGGCCCGTACATGCTGTCGTGGCCGAGGTTGACGGCGAGGACGATGGCGAGCCAGATCAGGGGCGTGGCCTCCGTGTTGAGCAGCCAGAAGAACGGGAAGGAGAAGAGCAGCAGGAAGACGGACCCGAAGAGGTACAGAGGTCGCCGGCCCACACGGTCTGAGAGCGAGCCGAAAAGTGGCACCGTGATCAGGCCGATCGCGGCTGCGATGAGGACCCCGACGAGGCCTACGTTCTCCCCGAGGCCGAGCTCAGCGGTTACATAGCTGA
>Ga0126314_10000703_pt1 | contig 15956 bp, 17 predicted proteins | sample Plot105B_FD_92535 | JGI IMG/M metagenome (GOLD analysis project Ga0126314, IMG submission 92535) | Serpentine soil microbial communities from UC McLaughlin Reserve, CA, USA - Plot105B | ecosystem: Environmental > Terrestrial > Soil > Grasslands | place: USA: UC McLaughlin Reserve, Lake County...
CGATCGTGGCCCTAGCCCTGATCCAGGTACCTCCGAAGCGCCCTGGCGTACGACGGCGCGAGCCCCCTCGCCCTAGCCCAATCCTCGGTGCTAACACCCAGCCTGAGGCTGCGGCGCAGCTGATGAAGGTGGTCGTCCAGGCCGCCGGCGCGCTCGCCGACCACAAACTCCTGGCGCATGGCCTCGAGATCTTCTCTGGACAACCTCCGACGGTCTCCCATGCATCGTCCTCTCGCCGAAAGGTCACCGGACCACCCTAAGCCTAACGCCTACCGACCGCGGCGGCAACGGTTCTTCCCGAATATATCTCTCCGGAGGTGGTAAGCGACGGTCCTGTCGTGCAAAATACCCTCGTCCGTCGGCGTCGGCGGCATCGTTGTAGGGGGAGCGGGCCGGGAGGTTCCTGTCCGGCCATCAAAGGTAGAGGAGAGCAACGGGTGCGAGCAAGAATAGACCTCGTCAAGAGCGCCGCGACCCTGATCGCGTTCTCGGTCTTGCTGATCCTGGCGCCCGGGGTCTCGGCCCAGGAGACGGGAGCGCCCCCCGGGGCCCCGAAGCTGGACGCGAGTTCGTGGGCGCTCATCGACGCCGATTCGGGCCTGTACCTTGCCGGCAAAGACCCGGACGAGCAAGTCCCAATAGCGTCGACGACCAAGATCATGGTCGCCCTCGTAGCGCTGGACGAAGGCGCGAACCTGGACGAGAAGGTGACCGTCTCGGAAGACGCTGCCTCCTACGCCGGGTCCGTCTACAGCAACGTTGGCCTCTACCCCTACGATCAGGTCAGCGTTAAGGACCTGCTCACGGCGGCCCTGGTTCCCTCCGGAACCGACGCGATCTACGCCCTGGCCGAGCACCTGGGTGATGGCAGCGTGGACGAGTTCGTGGGAAAGATGAACGACAAGGCGAAGGAACTCGGCTTGAAGAACACCCACTACGAGAACCCGGCGGGCATCGACGACCCCGAAAACTACTCGAGCGCCAGGGACCTCGCGAAGATAGCTAGGGTGACGATGAAGTACCCCGAGTTCCGCGAGATCGTCGCCCAACCCGAAGCCACGATCTCGACCCAAGACAGAGAGATACAGATAGTCAACACGAACCTCCTGGTCGTTCCCAACTCCGGCTACGACTACGGCCCCGCCACCGGCATCAAGACGGGCACCTCTCTGGGCGCCGGGGCGTGCCTGGTAGCCTCGGCCACGAGCGGCGACGAGTCGTACATCGCCGTGCTCCTGGACGCAGCAGGCGACCTCCAACGCTTCGACGCAGCCAGAACGGCGCTGGAGTACGGCTTCGGCAAGTTCGACTACGAGCCCCTCGTAGAACAAGGAGACGACTTCGCAGATCTCGACCTGCCCTACCGCAGGGACGAAACGGTAAAGCTAGTCGCCGCCAAAGACGTAACCGCACTGGCCGGCCCCGGCCTCGAAGTAGCGCGGCAGGCAACGCACAAAGAAGCTCCACCCTCGGCCAAGAAGGGACAAAAGATAGGCACCGTCGAGGTCTCGGTGGAAGGCCGTGAGGTGGGCAGCAGCCCCCTCGTCGTCCAGAAGGGCTACCAAGCAGCCTCCCTGTGGCAAAAAATAACGTACTGGGCAGGGGGCCTCAAACGCTGGGTGTTGCAACGCTGAAAGCGTTGCAACACGCCGCCAGCCTGACGGCGTGCTGCACGTTCCATCTTTGCATCTGGCGGGTAGAATAGGTCTCATGCGTGTGAACATCGTAGACAATCGGTATGTACTGGATGAGTCTCTGGGCAGTGGGGGTATGGGTGAGGTTTACCTTGCGCGCGATAGGGTGCTGGAGAGGGACGTTGCCCTCAAGGTGCTAAGGAGCCAGTACGCCGGAGACGAGGAGTTTGCCGAGCGTTTCAGGCGAGAGGCCCGCAGCGCGGCGGGGCTTTCGCATCCGAACATCGTCCAGGTTTATGACAGGGGCGAGACGGATGACGGGACTTCTTACATCGCGATGGAGTACGTGCCTGGTGGCACGTTGAAAGAGCAGATCGAGCGGCGGGGGCCGTTTGGGGCCAGCGAGACGGCCGCCGTCGGTGCGCAGATAACCGACGCGATCGGAGCGGCGCACGAGCGGGGTGTGATACACCGCGACATAAAGCCCCAGAACGTTCTCGTGACCGCATCAGGCGACCTGAAGGTGACGGACTTCGGCATAGCGAGGGCGGCCTCCGCCGTTACGAGCTCGGCGTCGAGCGCCATCTTCGGCACGGCGGGCTACATCTCACCCGAGCAGGCCCTGGGCGAGCCGGTGGGGCCCGCGAGCGATCTCTACTCGCTCGGTGTGATCCTCTACGAGATGCTGACAGGCGAGCTGCCGTTCACCGCCGACAACTCGATAGCCGTATGCATGAAGCACGTCACCGAGCCGCTACGCCCACCAAAGCAACTGAACCCGTCTATCCCAGAAGGGATGGACGCCCTGGTCGTGAAGCTACTCGCCAAGGACCCCGCCAACCGCTACGCAAGCGCGACGGAGCTCCTGAACGACCTCGAACGCGTTCGGGACGGCCTCCCTCCTATGCTCGCGCTCGAGGCGACGACGCAACCCCTCGGGGAAGCACCGCGCGCCGCGCGCCGCAGGGTGGCCGTAGTCCGGAGGCGCAGGGCGTCACGCACCCTGGCGGTCGCCGCCGTCGCGATGCTCGCTTTGCTCGGCACGTTCCTGTTCGGCCTCCTGCAAGAAGGGCAGGGGCAAGGAGCCTTGCCCCGCGCGCAAGGCGTGGCCCGCGACCTCATAGGTCCACCCGCCAAAGCGGCCATAAACACCACCAAGACGGGCGCGAAGACCCCGAACTTGACCGGCACGCCCCCCGACATCCAGACGACGGCATCGGCATCGGCATCAGCCGCGGCCTCCCCCACCGCATCCTCCGCGTCTTCCTCTGCGGCATCGCCCGAGTCATCGTCCGAGTCCTCGCCTGCGGCAGCCTCTGATAAGTCTTCTGAGAGTACGCCCGTGGTTCCCGCTGAGCCCCCGCCCGAAGATCAGACTCCGGCCGAGTCGCAATATGACGGGGGCAATTAAGGGTACTCGCCTCACAGCGGCGCTGACGATGCTATATTCGCATCCTGATGGGTGAACGTGGGGAGGAGCGTCGAGTGGCCGATTTGGATGTCGGGCAGAAGGTCACGTACTTCGAGCTGCCGGATCAGCTAGATTACCCCTGGAGCCTCTCGGGCCAGCTCGAGCTTGGGCCGGTGATGCTGGTCTTCTACCGCGGCGACTGGGACCCTTACTGCAACGGACAGCTCGCCAGCTACGCTAGGCAGTTCGAAGGGTTCGAGAGGCGTGGGGTCCAACTCGCCGGCATCAGCGTCGACCCCCCCTCCCACAACGCGAACATGGTAGGAAAACTCCAGCTTCCCTTCCCCCTGCTCAGCGACCCCGAAGGAGAACTCGCCCGCCTGTTCGGCGTGTGGGACGCCAAGGAGGGGGTGGCGTTGCCTTCCATCGTCGTCGTCGACCAGTCGGGAGAGGTTCGCTATCTTTACAAAGGCACTGACTTCGCGGACAGGCCGACGGACGACGAGGTCTTCGCAGGCCTGCGAGGGCTAGAAAGCAGGATAGAACGCCTCACGGGCGGGCCCGAGTTTCAGGTGGGAGCAGCCCAGGCAAGGGAGAGCAGCGTCCGCCCCAACGAAAGCGCAATGGAACTGGAGCAGCTCACAACCTACTACCGGGGCGTCCTGTTCACCACCATCTTCCTCAAAGGTAGGTTCGAAGGTTGGGGCCGCTCCGGTAGGAGGGCCTTCAAGGAACTCGACGCTTTCCAGCAGATGGTACGCCACTACATAAAGGTCCTTGACGAGACCGTCGAACTCAGGCGTTCTGAAGCCTGAGTGCGGCACGCTTCGGTTTCGGCCTGCGCTTGCCAGCAAGCCGCCAGGCTTCGCTAGGCTTCGCCAGGCGGCTTGACAGCCAGTCAGCCGGGACCCTCTGGCAAGCGAAGCCTGCAAGCTGAAGTGCTGACAAGCGGAAGCCGCAGGCTGGGGCGTGCTGATAAGCTGGCGCAGCCAGCGTGCTAAAATGCTAATTTTCGAGGGTCGGCTCAGGGCGCTCTGGCGGTTGGCGATTCAGTATTGCGCCTTCACGTTGCTCGTGTCGCTGCTGTTCAACGTGTTCGCGGTGGCGTTGTTGCTAGCCGTTTCGGGCGGCCGGTCCGTCGTGGCTGACTCGCCCGCGATACCGCTCGCGAGCGGGGTTGCGGGTCTTGTGGGGGCCGTTCTGAGCGTGTGGCTGGCGGGTCGTTTTCTCGATGGGCGACGCTTCTCCGATTTCGGGTTCCATCTCGGTGTCGGATGGTGGGTGGATCTGCTCTTCGGGATGGTCCTTGGCGCGCTGCTCATCTCGGTCATCTTCTTCACGGAGCTGGGACTGGGTTGGGTCGAGATCTCAGGCACTTTCGAGACCTTCGGGACCAACGTGCCCTTTGCGCCCTCTATCCTAATTCCGGCCGCTAGCTTCCTTTGCGTAGGTTTCTACGAGGAGACGGTCTTCCGGGGATATCAGCTCAAAAACGCGGCCGAGGGTCTCAACTACCCGGCCATCGGTCCCCGCGGCGCCATCCTCGTCGCGTGGGTTTTGTCTTCGGTTTTCTTCGGCCTCTTGCACGCTGACAACCCGAGCGCGACGTTTGTCAGCACGCTAAACATAGTCCTCGCCGGCCTGATGCTTGGGTTCGGGTACGTGATCTCGGGCGAGCTCGCGATCTCCATCGGGCTACACATCACCTGGAACTTCTTACAGGGCGCCGTCTACGGCTTCCCCGTAAGCGGTTTCGGGCCGTTCGGTGCGACCTTCCTCGCGACGCAGCAGACGGGTCCAGCTCTCTGGACCGGTGGACCTTTCGGGCCTGAGGCGGGCCTGCTCGCCCCCATCGTCATGCTGCTCGGGATCTCCCTAATAGCGCTCTGGAGGCGCCTGAGAACAGGCAGGAACTCACTCCACTCTTCCATCGCCGAAAGCCCGCATCAAGACACCCCAGAACCGCTGATCGAACCGTAGCGGTTGCGCGGGAACGTGAAGGACGTTAGCTTTGTGTTCCGCTACGGCTTTATGGAAAGGGGTGAGAGGTGGCGGAGACCACGCTTCTGACGAACGCCCTGCTCCTCGACTGCACGGGAAACGAGCCGCGCGAGCGTGCCTCCGTCGTCGTCGAGGGGGGTAGGGTCTCTGAGGTCCACTCCAGAGACAGCCCTCCGACGACCCGACACGATTATATCTTCGACTGTGCCGGGATGACCCTGATGCCTGGTTTGACCGACGCCCACGTCCACATAGGGGCCGTCGACGTCAACATTCTCGACCAGCACAGGGAGTATCCGCCCAACCTCGTGGCCATGATGATGGCGCGGATCTTAGAAGACACCATCCACCGGGGTTTCACCACCGTGAGGGACGCCGGAGGGACCGATTGGAGCTTCAAGGCGGCGGTGGAGCGGGGAATAGTCGAGGGCCCGCGGCTGCTCGTAAGCGACCGGCCGCTCTCGCAGACGGGCGGGCACGGAGACTGGCGCAGGACGACCGAGACGCAACCGCCCGAGATCTTCTGCCCCACGGCGGGGATGCGCTCGGTGATTTGCGACGGGGCCGACGCGGTGCGTCACGCCGCAAGAGAGCAACTCAGGCTCGGGGCCGACCAGATCAAGGTGATGGCCTCTGGCGGCGCGATGTCCCACGCGGACGAGCTCGCGGCGACCCAGTACACCCTGGAAGAACTACAGGCCGCCGTCGAGGAGGCCGAGGCCGCCGGAACCTACGTGATGGCCCACGCCTACAACGACCGGAGCGTCAGGAACTGCCTCGAGTCGGGCGTGCGCTCCATCGAACACGGCAACCTCATAGACGAGGAGACGGCTCGCCTCGTCGCACGGTCCGGCGCTTACCTCGTGCCGACGCTCGTCACCTACGAGGCGCTCTCCGACGAAGGGAGTGAATACGGTGTTCCAGAAACCGTCATCCGCAAGATCGACGAGGCCCGAGCGCTCACTATAAGGGCGCTGCGCTACGCCTACGAGGCCGGCGTCAAGATCGCCTCAGGCTCCGACCTTCTCGGACCTTTGCAAGACCGCAAGGCGCGTGAGCTCGAGATCAAGACCGAGGTCATGAGCTCGATGGAGAGCCTGATGTCGGCCACGAAGACCAACGCAGAGCTCTTCGGAATGCAGGAAGATCTCGGCACCGTCGAGAGGGGCAAGCTCGCGGACCTTCTCGTGGTCGACGGAAACCCGCTGGAAGACATCGCCGTCCTTCAGAACCGCGAAAACCTAAAGCTGATCATGAAAGAAGGCAAGCAAATAAAGAACGAGCTTGAAGCTCGGTAGAGAGCCCGTTCAGAAGGAAGACGGCGCCTTGAAGCTGTCAGCCAGAAAAACTGACGACTGATTGCTGAGCGCTTACCGCTTTCACGCTCTTGTCATAAGCGCCTTATAGGTCTGGTGCAAGAAGTCCGAGACGGTGACCGCGGCGAACACGGCGGCCACGAGGCGGCTGACACGCGGCAGGAGCACGAACCCGTAGGTGAAGAAGGAGGCCACCCACACGCCGAGGCAGAACTGGCACGTCAGAAGCTCGCCCACGGATCTTCTGATGCCATCCCCCCTTGGTTTCTCTTCGACCTTCTTGGGGCTCTTCTTCTCCTCGAGCTCGGTGAAAGGAGCCCGAAGCGGGCTCGTGATCGCATCCTGCGAGCCAACAAGACTGATCTTGTGCGTCGCCATCCCGAGCAACGCGATATCCTTCACGTCCATGCGCTCCGGTATGGACCTGCCCGTAACCCTTGTCGCCAGGAGGAAGAGTACGAACAGGAGGTTGAACGTAGTCGCCAGCACGCCGTACGAGAATAGCGGTACGTCTTCGCCGTTCTTGTACCCCTCGAAGGTCCCCTCGGACGGTTTGCCATCGCTCATGTTTGCTCCCTGCTGATATATACCTGTCCGTATGTGCTTCGTTGGATATCCCCCCGGCGTCGTGCTGCCTAAACATGGAGTGATCTCTACCTGTTTGACATGAGGAGAGAAAGGGAAAGGCAGCTGAACCTCACTACCAGAAAAGGACGGCCGACATGACCGATGACCAGCACACCAAGCAGGATCCAACCCAGCAGTACCCGCAGCCTGAGTACCCGGAACAGACCCAGATGGACCAGCACCCCGGCCTCGAGCAGGAGATGCAGCCCGAGCCCGACTACGGGGTCGAGACTTACAGGGGGAGCGGCAAGCTCGAAGGCAAGAAGGCCGTCATCACCGGCGGAGACTCCGGTATAGGACGGGCCGTCGCGCTCGCCTTCGCCCGCGAGGGCGCGGATGTAGTGCTCTCCTACCTAGAAGAGGAGGAGCCGGATGCAGCAGAGGCGGCCGAGGCCGTCGAGGACTCGGGACGCAAAGCCGTCAGGGTGCCGGGAGACATCGTTGAAGAAGCCCAGTGCCAGGATCTCATCCAGAAGGCCGTGGACGAGTTCGGCCGGATAGACATCCTCGTCAACAACGCGGCCCACCAGATGACGGTCGACGGGATAGCCGACGTCTCGACCGAGTTGCTCGACCGCACTTTCAAGACCAACATCTACGCGATGTTCTGGCTAGTCAAGGCGGCGCTGCCGCACATGCCAGAGGGCGGTTCCATCATCAACACCTGCTCCATCCAGGCCTACCAGCCCTCGCCGCCCCTGCTCCCTTACGCCGCGACCAAAGGCGCCATCATCACCTTCACCAAGGGTCTTGCCCAGGAGGTCGTGCAGTACGGTCTCAGGGCCAACTCCGTGGCGCCGGGTCCGGTGTGGACCCCGATCATACCCGCCTCCATGCCAGCCGATACCGTCTCCAGCTTCGGCGGTACCTCCCCGATGGGCCGCCCAGCCCAGCCCGCCGAACTCGCCCCGGCTTTCGTGTTCCTCGCTTCCCAGGAGGCGAGCTTCGTCAACGGCGAGACCCTCGGCGTCACGGGAGGCCAGCCAATGCCGTAGGCGCTCCGCGCCCACCGCAAGTTTCGGTTTACAGGCATCAGCCGTCAGGCTTCGAAGGCGGTCCCTTCCGCTCGAGAGCTCGTGCGGCTCCTGACTGACGTCTGACACCCGATGCCTTATGCTACGGGGCGCAGGATCGTCGAAGGGTACCGTTCTTGGGGATCATCGTCCAGAAGTACGGCGGGAGCTCGGTGGCGACGACGGAGCACGTCAGGGCCGTCGCCGAGAGGATAAAGAGGGCCCGCGATTGGGGGTTCGGGCTCGTCGTGACCGTCTCCGCGATGGGAAAGCAGACCGACAGGCTCCTCAGGCTCGCGGGCGAGGTCAGCCGCGACCCGTCTCCGCGTGAGATCGACCAGCTTCTCTCCACGGGGGAGCTGCAGTCCGTCGCGCTCCTTGCGATGGCCCTGCACGACAGGGGCGTCGCCGCCACCTCGCTCACGGGCCCGCAGGCAGGCATGAAGACCACGGGGCGCTATGGTTCTGGGGTTATTTCGGGGGTTCAGCCCGACCGGCTGCGCGGCCTGCTCGACGAGGGCCAGGTCGCCATCGTCGCCGGTTTTCAGGGGGTGAACGCCCTGGGGGACATCATGACGCTCGGGCGCGGGGGGTCCGATACGACGGCGGTGGCTCTCGCGGCGGCTCTTGGGGCTGAGCGGTGTGAGATCTTCACGGACGTCGACGGCGTCTACACCGCAGACCCGCGCATAGTTCCAGGGGCGCGGCGCATACCCGTCATACTCTCCTCCGAGATGGCCGAGATGTCGTGGCGGGGCGCCAGGGTTATGCACCCGCGGGCAGTAGAGCTCGGGGCGTTGTACGGGGTCGAGATCCACGTCAAGAGCTCGTTCGAAGAAGGCCCAGGTACGATCATCATTGGAGGGAACGAATTGGAACACCTCGAAACCCGCGAGACGGTCGCAGGCATTGTCCACGACCTGGACGTCTCGCGCATCACCCTCACCGGCATAAAGACGGGACCGGGCACGATGAGCCGCGCCTTTTCTCCTCTGGCCGAAGCGGGCATCTCCGTCGACGTTATCGTGGAGAGCGCCCCCAAAGAAGGCGCCTCCGACGTGGCCTTCACCGTCCGCCGCGCCGATTTCCGCGAAGCCTTGCGACTCGCGGACAGGGTAGCGGAAGGCCTGGGAGGGCGTGTCGAGGGTGAGAGGGAGCTCGGGAAGGTCTCCGTCGTGGGGACGGGGATGCTCAACCGTCCCGGCTACGCGGCGAGGATGTTCGCCACGCTCGGGAAGGCTGGCATCCCCATAAGGCTCGTCTCCACCTCCGAGATACAGGTGACTTGCGTGATGCCCGCCGGGCGAGTAGAAGAAGCGGTAAGAGTTTTGCACAGAGACTTCGAGCTGGAGGAGAAAGATGTTTAGCGGCGCGTTCACGGCCCTCGTTACGCCTTTTCGGAATGGGGAGGTGGACGTGGAGGCCCTCGAAGGGTTGGTCGAGTTCCAGATCCAAAACGGCATCCACGGCCTCGTTCCCTGCGGTACCACGGGCGAGACCCCAGCCATGAGCGAGGCGGAAGATAGGCTCGTCATAGGCACCGTCGTCAGGGTATCGGGCGGCCGGGTGCCCATCGTCGCCGGCACGGGTTCCAACAGCACAGACATGGCGATCAAATACACCAGGATGGCCCAGGAGGAGGGTGCCGACGGATCTCTGCAGGTCGCCCCCTACTACAACAAACCAAACCAGGAAGGGCTGTACAGGCACTTCGCCACGGTCGCTGAGAGCACGGAGCTGCCGATCATTCTGTATAATATCCCGGGCCGGACGGCCGTGACCATCTCAGCCGAGACCATAGCCCGCCTTGCGGAGATCCCCAACATCGTTGGGGTAAAGGAATCGACGCTCTCGATGAACATGGTCAGCGATATCGTAAGCCTCTGCGGTGATGAGTTCGCCGTGCTCTCGGGGGATGACCCGATGACCGTACCCATGATGGCGCTCGGTGGGCACGGTGTGATCTCCGTCGCCTCCAACGTTGCCCCCGCGGCGATTTCTGACATGGTAGGCGCCCTCTCGAACGGCGACTGGGAGCGGGGCCGCGAACTCCACTACGAGCTCCTGCCGCTCTTCAGGGCCCTCTTCGTCGAGACCAACCCGATACCGGTCAAGGCGGCGGCCTCCATCCTCGGCCTCTGCTCCGACGAGATACGGCTGCCCATGATCCCGCTGTCTGACGATAACCTCGACACCCTGAGGCGCGCGATGGAGGAGTCGAACCACCTCCTCCCGACCCCAGAGGAAGTGTGACCCGGGTAGCCGTAATCGGAGCGGCAGGCCGCATGGGCCGCGAACTTTGCCGCGCTGCCCTCGAAACGGCAGGCATCGAGCTCGCCGGCGGTACGGTCGAATCCGGCGCCCCCGAGCTCGGCTCCGACCTCGGCGATCTTTGTGGTTTCGGCAAGGCGGGGGTAACCGCAGGCGAAGACCCACCCGATTCGGCCGAAGTCCTGATCGAATTCACGACGCCAGAGGCGACGGTCGAGCACCTCTCCTACGGCAAACCGAACGTCATCGGGACGACGGGACTTTTGGAAGATCAGCTCCACAAGGTCGAGGAAGCGGCGCGCAACGTTCCCATCATGCTCGCCCCCAACACGAGCGTCGGGGTGAACCTGCTGCAGGGGATCGTGCGGGAGCTCTCGGCAAAGCTCGGCGAGGCCTACGACATCGAGGTCGTTGAGGCGCACCACAGGAACAAGAAGGACGCGCCTTCGGGCACCGCCCTGTTTCTCGCGCGGGCAGCGGCCGACGGAAGAGAAAAAGACCTGGAGGAGGTCGCGGTCCACGGGCGGGAAGGCTTCTCGCCCAGGCAGGAGGGTGAGATCGGCATTCACGCCGTGCGCGGCGGCGCGGTCGTCGGAGAGCACCGGCTCGTCTTCTATTCCGGCGGCGAAGAAGTCGAGGTCACACACCGCGCCCTCTCCCGCCGCACCTTCGCCGACGGCGCGCTCCGTGCCGCGAGGTTCGTCGCGGACGCGCAGCCCGGCTTGTACTCCATGGCCGACGTGCTGGAGGCGGGCTAGCCGGCGTCAGGTCGTAGGCAAGCTACGAATCCAGAGGCGAGACGCGATCCCACGATAGAAGCCGCCTGCTCCGGCCCATAAAGAAGCCGCTCGTCCTCCGTCCGTCTCCTGGTGTCCCTGCGTACCTCATCCGTCGCGCCCATAATCCATCGCACACGCCGGCCGGCACACGCTAAACTCCGTGGCACTAACGAGCTGAGAAGCTGACATGCCGAAGTGCTGACCGGCTGAAATGTAATCAAAGGGAGGAACTCATGACCGTGCCCCTAATCCCACGCGAGGTCCTGTTCGGCAACCCCGAGCGAATAGGACCTCGCCTCTCCCCCGACGGGGAACGCCTCGCCTTTCTCGCCCCGAACGAAGGGGTCCTCAACGTCTGGGTTGGTCCCGTCGGGGGCCGGCTCGAGGACTTCGAGCCCGTAACCGATGACCGCAAGCGTGGCATCAGGGTGTGCTTCTGGGCCGAGGACAACCGCCACATCGTCTACCTGCAGGACGAGGGCGGCGACGAAAACTGGAGGATACACGCCGTGCACGCGTCCGCGAAAGAGGACCGCGACCTGACACCGTTTGACGATGTACAGGCCCAGATCGTGGACAAGAGCCGCCACTTCCCAGACACGCTGCTCGTCGCCCTGAACAAGGATAACCCGGAGCTTCACGATGTCTACCGTCTCACCCTCTCGACCGGCGACCTCGACCTCGCCGCCAGGAACCCGGGCAACGTCGTAAGCTGGGTAGCGGATGCGGAGTTCGAGGTTCGCGCCGCGATGGCGGCCACACCAGAGGGCGGCATCGACCTGCTCCTGCGCGACACCGAAGGCGCCGAGTGGCGCAAACTCTTCGGCTGGGACAAGGAGGACGCGCTCTCCAGCGCTCCCATCGGCTTCACCAAAGACGGCACGAAGCTGTACCTCCTGGACTCGCGCGAGGCCAACGCTTCGCGCCTGGGCCTGCTCGACCTCGAAAGCGGCGACGTGGAAGCACTGGTCGAGGACCCGCGCTACGACGTGGGACAGGTCGTAATGAACCCCGAGAACCACGAGGTCCAGGCCGCCGCCGTCGAGCGCGCGAGGACGGATTGGGTCGTGCTAGATGACGACATCAAAGAAGATTTCGAGGTCATAGCAGGTTTGGGCCGCGGGGACTTCGCCGTGGCGAGCCGCGACCGTGCCGACAGGAACTGGCTCGTCGCCTTCACTTCAGATGACAGCGGGGCCTCCTACTACTCCTACGACCACGAGACGAGAAGCGGCGAGCATCTCTTCGACGCCCGTCCGGACCTCGCCGAATACGAACTCGCCAGGATGGAGCCCATCTCCTTCACCTCCCGCGACGGCCTGACGATAGAGGGCTATCTGACGCTGCCGCCTGGAAGATCCAACAGACCCATGCCGATGGTGCTGGACGTGCACGGGGGTCCTTGGGCGCGGGACGGGTGGGGCTACAACCCCGAGGCGCAGTGGTTCGCCAACAGAGGTTACGCCTGTTTGCAGGTCAACTACCGGGGCTCGACGGGGTACGGTAAAAGGTTTCTCAACGCCGGCAACAGGGAGTGGGGCGGCAGGATGCACGACGACCTCGTCGACGCGGTCGGGTGGGCCGTCGAGGAAGGCGTGGCCGACCCCGAGCGGGTCGCCATCTACGGCGGGTCTTACGGCGGGTATGCCGCGCTCGTCGGGGCCACTTTCACGCCAGACCTCTTCCGGTGCGCGGTGGATATCGTTGGGCCATCTAGCCTGATTACGCTTATAACAAGCATCCCGCCTTACTGGAAACCGCTCCTCTCCACCTTCCAGGAGCGGGTCGGCAACCCCGAAACGGAGCGAGAGTTCCTCGAGTCGCGCTCGCCGCTAACTTTCGTGGACCGTGTCAGGATACCGATGCTCATGGCCCAGGGCGCCAACGATCCACGCGTAAAGCAGGCCGAGTCGGAGCAGTTCGTCACCGCCATGAAAGAGAAGGGCATCGACCACGAGTACCTACTCTTCGAGGACGAAGGTCACGGCTTCGCACGCCCCGAAAACCGGCTCAAGTTCTACGCGGCAGCCGAACGCTTCCTGTCAAAGCACCTCGGAGGTCGCGCCGAAGAATAGCGCGCTATGCCAACCGAAGCATCATAGGGAATCCGTCTGGGCGTTCGTGCTTTCCGGCCGTGGGTGCACGCCGGGTCCCTCTACCCGTCATTCGCGCAGAACCTGGCCCCGCGAAAGCGGGGAGCGGGAATCCACTGCTGCGGCGAGGTTCGTGCGCCTCCTGCAAACTTCGTCGTGCAGTTAGCATCCATCCGGACTCGGTATGACTCAGCCTTTCGACTCCGGACCGGGCTCTTCTTGCCCCGGTGAGACCAAGGTGTTCACCCAACTCACGTCGACATCTAATTTGGTGGCGACCTCCTCGTCGGAGAGGCCGAGTTGCCTGAGGTGTTCGACTTCCTCGGCCAGGCAGACTTCACCGCGCTCTTCCAAACCTTCTCCTTTGATCGCGTGCTTAGCTCTTGCTCAGGCGCCACGCCCGCCCGGCCAGGAACGAAGAGAGCACCACCAGTGAGGCCACCAGGACAACTGCCCTCACCATCACGCTAATCGTGGACGGGGGCTCTGCGCCCCCAGGGTCATCCGCCGCACTGTACTTCCGGTAGTGGTCTTTATATCCGAGCAGCCTTCCCACCGGGGCGAGCGTCGCCAGGACCGGCTTCTGCACCGGCAAGGGTGGTGAAGCGAGGTAGATCTCCTCTCCCACCCTCGCCATCTAACCGACCTCCTCGCGCCGCGCAGCAATAGTCCACCCCGTGCGGGGTAGCTTATCATGCCACGTCGGCGACTCTCAGGCATTCTTGGCGCCCACCTTCAGCATGATGGTGAGGCAGGAGGATATCGGCCAGCTCGGCGAGGGCCTGATCTCGAACGCCAGGTTGGTGGCTGCGTTCGCTATGCCAGAGACCAAGAAAGCCAAAACCTTTACGGAAAGTCTACGACAAAGTGTTCAAGACACCATGCGCCACGGCCTGTTTAGACAGAGGAAGGCACCTCCAGACTCATGCCCGGGTAGATCTCATACCCCGAGAGGTCATTCGCCTCACGGATGGCCTCGACCTTCGGTCTCGGGTCCTCCCACGGCGCGGTGCGCTCGATGGCTATCCCCCATAGCGTATCCCCCGGCGCGACGGTGTAATGCGTGGGCTGCGGCTCAGCCCCGACCCCTCCGGCCGTGTACACGACAACGGCGAGGGCGCCGGCTACAAACACGGCCCCGAGCCTGCGGCGACGATATTTTGCGCGTTCCGTTCTCACACGAGAAATATACGGGCAGACCTCTCTTTTCCCAACGGTATTTTTGCCGCCAACGCGCGCCGTCCGTCCGGTAGAATCCTTTCCATGCACTTCACCAAGATGCAGGGCTGCGGTAACGATTTTCTCGTCTTCGACCCCGAACAGGTCGAGGGGGTGGACCTGCCCGACCTCGCCAGAAGAGCCTGCGACAGACACTTCGGCGTCGGGGCGGACGGTATACTCATTGCTGCCCCATCCGGGAGCTCCGACCTGGAGATGGTCTACCTGAACTCGGATGGCTCGCCCTCCGAGATGTGCGGCAACGGCCTGCGCTGCCTCGCCCGCTACGCCAGGGACCGCGGTATGGCCGAAGGCGATGCCCTGACCGTCGCCACGGGCGCGGGGGTCAAAAAGCTCATCCTCTTCGAGGACGGCTCCTCACGGGTGGATATGGGAGCGCCCCGTCTCGACACCGAGGTCGAGGTCGGCGGCTTCAGGTTCCTGCGCGTCTCGATCGGCAACCCCCACGCGGTAGCATTTTTGGACAGCGAGGCCGCGGTGGAGGCTTTGGATCTTCCCACCATCGGACCGCCCATCGAGGAAGATACCGTCTTCCCCGAGAAGACGAACGTGGAGTTCGGGTTCGCCTGGAACGAACGCGAGGTCAGGATGAGGATCTGGGAGCGTGGCGCGGGCGAGACCCTCGCCTCCGGGTCGGGTTCGTGCGCCGTCGCAGTCGCCGCGATGTCCAAAGGCCTCACCCACAATCCGGTCAACGTGTGCCTGGACGGCGGCGTGGTGGAGATAGAGTGGTCCGGCGAAGGTGAGCCCGTGTACATGAAAGGGCCGGCCGAATACGTCTGCGAGGGAGAGCTGCTGCAGGATTGAAAAGTCGGCGGTTGAGGCGATCGGTAGGGGCGCCCGTAATTCGGATGGGCGCCCCCTGAGTGTCGAAGGGCTACTCCTGCGGCTGGGGTATTACGGTGCGACCTCGCGCAACGGGCCTCGCCTGTCGGGGGATTCGCGAGTGGAGAGGGCTTTGATACCTGCCTTGTGCTACCCGTTGAACGGCGTCACGTCAGCGGGAAAACCGGCCCGCCGGGCGGCCCCGGGCGAGTCGAAGAACAGCCCCAGATGGTGGGTGTGGATGGGGGCGAAATCCGGGTTGGTCGAGGCATCAGGGTAAGGACCATCGCTGTGATGGATCGGCGCATTACGCTGTCCGAGTCCATCGCGAACGTCTCCCGGTTGAAGCGTCCGACGAAGAACCCTTTGCCATAGCCCTGTACGTTCGTCTCGATGTCACCTTCGTACCAGGCGATACCGAAGGGCGGTGCCGCGGCCTTGGCCCGCTCCACGAACAGGCGGACAGACTCGTGGCGCGCCAGTTGCCCGGGATCCATCTCTTCCCGCACGTCGGACAGCGAGAGGGACGGAACGAGCCAGGTCCTCTCGCCGGGCACGCGCAGGGCCTCCCGGCTGGTCGCGAGTATCTTGAGACCTGGTCAGGTGCGGAGCAAGACATCTGCCAGCCCGGCGCACCCCTCGATGACGTGCTCGCAGTTGTCCAACAGCAGGAGCGTCTCTCTGGGCTCCAGGTAGTTCAGCAGCGCCTCGTCCGGCGAAAGTCCGACCGGGCGTAAGCCAAATGCC
>Ga0126314_10000704_pt1 | contig 15943 bp, 15 predicted proteins | sample Plot105B_FD_92535 | JGI IMG/M metagenome (GOLD analysis project Ga0126314, IMG submission 92535) | Serpentine soil microbial communities from UC McLaughlin Reserve, CA, USA - Plot105B | ecosystem: Environmental > Terrestrial > Soil > Grasslands | place: USA: UC McLaughlin Reserve, Lake County...
ATGCCGCGTCAACCAGCACTTGGCTGAGCTCGCCGAGATCGACATCTGACCCGACCGTGAGCCGCACCGGACGAAGATCGGCCAGACCTCTGACCTGCGGCTGCAGGACGCTCCGGATCGGCGCCACGATGATCTTCGGTGGCGGTTCCGGGCCGTGTCCGGCGAGCCCCCGCAGCACAGCGAGCCGGCGACCAACCGTGTCGGAACGAGGGCTCAGCCGTTCGTGCGGGAGGGTCTCCCATGCCGGGTAGTAGGCGACATGCTCCTCCCCGACCAGCGAGGACAAGGCTGCAGTGAGCTCCTCGGCCTCACGAAAGGTGGAGGTGACCAGAAGGACCGGCTTGTCGGCGCCGCCCCGGTCCTCTGCGGCAGCGATGGCGGCGGCTATCAGCGGGCGCATCGGTGCCGGTGCGGTGATGTCCAGCGCCGGCAGGGCGCGCATACGCGCATCACCGACCGTCTCGGCGATCGTGGGGTCTGAGGTCAGCAGGTCAACGAGTCCCGCAAGGCTCACCGACCCAACCTACCCAAGCCGACCGAGCTACCACAGCCGACCAGCTTCACCCGATCGACCCACCACCGCCGGCTAGCTCATTCAATCGACCCACTACAGCCGACCAGCTTGCGCCCCCTTTGAGCCCGGTACGTACACCTTGAGCCCTCTATATCAGGCTCAAGGTGCACGTACGGGGCTCAAGGTCGCGGAAGGTGAGGACCACACTCGGCGGGGGCAGCCCGTCAGGAGTTGAAGGCGTTCTGGGTACGCTCCAGGCCGGCCGAAAGCAGCGATTCAACCGCGTCGGCGGACCGGACAGTTTCCGCCGTCACCCAATCTCGGTCACTCGGCGCGAAATTGCTGAGCAGGAAATCAGCCGGATCTTGCCGGCCCGGCGGCCGGCCGATGCCAATCCGAACACGGAAGAAATCCCCGGTGCCAAGAGACTTGCGAATCGACTTCAGGCCGTTGTGGCCGTTGTCCCCACCGCCGAACTTGATTCGAAGCTGCCCTGGATCGAGGTCGAGCTCGTCATGGATGACCACTAACCGATCCGAAGTGATCTTCAGATACCTGAGCAGCCCCGCGACGGCGCCGCCCACCTCGTTCATGAAGGTTCGTGACTTAGCCAGGACAACTCGAACCGCATCCGGGCCGAGCGGTCCGAGCCGGCCCTCGGCCACGTCGGCCCGCAGGCCACGCGGCGCCCGAAATCGGACGCCCATCCGGCACGCCAAGTCCTCGACCACGGCGTAACCGATGTTGTGCCGGTGCGCCGCGTAGGTCGGGCCTGGATTGCCGAGCCCGACTACCAGCCACGGCTCCATGATCGGGTCGGCTACGCGCCTTCAGCCGGCGGGGCTGTCTCAGCACTTGCAGCTGGCTGCTCGCCAGTCACCGTCGGCTCTTCGGCGACCGTCGGCTCCATTCCTGCCTCGGCCTCGGCTTCGGCAAGCTCCGCGGCGGCGGCCTCAGCGGTCTGGGCCGCGGTGATGTTCACGATCAACGCCTCCCGGTCCTGAGCCAGGACTGAACCGTCCGGAAGTTCGAGGTCACTTGCCAGGATCTGGGTGCCCGCCTCCAGACCCTCAACAGAGATAACGATGGACTGCGGGATGTGGGTTGCCTCGGCCTCGATGGCGACGGCTGAATGCTCCACCACGACGAGCGTCTCGCTGGCGGCTTCGCCCTCGACGTGCACCGGTACGTCCACGGTCACCTTCTCGCCTCGGCGAACGATGACCAGGTCGACGTGCTCGATGGTGTGCTTGATCGGGTTGCGCTGCACCTGCTTGGGCAGGGCGAGCTGGGACTTGCCGTCGACGTTGATCGACAACAGCGCATTCGCTGTGCGCAGCGCAAGCAGAGTCTCGTGGCCCGGCAAGGTGATGTGGATGGGATCGGTGCCGTGACCGTAAAGGACGGCGGGAATCTTGTCGGCGCGGCGGATCCGGCGGGCAGCGCCCTTGCCGAACTCGGTACGCGATTCGGCGATGAGCTTGACCTCGGGCACGTACGAACTCCTCAGACTTTCTGCGTTATCAATTTCATAGCGCCCAGCGAAGAAGTCGTAGCGCTTCTTCGTCGATCACGGTCCTGCGACCCTCGCCGAGGCAACCGAATTACCTTAGCCGACGCCGCCTAAACTCGCCACCTTCAGGCCAGCTGTAACAGGGCTTGTCGGCGTGCTCTTGCCTCCGGCGACTGTCGGCTGTCACGCTGCTCTAAGCCGATCGAAGGAGAGCCGTGATGGCCGACAGATGGCTCACTCTTGAGGACGCTGACTGGGACCTGGAACGTGGAGTCTTCAAGATACTGATCGACCAGCGTCCTGCTGGCATCGCGATCCGGAAGAGCGCCGGCGACGTCAGCGACGTTGTCCGCGCCGCGGCCGCCGACGGGAAGCGGGTTGCCGCCCAGCGCACCGGCCACCTGGCGGCGCCGTTGGGCTCACTCACCGACACGGTGTTGCTGCGCACCGCTGGCCTTGGTGGCGTCCAGATCAACCGCGATGCGGGCACTCTCGAGTCGGCGCCGGGACCCTCTGGGGCGAGCTCGTGCCTCAGGCATCCGAACTTGGTCTTGCGGCCCTGCACGGTTCAAGCCCGGCCGTCGGCATCACCGGCTACACACTTGGTGGCGGCGTCAGCTTCTACAGTCGTAAGCACGGCTTGGCGTGCAACCGGGTAATCGCATTTGACGTCGTCAACGCCGACGGCGAGCAGATCCGCGTTGACGCCGACAACGAGCCCGACCTGTTCTGGGCTTTGCGCGGCGGCGGCGGCAGCTTTGGCGTCGTCACGGCAATCGAGTTCAACCTGCTGCCGATACGGGAGATCTTCGCCGGTGCCCTCTTCTTTCCTGCCGAGGAAGCGGGCGATGTCCTCCACGGCTGGCTCGAGTGGACCCGGGGTTTGCCGGAGGAGATGACCTCGACCGGGCGGTTCATGAACTTCCCGCCAATTCCTGACATACCGGAACCCTTCCGCGGCAAGTCATTCGCCGTGGTCGAGGTGATCTACTGCGGGAAACCGGCCGATGGCGAGGCGCTGGTTGCGCCGCTGCGCGAGCTGGGCAATGTCGCAATGGACACGCTTGCGCCCCAGCCGCCTATTGGTATCGCTGAGCTACACATGGACCCGCCCGCGCCCGTGCCCTACTGGGCGGACTCCCTGCTGGTCGGCGACCTGCCGGATGCGGCCATCGACTCTGTGCTGGAAGCCGTCGGACCGAACTCGGGTTCTCAGTTACTTGTGGCCGAGTTACGCCATTGCGGTGGCGCCCTCTCACGCCCTGCGCGGGATGCCGGCGCACTCAGCAGCTTGCCGGGTGCCTTCTTGGCTTTCGGGGTCGGCGTCGTGCCAATGCCGGAAGCCATGGCGCCGACCCGCGCCTGGCTCGGCGCGTTCAAGTCTTCCCTAGCGCCGTACGACGCCGGTCGATACCTCAACTTCTCCGAGGAGCGCTTCGAGTTGACCCAGGCGTTCCGGCCAGACACGGTCGACCGCCTCCGCCCCGTCAAGGAGCGCTACGACCCCGGCGACCTTTTCCACGCAAACCACCCGGTCACAGGCTAGAAGTCACCGCGTCCGGCATACGGGCGCGCGGCACATCTGCACTGCGGCTCAACTGCGGCCGTCAAAGAGGCTGGTGACGGAGCCGTCTTCGAAGACCTCATGAATGGCGCGGGCGATCAGCGGCGCGATCGAAAGGACGGTGAGGGTCTCAAACCGGCGCTCGGCCGGGATCGGCAGCGTGTTTGTCACGATGACCTCCTCAAAGGCGGAGGCCTGGAGGCGGTCATACGCTGGTCCGGACAATACGGGGTGGGTTGCCGCCGCGATGACGGACTTCGCCCCGCGTGTCTTCAGGGCCTCTGCCGCCTGGCAAATGGTGCCGGCCGTGTCGATCATGTCGTCAACAAGCAGGCATACCTTGCCGGAGACGTCACCGACCACCTCGTGAACGACGACGGCATTGGCCATGTTCGGATCACGCCGCTTGTGGATGATCGCCAGCCTGCTGTTGAGCCGGTCGGTCCACATGTCGGCCAGCCGCACACGCCCGGCATCAGGTGAAACAACGGTCATCGTCGAGGTGTCGTACCGGGATTCGATGTAGTCGGACAGGACGGGCAGCGCCCAGAGGTGGTCGACTGGTCCGTCGAAGAAGCCCTGGATCTGAGCGGCGTGCAGGTCCACCGACATCAGCCGGTTCGCCCCGGCCGTACGGAACAGATCCGCTACCAGACGAGCCGAGATCGGTTCCCGACCCCTGTGCTTCTTGTCCTGGCGGGCGTAGGGATAGAAGGGCGCGACGACAGTGATCCGCTTGGCCGAGGCCCGTTTCAAGGCGTCGACCATGATCAACTGTTCCATCAGCCATTCGTTCACAGGTGCGGCGTGGCTTTGAATGACAAAGGCGTCAGAGCCCCGCACTGACTCCTCGAAGCGCACGTAGATCTCGGAGTTCGCATAGTTGAGAGCCCGGGTGGCCACGATGTCCACGCCCATCAGGTCGGCTATCTCCCGCGCCAGCTCCGGGTACGCCCGACCCGTGAACAGCATCAACTGCTTGACATTGGGCTTCTTGAAGCCGCTCACTTGACGTCCTGCCCCTCGTCTGCATTCGCTTGAGCCGCTTCGGCGGCGGCAGCGGTCTTGGTACCGGCCCGTTTCCGTGCCACCCAACCTGGAACATTTCGCTGCTGACCGCGGCTCACCGCCAGCTCCCCCGGCGCCACATCAGCGGTGATCGTCGATCCAGCGGCGACGTATGCGCCATCCGCCACCTCCACCGGGGCAACCAGGACGGAGTCACTGCCGATGAAACAATGCGCACCCACGCTGGTCGTCGACTTTGTGACCCCGTCGTAGTTGGCGACAATCACTCCGGCGCCGATGTTGGCTCCCTCACCGATGACAGCGTCGCCCAGGTAACTCAGATGCGGCGCCTTGGCGCCAGCACCGAGCCGGGCATTCTTCGCTTCGACGAACGTGCCGATCTTTCCACGCGGACCGACTGTGGTTCCGGGACGCAAATAGGCGAAGGGTCCAACACTGGCATCCGCGCCGATTACACTCAGCGATCCCTGAGTTCGGGTGATGGTCGCGCGCTCGCCAATCTCGACATCGATTAGCGTCGTGTCCGGCCCGATGGTCGCTCCTGCGCCGACGGACGTGGCACCCTCCAACGACGTGCCTGGCAGCAGTGTGACGTCGGGAGCGAGATCGACCGAGGCGTGCACCCACGTCGTTGCTGGGTCGATGATCGTGACGCCGGCTTGCATCCAATGCACCAGGATGCGGCGATTCAGCTCCGCGTTGATCTGGGCAAGCTGGACTCGGTCGTTGACCCCCTCGGTTTGCCAGAGGTCATCGATCAGATGGGCCCGCACCGGCTTGCCGGAGGTACGAGCCACCTCGACGACGTCGGTCAGGTACAGCTCTCCCTGCGCATTCTGGGCCGAGATCGCAGCAAGTCCGCTGGTCAGCACGTCTGCGTCGAACACGTAGGTGCCGGAGTTGATCTCGGTGATCGCCAGTTCGTCGGGCCCGGCATCCCTGTGCTCGACGATCCTGTCCACCAGGTCGCCCGAGTCGCGCACGATTCGCCCGTATCCGCTGGGGTCGGGCACTCGAGCGGTCAGGATTGTCACCGCCGAGTTGTTTTCCCGGTGCGAGACCACCAGTTCCATCAGCGTCTCGGCCGTCAGCAGCGGAACGTCGCCATAGGTGACGACGACTTCACCAGTGAGGCCGGTCAGCTTGCTCAGGGCCACTTGGACGGCGTGGCCGGTCCCGAGCTGCTCTTCCTGTACCGCTGTGACCACGTGGGGTGCGATCTCAGCAAGATGCTCCTCGACCTGGTCGCGTCGATGGCCGACAACAACAACGAGCCGCTCCGGCTCCAGAGACGTCGCAGTGCGAATCGAGTAGCTCACCAGGGAGTGCCCGGCGATCTCATGCAACAGCTTTGATCGAGATGACTTCATCCGTTTGCCCTCACCTGCCGCCAGAACGACGACCGCGGCGACGGGTGGGGACATGGCGGGGCTGGCGACTTCGGGGCTGGGCAACAGGCGCGCTCCTTGCAAACTGATCCGCGACCCCCGTACGGGTCGCCGGTCCGGCTGGTCGGGCGCTCCCCGGGTAGGAGTCGAACCTACGTCGCTAATCCTGATTCAAAGTCAGGCGGGCCCTGCCGACAGACCAACCGGGGACCGTGCCACCCAAATTTCCTGGTCATTGGGCTGGCACCGTCGGCGGCCAGCTCGCGGCCGACCAGGATTAAGAGTACGCATCACCACTTCGCCGTGGCGGCGCCGTGGACAGGTTGGCAGCGGATTTCGATTTGCGCCCGGGCAGCGTAGCTCTCTATCCTCATCTGTAACGTTTTAGAAGCCCAAGCGCGAATACGGATCATGTCTGCCGCCACCGTACGAAGCCCTGTCGAAGCCGCGCTTTCCAGCCGGACTGCCGTCCTAGCTGTGACGACGTTGTTCGCGGTCAACGGTCTGCTGCTCGGCGGATACGGTGGCACGCTGCCTTCGCTGCGCGTCAAGCTCGATCTGAGCTATACCGCGGTCGCGATCATGCTCTTCTGCGGCGGCGCTGGTGGCATCCTCGGTATGCAGGTAGGCGGCAGGCTTGCTGACTCGATCGGCGCACGCAAGATCTCGCTTGGCGCGCTGCCGGTCATCGTGATCGCGGCACTGACATTCGGGTTCGCTCCCAGCCTCACTATTGCGGTGGTGGGCGCTGCGCTGATCGGGCTCGGCAATGGGGCGATGGACGTCTCAATGAACGCGCTCGGCGTGCAGGTCGAGGCTGCTCGGCATCGGCCAATCATGAGCTTCTTCCATGCCTTTTTCTCGATCGGCACCCTGGTCGGAGCCGGCAGCGTCTGGATCATGGCGAGGCTCCTCGGCCTGACTGGCGGCTCGATCGTGACCCCATTGATGATCATGCTTGCGATTGCCGGCGCCGCGGCGCTGGCTGCCTTGGTCAAGATCACGCCCGAGGCTGCCATAGTTGAGCACACGGTCGATGGTGTGCGCACGCGCATCCCAAGGATTGCTTGGCTGCTGGGCGTGATGGCACTCGCCTTCGGCCTGTCAGAGGGCACGGCGCTCGATTGGTCGGCTCTGCACGTCACCAGTGTCGCGAACGTCGACTCCACGACGGGATCGCTGGGGCTGGTGGCGGTGTGCGGACTGATGGTAGCCATCCGGCTGATCGGCGACCGACTTGTGGCCCGATTCGGCCGGCGGGCCGTTATCCGCTTCGGCGGCCTCTGCGCCGCTGCCGGCTATCTGACCGTGAGCTTCGTCAGCGGGCTGCCGCTGCTGATCCTCGGCTGGGGACTGGTCGGCTTCGGAGTCGGCATGATCGCGCCACAGGTTTACGCAGTGGCGGGCCATATCGGTGGCGGCCGGGTGCTCGCGGTGGTCGTGACCTTCGGCTACGCCGCCTTCCTGATGGGACCTGGCTTGATGGGATTCGTCGTGCGGCAGCTGGGCATCCACTATGCGATGGTGGTACCAGCGGCGCTCTGTGTCGGCATCTTGTATCTCGCAGTCACCATGCCCAAGAGCGATGCGGATCTCAAGGGTTGATGTTCGCCGAGCTGAATCCCTGCTCCTAAGATTCCGCTGTGGCGAGCCAGGACGCCGTACCCGACGAGGTTGACGGCATTGTGGCGGCCTGGCGAAGGGAGCGGCCGGATCTGGATGTTGCGCCGATGGAGGTCCTGTCCCGGCTAAGTCGGGTAGCCCAACAGCTGGACCGCCAGCGTGCGAATGCCTTCGACGCACACGGGCTGGAGTCCTGGGAATTCGACGTCCTTGCGGCATTGCGGCGTTCGGGGGAGCCCTTCGCATTGTCCCCTGGCCAGCTGGTACGGGAAACCTTGGTGACGTCCGGCACCATGACAAACCGAGTGGATCGCCTGGCGGCTCGCGGGCTGGTGGAGCGCGAAGAGCATCCGGATGACAGACGCGGTGTACTCGTGCGGCTCACCGCATCCGGCCGGGCCAACGTGGACGCTGCATTGGCTGATCTTCTTGCGGCCGAGCAGATTATGCTCCGATCTCTCAGCCCATCCGATCAAGATCAACTTGTCCGCATCCTCAGGTCGCTGCTTGTTTTGTACGACACCATGGAGCTCTAGCCGCGATCTGCGCCGGGCTCAGCCGATCACTCGGGCACCGGTAACCGGACCGGTGGCGCGTCGTACCGCCCGGCACACGCCGTCGGCACTCAGAGCGACGCTGAGATCCACCGCAGTCGACTCGCTGGCGGCAAGAAAGGCGCAAGTAGGTCCGGATCCAGAAACGACGGCGCCGACAGCGCCATACTCCATCCCGGCTTCGAGGACCTGCCGAAGCCGGGGTTGCAGATCCAATGCCGCCGGCTGCAGATCGTTGACCAGAGCAGCTCCGACCGCTATCGGATCCCCGCTGCGCAGTGCGTTCATCAGCCTCGCCGGCACCTCAGGCCACTCGGCGCCCGGCCTCAATTCGTCGTGCCGGCGATAGACGGCCGGGGTCGAAAGGCCGTGGTGTCCGAAGGCCAGCACCCAGTGGTAGCCGCCTCGAGCCAGCACCGGCAAGACCTGTTCGCCGCGACCACTGCCCAACGCGGTGCCCCCGAGCAAACCGAACGGCACGTCACTGCCAACCTCGGCAGCCAGGGCGATCAACTCGTCCAGGCCGACGTCGAGATCCCACAGGACGGCGCAGGCCAGGAGCGCGGCAGCGCCGTTGGCTGACCCGCCGGCCAGACCGCCAGCAACCGGGATCGATTTTTTGATCGAGAACGAGACGCCTAAGGAGCCGTTCGGGCTGGAGGTTTGCGCCAGCAGCCGGGCGGCCCGGAGCGCAAGATTGCGCTCATCGGTCGGCACCAAATCCGCACCTTCGCCGGAGACAGTGACGGAGAATTCCTCGGGCTCAGCCCATGCCGCGTGGACCTCGTCATAGAGCGAGACCGCTTGATACACCGTCGCCAACGGGTGGTATCCATCGGCCCGCGGAGGTCCGACGCGCAATGCCAGGTTGATCTTGGCTGGAACTCGCACGCGAACACCGACCGGGCTGGGTGGGAGCACGGAGGCCACGAGTTGAGGTTATCGGCGACATTCGTTGTCTTATTCCGCAGGCGGAGCCGACCGGTGCGATGGCGGTTGACTGAATTGCTCCGCGATGCGGGCGAAATCGACGATCTGGAGCGTCTCTCCTCGCGCCTGGGGGTCGACACCAGCTGCCAGAAGATGCTCGCTGGCAATCGAGGCTGACCCGACCAACCGTGCAAGAGCTGTTCGCAGCATCTTGCGCCGCTGCGCGAACGCGGCGTCGATGATCGCAAACACTTGATCTCTGCTGGCGCTGGTCTTGGGCGGCGGACGTCGTCGGATCGACACCAGCCCAGATTCCACGTTGGGCATCGGCCAGAAAACCGTTGGCGGCACCGTGCCGGCCTTGGTGGTTTCGGCGTACCAGGCCATCTTGACCGAGGGCACGCCGTAGATCTTCGATCCGGGTCGCGCGACCAGCCGGTCGGCGACCTCGGACTGAACCATCACCAGGCCCCGATCCCAGCTGCGAAATGTCGCAAGCAGATGCAGCAGGACAGGCACCGACACGTTGTATGGCAAGTTCGCCACCACCGCGGTCGGCGGCTCCGGCAGATCGGTGATCAACAAGGCGTCCGCCGGAATTACGCTGAGTTGGCTGGCCTGGTCTGGTGCCCGGTCCGCAACCGTCTCCGGCAGAGCGTACGCAAGCACCGGATCGATCTCGACCGCGATCACCCGAACTCCCGCTTCCAGCAGGCCTAGGGTGAGCGACCCCAGTCCTGGACCGATCTCCAGGACCGTGTCGCCGATACCGACGGCCGAGGTGGCGACGACCCTGCGCACGGTGTTCGCGTCGGTGACGAAGTTCTGTCCCCGCTGCTTGGTGGGCCGAAGTCCTATCTCTGCGATTCGACGCCTGATCGTTGTTGGGTCGAGAAGCCGGGGCTGGCTTGAGGTCAGCTGATACCTAGTTTCGCCGTGCAGGCAGGCCACGCCCCCCAGCCCTGATCAGCTTGGACCAGCTTGGCAACCGCGATCTGCTCCTCCCGACTTGCCTCATGGGGCATCCCGGTGCCGCCGTAGGCACGCCAGGTGCTGAGGGAAAACTGCAGGCCGCCGTAGTAGCCGTTGCCGGTATTGATCGACCAATTGCCGCCGGACTCGCATTCTGCGAGCTTGTCCCACACGCTGCCGGACGGCGTAGTACTGCTGCTGCTGCCGCTACTGCTGTCTTCGCTTCCGCCACTGCTTCTGCTCGTTGAAGACTGCTCCGAGCTGCTGCTGGAACTGCTGCTCGACGATGTCGGCTCCTTGACCGTCACCTTTGTGCCGACCAGGATCACCTCGGTGATCGGGTCTGTGGTGATCTTGCTCGACAGCCTCTTCCGGTCCTTGACCTTGCCATTGTGCAAGGTCTCCTTGACGATGATCGTCCGGACCCCGCTTCGACCTTCGGTGTCGACCTTGGTCGTGCCCTTGGCGAGGGCGCCGGAGTTCTTGCGGATCACCGAGTAGTCAACCTTCTTCTTCTTCGTCACCTTGCGGATGTCGACCTTGGTGTAACTGAACGACGCTCCATCACTTAGTGGATCAGTCTTGCCGACGCTGAGCTTGTCGTTGGCGTCAACGATGATCTTGGCTGCCGCGAGGGCGTCGGCAACGGTCAGCCCGGTCGTTTCGATCACGCGTTTCTTTCCCGCAGCGTCAATCGTGATCACTTTCAAAGTCGCGATATCCAGGCTCAGACCCTCGCGGCCGATACTGGTGCTCCGGCTGACAGAAAGCTTCGCGCCCTCAATGTCCACCCCGAGGGAGGTGAGCGCCTCCCCGAGGCTGGTGGCCGTCGTCCAGAAGGATCGCGGCTGGCCATCGATGGTCACTTTGAGCTGGCGGCCGAACTGCACGGCAACGACGGACCCTTCGGTCAGTTGAGTGTCCTTACCGGGCGCCACGACATCATGCGCGGCAACCGCAATGTTCTCGTCGTCCAGCAGTTCCCCGACTGTCCCGGCCATGGTACGAACCTGGCGCGGGGCGCCATCGACCGTCAGAGTCAGTTCCTTGTTGAGGCTGGCATAGGCAAATGTGCCACCGCCGACGGCGAGCGCCGTCGCTCCAGCGATGACAGCAGGGACGATCTTGCGCAAAACTCCCCCAAGTCGGCCCGCTGCTGTCTCCAGCAGGCCGTTCAGTTTCGGCGGCGGCGTCCTGATGACACCGGTACGGTCACGGAATCATAACGGTGCTTCGCCGTCGGCCCAAATCACTCCCAGCGTTCATAACGGATTAGCTCATGGTCGGACCTGCGAGGGCGCCGTGTCACTGACCCGCTCGGACTCTCGGCCGGATGCCGATAGCCGACACTGATCACGCCGACGCTGAGCTGATCCTCGGGCACGACAAAAGCTGCCCGGACTGCAGTGATCCGGTCGGCGGGAATGCCGAAGAATGCTGCACTCAGCCCCGAGTCGACTGCTGCCAAGAGGATGAGCATGCTGGCCATTCCGGCGTCGACCCACCAGTAAGGTGCAGACCATCTCACCGGATCGCGGTCCGTCCATCCCTTGTCCGCCTCGGCGTAGCGCTCCAGGTAGTCCTGTTGGCTGGTCCAGACCTGGATCAGGGCCGGCGCCGTGCGCATTCCCCGGAGCCAGCTGCCGCCGCCAGCGGGCCAGGCGGCGGACCAGAATCGTCGCCGATCTTCCTCCGATTCGCAGATCAGCAGTGATATCGCCTGAGTGAACCCAGCCGACGGCGCGTGGAGGGCCATTTCGGCGATTTCCCCGATGACTCCGATCGGCAGCTGGCGGTCTGCGTACTGCCGGACCATTCGGCGCCGGCGGGCTGCATCTCGAAACTCCATCGCCTACCAGCTGCCACCGAAGGCAGCTTCGGCGTTGTCGTTCAGAGCCTGGCAGACGACCGCCAGCTCGATGCCGAGCTCCGAGGCCACCAAGCGGGCCGTGTGCGGGATGAGGTAGGACGCGTTCGGCCGGCCGCGGAAGGGCATCGGCGTCAGGTACGGCGCGTCGGTCTCGGTCAGCAACCTGTCGAGCGGCGTCACGGCCAGCGCCCCCCGAAGCCGGTCATTGTTGCTGAAGGTGACCGTGCCAGCGAAGGACAGATAGCCGCCTCGATCCAGGCATTCCTTGGCGAACCCGGCATCGCCGGAAAAGCAATGCATCACGAACCGATCCGGAACTCCCTCAGCGTCGAGCAGGTCAAGGATGGCGTCATGCGCTTCGCGATCATGGATCACCAGCGTCTTGCCGGACGCCTTGGCGAACCCGATATGTGCAGCGAACGACTCCCGCTGCAGCGCATGGCCGCCCGCGTCGCGCGTGCGATAAAAGTCCAGCCCGGTCTCACCGACGGCTCGGACCCGCGAATTGCCGGCCAGCCGCTCGACAACAGTCAGCGCACCGTGAAGCTCCCGGGCCCCAAGCCGTGCGGCGTCATTCGGATGGATCGCGACACCAGCAACCACATTGGTCCAGCGCTCCGCGGCCGCAACAGCCCAGCGGGAACCCTCGACGTCGCAGCCGATCTGCACGATTCGGGTCACCCCGACCTGGGCGGCCCGTTCGATCGCCTCGGCGGGTGAAAGACCCGAGACCGCCTCAGTCACGTCGAGGTGACAGTGCGAATCGACCACTGGCTCTGGCAGCGGCTCGGGGATCTCAGGCCAGTCCACCGGATGAGCCTTGTTGGCTCGCGGGAAGGTGAGCGCCGGCTACGACCTGGTCTCCCACAGGCCGAGCACGTTGCCCTCCGGATCCTTGAAGTATGCGTATGCGCCCATATTGGGGATCTCGGTCCTTGGCGTCACCGTGCTGCCGCCGCCAGCCTCAACCTGCTTCAGAGCATCGTCGATCGCGTCGACGTCGATCGTGATCACCGGTGACGTGAGACGCTCGTCTCGCTGGAACATGCCGCCGTTGATGGCTCCAGGTTCGGTCGGCTGCTGGGTCTGCTGGTCAACTGGCGTCGTCATTGCGACCGTGTACTCGCCACCTTCCATCGGCGTTGTCTGAAGGTCCCAGCCGAAGACCGAGCCGTAGAAGTTCTTGGCCCGATCGATGTCGTCTGCCGGGATCTCGAAGTGCACAACTTTGCGCATGATCATCCTCCTGATCTGGTGGGCTTTCCGAACTACCTTTCCGACCGTCTCGGCGGCTGTCAATCGCTACCACGCAGGACATGCTCGTAGAGCCGGTTCTTGGATACTCCCCGCTCCTTGGCAACCTGGGCCACCGCCGGCTTGAGCTGCATTCCACCGCCGAGAAGGTCGCGCACCGCCGCAGCGGCCGGGGCCAGGTCCTGATCGCGAACAGTTCGGCCGGCCACAACAAGGGTGACCTCGCCGCGCACCTCGGCGGCCGCGGCCCATTCCGCAAGCTCGGCAAGGGTTCCCCGACGAACCTCCTCATGCATCTTGGTCAACTCACGGCAGAGAGCAGCCCGCCTATCGGCACCGAACCGTTCCGACATGGCGGCGAGCGTCGCGACCGTACGGTACGGCGCCTCGAAGAAGACCATGGTCCGTACCTCCGCGGCCAGCTCAGCCAACCGCCCGCTCCGCTCCCCTGGCTTGCGGGGAACGAAGCCCTCGAAGCAGAACCGGTCCACCGGCAGCCCCGACACGGTTAGCGCGACGAGGACAGCCGAGGGACCTGGCACAGCCGTCACCGCAAACCCCTGTTCGATCGCCGCGGCGACCACCCGGTAGCCGGGGTCGGACACCGACGGCATGCCGGCGTCGGTCACGACCAGCACCCGCCGTCCGGCTGCCAGCTCGGCGATCAGCATCGGTGTCCGCCGAACCTCGTTGCCTTCGAAGTAGGAGATCACTCGAGCGTTGGTATCGACGGCGAGGCGGTCGAGCAACCGGGCGAAGCGCCGAGTGTCTTCGGCAGCGATCACATCGGCTGCGCGTAGCTCCCGTATCAGACGCGGCGAAGCATCGGCAACGTTTCCGATTGGACTGCCTGCAAGGACGAGCACGCCGCCCGCCACATCCCCAGTCACGGTCAAAAGCCTGCCATCGCCCTTCGACAAAACTCAGAGTGCGTCGTGCGCGCTGTCGCCCACCTACTATGTGCGCGTGACCCAGGTGCTCGAGGCCAGCGCCGGCGCCGCCAGCGGCGAGCAGCGGCCGTCCGGCCCGCCGCAGCGCCCAGCGCCGACCACGATCGCGCGGTTGCGCGTGCCGATGCCGGCCGATCGGATATCCGGCTGGCTGGTAGCGATCGTGATCACTTGCATCGCTTTCGGGATCCGGCTGGTGAATCTGGGCTATCCCAACAAGTTGGTCTTCGACGAAACGTACTACGCCAAGGACGCTTACTCGCTACTCAAGTTCGGCTACGAACGCAACTGGCCGGACTCGGCGAACGCATCGATAGCCTCCGGCAACGTCGATGTGATGGAGGACTCGGCATCGTTCGTCGTTCACCCCCAGCTGGGCAAGTGGCTGATTGCCGCCGGGGAACAGATCTTCGGCATGAACTCCTTCGGCTGGCGGTTCTCTTCGCTGGTCTTCGGGTCATTACTGATCTTGGTCACCATCCGGCTTGTCCGCCGGGTCTCCCGCTCGACGCTGATCGGTGGCCTGGCCGGGGTGTTGCTCACCTTCGACGGTCTGTCGTTCGTGATGGCCCGCACAGCCCTGCTGGACATCTTCATGGCCTTCTTTCTGGTATCGGCGGTCGCCTGCCTAGCTGCAGACCGCGACTGGTTCCGCCACCGGCTGGCTGACAATCTGGAACGCAAGGAACTGCCCGACCTTGGCGGCAGGTTCGGGCCAGCGCTGATGTTCCGGCCGTGGCGGATCGCTGCCGGAGTCTGCTTCGGGCTCGCACTCGGCTCGAAGTGGAACGCCTTGTACGCGCTGGCGGCCTTCGCTCTGCTGTCGCTGGCCTGGGATATCGGGGCTCGACGGCTTGCTGGGGCAGGCTGGAACTCCAATCGGAGCCTATACCGGGACGGCATCCCGGCCTTTGTCTCACTGGTCCTGGTCAGCGGCGTTGTCTATGTCGGCACCTGGGCCGGCTGGCTGACAAGCAAGGATGGCTACAGCCGCGATTGGGGAGAGCTTCACCCCGATGCAACTTCGACGAAACTCTTCGGCAAGCCGCTGGCCTCCTTGATGCACTACCACCTTGACATCTGGAACTTCCACACCGGCGACTTCATCAATAACGCCGAGCATGCCTACCGAGCGGATCCGGCCGGATGGCTGGTGATCGCGAAACCCATCGGCATCGACGCGGTGAATTCGATCAAGCCGGGCACTGAAGGCTGCATCGGGCCGGACAACTGTTTGCGGGTGATCAGTGGAATCGGCACCCCGGCCCTCTGGTGGGCCGCGGTCTTCGCCCTCGTTGCTGCGGCGATCCTTTGGGTCGGGGCCCGCGACTGGCGGTTCGGCATTCCCGTTGTCGGCGTGCTGTCCGGCTGGCTGCCTTGGTTCGCCTACGACGACCGGCCGTTGTTCTTCTTCTACGCCATCGCCTTCGTGCCGTTCTCCGCGATGGCGGTCGCCCTCTGCCTCGGCCGCATTCTCGGCCCTGCTCGTGCCGGCGACCGTCGAATGGTCGGAGGAATCCTAGTGGGAGCCTATGTCGCCCTGGCCGCGGCCAACTTCGCCTACCTCTACCCGATCTTGACCGACGCGTTGCTGCCCTACCCCGACTGGCTTTCCCGGATGTGGTTCAAGAGCTGGATCTAGTGGACGCTGACGACTTGACTCGGCACAGAGCGCTTTGCGCCCATCTCGTGGCTAGCTAGAGTCTGGGCAGAGCCTCGGGGCAGAGGGAGGAGGCGGGCCGATGGGCAAGTACGTCGCCCGGCGCCTGCTGAACTACGCAA
>Ga0126314_10000705_pt1 | contig 15931 bp, 18 predicted proteins | sample Plot105B_FD_92535 | JGI IMG/M metagenome (GOLD analysis project Ga0126314, IMG submission 92535) | Serpentine soil microbial communities from UC McLaughlin Reserve, CA, USA - Plot105B | ecosystem: Environmental > Terrestrial > Soil > Grasslands | place: USA: UC McLaughlin Reserve, Lake County...
ACCTAGGAGATGTAGTCACGGAGACCATGCAGCCTGAGCACCTCTCTTGTTGTTGCGCCCCGATCCTGAACTGAGGGACAAGAGTAAGACGACAGCAGCTATCCGCGAAGCCGGGCACGACTAGTAGTGAGCCTTCGCTGCTCTATTCACCCAAGCTCGTAGAAGGAGTGTTCTCGGAAGTTCCCCGAAATTAGTTCGGGCTATCTACAAGATGCACCAGGCCCGATCAGTATGCTGAGCCCTTAGGGCTGGCGATGCATCCTGGCGCGCAACAGACCCACCAGGATGTAAAGGATAAGGTATCCCGCGGTGGCACTGAGAGCCACGGCATAGAAGCCCGCCTCAGGAAGAAGCGCCCGCGCCGGGTACTCCACCAGTTCTCCGTGCCTGTAGACGGCGGCATCAGCTTCGTGGGTGACAGAGGGCCGCCCTTATGTGTACCCCCAAAGGACTTTTGCTAATTAGGAATGATTGTGTCCGTTTTAGCGGGTACGATCAACGCCATGAACGCCGGAAGAGGGGAGAAGCGAGCAGCGACCGGGTCGGGCACGGCGTCGCGCAAGCGCCTGGCGCCCTTTTTGGTGTGTCTCGTCTCCTTTATGGCGGTGGTGGACACCACCATCGTCAGCATCGCGTTGCCCTCGATGCGGCGGGAGATGGGCTTCTCGGGCGCTGATCCGCAGTGGATTCTCAATGGCTACGCTTTAGCCTTCGGCGGTCTCTTGCTCCTGCTCGGGCGTGCCGGCGACATGCCGAAAAACGGATCGCCCGGCGAACAAGAAGGTGATGGCGGTGGTTGATCTGATGAACCTGGAGGACCAGGTTGAGAAGGACTTCACCGTCGCCCGGAGGCGGGCGCGGCTGGGCAGGTTGAAGATGCTCTTGCTCAGGCGGGGTACCAGGAGCACCCTCCTCTCACCCGACGAGATCCGGCGTACCGTTCCGGCCAGTGGAGCTATGTATCGGGGTAGGAGGACGCTCGAGATATCGAGGATAGTCGGTAGTATGGGCAAGCACGAGCAGTTCGACATGACCTTCATGCCCCTATCCAGGGCTTCTCCGGAGAAGTGGAAGCGGATCGACAGAGCTTTTCGCCTCGGGGTGGAGTTGCCCCTGGTAAGCCTGTTGGAGCTGGATGGGGATTACTTCGTGATTGACGGCAACCACCGCGTGAGCGTAGCTCGCTTCCATGGGGCCGAGTGGATCGACGCCGAAGTAACCGAGGTCAAATCGCGCAGCACACGCCGTCGCACGCGTCCTCTACAGCAAAGACCATAACCATTCACTCTAGCGGCTGCCGTAGGTGATCATGTGGGCTATGAACCCTTACTCCGAAGATCTACGTCTCAGGATAGTTTAGGCCGTTCGGGATGAGATGCCCAAACCTGCGGCCGCCCGCCTCTTTGGCGTATGCCTCTCCTCCGTCAAGCGCTATGCGACGAATAGCCCAGCGGGGAGTTTCGCTGGCACCGAGGAAAGGAGGCTTGGTACAGACTGTCTCAGCATCGGGGACGCTGAACCTCCACCAAGATCGGCTTCACACTCTCATACCCCGAGCGTGGAGTGAGGTTCCTATGTGAGGCAGTGACAAAAGTGACAGAAGCCTTCAGAGCACCCTTTTGGCACTTCTGGCACCCCGTTGATTAGCGCATTCGGAGAATCACACGATGCCCTATCCAATTCCCGCATCTGCAATCTCCTATTCTGGTTACAACGTCGGTCGCGCTGCTTCCAGCGAGTCAAAAACTACTTCCACTTTATGGTGCAGCCGACCGGGGTGGTCTCCGCGGTCGAGGGTTCCCTGCCGGCAAGCACCGCCTCGAGGGCTTCCCTGAGATAGTGGACCTTCACGGCTGCCGGATCCTCGTAGTTGTCGTCCACCGTGCCGTGGTAGCGTAGCGTGCCGCCCTTGTCGAAGAGGAAGATCTCCGGTGTTCGCTCGGCCCCGTAGGTGCAGGCGACCTCTTGGGACTCGTCGTATAGGTAGGGGAAGTTGAACCCCTTCTCCTCAGAGCGTTTTCTCATCCTAGAGAAGCTATCGTCGGGGTACTTCTTTGCGTCGTTGGCGCTGATGGCGACCAACTGGACGCCGCGAGCGGCGTAGTCAGCCTGTATCTCGACTAGGCGGTCCTCCCAGGCTCGGGCGTAGGGGCAGTGGTTACAGGTGAAGACCACTGCAACGGCCTCCTTGTCCGCGTAGTCCTCCAAGGCGTGGCGCCTATCGTCCACGCCGGGCAGCTCGAAGGGTACCGCCGGATCGCCAGGGCTTAGGTTGGCCATGTTAGCTCCCCTTTTTTCCGCAACGACTTCACCGAATAGGTCATATCCCTGAAGGCGTTTTACCACCGCTCAATGCGGCCGACGATCACCCAGGCTGGCTCTTCGCCGGGGACCTCAAAGCACGCCGGATCATATCTTTGGAAGGCAGTGGGGAGATACGGTCGTCTGCCAAACGGTAGGCGCGGCAGGTTAGGGCGTAGCGAGAGTCGCTCGGTGGATCTATATCTTGGTCGTCGACGCGGATGGTCGGGGAGCCGACGAAGCGCAACTCGCGAGCTTGCTCTTCGGTCTCGACCTTGACGACTTGCACCTCGCCGGGAATGCCTTCCTCTTTCATGACCTCGCCTAGGCGCTCGAGTGCAAGGTCGTAAGATGGACAGTCTTCGTAATAAAGGAAGCTCACTCGCACGAGATCCCTCCGAACTCTTCTTTACGGGTCTTTTCTTGCACCTTCATAGCACACACAGGAGAAGCTACCGCTTGGACTCGGCAGTTGGAGCATTTCACTGGCTACTTGACAGTAACCGTAGAAGTTGTCCGAGCGAACACTAGCGAACAACAGAAGACGGGGAGTCGAGACTACGACCCCGTATGCGCGTTCTTCAATTCAAACCCTGTGCCAACCGCAGCGATATTCGGTGATAGTGGACGAGACAGTGATTCGCTCTGAGAGGAAGGATCTGCTTCTTTACGCAGTTCTTGTGAACACCGCGATACCAGGCGATCATCAATGGTCTCCTTCTGTACACGGCCCTATTCTAGGAGTTCGTGGCGCACCCCGTGCAGACGGGCGTAGCGGCGACGCTCGAAACCCTCGCCGTAACCGCGCTTGTACCCCCGGATGATCTCCACGTGGCGCTCCCGCATGAGGAAGGAGCGCATGGCCTCGTGACTCTCCCACTCGCTGAGCACCAAGTAGACGTTGGGTTCAGCGTGCGCCCGGAAGACCTCCACCTCCAGAAGGCCCGGCGTCTCTCTCGCCATCCCGATCATCTCCTCTAGGTCCTCCTCGTAACCTTCTATCTGGTCGGGGTCGATCTCCATCCGCAAGTAGCTCAACACGCGCATGGTAGTCTCCTCAGAGCCAAGCCGTTCCCACTGCACAACCGCGGCCTCGCACGCCGAGACCACAGCCCGCAGTATGGTCGCTTGCCTGCGTAATCGATAGTGCCTTCTTTGGGAGGGCGGCGTTTTTGCGCCGCGGATGAGGACCTTCGCCATTTCTCCGCAGTCGATCTGGATGCTCTGGATCGGTCACTTCTAGAGCAGCGCCCCGGTTAGAAGCTTATAGCTATAAGCCCGACTATTCTCACCAACCACCTCAACTCGCCGGTCCAAGGTACCGGAGCCGACGGTCTGAAGGTTGCGCTGACCCTGCTGTGGGAGCGAAGAAGCGAGTGTCCGGAAGCAGTGCCGGTCCTCGTGTGCCACGACGAGGTGGTAGTCGAGTGCGACGCAGAGCAGGCGGCGGACGTAAAGGGCTGGCTGGAAAGAGCGATGATCGCAGGGATGGACGCCGTTATGAACGGCACGGACGAGGTAGACGTACCGGTAGAGGTCGAGGCTCGGATAGCCAGAAGTTGGGGAGAAGGAGATTAGTTCATGCCCGGACGCAGGGTTTTGAGGAAACTGGGGTGAGGTGACGAGAGAGGACGGTTGCTGTACCCCCGAACCGCCGCCATTGTTATCATTGCGCTTAGCGAAGAACGGTTAGGGTAACAGATCAGCAATCAACGACCAAGGAGCGTTCGGGTCCAAAAGGTGTCTGTCTCCAATTGGAAACCTGAGGCCGTGCGCGTCAAGTTGCTCGGCGGCTTCAAGGTTTCTGTGGGGTCCCGGACTGTGGATCAAGACACATGGCGGCTCAGGAAGGCGGCAAGCCTCGTCAAGCTGCTTGCCCTCTCTCCGGGCCACCATCTCCACCGAGAACAGGTGATGGACCTCCTCTGGCCCGACCTCGGAAGGAAGGCCGCCTCTAACAACCTGCGCCAGGCCCTCCATGCTCTACGCAGGACCCTCGCCACCAGCCCGACTGCGGGCTTCCGCTACCTGCTAAGCGAGGACGAGCAGCTCGTGCTGTGCCCTTTGGGACAGCTGTGGGTAGATGTAGAGGCATTCGAGGCGGCTGCGGCAACCGCTCGCCACACCCAAGACCCAGCGGCCTACAGGGCGGCCATCGAGCTCTACGCAGGAGAGTTGTTGCCTGGGGACCGCTACGAAGAGTGGGCTGAGGCACCTAGGAGGCGGCTGCGGGAGATGCACCTCTCGCTTCTGCTCGGGCTCGGGCGTCTTAGGGAGGAGCACGGGGAGTACGACCTTGCCGCAGAAGCGCTAAGGAGGGCGTTGACGGAGGAACCTGCGCTCGAGGAGGCTCACGCAGGCCTGATGCGTTCGTACGCTCTGGCGGGGAGCAAAGGGGAAGCGCTCGCCCAGTACGGTAGGCTTGAGGAGGCCCTTTCCAGGGAGCTTGGCACCGAGCCCTCCGCTTCGAGCCGCGCCCTACGTGAGGAGATATCAGTGGGCCGCTTCCCGCCCAAATATGCACGGCCCTTTGGCTCCTCGCCCGAGGAGCCAAAGGGCGCCAGTAAGCACAACCTGCCCGCACTCAGGACCAGCTTCGTGGGGCGAGAGCGGGAGATGGTCGAGGTAAAGCGAGATTTGGCCATGACGCGGCTCCTGACGCTCACAGGGGCGGGAGGCTCTGGCAAGACACGCCTCGCCCTGGAGGTAGCACGTGAGCTGGTTGGGGCCTACCCGGACGGGGTGTGGCTGGTGGAGCTCGCAGGACTCTCTGAAGGAGCACTGCTTCCTCAGGCGGTAGCCGGGGCGCTGGAGGTACCCGAGCGTCCCGGAGAACCTCTCACCGACACGCTCGCAGAGGTCTTGCGCAGCCGGGAGGTGCTCTTAGTCCTTGACAACTGCGAGCACCTCGTGGAGGCAGTGGCGCGCCTTGTGGACAAGATGCTCGACTCGTGCCCGAAGCTGCGGATCCTGGCCACCAGCCGCGAAGCGCTAGGTGTGGAAGGAGAGCTCAGGTGGGCCGTGCCCTCGCTCTCGGTGCCCGAGCCCCAGCGTGCGCCCTCATCAGAGGAATCAGAGGAGCTAGAAGGCTACGAGTCGGTGCGTCTGTTCGTCGAGCGGGCCAGGGAGCGTGATCGAGCCTTCTCCTTAGGATCACGAAACGCTCGGGCAATAGGCGAGATCTGCCGGAGGCTAGAAGGCATACCGCTGGCCCTAGAGCTAGCCGCGGCTAGGGCCGGGGTGCTGTCGGTCCGGCAAATCGCCGAGAGACTAACTGACTCCCTCAAGCTCTTGACTGGCGGAGCCCGCACAGCTTCTACCAGACAGCGGACGCTAAAGGGAGCCCTAGACTGGAGTCACGAGCTGGCCTCCGAGCCCGAACAAAGGGTGTTCAGGAGGCTCTCGACCTTCGCGGGGGATGGACCCTGGAGGCTTCAGAGGCGGTCGGTGTGGGAGTGGGCGTCGAGGAAGGAGAAGTCCTGGACCTACTCTCGGAACTTGTGGAGAAGTCGTTCATCGTAGCCAAAGGGAGCAGCCTAGGAGGCGTGCGCTACAGGATGCTGGAGCCCATCCGGCAGTACGCGATGGAGAAGCTCGAGGAGAGCGGAGAGGACGAGGACGTAAAGCGTGCGCATGCGGACTACTTCCTGGCCTTGGCCGAAGAGGCTGAACCGGAGCTGTTCGGGCCGCAGGAGGCGGAGTGGTTCGAGCGCCTAGACGAAGAGTACGACAACATCAGGGCTGCCCTCTCCTGGTCGCTCGAAGGTGCTGACCCCGAGTTGGGTCTTAGGCTTGCGGGAGAGATCTGCTGGTTCTGGTACTGGCGGGGGTATTACGATGAGGGGCAGAGGTGGCTTCAGGAGGCGCTGGCCAAGGAAGTTAGGGCGTCTGCGATAGCGCGGGCTAAGGCACTGGGAGGGGTCGGCTGGCTAGCTGATAGACAGAGCGACCTCGATCGGATGAGGGCGAGCGCCACAGAAGGGCTCAGGCTGAGTGACGAAGCGGGACTCGGAGACAACCACAGGGCCCTCTTCTTGAGGGTGCTGGGGAGGTCGTCTTGGTTTGAACGCGACTACGAGCGGGCAACGCAGCTAGCCGAAGAAAGCCTGGCGCTCAGCCGCGAAGCAAAGGATGTGCAGGGGATCGTGCACTCTCTGCTCATACTGGGGGACGCCTCAGATTTACCGGGAGACCAAGAGCGGGCCAAGGACTTATATGAAGAAGGTTTGGCTCTCTTGCGGAACTTTGGCAGCGTGTATTGGCGCCGTTATTTCTTGAACGACTTCGGGATGACGTTGATGCTCGTAGGCGACCTCGAGCGAGCGACGGCGCTCTTGGAAGAAGCGGCGGAGCTGTCCCGCAAGGTGGGTAGTAGGGTCGGTCTCGAGTTCCCGCTCGGCAACCTGGGGTGGGTGGCGCTTCTGCGCGGGGACCTTGAGCGGGCCAAGGCCCTGCAAAAAGAGAGTCTCGCACTGTGCCGCGAACTGGACGACAAGACGCTCGCCTCCGACCGCCTAGAGAGGTTGGGTTGCGTGGCGGGAGCTGGAGGAGAAGCCGAGAGGGCTGCAAGGCTCTTCGGTGCCGCAGAGGCGTTGCGCGAGGCTCTAGGTGTTCCCCCGGATCCTCCCATGCGCACGCTGGAAGAACCCTACTTGGTTGGAGCCCGCTCCCAACTGGAGGAGGGTGCATGGACTAAGGCTTGGGAGGAGGGGCGGAGGATGTCAATGGAAACAGCGATCGAGTATGCCCTCTCGGAAGAGGAGTCCACGGCCCCTATATCTCCCGCGCCCAAGCGACCATCGTCCGACGAAGCGCCCGTCGCCCTCACCCGCCGCGAGAGAGAAGTTGCGGCCTTGGTGACCGACGGACTCACCAATGGCCAGATCGCCAAAGAGCTCTTCATCTCCGAGCGCACCGTAGACCACCACGTCCAAAAGATCCTCAATAAGCTCGAGCTCCCCTCCCGCGAGCTGGTCGCCTCCCGCTTGGCCGAGTAGCAGCCTAACCCAGGAGGCTAAAGGAGACCTTCACATCAACCGATCGACTACCCTTCCTTGGCAGACCTTCCTTGGCCAACCAGCCGTTTGTCTCATCCCCTGCTCACTCGCTCTCGGAGTGTAGCGAAGGGTGCACGACGACCTCCCCCTACAGAGACTTGGTCCCAAGAGAATAGGCACTTTATAGGCACCTCAGCTGACGGCCAGCTAACGCCCACCCTCTACGCTGCCTGCATGAAGTGTTAGGCGGCGAGAAAGGCAAGGAGGAGGAAGAAGAAGATGAGCAAGATGATACGCGGCCACAACCTTAGGGCGACGGTGGTGATGGCCCTCACACGGCGTGGTGGGCCATCGACAGGGTAGGTGCGTCTCCTTCAACCCCTTCTACGTAAACGGCCCGGCCTACGGCGGGCTGGTGGGGGACGCCGATGAGGCCGCCCTCTACCCTCCGGGTACGCAATGGCGGAGCAAGCGAAAGGAAAGTCAGCAATAGAAGAGAGGCAACCCGACACTAGAGGCGTCATTCCGACGAAGTGCTCGTACCGGAAGGGATTGGGAGGAAAGGAGATGATAACCGATAGCACAGAAGGCCTTGTGGTCTATGCAAGACGAAGCGGTTACCCAAATCTATTGCAGGAGGTTCATGCTATGTCCACTACTCGGCGCCTCTCCAGCTTGCTGGTCGCTACTGTGTTCTTGGTTCTGCTCGCCCTCATGGCCACGTTCGGTGTTCGCTCAGCCGACGCCGCACAGGAACCAATCGGTGGATGCCCTACAGGGTATGATCTCGTTACCGTCAAATATGTGCTGAAAGGAGCAGGTCTCGACGAGCCCGACCCATCCATGGATATAAATGGGGATGGATGGACCTGCCTCGAGATTCTAGACACGGGCTCGGGCACGCGAGCCACTTGGCACGATAACAACCTATAACAATCTACCTCTCTGAGGGCTATCTACCCTCTTCGATAACGCCACCCCTGTTATAGCGGGCAGGAGACTGGGGCCCCTACCTACTGGGGGCTCCGGCTCTTTATTCACCCAAGGAGTTGCTGCAGCTCCCGGTCGGTGAACCTGCCTATGCTACTTCGTGCCATGACGCTTGCCGTTGCCCCCAGTACCTGGCGGTTGGCGTCCTCTCCCTTAGCGAGTTCCCGAACTAGCGCGTCCTTGAGCGTTTGGGAGGATGGGGCTTCGCGTATCGTCCGGAGTATCGGGATTATGCGGCCCACATCGTAGTCGCCCGCCCTGAGAAGCCGGCGCAGCTCCTCTACCTCGCCGGGGTACTCGATCGCCACCAGGTCGACGATTGGGTCCTCGGCAATGGCTCGGTCTAAAAGGTTGACTAGTTTCCTCTCTGGATCCTTCTTGGAGTTCTTCTGAAGCTTCCGTCCAATGTTTTTTGCCTGCCAGGTCTCAAGAGCCTCTATCGTCTGCGGCAGGATGTTCACTAAGTACTCGCTCCCCAGCACGAGTACCTTCGGCTTGTCGAGCAGATCTTTTTCCTAGAAGCGAATCCAGCTCTGGATGACCCCGTAATCGGCCGTTGTCACCCCTTACTCCTACCTTGCGATTGCCGCATTGCCTGAGACGCCTTGGTTGCGATGTACGGGTTAGGAACGAAGACGCTCAGATCGGTGTGTTGCGTTGGTGTACTACTGGTGTAGAGACGGCTTCTAATGACTCTAGGCTTCGCTATCGCCTCCGCATTTGTCCTGCAAAACACCACTTTTACTGAGTGGGCGATGCTGGGTTCGAACCAGCGACCTCTGCCGTGTGAAAGCCCTCAAACGTGTTCTAGCCCGTACTACTGCGTTCGGGAATTGCGCCATTTTGCAGGCATTTTACGAGATTTGCCTCGGCAGTTTGTCCACCGCGTACACGCCCCTACTAGCCCGGTTGCAGTACGGTTGCAGTAACTTCCCGGCTTCGAAGAGTATTCCTCGGCGCTACGTATTCGGACGTAGCATCTACGACAGCCTGGCAGAGCTGAACGTCTGATCCACGAGTCGTCAGCCATCGCGGCGTTCGACAAGTAGGATGACCCGATTTCTACCAGTCGGGACGCCACCCGGCTACGTATCGTCTAGCTGTGTCTAGCGCCAAGCTGGTTCTCTCGTCGAGGGAGAGTCTGCCCCCGTCGCGAGCCCTCGCGAGTTCCTCCACGCGACGCTTTACGACGTCCTCGCCGAACAGGTCGCACATCACGTCCCACATCAGTTCGTGCTCTACTCTAGAAACGACCTCGCCTTGGGTGAAGCTGTGGGTTTCCTTCAGAGAGCTCCTGAGCACCGCCAGGAAGACAGCGTCCTTCTGGGCGAGTCTAGTGCATAGGGCTTCTCCTCTCGCCTGATCTATCTCCCGCGCCGCCATTAGCAGACGCACCAAGTCGCGCTCTTGAGCGAGTGTATCGGGGTCGGCGTGCTCCAGGGCAGTCAATACGTGCTCCTCCAGATTGCGCGCCTCTTCTTCCGAAACCAGGCCACGGCCTATGCCCTCCCGGTGCCCGACCATCGTCGCCAGATCCAACCGCGCAGATAGGTTGTCAACTCTCGGCAGCACGATCTTCACCTTGAGGGCAAGAGCATCTGGGTCTTCGATTTTGCGGAGGAAGTCCAACACGGCCCATCGCACTTTTCGGTGCGCGCCGACGTCCATGAATTGCTCCGTGCCATCGCGGAGTCTCGGCATCTGGTTCAGGAGAACCTCCACCGCGGGCTCGACGTGCTCCGGTCGGTAGTCGTCTTCGTACTCCCGGAGTCACTCTACAGCATGCTCCAGCATACGCGGGTCCATCGCGCCGAACCTCGTGGCCAAAGCGTTCCGGTCGCCGAGCGACTCGAAGAGATCCTGCACCGCCGAGGCAGGCATGACGTCCTCTGGCAGGTTCTTCTCCAGGTAGAACCTCAACACCCTCGGATGAGCGACGCGGCGCTCCTTGCTCCAGGTCTTTAGCCACTCGCCTCCATAATGCGTGTTCTCCATCCAAGAGGTTGCACGGAAGAGCTTGCGGCGGGCCTCGCGGATCACCTGGGCGTGCTCACCACCAGCTTTCTCGAAGCTCTCTATCTCGGCCTTGGCTTCATCCGAACTTCTCCCCATCCCGTATCCGTCGGAGTTGGTGGTTAGTGGCTTCGCTGCGGCAGGCAGCTTGGCGAAGGCGTCAGGCGCTTGGAGCCGTATCGCTTCGAGGGCCAGCACGTCTGTCAGGCGGACCTCATCCCCGATCAGCTGTAAGGTCATAGGCAGCGCGTCGGCGTAGCGCCGGACGTCGCGGACGTTGCGGAACAGGGGTCTGATAATGGTGTGGAAGCCGTTCCAGAACTCGTGTTCGTCGAACGGTCCTGTGGGCGACTCCCCGATGACCCGGTTCATCTCCTCGACCAGTGCCCGACTCAGGTCCACCTCCCTGATCGCCGGCACGTCGTGCACCACCTGCACGATCTTCTCCAGGTAGGCTCGTCCATCGCCCTCAACTCCGGCGAGGGCCTCTTCCACCCGCCAGCGGTCGAAGGCCAGAACGAAGATTACGTTAGGTAGATCGGCGTTCAACCTCACCAACCTAATAACGTCTTGGATCTCCTCCCGCCTGCTGAGACGGTCCAGGTCGTCTATGAAGATCACGATCTTACCGTCCAGATCATCCAGCGCATTCTCCAGCTCGCGACGCCTGGTCCGCACGCTAGCCGGCTCCTCCTCGCGTCCCTTCAACAAGCTGCCGAGGATGCCGGTCGCCTTCTCGGCTCCTTCGGCATAGCGTCCGACGCCGGGCACGTAACGCAGCGGGCCTAGAAGCTTGCCGTATCGTTCGAGGGCCTCCCCGATCCTCCGCAACCTATCATTGGGCTCCTCCAGGAGCTGGGCAGCCAGTTCCTCGAAGAAGTGCTCAACGAGCTGCTCCGTCCCGGAGAACAGCCACGGGTTGAACCACAGCACCACCGGATCCTCGGAATCCTCTTTGAGCGTTTCCTCGACCATATTGAGGATCGAGGTCTTTCCACCCCGTAAGAACCCAAGAGTCCGAAGACCATACCGCCGTGACCGGGAACGCCCGCGATCTGCTCTGCCAACGCCTCGGCGAAGCGCACCCGGTTCAGCCGGTCTTCCTTCTTCTTGCGAATTGGCGGATCACCGGTGGACGAGGCCATCCTTGGGTTGGTTTCTTGCCGGTCCTCGTTTTCGCTCATATTTTCCAGCTCCTTTCTTAAGTCCATATGAAAAGCGCACAACAAAAATGATGTATACTGGTCCAGATGATACGGCAGTTCACCGAAGATGGGCTGCTGCCGCCGGGTGTCCACGAGACAAACCTGGAGGAGCTCAAGGAGAAGATGGGTTGGAGCCGCAAGAGAAGTGAGTTGCTCGAAGGGCTTGAAGAGGCCTTGGAGCTGATGGCGACTGGCGGTGTGGTGAGGGTCTACCTGGACGGTAGCTTCGTGACGGACAAGGATCGTCCGAACGACGTAGACGGTTGCTATGACCTGGCGGAGGACGTAACCGCTGAGGACCTCAAGCGTTTGGCCCCGATCTTCCCGCCGAATCCCTCCAATCGGGCGGAGGCCAAGAGACGCTTCGGAGTTGACCTCTTTCCCGCCGCGGCTATGGAGCTGGGATCTGGTCAGCCTTTCCTGCGGTTCTTCCAGACCGACCGCGAGGGCCGCGAGCGGGGCGTGCTCTCGGTGGAACTGCGAGCAAGGAGGTGAAGGCATGATCCGCAACGACAAGGAGTACCGGCACAGCAAGGAGCGGCTCTCTGAACTCGAGGCGGAGCTGCGGAGGCTCTCGTCGGCCCGCCGTTCGGCAGAGAGGGACGAGGTGGCCTCTGCGGTGATCGACGCGCTGCGGATGCAGATTGAGGACCTGGAGCGCGAGATCTCCGAGTACGAGGACCTCAAGGAAGGCCGCCTACTTTCCTTCAGCGCTGACGACCTGGACTCTTTGGGAGAACTCGTCACCAAAGCGCGCATAGCTTGCGGCCTTACACAGGCAGAACTGGGCGAGATCCTGAGCATGAGCCAGCAGCAGGTTCAACGCTACGAGCGGGATGGGTGGCAGAAGATCAGCCTGTGGCGTCTGGCAGAGGCCGCCGACGCTTTGGGGCTCGATGTGAACATCCGTGCCAGGCTCTCGGCGTCGAACACCGCAAGACCGGCTGGCGTCGGCTAGCGGCAAAGCCTCCTCGGCGAACACGCCAGCAGCTCTGCTTGCCCCGGAATTCGAAGCTCTTTCATAGCTATCCCGAGCGAGACGAGTGCAACACTCCGAACCTGCGTGTCCGCGAGGCCAGCGAACCTAACGGTTGCGTCCTCCTGCGCTGCGTTGTCGGCTGCGGCGAGGGTGAGGTGCTCCCCGCGAAGCCCAAGGAGCTGTAGTGGGACGTTAAGGCCCTCGCTACCCGGTCCTCGGCTCTGCGCATCTTCCCCGGCCAATCGCGACAAGGAGAGGTCCCTGCGCCTGCAGCTTCCCGAAAATAGCGTCGGTAGCTACGGTAGCGTCGGTATATACCCTTCCCGCACCGACGCAACTGACGCTACCGACGCAAGACTTGAGCGTGAGAAGACTCAAACCTTGTAGAAAAACAGCGTTGGTAGGGTTGGTAGCATTAGTGGAAAGCCTTCTTTACCAACGCAACCAACGCAAGATCCGAAGAAGATCTACTAGCGTGAGAGTGGCACGAGACGCCTTGCCTGACGATGTAGCGGTGTGTGAGAAACCAGCACCCCTGAGGTGTTCCCATAGACAAACACTCAGGGGTTGCAGGGTTGCAGTCAGATCCGGGAGGATAACATCCTCCTCCTTCCCCCAGAGTAGCAGATCTGGCACGGTAGAGAGGAGGGAGGGGGGCACTACCCCTCCGAAAACTGTGCAACCCTGCAACCCCTACCCGAAAGCCGCGTCAAATCCGCACTTTGACGGACGATCGTGCCCCGAAGAGGTTGCGGGGTTGCAGGCGCAACCGCGGGCACACCTCCTCTTGCTTCACCGGCGCCCGTCAGTTACGCCGTCGATTACGGTCGCAGTGGTAACTGACCAGTCCAACGACACTGCACCCTGCAACCCCCATGAATCGCGCGACGTCTCGATCCAGAAGCGTTGGACCATTGCATTACTGTTGCACCGCCGAACGCAACGGTGGTGCAACGGTGAGGGCGATCTCCCAGAGGCGGAAAACGCCGCCTTCCCGACAACATCGCGGAGTTACAGCCGAAAACGAGGAATAGAAGCCTACACATCCTTGAGAAACCGACGACCGTTGCACTGTTGCACGCGAAGACAGGGGGAGGTACCCTCCCTCCCCCTCCAGAATATCGGCGAGAGGGGGAGGGAGGCCCCCTCCCCTCCGTAAACAGTGCAACACTATGGACTCAGAAAGGATGAGAGCCGGTATCTCGATCCTATCGTTAGTTATTGGGTTTGTCCGACCCGGGGTAGAACCTCAGCAATGGCCTCAGCGACCCTCTCGAGGTCCATATGCGGTGTGTCAGGTGCCTTTTGTCTGCGAGTCGTCATAGAGTGGAGGAGTATCGCGCAAGACCTTCGGGAGGTAGTCAGTGACGGATAGACGGGATAACGGCAGCGATTTCCGCTTCGAGGCGACTATAAAGACTGGTGAGGATCCGAAAGAGGCCGAAACTCGTTGGTATCGTTGGAACAAGGAAGAGAAGCGGTGGGAGTTCTACAGCAACGAGATGCCATCCTGGGACGAGCTCTCGGAAAGGAACAAAGATACCTTCGCCAGGGCGTACGACTTCATCTTCAGGAGTTACTACGAGAAGGAGCGCAGCGAGGCCATCGAGCGAGGCATGGATCCACAAGAGCTTCCGGAGAATCCCCAGACCATGCTGAATATCCTCTATTACCTGGAGAAGATCAAGAAGAAAGGAGCCGACGAGTGAAGACCCTCAGGGCGGGGCACAGGCCGTCCCGGCTTTACGCCGGTCCGCCCAGAGCCCCTAAGCTTGTCCCTGTTATTGGCGTAGCGGGCCAGTAGCGGCAAGCTAGCGCTAGCCGCCTCGAGAACCACCGCGTCCAACGGTGCGAGAGTGAAGCGGCTGCCTCATAGCCAAGGGCGACGCTTCAAGTCCTAAACAGAAGAGGGGCAAACGAGGTTCCAGGGGCAATTCTTGCATTGCTGTCCCGGGTTCGCGGGATAGTGCCCTGCTTTTGCTCTCCTGACGTGCTCCCTGAAGTTGTCGATGCGATTCTTGGCGACCCTTTCGGTAGGGGTAGCATCGAGCGTCTCGCCCGTGGTCAAGTAGTGCAATTCGACCCTCACCGGAATCTCCGGCCACGTCTCACGAGACGCCGCCACGTACAGGGAGTACAGATCCTGCTTGCGGCCTCCTGTGTGGCTCTTGCGCGGTCGCCCGGACCTGTGGCGGGCAACGACGATAGTCCCGTCTTCGTCGCGACGAATCGCGTCTTTTATGAACTGGGCCCCCTTGGCCGGTTCACGACTGTGACGAATCCTGGGCGCGGCTTGAGGCGCTTTACTGACGATAACGGTGATACCGTAGTCGAGTTGAAGCCCGGGATAACCGTAACTAGATCCTTCGCTAATCCAGCTTCTTTCAAAGTCGAGCAGCGCGTCATCTCGAAGGCTCAGCCTGCGAAGAGAATGAAAGCGCCAGATCCGATCGTGGCTATAGAGCCTGAAGGAACTGAGCGAATCGCACATAGGGATCCTTCGCGAGATAAGGCCCTCCGTAGATCCGCTGAAAGCTTTTGGTATGGCAGACACTGCAATGGGGCGTGCTTCACTGAGAAGTATCGGCAAACAGGAGATGGGCAGGATCACGGTGCAGGTACCGTATCCCACAGAGGATTACATAGAGAGCTTTACCTCCTGGATTCCGGCAAAGCTGCTACGAGACCGGCGGATAAAGCGCGATGTTACAGTGGCACTGAATCTGGAGAGGATCCAGATAGTGGGGCGCGGTTATACGTGGTTCTGCGATAGTCTCGAGGTAGTGTAGTAGTAAGCTGGCGTACTACTTCGGTGGCGACGAGACCTGGCAAGCTGAGTTCGACGAGGCCATTTCTTTGCTGCACGAAGGCTTGCTGGGACCTCGGAGGTATTTCGCATCAGACCTTGCGGATTCTCAGCCCTCTAGGCGCAACTCTCCAACAGGCGCCACTTCTAGATACCAATGCATTTTCCCGACAGCGCGGCGACCGCGTTGCAGTACGGTTGCAGTAAATAGCCTCGACCCGAAAATCGAGGGACTTCTCGTTTACTGGCATTTGCAGGGCTTTTAGAGTGGGAGATGCTGGGTTCGAACCAGCGACCTCTGCCGTGTGAAAGCAGGGTGATAGTTTGCTAGAGGTTTCTGGAGCTTGCAAAATACCTGCAAACAGCCGTATTTCTGCGTTGACGCTTTTCTTAGCAATTCAGGAGATTTGCTCGGGTTGCTGCACGGTTGCTGCACAAGGTTACCTATCCGAGGGACTCTTCACGCTAAGTCCGGCTCTGATACTGCTTCGAATTCTTCCGTGAGGGTTTGCTTACCCGCTCGAACGTCCTCCGCCGTCCACTCGCGCAGGCCCCGGTCCACGGATCTCCGATTGAAGAGCTCGATCCCCCGCTCCACGTCGGCGCCGGTCACCTCGCCCGCCGTCGCCGAGACCTAGAC
>Ga0126314_10000707_pt1 | contig 15923 bp, 13 predicted proteins | sample Plot105B_FD_92535 | JGI IMG/M metagenome (GOLD analysis project Ga0126314, IMG submission 92535) | Serpentine soil microbial communities from UC McLaughlin Reserve, CA, USA - Plot105B | ecosystem: Environmental > Terrestrial > Soil > Grasslands | place: USA: UC McLaughlin Reserve, Lake County...
CAGTTAGACGGCAGCTGGGTTACCATATTCTGGACCTTAGAAGCAGCAGTACTTTACTATCTTGGGCGGGCAAAAAACATTGCTATATATCAAAAGTTATCTTTTCCACTTATCTTCATTTCATTTATAAGTCTTATACAGGATTGGACAAACTATTTTGATGCTTATATTGACTATCAGCAGCAGGTCACACCAATATTAAATGTAGGCTTTCTAACATCATGCATTGTTATTGCGGCCTTCGCCTGGATGTTTACCATTAGCAAAAAGAAAGTAGATAACCCTGAAAGATCAGTTCAAATCGACCAGATTCTGAGCTATAGTATTCCGGGGATCCTGGTGTTTGTCATTTACACTGCTATTCTGATTGAAATCTGTAAGCACTTCAATAATCTTTTACTTCAAACCAGAATCAACACATCTCCTAACGCTAAAGAAGCGAATCCAATCTATTTCTACAATAATGACTACGAATTGCTTAAGACTGCGTCGATTTATATGTATTCATTATGCTGTGCTTCGGCACTTTCATTAATTAATCTTAAAAAGATAAAGAACAGCATACTTGCAAATATTACACTGATTCTCAATATGGTACTCTTCATCACCTTCCTCACTCATGGATTGTATAATTTAAGCTTACTCAGAGATTCTTACCTGTTTCCTGGCGAAGGGTACTTCAACAGCGGACTGATCAATATTACAATCAGGTATGTTTCATTGTTGGTTTTTGCCCTGCTTACCACGACACACTATCAGCTAGGCCGTTCCCCTCTTGTAAAACAAAACTATAAAACAGCCTTTGATTACCTGCTTTATATTTCTATTTTATGGATCATTAGCAGTGAACTAATTAATATATTGAATTTGTGCCGTCTGGACGGAAGCTACAAATTAGGCATGAGTATTTTGTGGGGAGTTTATGCGCTGTTTCTCATTATATTGGGTCTGGCTAAAAACAAAAAACACCTGCGAATTGGTGCTATAGCACTTTTCGGAATTACCCTTGTCAAGCTTTTTCTCTACGACATTGCTTACCTGGGTACAATTGCAAAAACCATTGTCTTTGTATCGCTCGGAATTCTTTTACTCATTATTTCCTTCCTCTACAATAAGTATAAACATTTGATTACCGATGAACCTGAAACTGAAAAATAAACTTTTTTTATCTATGACTCTTTGTGCATTTATTGCTCATGCCCAAACAGATCAACACAAATTTAGAAGACCGCTGAGTGATGTAAGAGAGAAATGGCATAAACTACAGATTCCCTCTGATCTTTATAAAAACGGGGTGACCGGATTTGAGGATATCAGAATTCTTGGGATTAAAGAAAAAGACACCATTGAAGTGCCTTATCTTGTCAAGAGCAGAACAGATCAGATCAACAATACTGAGGTCAACTTTAAATTAATAAACCAAAGTGCAAACAACGATGGGTATTATTATACCTTTCAGTCTCCCGGAGGTCTGAATACTATTAACGAGATCGATCTGAAATTCAAACAGGACAATTTTGACTGGACTGCCAGGCTTCAGGGAAGTAACGACAACAAAGAATGGTTCTCTATTTTGAAGGACTATCGTATTCTGTCTATTAAAAACAACAACACAGACTATCAATTCAGTAAATTGAATTTCCCCAATTCAAAGTATGTGTATTTCAGGCTCAATTTAAAAAGTCCGGTACAGCCTCAGTTGATATCTGCAAATATTTCTGAAACAGACACGATCAAAGGAGTCTACCAGGAAATAAAATATAATTCTTACCGTTCCAGAAATGATGCCTCTGCAAAGGAAAGTATTATTGACATAGGTTTTCAAGAACCCTTTCCTGTTTCCTACCTTAAAGTCAATGTGCAAAGTGCATATGATTTTTACCGGTCCATGAAAATTGAATACGTGACAGACAGTTTTTCAACAGATAAGGGAATGCAATATAATTATTCTCCGCTCTACCAGGGGACCATAACATCCCTCCAGAAATCTGTTTTTCAATTTAATAATACAATAACCGCAAGGCTTAGGATAACTATTCAAAACAACAACAATATGCCTTTAGCCATCACTTCAGTTGAAGTTAAAGGAAACATATACGAAATTATAGCCCGGTTCGATAAACCCGGCTACACATATGCCTTATATTATGGAAGCAAATCAGCTTATGCACCCGACTATGAGATCAAAAATTTTGAGGATCAGATACCTGCACAATTAAAACCCATAAAAATAGGTATGGAAGAAAATAACCCTTCATATGCACTAAAAATAAGCAGACCATTATTTGAAAATAAGGCGTGGCTTTGGTTGCTGATGGCTGCGATTATTGCACTTCTGGGTTGGTTCTCTTTCAAAATGGTAAAGGCCTAGCGCTTTGCGGCCATCAAGTTTTCACGAGACCTGTCAACAAAATCGTACTATAAATTGTTATCATTTAAAACCTTACTAAAGATGATCAACTTGATTATAAAAGTTCTATTAATGGGTCTGGCTGTCTTTATAGCGGCGAAATTAGTCCCCGGCGTACGTGTTGATGGTTATGGTACGTCAATTCTCGCCGCAATTCTGATTGCGCTGGCTAATGCAACCGTGGGCTTTATTTTAAGGATCCTTACTTTTCCGATCAATTTTTTTACACTTGGACTGGTCTCTTTCATCATCACTGTACTGATGATTCTGATGGTCGACAGCTGGATGGAAGGGTTTAGTACCAACGATTTTCTGACCGCAGCTATCTTTGCAATTGTCATCGCCATCATCAACTCACTTTACAGCGTGTTTGCTGGCTCTGGAAAGGATTAACTTAAGAAGATTTTGTAGCGTTAAACTCCCGGCTAATTCATGGCGTGATGCTGTAACGGATGAAACCCTCTTTTAAAATTGAGTTTCTTTAAGTTTACTTTTTCTACCTCTCCGCTACCTTCGGTAAGTCTTATAAACTGATTTGGTTCAATATTTTTGAAAGTTTCAATCTTTCCGCTGCCATGCCATTTTATCTCAATCTCATTGATCAGGGTAGCAACTCCGATACCTATTTCTCTTCTGAATGGAGATGACCCGAAACTTCCTCCTGAATTCACATCCCTATAGATATATCTTGTCCTGTCCCCTTCAGTAACCGATAGCTTAACTCTTGAACCAATAGCGGCCTTGTTGGACGTTGTACCTATCAAACTGATATTGATCCAGTTATTATTATTCTGTCCTGGATTAAGAAAAAATGAGCTCGGATAAGCATCCCCCGGATATGCGCCTCCCATGTCTATATAAATATCCTGATCACCGTCGTTGTCCATATCTGCAAAAGCTACACCATGGCCCTTCTGCAGACTTCCGACACGTGCAGATGAGGTAACATCGGAAAATCCTTTGCCTCCCAAATTTCTAAACATTTTATTGGGCACCAGAGACTCAAAGTTCGGATTGCCCGTCCCAAGGAACATATCCAGCCATCCATCGTTATCAATATCACCAAAGTTTGATCCCATGGCGAATACTGATCTGTAGAGGCCTGTTTCTTTGGTCACATTAGTAAAGGTTCCGTCGCCGTTGTTGTGGTATAAAACCGGCTCACCTTTAGAGCCCGTTGACATATTTTCCCGCTCAAGTCCCGCATAATAGGCGAGTGTTTTGTTAAAAGAATAATCACAAGCCAAAATATCCAGCCAGCCATCGTTATCGTAGTCCCAAAACCATGTTGGAAAACTGCTGTTCTGCTCTCTATGCAGCCCTGCCTTTTCTGTTACATCTTCAAATACAGGGTGATCTCCGGCAACACCTTTATTTCTGAAAAGCAACCTTTTACCATCCATGCAGGACAAGAACAGATCCTTCCAGCCGTCATTGTCGAAATCGCCTGAAGTAACGCCCTTAACAAATGCGCTAAGATCTATTTTTGCACCTTCAGCCACACTGGTAAACGTACCATCCTTATTATTCATATACAGTTCGCAGGGATGATATAACCCGGCTTTCATTGAGCTTTCATTTCCAATAAAAAGATCTACCCAACCGTCATTATTAAAGTCATTCCAGGTAGCGGCCTGTGTCGGATGAGCGGAAAGAAGACCACTTTGAATGGTAACCTCTGTGAATGTGCCGTCACCGTTATTTCTTAACAAGGAGTTATGGTGGCTCCCAAAAACTGCCTTCCAGGCACCTCTAAGCACAAGAACGTCCTTGTAACCATCATTATTATAATCAGTTTGTGTTATGTTCAGCCCACCTGTAATGACGGCAAGACCAGATTTTTGTGAAATGTCAGAGAAAGTACCGTCGGCATTATTTTTGAAAAAATGCATCGCTTCATCCAATCCCCAGCCAGAGGTTATCAGATCGAGGTAACCGTCATTGTCGAAATCTTCCACAATGACGCCGCCAGCCTGATTATTGACGTCTATCTTCAACCCTGCAGCAACATCTTCGAAAGGAATCACTTTATCCGTCTGAGGATAAGAGTCTTGCAACAGGTATTTTTTTGGTACCTGACCGGGATATTTACCCAATGTCATATAAGCTATATTCATTAGCCATTTGGATTCAATATCAGAAGGGTTCCTTGCGAGGATCTCTTCATAAAGTGCGATCGCTTTCGAAGATCCAGTAGGGTCCTTATGCAATCCTCCACCCTGTATTGGAAAAATACAGGATTCCCCCGTATGATTGGTAAGACAATTATTCACCTCACCCATCCTCAAATAAGCAAAGGCAAGCTCAAGTGATAATCTATCTTTATCAAAAGCAGTATTTTTTACACTAGGGTCTGCCCTGATCTGCGTAAGTAGTTCAATAGTTTTTTCTACCTCACCCATTTGCATGAAAACCTTTGCTCTTTGGTAGTTGATCCGGAGCACTGTATAGGCATCCGCCTGCCGGGCCATTGAATCCAAGAAATGCATCCTTGCTTTTGGATTAAAAATATTATCGAAATTTCCATTATCTGTTTCTTCCGCTTTAATGACTTCCCGCATGCGTTTTATCGCTTGCTGATCCGCATCCGGCTTACATTTAACCAGTAACAAACTTGTTAGGGCGAATAAAATGAGCCTTTTAAAAGCCAGCAACGTATGGAAATAAGAGCACTTTTCTGTTTTAATAGCTGGGAGCATCAATAATTAGATTAAATCTTAGTTAAGTCTTGAAAGATAGTAATTTTCACTAAGTTCTTAACGCTAAATACAAGTAACTTTGTATGTCTCTTTCTATTAAAACCTTTCACAAACAAATCAGGTTATATGAATATGAATGCATCAGTAAAAAAAATTGTAATCATCGGCGGGGGATTCGCCGGACTCAACCTGGCAAAGAAATTAGCAAATCATGATCTATACCAGGTTACATTGGTAGACAGAAACAATTACCATTTCTTTCCGCCTCTGCTCTACCAGGTGTCCACTGCGTTTATTGAGGCATCAAATATCAGTTATCCTTTTCGCAGGATGTTTCAGCATAAAAGAAATCTAAGTTTTTATATGGGTACGCTGCTTAAAATCAACCCTGAATCGAACACAGTAGAAACTGAAAATGGCTTGTTGACCTACGATTACCTGGTGCTGGCCATGGGTACTGAAACGAATTATTTTGGTCTTGAAAACATCAGGCAAAAGGCCCTGCCAATGAAAACAATTGATGATGCGCTCCACCTGCGGAACCATGTCCTTTTAAAACTGGAAGAGTCGGCCCGCTCAACCGATGCTAAGGACAAGGAAAGGCTGGGCAATGTGGTTATTGCCGGTGGAGGACCAACAGGAGTTGAAATCGCTGGTATGCTCGCTGAAATGGGAACGAATATTATAACGAAAGATTACCCCACTGCAAAGAGTATAACCGGAAGGATATCTTTAGTCGACGCAGGGGACAGTCTGCTCGGCCCAATGAGTAAAAAATCTCAGGAAGAATCTTACAGGGTTTTAAAAAAACTGGGCGTCAATATCTATTTGAATACGCTTGTTAAAGACTACATAGATGACAAGGTTATATTAGGCAACGGCGAGAGCATCAATACAGCGACTTTAATTTGGGCATCCGGGGTCATTGCAAGAGAGGTCCCAGGACTTTCTGCAGAGCTCCTTGGAAGAGGAAGGAGAATTGTAGTGGATGAATACAACGGCGTAAAAGGTTTTGATCATATATTTTCAATAGGCGATCAATGCGTTCAGCAAACTGACACCAAGTTTCCCAACGGACATCCTCAACTGGCGCAGGTTGCTATTCAGCAAGGACAACTGCTTGCAAAGAACCTATTAAATAAGGCCAATGGAAAGTCGATGCAGCCATTTGAATATCACGATAAAGGGAGCATGGCGATAATTGCAAAGTATAAAGCAGTCGTAGATTTGCCCAAGGGATTTTTCAAAGGCTTCTTTGCCTGGATTGTATGGCTGTTTATTCACATCATTCCAATTGCAGGTTTTAGAAACAAAGGTAAACTGGCATTCAACTGGTTTTGGAGTTTCGTCACTAACGACCCAACATTAAGACTGATCATACGACCTGAAAAACGCAATAAGACCTAAATCCTGTTCAATGGCCCCAGGTCTCGATCCGGCCTTGTCACGCTTTACAATCGGGGCGACAAGACCATCGGTTCAAAAGCAACTTTACAAGCAAAAACCCATCAGCCAGCTTACTTTTTAGGTACCAATTTAAATAAAGAACCCGGCCCTTCCGCAACTGCATAAATGAAGCCGTCCGGGCTTTCTGCAACATATCTGAATCTGCCTTTTCCCTGAAACATTCTGTCTTCAGATTTATACTCAGTACCATCTAAAACAACTCTGTTTAAATGGGTGAATGCAAGTGCACCGACCAGCAAATTACCTTTCCATTCCGGATATTTGTTGCTGGTTACTATTGTCATCCCGCATGGCCCTATAGAAGGAACCCAATAATGCTTGGGATTTTCAACACCAGGCAGTTCTTTATTCGGGGTAAGCACAGTTCCATCATAATTTATTCCATAAGACGCTTTTGGCCACCCGTAATTCTTACCTTTTTCTATCAAATTCAATTCGTCTCCCCCCTTTGGTCCGTGCTCTACTTCCCATATGCGGTTTGTAGTGGCATCATATACCATACCCTGTGGATTTCTGTGTCCGTAAGTCCAGATGGAACCATGAGCCCCTGTCTGAGCGGTAAACGGATTATCTTTTGGGATACGACCGTCATCAAAAATACGGTGAACTTTACCATGGTCGTTATCCAGTTCCAGCACTTTCGGTTGAGTACCTCTTTCGCCCACACTTACAAAAAGGTAGTTATCCTTATCAAAAACCACCCTGCTGCCAAAGTGAAAATCAGCATTCAATGCCGGTTTCGCTTCAAATATATCCTGTTTATCTGTTACCTGATTGCCTTTTAATTTGAACCGGACAACTGCGGTCGAAGCCAGGTCTCCGACAGGCTTTGAAAACGTAATATAGATCCAGCCGTTCTTTTTATAGTCGGGATGCAGCTTGATGTCCATCAGACCACCCTGGCCCTTATTGACGACCGCAGGTACACCGGCCAGCTTCAATCCCGTAAATTTATCATTCTTGAATACCAATATTTCCCCTGAACGTTCTGTGACCAGCATACGCCCATCGGGAAGCCAGGCCATTCCCCATGGATTTTTCAGTCCATCATATAATCTTTCAAGATTAACATTAGATTCCTGTTGATCTGATTCCTGCGCCAGCGTTGAAAGGCTGATAAATCCTGATAAGATGGTTAATAGTAGATATTTTCTTTTCATCATGATGTTTGGCAAATTAGTTTTCGTCTGCAATACAAAAATGCAATCTATTATGCGTCTTTTGTAACGAAACTTCAATATACTCATAAATTTTACAAACATCACTGATACTGCTTAATGCCGTTTCCCGGCACCATGTGCTACAAAGAAAAGCTAAGTTTAACCTGCAGATTATGAGCGGGTATTTTTTCTTTACCGTAACTTAACCCGGAAACATCGCCAGCTTCATAATTACTTTTCACTTTTCCTGAAATGTAATCAATGGAAAGTCCTATTGCCTTTCTGCGAACGGTAATTCCAAAATTTGCAGCAATACCAAAGGCAAGCCGGTTCTTTATGGCTTCCGAATCATAGTCATCCTCTTCTACCTGACTATTCATAAAGGAGAAATATCTTCCGGTTTCATCCTGATCCTCTTCGAAATAGCTTATATCGAAAAATCTTAATGTCGGTGCAATCTGTAATCGAACATCTACCACCAATGCTTCAATCGGATTAATAGACAATATAGGGCCTACCTTTGATGAAATTGCAGCCGCAGTTCCTGAGCCATCTACATAGAAATCCGGAACTCCTGCTGCTTCACCATATTTTTCCCATTGATCCATTTTATTGTAGTTTAGGGAAAGGTAAGTCCAGTCCAAACCATAATTGACTAACCTCTGCTCTTCGGCGTCTTTAAAATAAAAAATGCGGCCAAATTCGAGTACATAGCCCGTGCCTGCACCGTAATTTCCGTCAAAAACATTTTGTTTAGGAGACAAGCTATTATCGAGATCTGACCCCAGTTTATTGATACCGAGCCTGGTATATCCTGAACGGAAGACTGATCGTTCCTGAGCATTTAAATGAAAACAGCCTGCGCATAATAACGCAAGCAGCAAAAGTTTATTTCTGATCATGAGATTAATTTAGATGTACAAACTTATCCATGCAGGCTATAAATGCCAATACCTAGAAGTGGGTATTTTCAATATTTGACTACCTAAGTATATTTCATGGTCGTCAAATATATTACTGATCAATCAAACCCCAGGTTTCAAACCATAAAAATCAATAAGTTGTCTGGCAGACTTGACCATTTCTTTATCGGTTAAAGGCCGATCATAAATTAAAAACCTGGCCATTTCTCCAACGAAAGATTCCCTGCCGGGATGTTCAATTGCATCTCTCTCCTGCCCTATTGCCATTCGTGAAGAGTTCGCTTTAATATTTACAGGAAACGGATGAGTGGCTATCGGAGCAGCTCCATCATTGAGATACAGAGAAAGCATTACTGTATCCGTTCCCTTACCCATACGTCCCATAATCAGGTGGTAGCGATCCTGACTCAGGATCTTATTGGAGTTTACATAAGGATTGTTGTTGTCCCACCTTCCGAAGGTAATCGCGTTTCTACTACTCATCCAAAAGCTGTTGTCGTCTGCGAAACCACCCCAAAAACCTTCATTGTTAGGCTGATTTCTTAAATTTCCAAAGAAGCAATTTACATCTTTTAGCTCACCAGGCTGTTTACCAGGCTTTAAAATACAAAACCAGGTGTATCCACCACCTGTTATAAGATGATCAAATGCATCTTCGTCCATGTTCAGCAACTCCTGCTGTTTAAATGCCAGCGTATTGTGACCTCTCAATTCTGCAACATTTTTTTTCAGACGGGGCCTGCCCGAGCCGGCATCCTTGCGGCCCTCATCACGTCTTGAAAAATCTTTAACGGCAAAGGAAATCACTTGATTCTGCCATTTTTCCACAAGATCGCCTTCGCTAACCATTACACCCTTGTCCGGATTCAGATCAACAATAAGATTCTTTTGAGTAATTTTCTGCGCCTGTAGCACAGAAAATTGCAGACAACATAACAGCAAACATAAATATAGTTTCATAGTTTCATTTGTTAATCACACTTATATACAAACGCCCTGCCTTCATCCATTAAAACGATCCTTCCCTGTGCATCTTTTTTATATTTGCGCATCAGTATGTTGCCCTTTCGATCATTGAAACTCTTCAAGAGATTTTTACCGGATTTCCCGAAATACCCAGCTTCAGACAAATAGAATACATAAATATCAGAAAAAAAGCCAGCCCCAAACAAAGGTGAGTTCCAACCCATGAGGTCCTGCTGAGGTTCATCAAAATATTCAAACTTTCTTGTTGTTACAGTTCTTCCCTCAGTTTCGGACACCTCTGTCACATTACCTCCTTCGTATTTAAAATCCAATGTGCTGTAGCCTGTAACCGTACCATTATTATCGATCGGAAACTTACAGAAAATCAAATATCCCTCAGAATTATAGCCAAATTCATAGTTCGCCGTGGTTCTGACTATCCGCTTCTGATCATCCAGAAAAAAGGTGGTACTGATATCTGTGCCTAAAATATTAGTACCCTTCATCTGGATCCTGGATTCCAGATAATCATAGGTGACCTGACTGGTAAGTTCATGCACAACCTTAGTCACCCTTCCCCTGGAATCATAGAATAAAGAATCACCCGGGCCGTTTTTATCGTTACCATATGCAATCAGGACTTCTGCCACATCATAACAGGTTTCCTTTTGCGGTTCTTCCTTTCGCTTGTCCGCAGCACAGGAAGCAAGAAGAAATAAAACAGGAAGAAAAATGATCTTTAAGGCTTTCATATTTTAAAATAAAATTAAATATAAGATACAAGTTACATTTAAAGTTTATTTAAACATCTTTTAATTACAACTAAGAAAAATCAACCCATTCATATTTTTACTTGATTTCTGCCTAAATAATCCTATTTTTAAGTTTTGCTTAACACCAAATAAGAACCTATAAACAGAACCATAATGAAAAACCTCAGGGGAATCATATGCTTAGTGATCGCATGTACATTGCTAACCGGTCCTTTCTTTGCTTCGGCACAATCATCAAAAAAACCACTCGTAGTATTTGTGACCGGAGATCATGAATACAGCAGTGAAGCCACTATGCCACTTATTGCTGCCGAACTGGAAAAAAATTACGGCATGCGTACGATCGTATTAAAATCTTCACCAGACCACAATTCAGAAGAGAATATTCCAGGTCTGGAGGCACTGAAAGACGCTGATCTTGCAGTATTTTTCTTACGCTGGAGACGTTTACCTGAAGATCAACTGAAATACATTGATAACTACCTGAAGTCGGGAAAGCCGGTAATGGGTTTCAGAACCACCACACACGCATTCAATTTCCCCGCAGGTCATCCTTCAGAAAAGTGGAATGCCTTTGGTGAGTTTGCGCTTGGAGCGCCTCCGGGATGGGGCAAATCCGGACATACACACTACGGACATAATTCTACTACGGATGTCTCTGTGATAGCTGCACAGGCTAAACACCCGATATTGACTGGGATTCCACAGCAGTTTCACGCAATATCCTGGCTTTACCATGTAATCCCTGATTATCCTTCAAAAGGCTCAACCTGGTTATTGATGGGTAAATCTGTAAATCCTGACAAACCGGCCAAAGACAATCCCGTAGCCTGGACCTGGAAAACCGCTGCCGGTGGCAGAACTTTCATGACTACACTTGGCCATCCTCAGGACTTCAAGGAGGAAGGGTTGCAGCACCTGGTCATTAATGCGGTTCACTGGACCCTAAGTTTGCCCGTTCCAAAGAAATGGGCCGGTAAGATAGACATGGACGTTCCTTACAGAGAGCCATGATGGCTATTTAACATTTGAAACACTCAAAAACCAAATATAAATATGGAGCTTTCAATACACAACTGGATGCGGGCCGAGACGATAGAAACGACCATCCGCAGGGTTTCCAGTCTGGGTTACACTAAACTGGAAATTGCGGGGAGTCCTGAACACTATGACACCAATCAGGTTAGAAAACTATTAAAAGAGTACAATTTATCCTGCTGGGGATCTGTTACCCTGATGCTGGAGGATCGTAATCTGCTGGCCAGAGATGAGGCCCAGCGGGCAAAATCTGTGCAATATGTAAAAGACGTAGTCAGAATGGTCAAAGAATTGGACGGCCACATGGTGTCGGTAGTACCGGGTACCGTTGGTAAAATAGTTCCTGATGGCCGACCTGATGAAGAATGGGAATGGGCAGTGAGTTCCATGAAGGAAGTATATGAATATGCAGAAGCATCCGGCATTTTACTTGGCATAGAACCCATTAACCGCTTTGAAACCTATTTCGTTAACCGGGGTGACCAGGCTTTGGCACTGGCTCAGGCCGTAGGCCCAAACTGTGGCGTATGCCTGGATACTTTTCACATGAACATTGAAGAAGATGATATGTTTGAAGCGATCAGAAGAGCAAAAGGGAAACTGATCGGCTTTCATGTTGCTGACAACAACCGCATGGCACCGGGAATGGGCAATCTGAACTGGCCTAAGATCATCAGTACGCTTCAGGAAATAGGTTATGACGATGTACTTTCTGTCGAGTTTTGCTCACCGATAGACCGCACTCCTGCCAACCCCTATCCAAATTCTATTGATGAAGATCCTGAGGATCTGTCTGCTGAACAAAAGAAATTCCTGGAAGATCATGGCAGTACTTCGGTTACTGAAGACTTTTACAGCATGCTTACCCGCAAATCTTTCGATACCCTATCCAATCTTATTACCATACCTCAAACGACGATTTAAAAAATGAAGATCACTAATGTAGAAGCTTTTTGGCTCCGCTGCCCGATTCCTAAAGAAAAACAACACTTTTCAGATTACGGGTTGCTTACGAATTTTGACATGACGCTGGTTGTCATTACCACAGAAGACGGCCTTCAGGGTTTTGGCGAGGCCAAGGCTGCCGTAGGCTCGTCAGGGGTATGCGCTTCGATTGTAAGCTGTGTAGAGAACGAGCTTAAGCCTGTTTTAATGGGTAAAGACGCCAGAAATATCACCCGCCTTTGGGAAGAAATGTACAATGGCAGCCGTGACCATTACGCGCTTTCAAGAGGCAGGAAATTTCCGATCCTTGGCAGAAGGGGACTTACGGTTTCGGCGATGAGCGGCATAGACACTGCTCTATGGGATTTAAAAGGAAAAGCATTGAATGTTCCTGTTGCGGAGTTGCTTGGCGGTACCTGCCGGGACTTCATGCCTGCCTACGCCAGTGGCGGATGGGCAGACGTCAACAATATCGGCGCACAGCTGAACGGTTATGTCTCCAAAGGCTTTAGAGGTGTTAAAATGCGTGTAGGGATTATGGATGAAACCGTTCAGAACAGCATCAACCGGGTAAAAGCCGCAAGAGAAGCGATTGGTCCGGACATCAAGCTGATGGCTGATGCGCACGGAACATTCAGTGTACCTGAGGCCAAGCAGTTTTGCCGTGGTGTAGAAGATTGTAACCTGTACTGGTTTGAAGAGCCGGTAAGCCCTGACAACAGACACGGAACAGCTGAAGTAAGATCTGCTACTGCGATTCCTATTGCAGCCGGAGAAAGTGAATATACCAGTTTTGATATCCGTGATTTGCTCGAGGTAAGGGCGCTGGACGTGGTTCAGCCGGATGCGGCCATCATAGGAGGTATCTCTGAGGCGATGCGTGTGGGCCACCTCGCAAACGTGCAGCAGCTCGAACTTGCACCTCATTGCTGGGGCTCGGCATTTTCTTTTATGGCCGGATTGAATGTTGCCTTTGCATCTCCTTCGGCAACGATCATTGAATTTTCCCTTGGCGGAAATCCGATGATGTATGAACTGGTAAAGGAGCAGATCACAGTCACCGAAGGTAAGATAGCAGCACCTTCAGCACCCGGTCTGGGATTGACTCCAAACTGGGACTTTGTACATGAATTTAAACAAAAAGTAAACTAACTATGGCACGAGCACTTAAAATCAATCACGTAACCGTAATTGTAGATAACCTGGAAAAAGCAGGTCAATTCTATCAGAATGAACTTGGTCTGGAACCACTTCCTGCGTTCCACTTTGACTATCCTGTCATGTTTTTCAAATTTAACGATGAACAGCAGCTGCACATTTCAGAATGGGAAGATACAACTTCCTTTCGCGGGCACATTTGTGTACAGGTAGATGACTTCAATGGTCTTTTCTTTCGCATGAAGGAACTGAATGCCATTGACATCAAGCCATGGGGAAAGGTAAGACAACTGCCTGATGGCGCCATGCAGATGTTTCTGCGTGATCCGGCCGGGAATCTGGTGGAGATTTCTTCTGCTCCTGATTCCGAAGTTGATCCTGCGATATTTGAGGATGAGCTCTATCAGGAAGGATTATATGTTTCTGACAGAAAGGATTTCAGAGGGCTAAGATCTGACGAGGCGACTTTATACCATAAATAACTAATGAAGAAAAACGTTTTATTGCTGGAGACGATTGCCGAAGAGGCCTTAAGTCTGCTCCATGAACATTTGAATGTATTCACCGGCTATGATGACACTTCTTTAAAAGATGTTCTGGCTAAGCAGCAGATCGATGCGGTAATTACCCGGGGCAAAGGACAAATTAATAAAGCACTAATGGCGGCCTGCACTGATCTGCAGGTCGCCGCCCGCTGTGGTGTGGGTCTGGATAATGTTGATGTGACTGAAGCGACTGCAAGGAACATTAAGGTGATTAATGCACCCGGCTCCAATGCGGCGACTATCGCAGAACATACTTTATCTCTCATGCTAATGCTGATGCGCAATATGTACCATTCTGCCGCACAGGTTAAGGCGGGGAACTGGAACTGGCGCAATCAATATTCGGGAGATGAACTCAATGGGAAAACACTGGGAATACTTGGGATGGGCAACATAGGAAAACGTGTAGCCCGCCTGGGGGAAGCCTTTGGCATGAAAGTCATTTACTGGAGCAGGTCTGAGCAGGATCTGCCTTATACTTATTTGCCCCTGGAAGGAGTATTGCAGCAATCGGATGTGCTCAGCTTACATCTGCCTTTTACTGCTGAAACCGGGACTACCATCGGTGCAGATCAGCTTGCGCTAATGAAACCTGGTTCATTACTGATCAATACCGCACGCGGGGCGCTGATTGATCATGAGGCCTTAATAACTGCCCTTAACACGGGCAAACTTGGAGGATTCGCTGCGGATGTATTGCCGGAAGAACCTCCTGCTCCCGATTTTGCCATTGTGCGGCATCCGAATACGATTGTTACACCACACTCTGGAAGCCTTACGGCTTCTACTTTCAGATACATGTGCATAGTCACGGCTAAGAATGTCATCGCAGAACTTACAGGCGAAGGCGCTGAGCCTGCAAGTATTTTCAACCTGCAGGCGCTTCACAAAGCCTCTTCTTAAATTATTTTTCCATTGGATGCTGCTTGAGCAGATCCTGCGGAGCGTAAAAACCAACTTTAGATTTTGTAGCGGCCCTTACAGCTTTCACCTTAGCGGGTGAAACTGCGGGCGCTTCATTTCCGAAAGAATTTCTGACATATGTCAGTATCGCTGCTACTTCTTCATCCTTTAACATTCCGCCAAAAGGTGTCATCGGTACTTGTCCGCTGTATTTCTTTTTATTGACTTCAATAGGTCCCATAAGGCCCTTCAGTACAATCTTGATCATACGTTCCTCACTGCCGGTTACCCATTTGGTGCCGGCAAGCGGAGGAAATCCTGAGGAAGGCAGTCCTTTGCCGTCGGGCTGGTGGCAGGTAATACAATAGCCCTCTTTGGCATAAATCGCTTTGCCTTTTACGTAAAGGTCGGCTGCGGCTCCTGTCAGCTTTGTAGACACTGTTTCTTCTGCCTTCTGTTCTACAGACCTTCCGTTTAGGTGGGCTACAGCCGTTTCATAAGGAGCACTCATCCAGTCGTCAATTGGTTTTTTGGCCGCTTCGGCCTCAATAGCAAGTCCTTTTTCTTTAGAAAGCCAGGAAGCAGCAACAATAGCTTCCAAACGAACCCTGCCGTGTACGTCCCCGGCAGCCTGCATCAGCAGTTCCTGCTGATCCGGCACCTGGTGACCGGTGTACCTCAGCACTCTCACCGCTGCAGCTCTTGCATGATAATCTTTTGCTTTCAGTACCTGGTCCAGCAGTTGTCTGTCTACTTTGTTGAGACCCCAGGTCACCCATAGGGCTTCAAGAAGGTGATGTTCGTATTTAGGGTCGTTCTTATCGAGTTTAGCTACCCAGGTTTTTAGTTCCGGAAGGACTTCGGCAGCGGCATGGCCACGCAGTTCCGCACGGGTATGGTATCTGGCTCTGTATTCAGGTAACTTCAGGTTGTCCA
>Ga0126314_10000708_pt1 | contig 15914 bp, 17 predicted proteins | sample Plot105B_FD_92535 | JGI IMG/M metagenome (GOLD analysis project Ga0126314, IMG submission 92535) | Serpentine soil microbial communities from UC McLaughlin Reserve, CA, USA - Plot105B | ecosystem: Environmental > Terrestrial > Soil > Grasslands | place: USA: UC McLaughlin Reserve, Lake County...
AATCCTGGTGATGCCGATCGGCAGCAGGGAACGGCCGTTCTTGAGCGCACCGGCAGCGCCGGCATCGACCTGCAGCGTGCCGGCCACGGTCAGGGTCCCCATGATCCAGCGCTTGCGCGCCTGGGCGCGCGAGCGGGCAGGGTGGAACAGCGTATGCCGCCCGCCTTCGGTCAAGGCCACGAGCGGATGCGTTTCCGTCCCCTTGGCAATGATCATGGCGGTGCCGGCGAGCGTTGCAATCTTGCCGGCCTCGACCTTAGTGGTCATGCCGCCGCGCGAGAGATGGCTCGCCGCGCCCCCCGCCATGGCTTCTATGGCCGGCGTTATGCTTTCGACGACCGGAATATGGGTCGCGTTGGGCTCCTTGGCCGGTGGCGCGGTATAAAGCCCGTCGATATCGGAGAGCAGCACCAGGCAGTCGGCCTCGATCATGGTGGCCACGCGGGCCGAAAGCCGGTCATTGTCGCCGTAGCGGATTTCGGCCGTGGCAACGCTGTCGTTTTCGTTGAAGATCGGAATGGCTCCGAGGCCAAGGAGGGTCGTCACCGTGGTGCGCGCATTGAGATAGTAGCGCCGCTCCTCGGTGATATTGGGCGTGATCAGGATTTGACCGGTGACGATATTGTGCCGCCCGAGTGCCTCCGCCCAAGCTTGCGACAGGGCGATTTGTCCCGCGCTCGCCGCCGCCTGGCTTTGCTCTAATGTCAGCGAAACCGCCGACAGCCCCAGCAGTCCGCGCCCCAGCGCAATGGCGCCGGAGGAAACGACGACAATGTCGCGATCTTCGGCCTTGAGCGCGGCAATGTCGGCGGCCAGGTCATCGAGCCAGGCTTTTCGCAGTTTGCCTGATTTATCGACAAGCAGGGCGGAGCCGATCTTGATGGTAATCCGGCGATAGGGAGCGAGGGCGTTGGTCACTGCGAGAGCCCCCTCATCCGGCCCGTTGGGTCACCTTCTCCCCGAGAGGGAGAAGAATAAGAGGTGCCTGCGCAAACGCGGAGCCCGACCGAATTCGCATCGGCGAATTCGGCATTCCTCTCCCACTTGGGGAGAGGGTGGATCGCCCGAAGGGCGAGACGGGTGAGGGCGGACCGGCAGTCGATCAAGGCGTCCATTTCTCTTCCGTCTTGGGCGCGAGGAGGGCGGCTTCTTCCGCTCTGGTCTCGTCGATGATCGCCAGCACATCATAAAGGATCTGCTCGACGCCTTCCCCGGTTGCCCCGGAAATGGCGCGGACGTCGGCCTTGCTGGCTTTCTTGAGAGCCTTGAGCTTGGCCTTGAGGTCCTCGGGCGTCAGCGCGTCGACCTTATTGAGGACGACGATCTCGGGCTTTTCCGCCAGCACATCGGCATAGGCGCCCAATTCGTAGCGCACGGCCTCATAGGTATGCGCCACGTCCTCGTTGGTGCCATCGATCAGGTGGATCAGGACGCCGCAGCGCTCGATGTGTCCGAGGAACCGGTCGCCGATCCCCACGCCTTCACTGGCCCCTTCGATCAGTCCCGGAATATCGGCCAGGACGAATTCGCGCTCGCCGGCCCGGACCACGCCCAGATTGGGGTGGAGCGTCGTAAAGGGATAGTCGGCGATCTTGGGCTTGGCTGCTGACACAGCCGCCAGAAAGGTCGACTTGCCGGCATTGGGCTGGCCGACGAGACCGGCGTCAGCAATCAGTTTGAGGCGCAGCCAGATGCCCTTTTCCATGCCCGGTTGCCCGGGATTGGCATGGCGCGGCGCCTGGTTGGACGAGTTCTTGAAATAGGCGTTGCCGAAACCGCCATTGCCGCCCTTGAGCAGAACCACGGTCTGGCCGATCTCGGTGAAGTCGGCGATCAGGGTTTCCTGGTCTTCTTCAAAGATCTGGGTGCCCTTGGGCACGCGCAGGATAATGTCTTCGCCATTGGCGCCAGCGCGGTTCTTGCCCATGCCGTGCGTGCCGGTCGGCGCGCGAAAATGCTGCTGGTAGCGGAAGTCGATCAGGGTGTTGAGCCCTTCCGAGCAAACGGCTACGACGTCGCCGCCGCGTCCGCCATTGCCGCCATCGGGGCCGCCGAATTCGACGAACTTTTCGCGCAGGAAGCTGACGGCGCCGCCGCCGCCATCGCCGGATTTGATATAGACCTTGGCTTGATCGAGAAATTTCATGTGCGTCGTGCCTTCCAGACGCCAAGCGTCAATTGTGTGTCGATATGCTCCACCTCGGCCTCGCGCGCAAGGCAGAGCAGGTAGCTTCGTCCGGTTTGCGTGAATCCCAGCTTTTGCTGGATGGCGAGCGAAGCGATGTTGAAATGGAAAACGCCGGAATAGACCACCGGCGCATTGCTGGTGGCAAAGAACCAATCGAGCGAGGCGGCGGCCGCCTCGGTCATGATCCCCCGGCCCCAGAAGGGTTTCCCCAGCCAATAGCCGATCACCGGACCATCGGGCCCGGGGTGGAAGCCGATATGGCCGACATAGCCCAGCCCTTTCACCTCGATGGTGAAATTGGCGTCGTCTACGTCGACATCGGTGTGGCGGGTCCTGAGCCAGGCATTGGCATCGGCGAGATGATAGGGAAAGGGCACGCGCGCCAGGTTTCCCGCCACCGCGAAGTCGTTGAGATAGCGCGCAATATTGGGCGCGTCCTGCGCGCGCGGCGCGCGCAGGATCAGCCTGTCGGTCTCGATGATCGGCAGCATCATCTGCGCCACTCCAGGACCATCAACGGTTTTCCCCGGTGCCGCTCGACAACGCTTTGCGTGTGTTCGATCACGGCAAAGCCGGTCTTTTCCAGAACCCGTTGCGAGGCCGGATTGGAGCCGAGGACGCGCGCCCGGACCGTTTCAATCCCCGTTTCGGCTGCTGCGGAGAGGAGACCTCTCACCGCTTCCGGCGCCTGCCCTTGGCCCCACTGGCTTTCGGCCAGCCAATAGCCCAGTTCGGGCGGCTGACCCTCGGAAAATTTCAGCCCCACGACGCCAATGAGCCTGTCGTCTACCTTGTTCGCGATGGCATAGGGCCGGTGCTCGGGCTTTTTGGAAAAGCGTTCGATAAAGCCAATCCCGTGCTCGGGTAGATAGGGAAACGGAATGGTGGCCGTTGGTTCAACCACCTTCCAGTTGTTGATCCCTTCCACCAGGGCGTCGAGATCGGCAAGCACAGGCGCGCGCAGGCGCAGGCGCTCGGTTTCGATCTCTGGCGGCAAGGCGTCTCTCAGGCGCATAGTTCCTCCCGTCGAGCCCGCCAGTCGACGCGGCTGAGTTCGGTCGTGACATGCTCGACATTGTGCTGCAGCGCCTGGGAGAAGCGCAGTTCCTTGCCCGTCGGCACAAAGCCCAGTTTGGCCTTGAGGCGGAGCGAGGCCACGTTGTTGCGGTGGGCGCTCGAGCGGATCGTCTCTTGCCCGGTACCGTCGAAATGCCAGTCGATCAGGGCGCTGGCCGCTTCCGTGCCATAGCCGCGGTGCCAATGTGGCCGGGCGAGCCAGAAACCGAGTTCATTGACCAGGGTCACGCAACCAATGAGCCCCTTGGACTTGTGCTCGATAATGAAAAAGGCCCGTTCGGGCGTCGGCTCCGGAGCGCCGCGCAAAAAATCCTGCGCCATGGAGAGCGTATAGGGCCAGGGCACCGGGGTCAGCCATTTGGCGACAGCGAATTCGCTGATACCAAGCGCATAGCAGGGGGCATCGTCTAGGCGCGGCGCGCGCAGGATCAGGCGGGTGGTTTCAAGCGCGGTCATCTTTCGTCGAACTCCAACCGCATGAGCATGACGGACTGGCCCTTGAGCGTGCCATCCTTGTCGGCGCTCTCTCCGATTTCAAGAAAGCCAAGCTTTTTTAGGACATTGCGCGAGCCCGAATTTGTCAGCAGGGCCCGCGATCGGAGGGCCGTCGCCCCGGCCGCTCGCGCGGCGTCGACAACGGCTCGACCCGCTTCGGTCGCAAAACCCTTGTTCCAATGGGGTTCCTCGAGCCAGTAGCCGAGCTCGGGTAGTTCGCCGGGCAGGAGATGCAGCCCCATGCCGCCGATGTAGGATCCTTCGTGCTCGATAGCCCAGGCAAACTCAGTCTCGCCCCGCGCGATTTCGGTCACGAAGAACTCCCCGTCCTTCTGGGCATAGGGATAGGGCATGCGCGAGAGCACTTCATGGATGCGTTTATTGTTCGCCAATACCGCCATTTGGGGAACATGGGCCATCGCAGGGGTCGCCAGTGTCAGGCGCGCGGTGGTCAGCGTGGCAGGCAGGCGGTCCTTGAGGGCAGTCATCATGTTTCTCCAGAATGCGAAAAGGGGAACCGGCTGACCGGTTCCCCTTTGCAGTTCTGGTTTGTTCTTGCCAAACGCTGCCGGGGAACTGGTCTCCGGCGGGTTGTTTGGGACCTGCCGGGTTATTCGGCGGCCTCTGCCGGGAGGACAGACACGTGTACTTTGCTGTTCGCGCGGGTGCGGTACGTCACAGTGCCATCGACCAGAGCATAGATCGTGTGATCCTTGCCCAGGCCGACACCGGTGCCGACAGCCCACTTGGTGCCGCGTTGACGGATGATGATGTTGCCGGCGATCACAGCTTCGCCGCCGAACTTCTTCACGCCGAGACGACGGCCAGCGGTATCACGACCGTTGCGGGATGAACCGCCTGCTTTTTTATGTGCCATGGTCTAGCTTCCTCTTATTCCTGATCGGCCTTGGGAGCGGCCTTCTTGGCCGGGGCCTTCTTTGCCGGCTTTTCGGCGACGTCGCCTTCAGCGGCTTCGGCCTTCTTGGGCGCAGCCTTCTTGGGGCTCGCCTTGGCTTCGGTCGCGTCAGCGGCTTCAGCCTTGGGTGCTGCCTTCTTGGCCGGGGCCTTTTCGGTCACGGACTCGGTGGCTTCGCTCTTGGCGGCAGCCATAATCGTCGGCTGGGCGCCGCCGGTCAGAATTTCGGTGATGCGGACGGTCGTCAGCGACTGGCGGTGACCGTTGCGGCGACGCGAATTGTGGCGACGACGCTTCTTGAAGATAATGACAGTCTTCTGCTTCTTGGTCTCGATGAGCTCAGCCGCAACCAGGGCGCCCTCGACCAGCGGAGCGCCGATAAGGTCGCCAACCATCAGGACTTCGTCGAAGGTGACGATGTCGCCGACTTCAGCGTCGAGCTTTTCGATCTTGAGGACGTCATTGGCAGCAACCTTGTACTGCTTGCCGCCCGTCTTGATGACTGCAAAAGTCATATGCACAACCGAACGGTTCAAACGCCCGGTCCCTTTTCTGTCGCGCCCTGCGGCACCGCGGCTTTCATGCCAGTTTCGCGGTTTTTACGGATGTAGGTCAGGGATCTGACCGGCAGCCTCGAGCAGCGTTTTCAAACAAAACCAGCGCACAGGTGGGACCAGTGCGCGTGGCATCGGGGGCTTATCGATAAAATGGCCTCAAGAGTCAAGCGCCGTCGCGGTTTCCGGCGGCGCTTGTTGCATTCAGCCCTGGCCGTTCGGGTACCAGTTGCGCAAGCGCACTTCGGTATGCTCGCCAACCCCGGCTTCGAGCACCGAGAGATCGCTGTCGCCATAGTGGTAGGGATAGACGATCCCGGGCTTGAAGGTGTTGATCGCTTCGATCGCCTGTTCGGGCGTCATCGTATAGGGCAGGTTCATGGGGAGGAAAGCGACGGCAATGTCGGTCAATCCCAGCATGTCCTCGGTCGGTTCGGTGTCACCGGCGACATAGACGAGTTTGTCGCCAAAGGTCAGCACGTAGCCATTGCCCACGCCAACCGGGTGATAGTTCATGCGGTCTGCCGTGGTGTTGTGCGCGGCGATGGCTTTCAATTTGACGCCGTCGAGTTCGCCCTCCGCACCATTGGCAATCGCGGTGGCATTGGCCTTCAGACCCTCGGGCAGCTTGCCGAAAACGTCCTCATTGGTCAGCAGCGGCGCCGAGCCGGCGATGGCCTCAAGTGTTGGCACATCGAAATGGTCACCATGGCCGTGAGTGATGAGAATGGCGGTCGGCGCCGGCAGGCCTTCATAAAGGGCCGCTCCCCCCACGGGGTCGACATAAATAACCTTGTCGCCCCATTCGAGCACGAGGCTGGCATGTTCAATGGGATGAATGACGAGGTCGCCCTCGCTGGTGGCAATCGTTTCGGCCATGGCTGTTTCCTGGGCAAATGCACTGCCAAGGTTGGCGGCAAAGCCGGCCAGTGGCAAGCCGGCCATGCCGACGATAACAGTTCGACGCGTAACCATAATGATCTCCCGGATGCAAAGTCCCCGCGCCAACCCTAGCATTGCCTGCTCGCAAGGCGATCCGGCGCACGGATTTGTGAGCGGGCCTTCGCCTCATCTTTGTGTGCGATATCGGCACAAGAAGTGTTGCAGCCGTTCCGGGCCTATGCCATAAGCCGCCCCGTATCGACCTGCTAGGACCTTTGGGTTCTGTTTTCGATCTCGCGGAGAGATGGCAGAGTGGTCGAATGCACCGCACTCGAAATGCGGCATGGGGGCAACTCCATCGGGGGTTCGAATCCCTCTCTCTCCGCCAGTTCGGTCCAATACCCAGGAAAACCGGGAAAGCCCAGCATAGCAAGGTCTTCGTATGCCCCTGTGATACAGGAAGGTGATACAGGATGACTCTCCGCATGGCCGCTCCTACCCTCAACCGACTCGGCATCTACACGGCCTGTCTTTGGGTGCCCGTGGACCTCCAAAAGGCTCTCGGGGAGAAGGAGGTCGCGTGCAGCCTCGGCACCCGCGATCCGGCGGAGGCCAAGCGCCGCTCGAAGCAGGTCGCCGCCTAGATCGAGGCCGAATGGGAGCAGCGCCGCGCCGCCGCGCCATTCATCCTGTCGGCTGACGGATCCGTCGCCGCCGCACGCGCGATCAGCGCAAAAGAGGTGGAAGCTCTGGCCGGCGAGTTCTACCGCGCCTTCGTCACTCGTCACGCTGCCTATCCCGGAAGTCCCGCCACGTGGGAGCAGGCGTTGCAGGCCATCCAGCGGACATTGCCGGAGAGGAGCGCGCCCCCGGCGTGCAACTGGTCTCGGACAGATCCTGGGCCTGCACCCCGCGCGGCAAGCCGTCAATGTCCTGGGTGCCGGCTTTGCGGGGGCTCCCGGCGACCAATGTGTGGCATGCCTGTCCCGAGCAGGATTGGATCATGGGTCTCAGCGAAGGCGAAGACTATATCGAGCGCTACCGCGCCCAATCGGCGCTGTTTCATAGCCCGCGCCTTCAAGACGCCTTGACCATCCTCCACGGCACCCGGGACGAAGTGGTGCCTTATGCCGACACGATGGCCCTCGTCGAAAAGCTCATTGCTCAGGGCAAGACGTTCGAGCTGGTCACCCTGCCAGGCACCGGACATGCCTGGGCCAAGCAAGACCGAACGCTCACCCGCTTCGCCTATGGCAAGCTGGCCGCCTTTTTCGAGCGGCACTTGAAGTCGTAAGGCTGGGTGCCCGCTAAGCCAGCTTGGGCATCACGGCTGTCGCGGCCACAGTGATACGATCGACCAGGTTTACGATTTTATCGTCATGTGCGCGATCGGCGAGCAGGTAGATCCCAATCGTCTTGGCCACGGAAGGTTCCGATTGCGTCACCTCCGCAAGGCCCCGCTTGCCCATCTCCTCGCTCAAATGCTTGGTAAAGTGCAGCACCGCATCGCTGCCCCGCACATAATCGATGCAGGCCGTGAGGGAATTTGATGCAAAGGCGAAGCGGGAGGCGACAAAGGCACTGGCGATTGTCTCGAGGCGCTCCGATTCATTGATAAAGGCGCGATAGCGGTTTTGGGGCGTCGCTGGAATAGCCCGGGGAAAGGCCAGGATTTCGCTGCGGCTGCGAGGGCTGTCCAGCAGCGGGTGGTCCGGGCGCACGAAATATCCGGGCGGCGATTGGCTGAGCGGAATGAACTGTGCGCCCGTCGTGCCGCGCAGACCATCGAACCGAAAGGAGACAAACAGGCTGATGTCTCCCGCCAGAAGCTGTTCCATACACTGGATCTGATCGCCGATATTGACTCTAACGGGCGCTGTTGGATGGTCTTTCCGATAGGCCTTGACGACATCGTGGACGAACAGGGTCCACCAGGTATTGCCGCATGCAAGGGCAATACCTTCCTCGCTGCGTTCGCGAACTTCTTTGAGGTTGATCAGCGCATTGTCGTAGATGCGCTGCATCATGCGCACATTCTCACAGAGCAGTTCTCCATGAGAGGTCAGGCGAACCCCTTCTGGTGTGCGGCGGAGGAGCGGCAGACCAATCTCCTGCTCCAGTTTCTGCATATTCACCGTCAGGGTCGGCTGCGTTACGTTCAGCACACGTGCCGCCGCCGTCATGCTTCCTGCTTCGGCGATCGCAAGAAACTGGCGCAGTGTTCGATCCATTCAGGACTCCATAGATAAAGCCTATATTGGGCGCGGCATTTCATAATTTTCAAATAGGCTACTGCGTGATCTGCTGCAGGGGAAGAGGCAGCGGTGGCCGCCGTTGTTTGCGCGTGCTCACCCCAAAGGCAGGATGCCGTGCTCATCGCTGCTTCCACATCATGGAAGCGGGAGGAGAATTCGAGGAGCAGGGTCCCTACGCTTCGGTCGTAAGTGAGGAGGAGGATTGAAATGAACTGGACACCGAACCGACGCCAGATCCTGATGGGTGGGTCGGCACTGATCACACCGAGTTGGGTGCTACCTGCCCTTGGGCAGGAGACCGACATGCGCATGATTTTCTGGGGCAACCAGGATCGAGCGGACCGCACGTATCAGGTCATCGACCTGTTTGCGGAGAAGACCGGCGTCAGCATCACCGGGGAATTTCTCGCCTTTGCCGACTACTGGACCAAAGTCGCCACCCAGACTGCGGGCGGCACCACGCCCGACATCCTGCAAATGGACGGGGCGGGTCGCTATGTTGCAGAATATGCGAGCCGAGGGGCCATCGCGCCGCTCGACGAGTTCATCGGCAACGAGCTGGATTTCTCCGATTTCGACCAGGATCAGTTGGACGCGGGCAAGGTCGACGGCACTCTCTACGCCGTGAGCCTGGGCTCCAATGCCTTCGGCATGATCGCCAATACCGAGCCATTCGAGGCAGCCGGTGTTGAGATACCCGGTCCGCAAACCACCCTCGACGATCTCTATGTGATTGGAGAGGCATTCAAGACGGCAGGGCTCGATCTGGCGGTTACCGATGACCGATCCGGGTCCTGGGCAGCGCTCGAAAATTGGCTGCGCCAGAATGGAAAGTCCCTTTACACACCCGAGGGCGATCTTGGCTTTGACGAGGCGGACATGACCGGTTGGCTCGCGCTGTGGAAGGGGTTTAGGGACGCGGGGATTTGTGTTGCCGCCGACGTCCAGGCCATGGCGGACGGTCCGGCTACCTCGCCACTGATTACCGGAAAAAGTGCCTCGATGGCCGAGTTTTCCAACCGGTTGCTGGCCCACCAAGCGCTGACGCCTTCACGGTTGGTACTGACGAATTTCCCGCGCGTGGCGCTTGACAAGCCGGGTGGGTACTATCGCCGGCCGTCCATGTTCATTTCGATTGCCAGCACCTCTGAGCGCAAGGCCGATGCTGCCCGCTTCATCAACTTCTTCGTCAATGACATCGAAGCCAACAAGATCCTCAACGCCGAGCGTGGGATTCCTCCGTCGGCGGCCGTGCGGGCGGGGATAGCGGAAACGCTGAATGACGCGAGCAAGGCAGCGGTAAGCTATGTCGGTGGACTTGAACCCTTGCTAAGCCCGCCCCCACCCCAGTCGCCCAGTGGCGGCGGGGAGGTCAACGAAGCGCTTCTGCCCGCTGCGACGCAGGAAGTTGCGTTCGGCGTGCAATCGCCGGAGGCTGCTGCTGCCAGCTTCATCGCTGCCGCCCGCGAAGCGCTGCAGCGCGCCGGCTAGTCCTGAATAGTGGGGCGCGAGGCAGGGTCCTCGCGCCTTTTTGGAGGTCGAGAGTGGGCCCGAATATTATCTACATTAATACCCATGACACCGGCCGGTTTGTTTCTCCTTATGGCTATGCCGTTCCGACGCCGAATATCGCGCAATTGGCCGAAAGCGGGGTCATGTTTCGCAAGGCGCATACGGCGGCTCCGACCTGCAGTCCAAGCCGGGCGGCTCTGCTAACCGGCAATTGGCCGCACGAAAACGGGATGATCGGTCTCGTTCATCGCGGCGCGCGTCTCAAGGAACCTCAGCACCACCTTGCCAACGTTCTTCGGACCGCCGGCTATGATTGCGCCCTGATCGGACTACAGCACGTGGCGCCGCAGGACGAACTGAGTGCACTTGGATATCAGGACGTCGTGGACATTGCTGGAAATCGTGCGGAAGATGTCGGACCTGCGGCTGCCGCCTGGCTGGAGCAACGCAGCAATGACAGACCATTCTTTTTGAGCGTCGGCTTTTTCGAGACGCACCGGGTTTATCCCGAGCCCGACCCGCAGGATGATCCGCGTTACATAGCGCCACCGCCGGGTTATCCTGATACCCCCGAGGTCCGCTCTGATACGGCACGCCTTCACACGAGCCTGCGCGAGGTCGACACCGCGGTGGGACGGGTGCTTGCAGCGCTCGATGCCGCGGGCCTACGCGACAACACGATTGTGATATTCACCACCGATCACGGACTGCCGTGGCCAGAAGCAAAGTGCAATCTGGGCGACGCTGGCACCGGCGTAAGCCTCATCATGCGTGGGCCGGATGGCTTTGGCGGCGGCAAGGTGATCGACGCGCTGGTCTCCCAGCTCGACATCTATCCGACGCTCATGGACCTTGCGCTAATGCCCCGACCGGCCTGGCTGCGCGGAAAAAGCCTGCTGCCTCTGGTCAAGGGTGAGGTCGCCGAGATCAATGACGAACTCTTCGCCGAGGTGACCTGTCATGCAGCCGCCGAACCAATGCGGGCCATCCGCACCAAGGAATGGCTCTATATAAAACGCTTCGATGGCGGCAGCCTGCGTGTATTGCCCAATGTCGACGATGGTGACGCCAAGACGCTTTATCTTCGCCACGGCTGGACCGCCAATTCTCCTGCCGAGCGCGCCCTCTACAATGTCATTCTCGATCCGTTGGAACGGGTCAATCGCCTGGAAGACCCGGACTGCGCAGCCACTCTTGCTGCACTCGATGATCGACTGACCGCATGGATGGAGGTTACGGATGACCCCCTGCTCGATCCTGATTGGGCGCCTCCTGCTCATTTCCGGCTTGAGGCGAGAGACAAGGATCAGAGATGATGGATGAGGTCTGCTGCGCCAGACCTGTCCGCCCATCCGAGACAAACAGTTAAAACGGACACAGCCTTGCGACCCAGGGGCGGCGCCGACGGCTTTTCGCTCTCTGCAGCGCAAGGGCGCCCAACGGTCTAGAGGCGATTAGTCGGGCAATTGCGGGCCCAGCCCAACGACGGGCTGATCGCGAACAAGCGCAGCCCCAAGAGACCTCTGAGAGCAGATATGTCCAGATTGCGAGGGCCGGAACGCGCCACTTCTTGCGGTGCCGTTTCTGCTTGTGCTGAAAACGGCGAGTTCGTCTCGAAAACTGTGCAACCGGCAGCCGCGTGGCTTCGTTGCGATTGCTAATCGAGCAAGGTGCCGATGGGACGGAGATCGATCCCGTCACCCTCCGGCTTCGACCAAAGGATCAGCGGGATGCGCTCAAGACTGTGGGAGGAACAACTTTCGCCACCAGCTTGAATTTGATCACCTTGCTGACAACATCTGACGGCGTCCCCATCCACTTACCTCATGCTCGTCGACGTCTTCGGCGGGGAGCCATGCAAGGATCACCCGACTTCTATTTCGCCAGCTTCGAAACCCTCCCGGACGAAGCCTCTGACAGCGGTCTTGCGATAGGGCCGAGGGGCGACCCATCCTATCCCACCTCGCCTGAACAGTCCCAAAGACAAGCGGCCACACTGGCCAACGACCCTAGGAGATCAACGTGCGTCTACTGACCAAACTCGCCGCGGCGACCCTCGCCCTGGCCATGACCACCAGCCTTGCCAATGCGCAAGTCGTCGTTTCGTCCAAGATCGATACCGAAGGTGGGCTGCTCGGCAACATCATCTCGCAGGTGCTGCAGGCCAATGGCGTGCCGGTGACCGAAAAGATCCAGCTCGGTGCCAGCTCGGTGGTGCGTGAAGCAATCCTTGCCGGCCAGATCGACATCTATCCCGAATATACCGGCAATGGCGCCTTCCTCTTCAACAAGGCCGACGATCCGCTCTGGAACGATGCGGCCAAGGCTTATGAGGAAGTCGCAAAACTCGATCTCGAGGCCAACCAGATCGTCTGGCTGCAGCCGGCCCCCGCCAACAATACCTGGGCCGTGGCTCTTAGGCAGGATGTGGCCGACGCCAATAGCCTCGTGACCTTCAGCGATTTCGGCAAGTACGTGGCCGATGGCGGAGAGATAAAGCTCGCGGCATCCGCCGAGTTTGTCAGCTCGCCGCCTGCCTTGCCAAAATTCCAGGAAGTCTATGGCTTCACCCTCAAGCCCGAGCAGCTCGTGACCCTGTCAGGCGGTGATACTGCGGCGACCATTGCTGCTGCCGCCCAGCAGACCGACGGCGTCAATGCCGCCATGGTCTACGGCACCGATGGCGGCATCGCGCCGTCGGGCCTCGTCGTGCTCGAAGACGACAAGGGCGTGCAGCCGGTCTACGAACCGTCCCCGATCGTTCGCGAAGCCGTGCTGGCAGAATATCCGCAGATCAAGGATCTGCTGGAGCCGGTCTTTGCCAAGCTCGACATCGGCACGCTGCAGGAACTCAACGGCCGCATCCAGGTGGGTGGCGAATCCGCCCAGGCTGTCGCCGTCGATTGGTTGAAGACCAACGCCTTCATGCAGTAACCTTCCCTAGGGGGCGGGCCATTCCCGGTCCGCCCCAACCGTGCCAGGGTCATGACAGATATCTCGGCGCCTTCCCCCTCGCGGCCGCTAATCGACCGGCTCGGGACGATCATATTTGCTCTTGCGGCTGCCGGCATAGTCTCGCCTTTCGTGCTGTTTCGGGCCAATCGCATCGTTGCGGGCGAAAATAAGAGCCTGCTTGAGGTGCTGCCCGGCTGGCCCGGCTATCTTGTGCTCGGTGTTCTCGCGGCCGGTGCGCTCCTGGCCTTGGTTCGGTTCGATGCGCGCCTGCGTCTCGCCATCAGTTTTGCCGCCCTTGCCTTGCTCGCGATCGGTCTTGGCTGGGCCGTCCAGAGCGTCACGCCCGCGGACGACACCATTTCGCGCACCGCGCCGGCGCTGGGGTTCTGGCTCCAGATGCTGGCCTTCGGGCTGCTTGCCGCCGACAGTGTCGTGCGTTTGGGCTTGAAGCCGCTGTGGCGCGTCGCGCTTCTCGTCGCTGTCGGCCTGGCCATCGCCGCCATCCTCCTCTCCGGCATCTGGTCCGACCTCTCGGTGCTGCGCGAATATGCCAATAGGGCCGACGTCTTCTGGCGCGAGGCGGCAACCCATATTGCCTTGGCGCTCGGTTCCCTCGTCGCAGCGGCGGTTGTTGGCCTGCCGCTTGGCATTGGAATTCACCCCACCAACCGCGTGCGCGCCGTGGTTACGGGCCTCCTGAGCGCCGTGCAGACCATTCCCTCGATTGCGCTCTTTGGTCTTCTCATTGCGCCACTGGCCTGGCTTGCCGCGGCCGTTCCCGCCGCTGCCGCGATCGGCATTGCCGGCATTGGAGCCGCTCCGGCCTTGCTCGCCTTGTTTTTATATTCGCTGATGCCTGTCGTCTCCAACACGCTGGCAGGTCTCGATGCTGTTCCACCTGCCGCCAACGAGGCAGCACGGGGCATGGGTATGACCGATGCCGAACGGCTGTTGCAAGTCCAGTTGCCGCTGGCCTTCCCCTCAATCCTCGCGGCCATCCGCATCGTCCTCGTGCAGAATATTGGCCTCGCGACGGTCGCCGCCTTGATCGGAGGCGGGGGGTTCGGCGTCTTCGTGTTCCAGGGTGTCGGCCAGACGGCCATGGACCTGGTGCTGCTGGGCGCCGTGCCGACGGTTGCACTCGCCTTCGCCTCCGCCGTCATTCTCGACGCTGTCGTCGAGCTGGTCTCCGTGAAAGGCCGAACATGATCGAGATTGAGAATGTGTCCAAGGTCTACGACGGCACTCGTGTCGTCGATGATGTGACGATGACCGTTCCCGACGGTGCGCTGGCGGTGATCGTGGGCACCTCGGGCTCGGGCAAGACGACGCTGTTGCGCATGATCAATCGCCTCGTCGAGCTCAGTTCTGGTCGCATCCTGATCGATGGCCGGGACACGAGCACCATCCCGGCGCACAAACTGCGGCGCCAGATCGGCTACGCCATTCAGGGCCACGGCCTTTTTCCCCATCGCACCGTCGGCCAGAATATCGCGACCGTTCCTAACCTCCTCCATTGGGACGCCGCCAAGGTCAGTGCCCGGGTCGATGAACTGCTCGACCTCTTCCAGCTCGACCCCGCCGAATTCCGCGACCGCTATCCGGGCCAGCTGTCCGGCGGCCAGCAACAGCGCGTGGGGGTTGCCCGTGCGCTCGCCGCGTCGCCAAAGCTGCTGCTGATGGACGAACCCTTCGGCGCGCTCGACCCCATCATCCGCGCACGCGCTCAAGAAGACTTGCGCCAGATCCAGCGTCGACTGGGCACCACCATCGTGCTGGTCACCCATGACATGAATGAAGCGATCAATCTGGGCGACCGGATCGCCGTGATGGATCAGGCAAAACTCCTGCAATACGACACGCCCCAAGAAATCGTCACGCGCCCGGCGACTGCCTTCGTCGGCGAACTGCTGGGCAGCGGCGAGCGACCCTTCCGGCTGCTCTCCATGCAGCCCGTGCGCGCCTTCATCGAGCCGGGCGCGGCGAATGGTCCCGCTTTAGGGGAGGGCGCCTCGCTCCATGATGCGCTCGAGGAAGCGCTCTGGACCGGCCGCGATGCCGTGCCAGTGGAAGATGGCACCGGCAAGGTCTTGGGGCGGGTGACGCTCGCAACCGCCATCCGCCAGGCGGCGCGTCCGCAATGAAGGTCGGCGTAGTGTTCCGGCTGGCGGTGGTCGTCCTGCTCGCGATTTTCCTTGCCCGGCCAGATTGGTTCACCTGGCTCTTCGCCCCGCTCACCCGCGACGGGCAACCGGCAATCTATACGCAGAACTCGCTGCTCAACCTGACGCTCAACCACCTCTTCATCGTCGCCGCCGCGACGCTGGCCGGTACCGTCGTCGCGGTCAGCCTAGCCATCCTGGTCACACGCCCGGCTGGACGGGAACTCCTGCCGCTCTCGCGCACCCTCGCCAATGCCGGGCAGACCTTTCCGCCGGTTGCCGTTCTGGCCCTTGCGGTACCGGTGCTGGGTTTTGGCACGGCGCCGACGCTGCTAGCGCTTTTCCTTTACGGGCTCCTGCCCATCTTCGAAAATTCCCTGGCCGGCATTGGGGCCGTTTCGCCCGAGGTGCAGGAGGCGGCCCTCGGGACCGGCATGACCGATAGCCAGAGACTTCTGCGCATCGAACTGCCTCTGGCCCTGCCCACGATTCTCGCGGGTATCCGCATTTCGGCCGTCATCTCGATGGGCACGGCAACGATCGGCTCCACGGTTGCCGCCAGCACTTTGGGCGAGACAATCATTGCAGGGCTCATCAACAGCAACCTCGCCTTTGTGGCGCAGGGGGCATTAGTGGTCGGCGCGCTGGCGATCCTCGTCAACAGCTCCCTTTTAACGCTTGAACGCCTCTTCAGCCGCTACCGGCAGGACCAGCGATGACCGACTATTCGCCCGCGCAACGCCGCCGCATTCTCGTCGCCGCCATCGTTGCCTCGTCCATGGGGTTCATCGATGGCTCGGTGATTTCCATCGTCACCCCGGCGATCCGCGCCAGCCTCGGCGCGAGCCTTGCGGATGTGCAGTGGGTGTCCAACGCCTATCTTCTGACGCTCTCCTCCCTCCTGCTGCTTGGCGGGGC
>Ga0126314_10000709_pt1 | contig 15909 bp, 14 predicted proteins | sample Plot105B_FD_92535 | JGI IMG/M metagenome (GOLD analysis project Ga0126314, IMG submission 92535) | Serpentine soil microbial communities from UC McLaughlin Reserve, CA, USA - Plot105B | ecosystem: Environmental > Terrestrial > Soil > Grasslands | place: USA: UC McLaughlin Reserve, Lake County...
AACCCGAACGAGAAGGCTCCTATGCCGGTTCCGGCGTCGAAGGCCGCGTTCCACAGCGTGCTGCCCAGCCCGTACTCGGATTTGGGTACGCGTTCCATCGTCAGGATGAGGGTTGAGTTCTGGAGAAGCCCGAAGCCGGTCCCGAAGAGCACGGCCCCGGCTATCATAAGCGCGCCCCCGAACGGGAGTCCGGCCACCCCGATCGCGCAGGCGATGAGGCCGGGGGCGAGCAGGAGGCGCGGATCTCTGCGGTCGCCGAAGCGTCCGCCCCACCAGCGGCTGACGGTCGAGGTGATGCCGACGACGAGGAGCGCGCCCGCAGCGGAGAAAAACCCCGAACCGGGTACCGCAAGGGGCAGGAAGGTCACGACCACCCCGGCCGCCATCGTCGAGACCGCGAAGAGCAAGAAGATGCGCCGTAGGTTGGGCCGTCCGAGTCCCTTGAAGAAACCGACCTCGCCCGCTTTATCCTCCCCGGTCGCTGTGGCGAAGCGGATACCGGGGATCATGGCGAGACCTAAGAGCGGGGTGACGCCGCCGAGCAGGAAGACGATCTCGAAACCGAACCGTCCCACCAGCCATAGCCCGAGCGCGTTGCAGAACACGGTCGGGAGCGTGATGGCGATTCCGAGCAGTCCTAGAGCTTCTCCCCGGCGACCGGGAGGGGCGAGCTCGACGATCAAGGCCGCGAACACAACGGTTACAACGCCGAACCCTACGCCGCGCAACAAAGTCACGGCAAGTATCGGTAGGACCACCTGGGCGTAAGCGTAGAACAGCGCCGGTACCCCGAGGAACAGCAGGCCGGCGGCGAGGGCCCGCCGGTAGCCGAAGCGACCCAGGATGCGTGGCATCTGGATCTGGGTCATCACCGTCGACAACATGAAGGCCGCCGTAGCAAGCCCCGCACCTGAACTACCACCACCCGCCTCGTCCGCGTAGAGCGGCACAACCGAAAGCAGCAATTGGAAGCCGAAGAGAGCAGCGAAAGCAACGAGGGTCAACAAAACAACCGGCCGGGTCAACAAAGCCTCCCGCTCCGGAGCTCTGGTCGTTTGTTCTGGCCCGTTCACGGCCCTTACCCTACAACACCTGATGCCGTGGGTTGCGAGGGCGGTGCGTAAACCGCCTCTACAGGGGAACTGCTCTAATATCTCCCTCTAGGGGGATGGACGACGTAGACGATGCGTCCCTGTATGGTTACGTCTTGCGCTGGCATGACGAGGTCCTGGTGGTCTCCATTTTCGGGTTTGAGCCTCAACATGTCCCCGGCTTCGCCCTTCTCGCGGTAGAGACGTTTGACGGTTACCTCTTCGCCATCCCCGATCAGGGCTGCTACCACGGTGCCGTCGGGCGGGTCTTCGTCCTCCTCCACAATCAGGAGGTCCCCGTCCGCGATGTGCGCCCCGATCATAGACTGCCCTACGACCCGCAACAGGTAGCGCCGCCTCCCCAGACGAGAACCGACGAGCTCGGCGGCGAGCGAGTAGGCTTCATCCTCTACCGTCACGGCCTCGAGACCACGCCCGGCGGCGATCCTGCCCAGTAGCGGCATCTCCCCCGCGGCCTCCCAGCCCTTCTCCGTGAGCCGTATTCCCCGCGCCCGCCCGTCCCCACGCTCGACGTAGCCGGCCTCTTCCAACCTCTTGAGGTGCTTGTACGCCGTCTGCGAGCTCCTGAAACCAACGGCCTCTCCCAACTCGCGCACGCTCGGCGGTCCCTTGCCCCTCGCCTCCAGGCGAGCCAGGTGGCGGAGCATCTCCATCCTCGCCTTCCAGTTCTCCGGAACCATACCGGCCTCCTCATAAGCCTCGCAAGGACACTTTATACGATTTTGCCCTAGACTGCAAACAAGTGTTTGTGATAGCGTGAAAGGAAGAACTAGAAAGCGAGAGCGCCCCCACCCCGGGCCTCGCGGATCGGCCGGCGGCCAACCAGTACCGGTCTGCGAGGGTTTAGAGGAGGCGAGGACGCCCGCTCCCCGGATTATATCCGGTTGCGCGGGTTTCCCATCCCCCGGCTCGGGCGCTACCCGGAGGGAGGGGTTTTATGGAGGCGAGCGTCTCGGAGATACACCGCTACCCTTTGCGGCCTGACGGCTTTGAGGAGCCGTTGTTCCCGACGAGGGAGTCGAGGCTTGTGGTCCTGGATCACCTTCTGCGCGCCTCCTGGCTCTCGCGAGCTTCGGAGGTGGAGAGTCAGGGAGGACAGGCTGCCCACGTCGGAAGGGAGCCGGTCGAGGTGGAGAACCGCCACGGGCGAGTAAGGATCTCCTGGTCTTCGGGTCGAAGACGATGCCGCAAAGAGCGCCGGATCGTCGAGGTTCTCGGCCGCTGGCGGGAGGTCAGGGCGTGGTGGGACGAGGAGCGGGCGACGGACAGGAACCTCTTCAGGGTGCTCCTCTCTGACGGCTCGGTGGTCGACCTGGCGCGGGAGAGCGGCAGAGAATGGTTCCTTGTGGGGACGCTGGATTGACCGGAGATCCCTTCGTCCACCTGCACGCCAGGAGTGGTTTCTCCTTCGGGTTCGGGGTCGCGAGGCCCGAGGAGCTGGTCGAGGCCGCCGCAAAGATGAAGATGCCGTCCCTGGCGCTCACGGATAGGGATGGGCTCTACGGCATCCCCCGCTTTCTAGAGTCAGCCGATGAGGCAGGTATCCTTCCCATCGTCGGGGTCGAGGTCTCGACGGCGGAGGGGCACCTCGTATTGCTCGCCGAATCCATGGAAGGTTACCGTTCGCTGTGCCGGCTCATCACAGAGTACAGAACCTCTTCGGAAGATAGGCGCCGTCCTCTGAGCCCTTTGTCTGCGGTGGTCGAGCATACCGAAGGCGTAGTCTGCCTGACCGGAGCTATTCCTTTCGGGCTCTTGCCGCGCCTGATCCTGGACGACCGCAGAGAGGAAGCCGTGAGGGTTCTGCGCTCTCTGTACGAAGCGTTCGGCGGGAATCGACTCTACGTCGAACTGACCGACGACCAGACGGCAGCCGGAAGGCGGAACGTGGCAAAAGTGGAGACCTTCGCGCGGGACGCCCGCGTACCAACCGTCGCCACGGGCGAGGTGGCCTATCTCTTGCCCTCCGACCACAGGTTGCACGAGGTGCTCGTAGCATCGGCGAACCTCACGGCGCTGCCCGGCCCTGAGTACAGGCCTACCGACCGTCTGCATCTGAGGTCTGCGAAAGAGATACGGCGCCTGTTCGCCAGCTACCCCAAGGCCCTGGCGAATGCGGCTGCGGTCGCGGAGCGGTGCACCGGTGCGGTGAAGCTCTCCGGCACGGTTCACATGCCGCAGGCGATCCTACCGCCGACCAAGACGGCCGGGAAGATGTTGTTGGAGCTGACGGTTGCGGGGGCTAGGAGACGGTACAGGAAGAGTAGGGGGCCTGATGTCGAGGAGATCAAAGCGCGGCTCAAGAGGGAGCTGTCGTGCATCGACTCCTTAGGGTTCGCGCCTTACTTCCTCATCGCGCACGAAGCCAAGGAGATAGCGAAGTCGAAAGGTATCCCCGTCACGGGTAGGGGAAGCGCTGCGAACAGCCTGGTCTCGTATTGCCTGGGTCTGAGCGGGCTCGAGCCTTTCTCGAACCGTCTGCTCTTCGAGCGCTTCATGCACGAGGAGCGCAAAGATCCACCGGACATAGACCTGGATTTCTGTTCCGTAAGGCGGGACGAGGTGCGCTTCGAGATGATCCGACGTTACGAACGGTTCGGGGTGGCAGAGGCTGCCACGGTCCAGACGATGTCACTGCGCGGGGCCGTGCGGGTCGCCGCGAGGGCTCTCGGTCATTCCCCGGGTGAGATCAACGAGCTAAGCAGGCACGTCCCGACCCGTTTTCGCGACCGAAATAGGATCTACGCGGGGCTATCCGGCTGGGAAGAAGCGTTGGCGGAGCCTGCGATGCGCGGGCACCCGTTGCAGGACACGCAGAAGCACAGGCTCTTGCTGGAGCTCTCGGCGGGGCTCGCTGGACGCACGAAGGAGGGAGGCACCCACAGCGGGGGCATGGTCTTCGGGACGGCGGAGTGCCACCTCTCCGGGCTCGTGCCCCTGGAGCCTTCCGGTACGGAAGGGCTCCTGCGCTGCCAGTACGATAAGGACGACCTGGAACGCGTGGGCCTCCCCAAGCTGGACTTGCTCGGCCTCCGGATGCACACTGCGTTACACAGGGCCGGCGTCCTCGCGTCGAAGCGTCTGGGCAAAAAGGTCGACCCCTACGACCTGCCGCCCGAAGACAGAGAGACCTACGCCCTCATCAGGACAGGACGTAACGCCGGGATGTTCCAGCTAGAGAGTCCCGGACAGATGCACCTGAGCCGGCGGTTGGGACCCTGGCGCTTCGCGGATCTGGTGGCCCAGATCTCACTCTTCAGACCAGGTCCCGTGAGGGGAGATCTCGTCACTCCTTACGTGATGAGGAAGAACGGCCGGGAGTCGTACGAGGCGATCCTGCCCGAGCTCAAAGACGTCCTGCAACCCACTTACGGTGTCCTCGTCTATCAGGAGCAGGTTCTTACCGTGGCGAACGCCGTCGCCGGCTTTACCCTGGCCGAGGGGGATCTCTTGCGGCGCGCCATGACCAAGGACAGGGGACCCGGCGCGATGAAGAAGTTGCGTCAGGAGTTTGTCCGGCGGGCAGCGGAGAAAGGTGTCCCGATCGCACAAGCTAAGGAGGTCTTCTCGTGGATGGAGGGCTTCTCCGTCTACGGTTTCTCGGCGGCGCACGCTGGATCGTTCGCAGACCTCTCCTACGCTAGTGCTTACATGAGACGCCATTATCCGGCCGAGTTCTTCTGCGGGCTGCTCGACTCACAACCGATGGGCTTCTACAGCCCCAGGTTACTCCTCAATGAGGCACGCAGGATCGGGCTCGACGTTCTGCCACCCGACATCCACCTCTCGGAAGAAGACTTCGCCGTCGAGGAAGATGGCGCGACCCTCCGGGCCGGCTTTCGCTACTGCAAAGGACTCTCGGAGAAGGCCATCTCCTCCATCGTTTCCGAACGGTACAAAAAACCGTTCTCATCTGTCGCCGACCTCTACGGGAGGACCGCCGTCGAAAAAGACTCGCTGGAGAACCTCATCAAGGGAGGGTTTCTTGATTCTTTGGCCGGAGGATCTGAGCGTTCGCGGTTGCTCGACGAGACCGCGACGCTGCCGAAGAAGCGTAGACCCACCGGGCAATCGGAGATCCCGATCCGGCACCCGGCTAGCTGGTGGGCGGTGCGGGAGAAGAGAAGCGTGGAGCACCTGCCCCTCGCCGACACGGCGAAGGAGAGGATGGAGTGGGAGGTACTCGGCCTGAACGTTCGCCGTCATCCGCTCGCGCCATATCGCGCTGCTCTCCAACAGCTGGGTGTCGTTCCAAGCGTGGAGATCATGGACCTCCCACACGGGACCCGTGCCCGCGCGGCGGGCCTGATCGAATGCCTCCAGAACCCACCCACCAAGAGCGGGCATCGCGTCTATTTCCTGCTTATCGAGGACGAATGGGGACTTCTACAGGCGACGATCTTCCGCTCCGTCTACGAGAGGTACGGTCACGTTCTGCACGACGAAGGCGCGTTCCTCGTCGAAGGCAGGGTGGAACAGACCGTAAGAAAAGGATTCGCCTTCTTAGTTCACCGCGTAAGGAGCCTACAAGACATGCTCCTCGACACCAGGGTACCCGTGCCGAGGGTGACGTCTTCTCCCGGGGCTTTTCTACGAGCCGGGAGGCGCAGCAGGAAAGCTGGGTAGAGTTACTGCGTTCGAAGCACGTTCTCTTGATACCACCGCAACGACGCAGTATCGGGTCAGAATAGTTCTTGAGCAGGCCCAACGATACCGCGTCCTTCGAGGTTGGTCAGGTAGCCAGGAAGGTTATTCAAGACCCCGAGTTGCTTGGAAGTGATGACTTCATACTCTTGCGAGACCCTGAGCAGCCCTTCATCGAAGGTCCAGTGGCACATCCTGCACAATGCCATACCATTTGCCGGCCGGTCATCCTGCGTCTCGCTCCACGGAACGATATGCGCCGCCGTAACGGCGGTATGACCGTCGAGGGTACGGACACGGATGCCACACAGGGCGCAGCGATGAGAATATGCCGTGACGACGGCCCGCCGGAAACCCTGGTCGCGAATGGCGGGGCGATAAGCTTCCGCTAACGACAACGTTTCCTCGACCCTGGAGTCTTCGGGACGTTTCAGTAACTCCTCGCTATAGGCGAAAGTACCACGGTTGGTGATGCTTTGCTCTACAACGAGAGGTCTGATCTCCGGCGAGAAATACGTCTCGATCAGAATGCTTCGCAAGCGGTCGCGGTTCTCCTTTGACTCGATGAGTCCGTAGAGTTCCTCGTCCATACGAACCCCGATCGCTTCCTCCCGCAGCCGGGTCAGCGAAGTTATCTGCGAGCCGAATGAGCTACGACCGTATCTAGGAATAAGGTGCCAGAATCCATCTCCCCGCAGGTGATAGAAAGGTAACACGAGGTTGCCTGGTCGGTTGAAGGGCAGGACGCGCCCCCAATACCTGTCGAATAGCTCTACAAGGTCGTAGGAGATCTCGACGAGGTTCAAGGATATCTCGCCGGAGTCGAAGAGGTTCAAGACGCATAAGAGCAGGATCGGCTTGTGTGGAGCCTGATGCGCCGTGACCTCGGATCACACCTTGCGGTTTCTGTTGGTCCGGAGCCGGGCGAAACGTCTCGCATAGTCGTCGGTCCCGTTGTTCATCAACGTACGGGTATGTTAGTCGCTAAGCTTCCTCTCGTGCCAGTTCCGAACTTGATGCCCTTGGGAATCATTCGGCGTGAAGAGCACTGGACCCGGCGTCGTAGAACTTCAGCTCTATCAGGTAGCCGTCCGGATCCCGCACGTACAGGGCTTCTCCCGAGCCTCGGGCCCCTATGACGTTCTTGGAGGTGCTTTCGATTTCCACGCCCGCCTCTTCTAGGTGTTCGGACAGCGCATCCGGGTCCGTACCCTCAACCACGAGGGCGAGGTGATCGTAACCTCCGGTGGCGCCGGGCTCGAAGGTGGGATCCGGCCTAAGATGCAGGATAAACCCGGGCGTTACCCGCAGCGAGACGAGGGGATGCTCCCCGCGCTCATACTCGTCGAGGCCGAACGGTTCGAGACCCAGGACGTCGCGGTAGAAGCCCAGGGATCTCCCGACATCCCTCACCCGCCAGTTGGTATGGTCAGCATCGGTTATCTTCATCGTTCCGGCAAGTCCTTTCGTGGTGAGTCCGTCTGGTCAGGACGCAGTATCCCCGTTGATCAGGGGATGAGCAACGTCTTGCCCACGGTGGCGTGAGGCTGGATCATCTCAGCCATCCTCGCCGCGTCGCAGGCGTTCGAGGATCGCGTCGATTTGTTGGGTGGCCCCCGCATGGTCGGTGAACGAGTAGTAGGGGTGGCCTGCGGAGGCGATCCCCGGCACGATCAGATCGAAGTCCAGAGAGCGGATCAACTCCAGGCTCCCGATGTATCGCTCCCGGTCGCTGACCCCGTTGAGTACCGCGGCCCTCCATTTGTCCCGGCCGAAGAAGATCGTATCGCCGGTGAAAAGGACGCGATGCTGCCCCGAATCCCAGAGGAAAGCCGTCGCCCCGCTCGTGTGCCCCGGGATGGGGATGATCTCGAAGTCCTCGTCGAGCTTGTGACGTTCGGAGAAGGTCGCGTCCACGTTGCAGATCTCGGCTGTCGCCGCTGCATCTTCCTCATGAACGTGAAGCGGAGCGTCGAACGTGCTGGCTACCCAGTCGCAGGCGGGTGAGGCTTCGTGGTGGTGGTTGAGATACTGGCGCGAGATGCCGCCGAGGTCGCCCACCGCCTCCACCTCTCGCTCCAGCGCCTCGGACCTGTAGACGAGCAGGTTGCCCCGCTCACGTTGGAGCAGGAACGCGCGGATCCCGAGCGAGGGGCCGAACCCCAGCGGTTCGGGTTCCGAAGCGTACAGGCCGGATATCACGGTCTCCATCAGAGTATCTCCTCGGTCGATCATACTTTAGTCGCTCGAGGGTCTCGAGCACGAGGCCCGTCGTGTGGCGAGGGTATCTAACGTGCCACCTATCATCCCCGGCGCACAAAGTTGCGTTCGGCCTGTTCCTTCCTTCGCTCGTAGTTCATGCGGAAGAGTTCCAGGGCTCCAGCCACGTCTTCGGAGGTCTGGATCCGGTAGCTCGCCGTCGTCCGGCTGTCCGGGAACGCGGGATGAGGGATCGCTCGCCCGGTGCGTATCAACTCGTCCCTCAACTCTCTAGGGAACCTAAAGTCGGCGTGGCCATCGTCGTGGACGTGCCCGATCTGGGGTCCTCCTGTCTTTGGGTCCCCGTACCTGTAGCCGGTGACACCGAGTCCGCCGGGACCGTATTCGTCTCTCTTCTTGAAGACCCCGTCCCACCCTAAAACTTCGCGCTCTATCCGCGCCAACGGTTCATCGTTCATCCGGTTTCTCCATCTCGTGGCCAGCCTTGCACGCTAATATCTTGCGACGCGAAGAAGAACCGCACATCGGGCGGGGGAACGGTTTTTGTCCTGAACCATCGTACAGGTTCGACCTACCCGACTTCGCATCCGAATGCAGCCGGCAACGCTCGCCGGAGTGGATTACCGATCTGTGAACGCGAGTTTGGCGGCGAATCCGATCAGGATCGCACCGAACGCCCGTTCGATCCACCTGCGGGCCACGGGCGCGGCGAGCACGAGGTCGCGGATCGCGGCGCTCGCGGTTGCGTAGACGGCGAACACGGCGAGGGTCATGAGCATGAAGATCCCGCCGAGCTCGATCAGTCTCACGTCGAGCAGTCCCGGCGAAGCATCGAGGGACTGCGGCAGGAAGGCGAAGAAGAACAGGGTCAGCTTCGGATTCAGGACGTTCAGAAGAACCCCGCTCCACACGACCGCACCCGCGGAATCGCCCGGTGCGTCCTGGTCGTCCAGTGGCAGGGTTCCGGCATCGCGGATCATCGAGAAGCCCATGAAGACAAGGTAAGCCACGCCGGCCCATCGGACCGCCTCGAACACGACCGACCCGGCCTGCATGATCCCGGAGAGGCCGAGCATGGCTGCCAGCATGTGGGGTACGATGCCCAGAGTGCAGCCGACGGCCGCGAACAACCCGCGCCGCCGGCCACTGCCGATCGAACTCGATACCGTATAGACTACCCCGGTGCCAGGGATGAGGACCACGACGAGCGACGTGAGCAGGAACTCAATAGACACGCTTGCAACGCTAGTCGCTCCCGTAAGCCCTGTCAAGAACATCGTGTACCAGGGTGGCATCGAGCATCGACTCGTTACGGGCGGGTGAGATGGTGAGATCTGTTTGCGTGCTGGGGCTACCCGGCGAGGAAGCAGAATCATGCGCGTAGCCTTCGCTGGTCCGGATGACCTAGACTCCAGGCCGGGGAAGACCATCACGTCGACCGCGACGTCATAAGGGAGAAGGTAGCCCGACGCGAGATCATGGTGGCTTACGTGGGAGACCGTCCGGTCGGGTTCCTCCGCCACGGCTACTTTTGGGACGAGATACCTTTCATGAACTTGCTGTGGGTGGAAGAAGAATCGAAGGGCAAGGGTTACGGGACGCAACTCGCTTCATCCTGGGAAAGAGAGATGCGCAAGCTGGGCCACGACTCGGTCATGACCTCCAGCTCGTCCAACGAACGCGCCCAACATCTCTACCGCAGGCTCGGCTACGTGGACGTCGGTTCTCTGCTCATGCCAGACGAACCGCTCGAGATAGTATTCCTCAAAGGGTTATAAGAAGAAACGATCGAACGACCTCAAGAGGGAAGATCGAACGGGTTCAGCAGATGCACGCCGGTCCTCGCGAGGTTGGACGTGTTGCGGGTGACGAAGGTCATGTTCCTGACTTTCGCCGTGGCCGCCATCAGGCCGTCCCGAGAGGAGATGGGGTCAGAAGCGTTCATCCGTCCCCACTCTTCGACGATCTCCAGATCTATAGGCAGGATTCGGTCGGCATAATGACGCCGCAGCCCGGAGAGCCACACCTCGAGGTGGTCGGCCTGGATCGGGTCCCTTCCCCTCAACCCTTTTATGCACTGCCGTATCTCACCGATCACCAGGACGCTCAGGTACAGATCCTCAGCCGCGACCGAGGAGAGCCAACGCATCATGCCAGCGTTGGCCCGTGAACCCTTGCGCGCCTCGGAGACAAAGTCGGTGTCAAGGATCAAGCTCAAAACGCACTCTCAGTCTCCGCCTGTCAGATCCACCTCTCGCGGAAAGTCGTTCGGCGGACGCTCCGGGATGATAAGTTCCAACCCTTCAGGCGCGCTCATCAAGAACTCCTTGAAGTCCAGCTTCTCCCCGTTCGTACGCCGAAACACCTTAGCAGGGACCACCACGACAACTTCCTCGCTATGCCTCGTGACCACCTGAGGTCCTTCCTCCAACGTGCGTCGTACCAACTCGCTGAACCTCAGCTTCGCTTCCTGCAATTGCCAGGACACGGCTTCTCTCCTCCAGTTTTATTGTCTAGTCTGTCTGGAGTACAAAACCGTATGTTGAGGAGATCCAGGCTTATATAGACCTTCTGCCAACATCGTGGATTCCTGTTTTCGTGGGAATGACGCGTGCGACGAGCTCTGCCCGTCCGCATCCCAAACGCGGTACCGTTCAAACGGGCCCGGAATCAGGCGGAGAGTGGCAGCTTGCTCCGGCGCACCTGTACGGGAAGAGAACGTTGGATCTTATCGAACTCCCTGACCTCGGCCTCGCCCACGAGCGTCGCCGCCACCCCGTCCTTGCCGGCCCGAGCGGTCCTTCCTATGCGGTGCACGTAGGTCTCCGCATCCTCGGGGAGGTCGTAGTTGACGACGTGCGAGACGTTCGGGATGTCGAGGCCGCGCGAGGCGACGTTGGTGGCGACCAGGATCCTGCTCCGCCCTTTGGCAAACCCGGCGAGCGTCTTGGTGCGCTGCGACTGCGACTTCCCGCCGTGCAGGAGGGCCGCCTTGTAGCCTTCCCTCTCCAGCTGGCGGTGCAGCTTGGTCGCCCCGTGCTTGGTCCTGCGGAACACGATCGCCAGGGGGTCGTCCTCGGCGTCGATCAGGGCCTGCAGGGCCCGCGTCTTGTCCCTGCCGTCCACCCGATAGTAGACCTGCTCGACGGTGTCCACCGTGGGCGCCTCCGACTCCACCGTGCGATAGTGGGGGGAGCGCATGTGGCGCTTGACCATCCCGCGTATCGCGCCTGGCATCGTGGCCGAGAAGAGGGCCGTCTGCCTGCTGTCTGGGGTATGGGAGAGGATGCGCCCGACGTCGGGCGCGAAGCCCATGTCGAGCATCCTGTCAGCCTCGTCGAGCACCAGGTAACGTACCGAGCCGAGGCGTAGCGTGCCACGCTGCAGGTGGTCCAGGATGCGGCCTGGTGTGCCGACTACGACGGCGGTGGAGCGGTTCTTGAGGGCTTTGATCTGGGGCCCTATCGGCACGCCCCCGCATAAGACGACGGGACGGTTGTGGCGAGAGAGGTTCGAGATCTCCGTCGCTGCCTGCGCGGCGAGCTCCCGCGTCGGCACGAGCACGAGCGCCTGTACTCCGCGCGCTTTTCTGTTCAGGCCCTCGATCAAGGGTATGGCGAAAGCGGCCGTCTTGCCGCTGCCGGTCTGCGCGAGCCCGACTACGTCCTCCCCGCTCAGTAACTCGGGTAACGCAAGAGCCTGGATGGGCGTCGGGGTCTCCCAACCCTGGCCGGCCACGGCCTTACGGATCGGTTCGGATAAAGGCAGATCTGCGAAAGAGGCCGTCCGGACCTCGGATATTGTGCTTGCCAAGATGTTCTGTTTCCTCTCTGTCGTTGTCTAGTGGTTGCCACCGTAAGGAGCGTACGTCGGGGGCTACCACTCAACGGGAGAGGACAGGCACAAGACACAAAAAAAGAGATGCTCTCAGACATCCGGCATCTCGATGATCGTGGACGTATGTTCTTTATCTCGTAGCCCAGCGAGTATACCGGACGCGCCTCCTTAGGCAAGGCAAATAAGACACTATCCTGTTCAGAAGGTCAATCCATGCGCCATTGCAGGGGAAGTAGGTAGGGGAACTCGGTGGTAGGGTCGATGTCTACCTTCATGATAGGAGCCATCCACTCGCTCCACCGCCTGTCCGTCTCGTCGTTCGCCAGATACGCCTGGGTCTTTTCGATGTCTTCTGTCTCGAAGTAGCCGAAGAGGGTGAGGCCGTGGCGGAAGATAGAGTAGTTGCGGATTCCGGCTGAGCGCAACGATTCAAGCATCTCCGGCCAGATCTCCTGGTGGCGACGCACGTACTCCTCTTCGTACCCAGGTCCGACTTCGAGAACCCACGCGTACGCTGCCATCCGTCCCCTACCTGGGGTAAGCGTCCTTCACGCCACCATCGACGTTGAGAACGTTGCCTGTGCTCCTGGAGGAGCGTGCCTCGGAGGCGAAGTGCAAGACAGCCTCGGCGATGTTCTCGGGAAGCACGTTGAGCTTCAGGACGTTGCGCTTGCGGTAAAAGTCTTCGAGCTCGTCTGGCTCTATACCATAGGTGGCGGCGCGCGTCTCGCGCCAACCGGAGTCCCAGATCCTGGACCCTTGCAACACCGCGTCAGGGTTGACGGTGTTCACCCTGATGCGCTCGGGCCCACCCTCCTCGGCGAGACACCGCGCCAGGTGCAACTCGGCCGCCTTGGCAGAGGAGTACGCGCCCGCGTTCTTGCCCGCGGCCATGGCGTTCTTGGAGGCGACGAAGACGAGGCTCCCCCCAACACCTTGCTCCTTCATGATGCGGAAGGCGCCGCGCGCAACGAGGAAGTATCCTTTCGCGAGTACGGCGTGGTTCTTGTCCCACATCTCGACGCTCGTCTCCTCGATGGGGGCGCTGGAGGCAAGCCCGGCGTTGGAGACGACGACGTCGACCCCGCCGTACTCAAGGACCGCCCGCCGGTAGGCGTCCGCCACTTCGCCCTCGTCGGTCACGTCGGCCCCCGCTGCAATGCCCGGCTCGGGCAGACCCTCAGCGACCTCTCCGGCACCCTCTTCGTCAAGGTCGCAGACTACGACGCAAGCTCCTCGCGTGGCCAGAGATCGGGCTACGGCGCTTCCTATGCCGCCCGCGCCCCCGGTAACGAAGGCGACCCTGCCTGCCAGCTCATCGGGCGGCGGGGCGAGGGTGAGCTTGTAGAGTTCCAGCGGCCAGTACTCGACGGCGTAGGATTCTTCCTCGGTGAGGGAGACGTAGCCACCAAGGGCGTGGGCGCCACGCATCACGTTTATGGCCCTGTAGGCGAAGTCTCTGGAGAGGTTTGCTTCCTTGGCGTTGTTCGCGGCGGCGATGAGCCCGACGCCCTGGACGAACACGACCCTCGGGTTCGGGTCGAACATCTCCTCGTCGGCTTCCTCGTGGCGCGAGAAGTACGCCTCGTAATCCTCCCTGTAGCGCGCGACACCCTCCCGGAGCTTCGCCTTTAGTTCTTCGGCGCCCTCTTTTTCGGGGTCAAAACCTACCCAGAGGGGTCTGACCTTCGTCCTGACCAGGTGGTCCGGGCAGGCGGCGCCGATCTGGGAGAGCTCCTCGGAGTCGCGTCCGCAGATGAAAGTGAGGACGGCGTCCGAAGTGTAATCGGTCGTGAGTATCTTGTGCGGCGATTCCTCCTTGTGCGGCGATTCCTCCGAGCCCGACGAGAGCGTCCCGCGCAGTGTGGGCAGAACCTCTGCGAGCAGGGACTCCCTCATTTCGGGCGAGAGCGGCTCGACTCTCTGCCCACCGAAGGGTTCTCCGGCACGGCTGGCGACGAACTCGGCGGCCCGGTTTATGGCTTCGATGGTGCGGCCGTAGCTCTCTTCGTGTGTGTCGCCCCAGGTTACGAGGCCATGCTTGGCAAGCAGGACGAACTTCGCGTCCGGGTTGTTTTTCACGGCTTCGCCCACCTGCTTGCTCAGCGTAAAGCCGGGACGGATGTAGGGGATCCAGACCGCCTCCCCGCCGAAGCACTCACGCGAGAGGTCCTCGCCGCCTTCCAAACAGCAGATCATGTTGATAGCATCCGGATGCGTGTGGTCGACCTGCGGGTAAGGAACGAAGGCGTGCAGGAGCGTCTCTATTGAGCCCCTTGGCATATCTGGCCTGAGCTGGCAGCTCGCCAGGTAAGAGACCATCTCCTGGTCCTCCATCTCCCCGCGCCCCATAAGCGGCAGGACCTCATCGAGCTTGAGCCCCGTAAACTGCCCTGCCCCTATGGTCGCGAGGTCGGAGCCCGATCCTTTCACCCAGAGGACATCCACCTCGCGTCCTGCGTGGTCCCTCTCTTTGGATTTGGTCGAGGTATTGCCGCCCCCGTAGTTGGCGACCGCGCGATCCCTCCCCAGCAGGTTGGAACGGTAGGCCAGGGCTTCGAGCTCGGAGAGACCGTCGGCCTCTCGCCCATCCCACAGGTTCTCCGTCACCCCCGGTGTTTTCGTATCCATGTGTGTGGCCTCCCTTCGGTCGGCGCCTTCGGCTTTGAGCCTTCAGCTATGAGCTTTTCGTATTCCGATCATCGTTCGCCAACGTTTCGCGGCGCAGGGCTATACCCAAGATCTGCTATCAGAGACCGTGCTTTGGCCATACATGGTATGGCTGAGGGCTGCCCGCTGATAGCCGACAGCTCTAACCCCATCCCGCACCCGCCCCTTCTCCCCGCTCTTCGGCTACCTTCTCGGCGTAGCCACTATGTTTGAAGGCTTCTACCGGGTCGGACGCGCCGCCGAGGCTCTCACGCACCCTGGCGCATAGCGGACGTACGTCCGTAGCGTAGGCGTCGAGGAGGAGGCGGTGGGCGCCGAGTACGTCGCCGGAGTGGCGCGCCTGTGCAAGCTTCGCGCGGTCTACCAGGAGGGCTTTCGCGTAGGCTTCTTGCAGGTTCATCACGGAGAGGAGCATGGCCTCTATCTTGGGCTCGATGTTGTGGGTCTGGTCGATCATGTAGTCGATGCGCGTTCCTGATCTCTCCTCGGCCTCGGCGAGCTCGACAAAGATAAGGAACAGCTCAAACGGGTTGACGCTCCCCACGATGAGGTCGTCGTCGCCGTACTTCCTGTTGTTGAAGTGAAAGCCACCCAAACGTTCCTCTTCGAGCAGCAACGCCACCACGTACTCGATGTTTACCTCCTTGGCATGATGCCCGAGATCTACGAGGATCTGCGCCCTCTCGCCCAGCCTCTGGGCCACGGTCATGGCCGCGCCCCAGTCGGCGAGGTCGGTATGGTAGAAGGCCGGCTCGTACGGCTTGTACTCCAGGAGCATCCGCACGTTCTCAGGCATAGCCGCGTAGACCTCCTCCAGGCACTCGACCATCCTGTGACGGCGCTCCGTGAACGAGTCCTGGCCGGCGTAGTTCGTGCCGTCTGCGAACCACAGGGAGAGCACGTCTGAGCCCGTCTTGCCCGCGATCTCGACGCATTCGAGGAGGTGGTCCGTGGCTTTACGGCGCACGGCTGGATCCGGGTTGCAGACGCTCCCAAGCTTATACTCCGGTTCCTGGAAGAGGTTGGGGTTGACGGCCCCGATGCGCAGGCCGAGGGATTCAGCGTGGCCTCTCAGTTCGCCGTAGTCGTCGACCCTATCCCAGGGGATGTGAACGGCCACCGAGGGACACACGCCGGTGAGGCCATGAACCTGGGCCGCATCGGCCATCTTCTCGAATGGGTCGCGGGGCACCCCCAATTGCGAGAATACCGCGAAGCGCGTGCCCGTATCGCCGTAGCCCCAGGAAGGGGTCTCCACCCTTTGGACGCTCAGACGTTCCTCGACAGAGGCGAGATCGACACCCCCATCCTCGAGCCTCCGCGCGAGATCCCCGTAGGCCCGCCTGGTTGTCATACCCAAAATCGCTCTCCTCCCCCGCTGGCACCGGCGCCTGGAGGAGCGCCGGTGCCAAAGTCAGCCGACAAG